>ERZ836877.418-NODE-418-length-74592-cov-4.319197_pt1 | contig 74592 bp, 58 predicted proteins | sample MGYA00519469_ERZ836877 | MGnify/ENA primary metagenome ERZ836877 (study PRJEB31850, sample SAMEA3708809) | human gut metagenome | biome: human gut; feature: human-associated habitat; material: faeces | place: China | collected 2014 ...
ACCCACGACCTTTTCGTTACGAATGAAATGCTCTACCGACTGAGCTATTGCGGCTTGGAGATGATGAGGAAGTATCAGAATTCTGATTTATGATACTTCCTCATTATCTTTGGTGATGCAAAGTTAGCAACTTTTCCTGAAAAGGCAAAGTTTAGTGACGTAAAACTTTGGGATTGTTATTTGACGGCGATTGCGGCGGGGTGGCTGCGGATGACGGCGGCAGGAAAGCCGCCGCCCCACAGCCGCCCCATACAGCCACACAGAGACGCCACAAACTAAATTGTTGTTATTTGACGGCGATCTTGGCGGTGTGGGATTGGGAGGTGCCGCGGACGGCGAGGACGTAGACTCCGGACTGCAGCGAACGGGTGTCGACCATGGCGGTGTTGCCGTCGGCTGCGAAGGAACCTACATGGAGGCCTGCGGTGTCATAGAGATCTACGGTGAAACCGTTCTCGCCTGCCACAAACACGCTGTAGCCGCCGTCGACGGTGGTGAGGATGAAGTTCTTGGAGTCGTCGGCAAAGACATTCTCAACCGAAGCAGCCTCCTCGATGGTCTTCTTCACGGCAGCCAGCACGTCGATGCGGCCTGCGCCCCACTGTATCTTTTCATCGGAGGTAGCCGACGAAGGGGGTGCCACGGCGGTGGATGTGAGGATATTGCGTGCGCGGTCCACGGTGAGCGTAGGGTCAGCCTCGAGCATCAGAGCCACGGTGCCCGCGATGAAGGGGCAAGCCATGGAGGTGCCCTGCATCACAGCCCAGTAGTTGTTCTTCCCCTTGAATGTTGTAGAGGCCGTATAGTTGTCGGCCGAAGGGGAGACATAGTTGTAGCTGTTGACAGCTGCGACGATAGCCGAACCGGGAGCGCAGAGGTCGGGCAGGTTTGTACCCTCGAAAGTGGTGCCCCACGACGAGAAGCTGCAGAGTTCATTGCGGTCGGTGGCGCCTTGAAAGCTGTAGCTGCCGCCGCCTGCCACGGAGAAAGACTTGGCGGAGGTGTAGGCGCCGGCCACGATGATGTTGGAGCCGGTGGCCATGTCGGAAATCGAGCCGTTGGCGCTGCCCGACGAGGCGCCGGGGATGCCGAGAGTCTCAAACTGGCCGTTGGAGATGGTGGCGAGAATCGAAGCCTTGTTCTTGCCGGTGACCTTCACGCAGGGCACATAGGATTCGTCGCTGCGGATTGCGGCCATCTTCATGCGCACATAGTAGCGCTTGTTCACCGGGTCGACATTGGCATAGACCTGCACCTGCGAACCTCTCACGAAAGCCTTTGCGAAAGTCTCGTCAGAAGTGTCGATCTTGTAGGTCTCCCCTGCGGCGGGAAGTTCATACTCGGTGAACTTGCCGGTGTTCATATTGTAAAGCATAAACGAGAAGCCGAATGCGTCCTCCAGATTGTACCAGAACTCGGCGCTGACCACTTCACCCTGCACCGTCGTCGAGATACCGGTGATAGCCTCGGTGTTGAAACGGTTGAAGGAGGGGCTCCATGCACACTTGGTGTCGGCCTCGTTGCCGGCGGCCACACAGATGATGGCATCCTCGCCCAGACCGGCCAGATAGCGGCAGAAAGCAGAAGAGCCGTCGTGGGGGCCGACGGTGGAACCTAACGAGAGGTTCACCACAGCGGGTTTGTTGACCGACTTGGCATAATCGATCACACGCTCCACACCGTCGAGGATATTGTCGTCGTAGAGAATACCGCCGGTCATCACAATATCGGCATCGGAGGCCAGACCGTAGTAAGGCATAGGCTGGTTTTCCTGCACGCGGCCATTGAGACCGAAAGTCGAGGGACCGTTGTAGCCGCCCGCCATGATTGAGCACACATGAGTGCCGTGGGTCCAGCCGCTGTAGTCGGTGCCGGCCTTGGCAATCTCATCGGGGGTAATATAGGAAGCTGATGGCTCGCCGGCCACCCCTTCGGTCATATAGTAATAAACCTGCTTCACGCGGTTGGCCGTCTGGTCGGCGTTCTGGAAAGCCACATGATTGGGGTCGAGACCCTGGTCCATAAGGCCGGCGACAACGCCCGCGCCCTTGTAGGCCTTTGTCAGGCCGGCTCCGGTGCCGTCGAGCACAGGGTTGGCGTTGGCCACGTTGCGGGCAAAATACATCATAGGCTCCTGCTTGCCACCCTTGTCGATGCTGACCACCGATTCAAGAGCAGCCATAGCCTCCATCTGCGATGGGGTGGCGCTGACGATAGCCACGTCGGCGCGGAAACGTTTCACCTCCACACCGAGAGCCTTGATCTCATCGACGGCATCGGGCGAGGCTACAGTCACCATCAGCGTCACAGGCAGCTCGGCAGCCTCTGCACCGGCGGCCGACACCTTGGCGGCGTGGCGGTAGTTTTCAACAATCGAGGCTGCGTCCATATTGTATTTCGACTGACCGAACGCCACGACGGGTGTTAAAAGCAGGGAAAATTTAAGTAAATTTTTTAACATCTTATATCTTAACATTTAACGACAATCAGCGAGTCGCCGGCCTGACGGCCGGGCAACTCGCTTATTGTCATGAGTTATAGGGAAAAACTATTCTCTACGACTTAGTGGAGCGATTTACTGTAATACTCGACTACACGTTGACGCTTCATCTCGGCTGCGGGGAGCAGCTGTGCCTTCTTGGCTACAGGCGAGAGAGCGAGAGGACCGTGACCGTTGAAAGCGGTTGTCGAGGCAGTCTTGGCATTGGCCGAAGCTGATGCGGGAGCGCTGGGGAGAACGAGTTTCCAGACGAAGGGATCCTGTATTACTTTTGCAATCTGACCATTGAGAACGAAAGCATAGATCGTGCTCTTAGGTTTGGACTGGAACACACCGTTCTCGAAGGTATCGTTAAGACCTGCGGCGATAACGTCGGCAGGAGTTGCGGGATCTTCGCCGCCAGTGACCATATAGGCATAGTTGCAGATATAGAGCGAGCCGGTCTGAGCACCCAAGTTAATGCCGGTGGCCTGAAGTTCTATATTCAAGCATTCGGGGTCGGTTGCATCAATCTCGATATACTTGTCGCCGGAGTAGTCAAGACCGTAGGGGCATATACCCTTTTTGTAGGGGTTCATGATGCGGTACATATTGGGATCACCGCCAAACTGAGCCACCTCAACCTCATAAACGGGGATATCTTCCTGGGTCTCGTCATCGTCCATAAAGACGAGAGGATAGAGGATGCCGTCGGTGAACTGACCCTTGCCGATAACGGTCCATACAGTCGAGGGATCGACATACATCTCATATCCGGGGAGGATGATGCGGAACTCACCGTCGGGATTCGAGTAGTATACTTTGCCGGGAAGACCTGAGAAAGAAGCATACCACATCTGAACTCCAAAGGATATATTGCCTTGGCTGAGAGTGCCATAGGATTTGCCTTCCGGAGTATAACCATCTGCAAGATCATAGTTTGCAACACCAGTAAGCATGATATCGCCATCGCCGAGCGTGAGACCAGTGAAGTACCAGGGATCGGACTTGTCAGCACCGAGAGCTACACCGTCCTCATCACACATAATAACCTGATTGGGCTTGCTGATGTTGAAGTACATGTAGTGGTGCTCGGAAGTATCGTACATACCATCCTCATAGTAAGGCCATACGGGTCCGTAGGGGTCTACTACGCGGATAATCTTGTCGTTGACAGGATTGGTCTCGATCTTCACATCATAAGGAACAGCGTCCAGACCGTAGAGCGGAGCAACAAGACCGTCGTAGAACTCAGCGGTGGTTTCGCCGTTAGCACCGACCATGGGATTCCAGGGATTGTAGTTGAAGCGGTAGGAGATCTTGTCGGTATAGTAGGGAGTAACCACGCCGTTGCCTACCGATACGGTGACGGCATAGTCGGTGCGGGCCTGCACCTTGGTCATATCCACGCCCACAACAATTGTCGACTCCTTTGAACCAGAGGCAAAAGTTACGTTGGCGGGGAAGGTGAAACCGTTCTGGCTCGGGGTTACCTGAGCTTTTACAGGCACGGTGAGAGCTGCGCCTGCATCCTTGCGATAAACAGGGATTTCGATGGCGCGAGTATTTTCGCTCACCTCAATCTCGTTGTTGTCTTCGTAAGAGAAGTAGACAGGCAGAGATTCGGGGACTTCGGCGGGATTGTACTTCGGTTCCTCATCGGTGCAGGCACCGAGAGAGAACGCCAGAGCCGCCATGGTGAAAAGTCGGAATATATTTTTCATTGTCGGTTGAGGTCTTAAATATTGTCAAGAGAAGTGAACTTGTTGCCGATGTTGGGGTTGAGCCAGCCTTCGACACCCTTGTTGAAGTTGGCCTCGTAGTCAACGAAGGGCCAGGTGGTCCAGCCGGGACGGCCTACGGTGTTGAAGCGGCTGCCCTGAGGCCAGTTGGTACCGGGATAAGCGCGGGTTACCGAGATATTCAGACGCTTGATGTCGAAGAAAGTCTGACCTTCGCCCCAAAGCTCGATGCTCTTCTGCTTGAAGATCTCCTCGATAAGAGAAGCCTGATCGTTGGCGGGGTTCACATATTCGGCGTAGCGGTAATTCTTCATAAAGTTCTCGAGAGCTGCCTTGCCCTGAGCATAGTTGGTGTGGGCAAGAGCTTCGGCCTTGATAAAGTACATCTCCTCTACACGCATCAGGGGGATTGCAACGGCGTTGGTAACGGTGGGGTCGTTGGTCACACCCTGACCACAACGGAATTTAATCGAGACATAGGGAGCAAGCTGAGCACCCTTGGCAGCATTGAGGAAAGGTTCCTGACCCGAAAGGGCAGAACCCTTGGGAGCCTTGAAGAGCAGCTTGCGCCAGTCATTGTCAGAGATAGACTCATAGAAGTTTTTGTCGGCGGTAGGTGAGCATGCATGTTTGCCTGAATAACCGTAGTCAGATTCTGCAATCATGAAAGAACCCCAGCCGGTCCAGTAGACAACATCGTCATTGCTTTCGATCTGCAGGCCCCAGAGCCATGCAGAGGGGGTCATGTCATTGAAACCTGTTTTTGGATCGGTGAACTGGGCGCGGGTAAGAGGAGTTGCGCCGCTGGTGGTAATAGCAAGATCGGCTTCCTTGGCAGCGTTGACATAATCCTCGTCCCACATATACACACGGGCTTTGATACCGTGAGCCACTGCCTCAGAGGGGAGATCCTTTGAAGCGGGAGCAATACCCGACTTTTTGAAGAGAGCGATAGCCTCGTCGAGCTGACCGAGCAGATAGTTGCGCATATCGTCATGCTTCATACGGGGATTGTTGTCAGGGTCGGTGACACCGTCGATTGTAACAGGGACGGTAAGGCCGGTGATATTGTTGCCCGATTTGTTGATTGGGCTGATATTGTCGCTGGGAAGATACTCATAGGTGCGGGCCATATCGATCAGCATGGCTGCACGATAGGTCTTAGCCTGTGCGAGCTGGCTCTGCTTGGCGGGATCCTCGGTGTTTGCGTCGATGGCGGCGATCAATGATTCGCATGTACGGACCTCGAAGTTGTAGAAGTACCAGTTGAGCTGCGAGCAGAAATACTCGTCGTCCATACTTTTGGTGACGCTCTGATAGTAGTAGAAGAACTGACGACCGTTATAGGGCTGAAAGCAGTCGCCTGCCATAAAGTTACGGGCGATCATAGTCGAGGGGTATGCGAAGTCGTAAGGCTGCACTTCTCTATTAATCGGCCACACACCATATGTCTTCATATAGGCGGGCATTGCTTTGAGCATGGCTTCGAGACCCTTGTCGGAGCCGTTGAGCTGCTCCTGGGTGACCTGATTTGTAGGCTCTGTCTCGTCGATGCAGGATGAGAGCATCATCGACGCAGCAACAGCGCAGAGAAGAGCCGGTCGGAATATATATTTCATATTGATAACTTGCTCTGAGGTTGATTAGAAAGTGAGTGTTAAGCCGCCGGTGAAAGTGCGGATAGGCGAATAGTAGGCGTTGGTTGTAGCACCGGTGATGCTCTGACGGGGATCGAGACCCTGACGTTTTGACCAAAGCCATACATTCTCGGCTGCGAAGTAAACGCGGAGCTTCTGAACGAAGAACTTCTGGGTGAGTTTAACGGGGAGAGTGTAGCCGAAGTTGATGTTCTGGAGGCTCAGATAGGAAGCGCTGGTGAGGAAGCGGTTGGATGTGGAGATATCATTATCGCCGAAACGCCAGCGGGGTATGTCGCTGTTGGGGTTTTCGGGAGTCCATGCCTTGAGAACGTCGGCGTGGAATGCGCTACCGGTATTATTTGCATTGGGAGTCATCATATAGCCCTTGTAGGCCGAATCCATTACCTTGCCGCCGAGACCATAGGCGAAGTCCATCGAGAAGTCAAAATCGCGGAAAGTGAGAGTGGTGCCGAAACCGCCATAAACATCGTTAAGGGCGGTGCCGTTAAGGTACTGGGTGGGGTCTTCCGTATAGGTGACTTTCTCACGACCGGTAATATTGCCGTCGGCATCCTTGATATCTTTCCAATACATACCTTCACCGGTTTCGGGGTTGACGCCAGCCCAGTCGTAGCAATACCATGTGTACATGGGGAGACCTTCGCCCTGGAAGTAACCGCCGGAAGCGGAGCCTTCATGACCTTCGACAGTCATGTTTCTATTTGTTTCGGGGAGCTTGACGATGCGGTTGCGCAGATAGGTAAGGTTGAAATTGAGGGTCCAGGTCCAGTCGTTGGTGGAGATAACGGTGCCGTTCAACTGAAGTTCAAGACCGGAGTTAGACATATCACCGAAATTCTGCCATATGTTGGAGTAACCGGTCGAAGCTGCCAGAGGCTTCTGGTAGAGCATACCGTGAGTCTTGCGATAGAAGTAGTCCACCTCACCGGTGAGGCGGTAGTTGAAGAGTGAGAATTCCACGCCGGTGTTGAAGTTGGAGTTCTTCTCCCAGGTGATGTCGGGGTTACCCTTTACGGTGGAGGGTGAGAGACCGGGCTGGTCGCCTACGTTAACAATAGAATAGCGGTTGGTGTAGAGATACGAGGGGATACCGTCGTTACCCTGTTCACCGTAAGAAATCTTATATTTGAGTTCGTTGACCCAGTCGGCGTTAAAGAAAGATTCCTTGGAGATGATCCAGGCGCCGCCGATCGACCAGAAGTTACCCCAGCGGTGGTCGGGGTGGAACTTCGAGGAGGCGTCGCGACGATAGGACACGTTGCCGAAATATTTCGAAGCATAGTCATACTGACCCTGGAAGAGCCAGCCTTCGTTGTTATATGCGCCGGAATAAGAGCTCATGGTGCCGTCGACAACAGCGTTATCGAGTTCGGCGATGCCGGGGAGGAAAAGCTGGTTACGGTCTGCATCCAAAGTAGCGGAGCGCTCGTAGGTATTCTCGTGACCTGCAAGGGCTGCAACATTGTGGTCGCCAAATTTGTGGCTCCAGTTGAGCAGCTGCTGATAGGTGGCGACAGTTTGACGTCCGTGGCTTACAGATACAGAACCTCCCGTAGAAGAATAAGAGGGTAAATAGGGGTTACCGAGGAACTGGCCGCGGTATTCATCTACATAAACGCTGTTTTTCGAAGTGAAGCGGAAATCCTTAAGGAAACGAACCTCTACAGTACCGGTTGCACGGAATGTGTTGCCGGTGGTAAGATTGGTGTTATAGAGTGTACCTGACATACCGTTAGAACCAGCTGCAGCACCGGCAGGACGCTTGTAGCCGGCGTTCTGGCCATCACCGTAGTCATAAAGGAGCATGCCGGCAGAGTTGAGCATACGATTGCCATCGGCATAACGGAGGAACATAGGATAGATAGGAGCAATGGAGATGGCCGTACCCAGAGGGTTGGAAGAGAGAGTTGTGGAACCGTCGCCCGACATAGCTTTGTTGTCATAGTGGGCATAGGAGAGGTCGCCGCCTACTTTCAGCCAGCTCTTGATCTGCGAGTTGGCAGCCAAGCGACCGGTAAAGCGCTCGTAGCTGGTATTCTTGATGATACCTTCATTCTTCAGGTAACCGAACGATGCGAAGAAATCGCCCTTGTCACCGGAATTGCTTGCCGAGATATTGTATTCCTGACGGAGGCTCGAGGAATAGGTATTGTCGAGCCAGTTGTCGGGATAGAGGAGGTAGTCGACACCTTTGTAGTTGGCGACGCGACCAAGGGTAGCATTGGGGTTAAGACGACCGTTCTGACCGATAAAGAGTTCACCTTCAGGAACGTTGAAGACCTGATAGCCGAGACCGGTACCATCGCCGTAGATCATCTCGGCGTTGGTGCGACGGCAGGCAGCTTCTGCGCTGAGGCCGAGCGAACGGTAATAGTCGTTGAGGGCGCTATAGTAAGTCTCGTAGTAGAGGGCGGGATCCTTGATAGTGTTGTAGTCCTGCTGGGCGCGGGTGTTGGCACCCCACTTGGCATCAAGGGTAACGGTGGCGTTCTGACCGGCCTTGCCGCGCTTGGTGGTGATGAAGATCACACCATTGGCACCGCGGGCACCGTAGAGGGCGTTGGAAGCGGCGTCGGTGGAGACGGTCAGCGACTCGATGTCGTTGGGGTTGATAGCGGAGATATCGCCCGAGAAAGGTATACCGTCGAGCACATAGAGAGGCGCATTGTTCACGTTGGAGTTAACGGAGGAGATACCGCGGATACGGATGGTGGAGGGGCCGCTGCCGGGCTGGCCGGATGCGTTGAACATCTGCAGACCGGGGGCCTTGCCGTTGAGCGACGAGAGCACGTTGGTTACGGTGCTCTTCTCGATCTGCTCGGCCGAGACGACAGCTGCGGTACCGGTGAAGGCCTGACGGGTTGACTGACCGTAGGCGGTGACAATCACGTCAGAAAGAACGTTGGCGGCGGGGTCGAGCTTGATGACCATCTTGCCCGATGTGATGTCGACGATCTTGGATGCCATGCCGACATACGAAATCGTGAGCTTATGAACGTTCTGAGGCACTGAAATAGAGAAGTTGCCGTCGATGTCGGCGGCAACGCCGGTACCACCTCCGACGGGCTGCACGGTAGCACCGGACAGCGGCTCATCGTCGGCAGCCGACACGACAGTACCTGTCACCGTGCGGTTCTGGGCGAAAGCCACAGCCACAGCGAGGGCAACTGTCATGAGAAGTGAAAACAGTTTTTTCATACACTAAAGATTATTAAACACAATTTTTATGAATTTCAGAAATGACAATATCGGCTTATCGCCCCTAAAGTTAAGCGAAAGCTGAAAAACAGGTTGCAATTTTCCAAATAGAAGCACATGTTAGCTACAATTATTAATCAAACAATTGACACACTCATGTCTGTTTTGCACTATTATGGCACAAAATTACCACAAAAATTCAATGTAGACAACGTTTTTCAAACATTTTTTGCTGATTTTAACAAAAAAAGTTCTCACTGTGCCAGTTTTCGTGTGGAGCGGCGGCGTGTAAAAAAATAGTCGGCGGCTGGAAAGCCGCCGCTCCATACATTGCTACACACGCTAACACAGACGTATGGGGGCGGTATGGGGCGGCGGCTTTCCTGCCGCCGATTATCATTAGATTATTTGGGGTCATGGATTAAGGCGGCTGGAAAGCCGCCTCCCCACAACGCCGCCTCCCCACAACGCCGCCTCTACATAAGCTTCCGACACAAAAAATGTGAAAAGTCGGAGAGATTTTGTAACTTTGCGCCCAAAATATTACGGACATTATCAGACGCCACACATATATAATAATAGTGCTTCTGCTCGGCATGTTCGCCGCGGCGCCGGAGCAGGCCGACGCCAAGCCGTTTCTGAATCTCGACTCAATTGCGGCCTGGGGTAAGTTTCCGCGTTTCTGCATCAACACCTATCGCTGGGGCGACCGCTTTTTCAACGGCTACGACTCGACATATGTGCAGGGTTCCGGTCACCGCATGAACGTGAAGGTGAAACTGGATTCATGGGAGGATCTGTATCAGTTCAAGTTCACCGACGGCTACCGCATAAACATGAGCATGCACCCATCGACTTCGGCGGGCGTGTGGCTGACATATATGGCGGTGTCGATCGGCTACGATATGAACATATCGAATTATTTCCACGCCACCGACGGCGCCCGAAAGCGTCTGGATTTCCAATTCAACTGCGCGCTGTTCGGCGCCGAGATCTACACCATCACCAACGACATGGAGATGCATATCTCGCGCGTGGGGTATCCGGGGAAAATGCGAAAACTGGAGACGAAGTTCAACGGGTTCCACTCCGAATCGTTCGGCCTTAACCTCTATTATTTCTTCAATCACAAGCATTACTCGCAGGCGGCGGCTTTCGCCTATTCGAAGATACAGCTGAAGAGCGCCGGCTCGCCGTTTGCGGGATTCGCCTACTGGCAGGACAAATATGACCTGGATTTCACCGGCGTGTTTGAGGATCTGGCCTACAATCTGCCCGAAAACTGGGACAACCACTACCGCGTGCGTGCCAAGAACTATGCGCTGAAGTTCGGCTACGGCTACAACTGGGTGTTTCACCGCGGATGGGTGGCGGGGATCTCGATAGCGCCCTGTGTGGGGGTGCGCGTGGGCTACATGCACAACGAGACGGAACGCGCCACGTCGTTCGCGCTGTCCAACCGGCTGCGTATGTCGCTGATATATAATGTGAACAAGCGCTGGTTTTTCGGTGCTATCGGCAATGCGGACACGAATCTGATATATGACGATGTGCACACGTTCCTGACCAATAATCTTTCGATAGAGTTTTCGGCGGGATTCAGATTCGACCTGTGGTAGATTTTCGGCGACTGGAAAGCCGCCATCCCACAATACGGCGGCGGGAAAGCCGCCGCTCCACAATAGCCGCCGCTCCACAATAGCCGGCGGCATTTATGCTTTTCTGTCAGGGATGAAAAAAGCGGAGGGGATGTGCGGGAAATTCAGACGAAATTATTAAATTTGCAAAAATTTTATGTTATGAGATTCAAGAAAATCATCGGAGCGCTGCTCTTTGCCATCGCAATCGCAGCCGCCACCCCCGCCGCTCAGGCCGCAGGCATCTTCCGCTTCGGCGTAAAGGCCGGTCTGACAGTCGACAAGCTCAAATTCAACACCGATCTTCTCGATTCCGACAACAAGACAGGATATACTTTCGGCGTGATGACGAAGTTCACCGTGCCCGTGGTAAACCTCGGTTTCGACGCCTCTGTGATGTACACCCACCGCGAATTTGACAGCGACGTGACGGTGATGGACGCCTACGGCAACCCCGTGTCGGGCACCACCACTTTCAAGAACAACTATATCGAGATTCCGGTGAATTTCCGCTATGACCTCGGTCTGCCCGGCATCGGCAAGATCGTCACTCCGTTCCTCACCACCGGTCCCGACTTCTCGTTCTTAGTGTCGAAACGTCACTACGACTTCTGGAACCAGAAGAAGTGCGACGTGGCATGGAACTTCGGTTTCGGCCTGGTATTCGTCGACCATCTGCAGCTGCACGCCAGCTACGGTCTGGGGCTCACCAACTCAGGCTCGGGCATCAACGACTCGCTCCACGGCAAAAGCCGCTTCTGGAACGTGACCGCCGCCTGGCTCTTCTGACATCACACAACCTTAATAATATAAAATAACCGACCGGCAAAACAGCGGCCGGTTATTTCGATATATTCACCATGACTAAAAAACAGATTTTCAACGCCGAAGTTGTAAGCAACATCGCCCTGTCGGCGCGCTATTCCTATCTGTTGCTGCAGCTCCCCCACGAAACGGAGGGGATGGAGGTGCAGCCCGGCCAGTTTGTGGAGGTGAAGGTGGACAACAGCCCTTCGACCTATCTGCGCCGCCCCATCTCGATCTGCGACTACGACGAGCGCAACAACACCATGACGCTGCTGATACGCCGCGCCGGCGAAGGCACGGAGCATCTGTGCAATCTGCTGCCCGGCAGCCACATAAACCTTGTAGGCCCGCTGGGCAAGGGGTTCACCATCCCCGCCCCCGGGTCGGACGCGCTGCTCTGCGGCGGCGGCATAGGCGTGGCACCGCTGCTGCTGCTGGGCCGCAGGATGCGCGAGCACGGGGTGAACGTGAGCTTCCTGCTGGCGGCCCGCACCTCGGCCGAAATCCTCCTGGAGGATGAATTCCGCGCCATCGGCGCCGTGAACATCGCCACCGACGACGGCTCGGAGGGGGAAAAGGGTTTCGCCCACGAGCACTCGGTGCTGCAGCGCAGCTATCACCTTGTGTGTGTGTGCGGTCCCAAGCCGATGATGCAGGGTATAGCCCGCCAGGCGCGCCGCACGGGCAGCGCCTGCGAGGTGTCGCTTGAAAATCTGATGGCCTGCGGCGTTGGCGCATGTCTCTGCTGCGTGGAGCCCACGCTCAAGGGGAATCTGCGCGCCTGTGTCAGCGGCCCGGTGTTCAACACCGCCATGCTATTGTGGAATCTCGACTGAACCGACCTATGGATAACTCTCAGAACACCAATACACCGGTAAAGATGGCCGTCAGCATCGGCGACCTGAGGATGAAGAACCCCATGCTGACCGCGTCGGGCACTTTCGGCTTCGGCGAGGAGTTTGCCGATTTCATCGACCTGGAGCGTCTCGGCGGCTTCATTGTGAAAGGTACCACACTGGAACCGCGCCAGGGCAACCCCTATCCCCGCATGGCCGAGACGCCTGCGGGCATGCTCAATGCCGTGGGGCTGCAGAACAAGGGCGTGGACCATTTCATTGCCGACACCTATCCGCACCTCAAGGATCTGAAAACCAACGTGCTGGTAAATGTCTCGGGCGCCAAGATCGAGGATTACGTGGCTGTGGCCGAAAAGCTCGCGCCGCTTGCATCGATTCCCGCCATCGAGGTGAACATATCGTGCCCCAACGTGAAGCAGGGCGGGATGGCTTTCGGCACTACCTGCGAGGGGGCTGCCCAGGTGACGGCCGCCATGCGCAAGGTCTGGCCCCGCACGCTGATAGTGAAACTTTCGCCCAACGTGACCTCGATAGCCGACATCGCCCGCGCCGTGGAGGCCGAGGGGGCCGACTCGGTGTCGCTGATCAACACCATTATGGGTATGGCCATCGACGTGGAACGCCGCCGCCCCTGCCTGTCGACCGTGACGGGAGGACTGTCGGGCGCCGCGGTGCGTCCTGTGGCCGTGAGGATGGTGTGGCAGACGGCCAAGGCGGTGAAGATACCCGTGATTGGTCTCGGCGGCATTTCGTCGGGACGCGACGCCATCGAGTTTATGCTCGCGGGCGCCCGCGCGGTGCAGATCGGCACCGCCAACTTCATCGACCCGCAGGTGACGGTGAAAGCCATTGACTGGATGGAGGATTGGTGCCTGCGCCAAGGCGTCAGGGACATCAACGACATCGTCGGCGAAATCTGATTTTTCAAAACGCTGCCCGCACGCATCCCGGAGTTGCCACGTCTGACCCATTAAACTGCTGATTATGAAATTTTTCAATAACTTTTTCTCCAAAGAAAAGAAGGAAACCCTCGACAAGGGACTCGACCGCACCAAGCAGGGACTTTTCTCGAAAATCACCCGCGCCGTGGCCGGCAAATCGAAGGTCGACGACGATGTGCTCGACAATCTCGAGGAGGTGTTTGTCACCTCCGACGTGGGGGTCGACACCACGCTCAAAATCATCGAACGCATTGAGCAGCGCGTGGCCCGCGACAAATATGTGGGTTCGGCAGAGCTTAACCGTCTGCTGCGCGAGGAGATATGCGAGCTGCTGGCAGAGAACAACAACGAATCGGCCGACGCGGATTTCACAGTGCCCGAGGGGCATCACCCCCACGTGATAATGGTGGTGGGCGTGAACGGCGTGGGCAAGACCACCACAATCGGAAAACTGGCGGCGCAATTCAAGGCCGCCGGCAACAAGGTGATGCTCGGCGCCGCCGACACGTTCCGCGCCGCCGCCACAGAGCAGCTCGACATCTGGGGCGAACGCGCCGGTGTGCCCGTGGTGAAGCAGAAACTGGGCGCCGACCCCGCCTCGGTGGCGTTTGACACGCTGCAATCGGCGGTGGCCAACGATGTGGATGTGGTGCTGATCGACACCGCCGGACGTCTGCACAACAAGAAGGGTCTGATGGACGAACTGACAAAGATCCGCAAGGTGATGCAGAAGGTGGTGCCCGACGCGCCCCACGAAGTGCTCTTAGTGCTCGACGGCTCGACCGGGCAGAATGCTTTCGAGCAGGCGCGCCAGTTTGTGGCCGCCACGGAGGTCAACGAACTCGCTATCACCAAACTCGACGGCACGGCCAAGGGGGGTGTGGTGATCGGCATTTCCGACCAGTTCAAGATTCCCGTGAAATATATCGGTCTCGGCGAGGGCATCAACGACCTGCAGGTGTTCCACAAGAAGGAATTCGTGGAATCGCTCTTCGGCGACGACACTCTGAAATCATAACCGGAGGTGGCAATGGCGAACAAACAGAATGGCGCGATTGCACGCAAAACAGTCAACCTGGTAACACTGGGCTGCTCGAAGAATCTCGTGGACTCGGAGCGCGTGCTGCGCATGCTCGACAAGGCGGGATTCGAGGCGTATCACGAAACCGACCGTCCCACTGACATTGTGATTGTCAACAGCTGCGGCTTCATCGGCGACGCAAAGGAGGAATCGGTGAACACGATTCTGGAATTCTGCGGGGCCAAGCAGCGCGGCGAGGTGGAGGAACTATACGTAATGGGCTGTCTGTCGCAGCGTTACCGCGACGAGCTGCGCGCCGAGATTCCTGAAGTGGACCGCTGGTATGGCAAATTCGACTGGACTTCGCTGGCCGATGACCTTGCCCGGCGTCACCCGGCGCCGCACGCCTACGAGCGCCGCATCACCACCCCGGGACATCACGCTTATCTGAAAATTTCGGAGGGGTGCAACCGTTTCTGCGCATTCTGTGCCATTCCGCTCATCACGGGGCGCCATCATTCGCGCCCGATGGAGGAGATAGAGGCCGAGGTGCGCAGCCTCGTCGGCGAGGGTGTAAAGGAGTTCAATGTCATCGCACAGGATCTGTCGTCCTACGGTCTGGATCTCTACGGAGAGCACCGTCTGGCGCAGCTCACCGAGCGCATCAGCGACATCGAGGGGGTGGAGATGATACGCCTGCACTATGCCTATCCGGCTGATTTTCCGATGGATATACTGCCGGTGATGCGCGAGCGCCGCAATGTGGCGAAATATCTCGACATCGCCCTGCAACACATTTCCGACAATATGCTCCGTGCCATGCGCCGGCACATCACCGCCGACGAGACACGCCGGCTGCTCGATGAAATCCGCCGTCAGGTTCCCGGAATCCATATCCGCACCACCCTGATGGTGGGCTTTCCCGGCGAGACGGAGGAGGATTTCGAGCAGTTGCTCGATTTTGTGCGGGAGCAGCGTTTCGAACGCATGGGCGCATTCGCCTATTGCGAGGAGGAGGGCACCTACGCGGCCCTGAATCTCCCCGACAATGTTCCCGCCGAGGTGAAACAGCAGCGGCTCGACCGACTGATGGCTCTCCAGGAGGAGATTTCGCTGGAGAAACAGCAGCAGAAGGTGGGGCAGACGCTTGATGTGATTATCGACTCGCGCGACGATGAGTATTACACCGGCCGCACTCAGTATGATTCGCCCGAGGTGGATCCCGAAGTGCTGATTCCCGTGGATTCGGCAGAAGCGGAAATTGGCGGCATTTACCCCGTGACCATCACAGAGGCAATGCCTTTCGAGCTGATAGGGCGCATATCCGGGCTGTCGTAAAGATGATTTCCAAAGGGATGTCAATCGATTGGGAAAGCAGAGCCGCCGCGGTGCGGGCACTCCATGCCGGGGTGCCGTTCGCCCTGTATTGCCTGCCCGAGGAGGAGCATGCACGGTTCATCGCCGCCCGCGAGTACCGGCACGGGTCAGACAGCAGCCATGACCGCGAATGTGGCCGCGACAAAGACCGTGACTGTTTCGACATCTCGCCATGGCTCGGACGTTTCGGCAGCCGCATCTCGATTCCGGCTGAGCTGACCGCGACCGATGTGCTGAAACTTCCGCAGCAACACACTGCGCAACAACCTCATACATTTTACCCCGGAATCTCCGAGGATGAATATTGCCGAAGGGTGGCACGAATAGCAGAACGATGCCGCCGGCGCGACGGCAAGACGGTCTATTCCCGCGTTTTGGCAGGCATTAACCCGGATCTCGACATTGCCGCGGCCGCCGGGGAACTGTTTGACCGCTTCCCCGGCACATTCAGGTTTCTATACTACACGCCTGAGACCGGCTGCTGGCTGGGAGCCTCGCCCGAAACGTTGCTTGATGCCGACACCGACCGCGGCACTTTCGCCACAGTAGCATTCGCCGGCACACGCCCCGCCGATACCGCAAATCAACCCTGGGATGAGAAAAATCTGCGCGAGAACCGATTCGTGGCGGACTTTTTCGAAGAGAGATTCGCATCGCTCGGTCTCCCCTACTCCATATCCCGACCTGTTACTGTAGATTACGGACCGGTGCAGCACCTATGCCGCGACATCAGCGGCACTCTCGGCGCTCCGGTATCGCGCATCATCGACGCCATAAATCCCACGCCGGCGCTCTGCGGCACCCCGTCGGAGGAGGCTATCGCCGACATCAGCGAGTTTGAGCCGCAGCCGCGGCTATGCTACGGCGGATTCGTAGCGGTAGCCTCGGGATCGCGTTACCGCGCTTTCGTCAACCTCCGTTGCGCCCGCATAGCCCCCGACGGACATTTCAATCTATATGCGGGAGGGGGCATCACCGCTCTCTCCGACCCGCGTGCCGAATTCCGCGAGACCGCCGCAAAAGCCTCGGTGCTCCTCTCTATTCTCAAAAACGTGCATGGATTCCCGACGGGATTCCCGAAAACCCCGAAAACAGGAGGCGTTTAACAATTTTACACCCATCGGGTGCCGCATATTCCCCTCAAAAATCGTAACTTTGCAGTTATGACAGAAAACATCCTCGACAAAGCCACTGCGGAACAGCTTCGCGTACTTATAAACCGCACCCGCAGAGCCATCATCACATGCCACATTTCGCCCGACGGCGATGCCATGGGCTCCTCACTGGCGCTATGCCGCGTGCTCCGCAATGCAGGCAAGGAGGTGAAGGTGATAACGCCCGACACCCCTCCGCGCTATCTGATGTTTCTGCCCGGAGCCGACGACATCGTGGTGTATTCGCGCTTTGAAAGCTTCGCGAAGAAGATTCTCGCCGACACCGAACTGATTTTCTGTCTCGATTACAACGATGCAAAGCGTGTCGACCATGTGGCGCCCGCGCTACTGGAGTCTCCGGCAAAAAAAGTGATGATCGACCATCACCTTAACCCCGACTCATTCCCCGACATCACTATCTCGCACCCCGAAATTTCATCGACATGCGCTCTGGTCTACAGGGTTGTCACCGGCTGCGGTTTCGGCCGGTTCATCGACAGGGAGACAGCCGAATGCATCTACACCGGCATGATGACCGACACGGGCAACTTCTCGTACAACTCAAACGATCCGGAGCTATACCGCATCGTGGCACGTCTGCTCGAGAAAGGTATCGACAAGGATGCCATCTACAAGAAGGTATATTTCAATAATTCGGTGAACCGGCTGAAACTCAACGGGTTTGCAATGAATGAGAAATTTGAGTATTTCCCCTCGCACCGCGCCGCGCTGATCAAACTCACCCGCAACGAGCTTAACGAATATCACTATCAGAAGGGCGACACAGAGGATCTGGTAAACCGTCCGCTCACATGTCCCGATATTCTCTACTCCGTGTTTCTGCGCGAGGAGACCGACTACATCAAGGTCTCGACCCGCAGCAAGGGCGATTTCCCGGTCAACAAGCTCTGCACCGAATATTTCAACGGCGGCGGCCACCTGAATGCCGCCGGTGGCGAATTCTACGGCACGCTCGAGGAAGCAGAGCAGCAGCTGATGAAGGCAATGCCGCTCTACGACCGCTATCTTCCCGCCCCCTGCGGCGACTCTCCGGCCGACAACTGCCCCGCCGAAGACTGCCCCGCCGAAGGCTGCTCCTCCGAAGATTAAGCGCCTGTATAATACATAAATCTCCACACCATCATAATGATTACAACGAAGCTCACTAACAAGATAATGAAGCTCACTCACAGAATCTTTTTCCCGGCAATGGCACTCACGGCCATCCTCATCTCGGGCTGCAGCGACAAGAAAAGCTATGCCGACCTCCTCAAAGATGAATCCCAGGCCGTGAACATTTTCCTTTCCGACAACCGCGTGATTCTCGACATCCCCGCCGATTCGGTTTTTGAAGTTGGCGAAAACGCCCCCTACTATCGTCTGGAACCTGACGGGAATGTGTATATGCAGGTACTCGACAATGGCAACGGCGAGAAAGTTAAGGACAACGCGCAGGTTTTCTTCCGCTTTACCCGTTACAATCTCTATGATTACCAGAACACCGGCCAGTTAGGCAATGGCGCCGGCAACTCTATCGACACTTCGGTGGGCACGGCATCGTTCCGCTTCAACAACACCACACTCTCCTCCTCCACCCAATGGGGACAGGGGGTGCAGATGCCTCTGAAATTTCTATCCTACGACTGCCACGTGCGGATTCTCATCAAGTCGCAGTATGGCGTATACAGCGAGATTTCCAACGTTATCCCCTATCTCTACGACGTCCGCTATTTCAAGTCGATCAGCGAGTAACAACTTTTAGACCAATCTATTACGGCACATAATCATGGCTCTGATCAAATCTATTTCAGGCATACGCGGCACCATCGGCGGCAAAGCCGGCGATGGTCTAAGCCCCGTCGACGTGGTGAAATTCACCGCAGCCTACGCAACTCTCATCCGTAAAACCACAACCCGCACATCGCACCTAATCGTTGTCGGCCGCGACGCCCGTCTGTCGGGCAAGATGGTCGACTCGCTCGTCACCGGCACGCTCTGCGCCATGGGCTTCGATGTGGTGAATATCGGGCTGGCATCCACCCCCACCACCGAAATCGCCGTTGTCGGCGAGGGCGCCTGCGGCGGTATTATCCTCACCGCATCGCACAACCCCGTGCAGTGGAACGCGCTGAAACTTCTCAACGAAAACGGCGAGTTCCTCACCGACGCCGAGGGGAAGGAGGTGCTCCGCATCGCCGAATCACAGGAATTCACCTTTGCAGAAGTTGACCGGCTGGGACACGAACTCCACGACGACACATGGAATATTCGCCACATCCGCAAGGTTCTTGATCTGAAACTGGTAGACACCGAGGCTATCCGCAAAGCCGGTTTCACCGTGGCAGTCGACGCCGTGAACTCGGTGGGCGGCATCGTGATTCCACAGCTACTCAGAGCTTTAGGCGTGGAAAACATCATAGAACTCAACTGCGAGGCCACCGGACGTTTCGCCCATACTCCCGAACCTATCCCCGAAAATCTCACCCAGATCGCCGACCTGATGAAGCAGGGACGCGCCGATGTAGGCTTCGTGGTCGACCCCGACGTTGACCGTCTGGCCATCGTTATGGAGAACGGCGAGATGTTTGTCGAGGAGTATACCCTCGTGGCTGTCGCCGACTATATTCTCGGGCATACACCCGGCGCCACGGTGAGCAACCTCAGCTCGTCGCGCGCGCTTCGCGATGTCACCGTGAAACATGGCTGCTACTACACCGCCGCCGCTGTCGGCGAGGTGAATGTAGTAACCAAGATGAAAGAGACAGGCGCCGTAATCGGCGGCGAGGGAAACGGCGGTGTGATCTACCCCGAAGCCCACTATGGCCGCGACGCGCTTGTGGGCGTGGCACTATTCCTGACCCTCCTTGCCAAGAGCGGCAAGAAAGTATCGGAACTTAAAGCCACCTATCCGCAATATGCGATTGCCAAGAACAAGGTGCAGCTCACTCCCGAAATCGACGTCGATGCCATTCTCGAAGCGATGAAACAGCGTTACAGCAACGAAAAAATCACCGACATCGACGGCGTGAAAATCGACTTCCCCGAATCGTGGGTTCATCTGCGCAAATCCAACACCGAACCTATCATCCGCATCTACGCCGAAGCCCACACCATGGAGGAAGCCGAAAAACTGGCCGACGACATCAAAGGTGTGATTGCCGAAATCTCCAGATAATACCCGAAATCTCCAGATATCGAGGAGATTTATAAGCAACTGAATATGACCATATTCCGACGTCTCTCCCTATTAGCCTTGATTGCCGTTGCTGCCACAGTGGCAGCAACGGCAGCCGACTGGGCGCAGCCGCGCGTATCGGTGGCAATTCTGCGCTCCACCACCTCACATGCCGCCGAGCAGGTATCACAGGTGGTGATGGGCACCCCGCTGCAGATCACCGAGCGCAAAGGTGAGTGGTGGCGTGTGGAAACGCCTGAAGGCTATTCGGGCTACGTGCGCTCCAACACCCTGGTCGCCGCCGACGTTGACCGCATGACCCGTTGGCGCAAGAGCCGCAGAGCCATCGTGCATTCCGACCGCACGGAATATATTACCGCAACACCCGAAATATCAGGCGAGCGCGTCAGTGACGTGGTGCCGGGATGTATTCTTGAGGTCGAAGGGGACGCTGTGGGTGAAATGATTCCTGTTCGTATTCCCGACGGGAGAAGCGGCTTTATATCTCCCGAAGTGCTGATGCCGCTCGAGGAGTGGGCCGCGCAGAGATTTGTGCCGGCTGATATGCCCCTGTATGCCGCCCGAATGATGGGAGTACCCTACGTGTGGGGCGGCACATCGGTCAACGGCATGGATTGCTCGGGACTGACACAAATAGCGGCCTACCGGCAGGGCGTGATGATAAAACGCGACGCAGACGAGCAGGTTGCCGACGGTATAAAAATCAATAAATCAGACTATTCGCTCTTTCTTCCCGGTGACCTCCTGTTTTTCGGCAACACCCGCACCGGTCGGATCACACATGTGGCGATTTCCACCGGCGGACCCTCATACATCCATCAGTCGGCCCGTGTGCGCCGTTCATCGCTCGACCCTGATGCCGCTGACTTTGAGAACCCCGGTCTGATAGCCGTCCGTCGAATCGATCCTGAAACCGCAGAGCGTCTTGCGCTCCGCAACCATCCCTGGTATTTCTGACAAGTAAGCTACCGTAACATTCTGACATTTAGAGCTTGTTTAATATCGCCACGCGCTATCACGATTCCCTCGAAAAACGCAGTGTTGCCGATTCTGCGGGGAAATGCAGTTCCATGATTGCGCCGGTGATTGACGCCCAGGCTCCCTCAAAACCGGCATCACCGTTGGCATCGACCCAACGGAGTGTGTAATTATCCTGAAAGACAGTGGGTTCCAAATGCCCTTTGCGCATGCCCTCCCGCCAGTCGCCGGCATTTACCTCGGCACCACCAAGGTAAATCAGATCGTAGCCTGTGCCGCCCTTCACCACCGCGATGCGATAATCCCCTCCTCGACGGGCGCGCCGGGTGTCAAGATCGCAATCCATGTAAGTGTACACCCCTTCCACCATATCGTAAGGTGCTTCGGCAAGATAGCGCTCCACATCGTCGGCGCATTGCCAGCGGGTGTCGCGCGCCTCGGGCAACGGTCGACTGTCAAGATTAACCGAAATCACTTCGGCGGGAAGCAACGCCTTGACTCTCACGGCTGCTACATTCGCTAAACCGGCAATCGTCCCAGCAGGGGTATATGAGTCATAGCCAAACCACGTTTCCCAATCGCTATTTCCCTCACTGGTGAGTTGTAAGGTGCAAGTGCCGGCCGACGCCTCAACTTCGGTTTCAACCGGTGTACGATCACAACCGGGAAAAGTCAGAACAAAACGTCGTGAGTCATCATCATCGGCATTCCTTATTCTCCCCAACATAATCTCTACAGCCTGCAGTTCAACACTGTCGGCCGACAGCAACGATACTCTGCACAATGGTTGATCTGTTGCCGAACGACGCCATGCGTTGCCTACCGACATCACCAACTCCAGAGATTTCACAATGCCGTCGTCGCAGCCAACTTCAATGCACTCACCCCGACTAAGTTTCTTATTGCCGGCAACGAGCACCCCTGAAAGAGCCGAAGCCTCCACGGCAAGGGAAAACAGCAACAGAAATGCAAGAGTTTGTTTCATGCGGCACTTTAGGAAACAGAAAATTAAACATGCTCCCGGTGTTGGCAACGGTAGATTTCCAACGCCTGGCGGGCAAACTCTTCACGCGGCAAGGCTCCCGAGAGCCAATGAATCCTGAAACCGCGTCGTTCCGAGCCGCGGAACCATGTCATCTGCCGCTTGGCAAACTGATGGATCGCGATTTCAAGCTGTCGACGCATTTCGTCGTATGAGGTTTTCCCAATCAGATACTCAGTGACAAATTTATATTCGAGTCCGTAATATATGAGGTTTTCCGGAGGTATGCCCTCGTCGAGCAGCCGGCGTACCTCGTCAACCATCCCCTCGCGGAGCCGCGCGTCAAGTCGCGCCGAAATGCGTTGCCGGCGCACTTCGCGGCTAACGTCAACACCTATTATGGTGGCTCGCCGAGGCACCCCGTCGCGGGCGGCACGGGCCTCGTCGGGATGGTCAATATAGTACTGTTCGATTTCAATGGCACGGATAGCCCGCTGGCAGGTGTCGACATCGGTTGTATTGTGCAACGTCTTCATCGCAGCGAGCATTTCGGTAAGCTGATCAAGCGACAACGGAGCCAGCCTGCTGCGCAGCGGGCGGTTTTCGGGCACCTCGGGCAGGCGGAGACCCTTAAGAAGCGACTCAACATACAGGCCACTGCCTCCACAGAGCACCGGCACACGCCCCCGGACATTGATTTCGTCAATGCACCGGCCCGCATCTCTGAGATACTGGAAAAGATTATACTTCTCCCCTGCTGCCGCCACATCAATCATGTGGAACGGCACATCGCCATATTCACAAAGATCTTTTCCGGTGCCGATGTCCATACCGCGGTAGACCTGACGGGAGTCACCGCTGACAATCTCACCTCCGCTGAGTCGTGCAACTTCCACGGCAAAACCGGTCTTTCCGGAAGCCGTAGGACCCACGATGGCCAGTATCGGATTGTCAGTATTCATGGATGAATGGCGAAATCAATTGTAAGGCAGACGTAAAGACTGAATCAACGGAATCAATATGTGAATAAATTCACCCGGCATCCCTGGCCGGAAATCATATCCTGCAACTTGTGGAAGAAGCGGCGGATGCGGAAGAAACGCTGATCTTCATTGTTATGCCCCACCCGTAGCCACAGAGGGTCGTTGTAGTCGACACTCCAGCTGCGGATGTCGCGCAGACGGAATGTGGGCTTATAATGTTTAAACCGATAGAGACGACGGCCCGACCGATCGTAAGTCTTCCATGCCATGGCCACGCGGTATATTCGCTTCAACTCCGAATTCAGATCGGCTGAAGTCAGATGCTGCGTCATCAGCTCCTGAATCATGGGCAAGGTCATCCACTCGCCCTGCAGCCGACTGTCGACCATTTCATCAGGCGAATCGAGGAATGCGAAGAAATGGCAGATATTGCGGTAAGTGACCTTGTCGGGGCTGTCATATACAGGTCGGATCTCGGCATCGGAGATTCCTGAAATCTGCTGAAAAAGCTGCTGGGCCTGCATCTGTCCCACCTTATCCTGATAAGGGAGCACAATCCGGGCAGGAGTGTCGAACCGCTTCACCACTTGGCCGTTGTCGAAATTTCGGTCAGTAGCAGTGATGTCCATCAGCATCTTGTCGCCGCTGAGCACAAGGAATCTCACAGTGGTCGACGAGGGATTCTCGATCATATGAGTTGAATCCTGGTGACAATAGAAGACCCACAAGGAATAGTAGCGCCAGCCGAGGTACACAAGCGAGAGCACAAACAGCGACACCGGCATCCAGATGAAAAAGAAGAAGTCGGCGTTGTTGAGGTTGACATTTACGTAATAAGTGAGGTAATATGCCCACGTCACAACAGCAATCACGCCGGAAAGAATCATCAGCAGACGCGACTGATAGCGCCATTCCCTGCGGTATAACCTACCGATGAAACCGTTTTCCACCACATTGCCATAGCGGAGATGACACATCTGGCACACAAGAGGTTCATTGCGCTGCAGGAGGAAAAAAGCGGTGACGATGGCGGTCACGGGCGCACTGATTAATATGGCAATGATCGGATGCTGCATGTTCACGGGCTGACCGGTCAACTCGAAATCGTCAACATCCCCGCCCCAGAAATACCGTAGCGAACTCACACAGGCCACGGCAAGGAGAATCACCGACATTTCGGAATAAAGCCGGCTGCATCCGGGCACCCGCTGCGCTCTCTGGCGATTGCGTGCAATCTGGAGCAGAATATATGCGGTCAGACACACCGGAGGCATCCATTTTGCGCTGACATAAGGAGACAAAAGAACCAACATAGCCAGCAACCCCACGGCCACGGCCCAGTTCTGCCACAAACCGAAGATTGCAGCACTCATCCCATCGCGGCGGTCATTGGAATGGATCATAAGTAAACTTCTTATCGGAGATTCTTGTCAAAATAGTCAATCATGCGGCCATAGACCAAAGCCCGGGAATTGCAGCCGTTGATTGAATGATTCATATTAGGGAACAGCAGCATATCGCAAGTGAGATTGGCCTCCTCAAGGCGGCTCACAAACTCTATGGTGTTCGACAAGTGCACATTGTCATCGGCGGTGCCGTGCATAATCAGCAGGGGGCAGACGAGATTGCCGGCACGGTTGACAGGCGCCGACGCCTTGTAGCCATCCTCATTTTCCTGAGGCGTGAGCATAAAGCGCTCGGTGTATATCGTGTCGTAATAGCGCCAGGAGGTTACCGGAGCCACAGCCACTGCAGCATTGAAGATCGAAGCGGGATCAGTTACCGCCATAAGGGTTTCGTAGCCCCCATAGCTCCACCCCGCAATGCCGATGCGGTCGGCATCGACAAAGGGCAGCTGTGCGGCATAGCGCGCCACATTCAGCTGATCAATAGTTTCGTAATGTCCGAGATTTTTGTAAACCACATCGCGGAATGCCGTGCCGCGGAAACCGGTGCCACGCGGATCGACACAGATTACCACGAACCCGCGTCGGGCGGCAGCGTAATAGTCCCAGTCCATGCGCCAGCGATTCACCACTTCCTGCGAACCGGGACCGCTGTATTGCCACACAATCACAGGGTATTTCTTCGAGGAGTCAAACCCTGCGGGTTTTATCATGTAGCCGTTGAGCATTGTGCCGTCGGAATTCATCTGGAAGAACTCTTTGACAGGAGCCGATGCATAGCGCGAAGCATACGTTGCATTATCCTCAAGCACACGCAGTTCCTTGGCCTTGCCGTTGTAGAGAGTGTGGCGCGGCGGAGTGGCTGCATTGCTGTAGTTCAACACAAAATAATTCATGGCAGGCGCAAATTCGGCCGCTCCCCAACCTTCGGGTGCAGAGAGATTCTCGGTCTTTTTACCCTGACGGTCGCGTCGCTGAACCACCCGGTTCACCGCACCCTTGTCGCCCTGTCCGAGAGCCTGACCTGTCACCTGGAAATAAGTGTAGCCCTGGGCATCAGTGCCATAGTAAGCGGTGGCATCGAATTCACCGGAGGTAATCTGCCGCAGCATCTGGCCGGTATAGCTATACTCGTAGAAATGATTCCAGCCCGAGCGTTCCGACTGAACCACAAACGACTCCGCCCCCCAGTGAATATCCTCGTAGGCCGCCGAGTTGAGCCATGCCTTGGCTTCCTCCACCAGCACGGATTTAATCACCGTAGACTTCGGATTGACATTATAGATTTCCATACGGTTCTGAGCGCGGTTAAGAGTGACCGCCATCAGACGATCGCCCTGGTTGCCGCCGTAGGCGATGCGCGGAATATATTCGATTTTCGGGTCGGGAAGTGTTATATCCTTGATTTTGCGGGTGTCGACATCGTAGCTGTGAAGTGTAACCATGGAGTTGGGTTCACCGGCCACGGGATATTTGTAAGAGAATGTGCCGGGATAGAGCGCATATTTGTCGGATGCATTGCAATAGCCCTGATACAGTGGGAACGAGAATTTGGGCACGCGTTGCTCGTCGTAGCGCAGATAGCAGAGTGTTGTGTTGTCCGGCGACCACGTCATTGAGCAGTCGGTGGCGAACTCCTCCTCATACGACCAGTCGGGGATACCGTTGATCACCTTGTCCACGGCACCGTCGCGCGTCACCTGCACCTCGGAATCATAGTCGATTTTTTTGATGTAAATGTTATTCTCAGCAACAAAGGCCACCATGCGGCCGTCGGGAGAGAATAGCGGCGCCTGCTGTCGGGTGAACTGCTTCGACAACGGACGCAGTATGTTGCGTTTGATTTCAAACACATACCAGTCTGCCAGAAAAGAGTGACGGTAGACAGGCTGCTTTTCTGTGTAGAGAGCGAGTTTGGTACCGTCGGGGCTGAGGCGGAAATCGGCCACCTGCGATATGGAATTCTCGCGGGTGTGAGTCACGTCGAGCACCGTCTCGAGGAGCTTGCCTGTGGCCGTTTCGTACCGGCCAATCTGACGGCCGTCGTCGCTAAGCAGCAGATAGCTCTCGCCGTCGGGCATATATGTGAAACTTTTAGGAGATTTCGCGATATTCTCGGGATAGACATACGGGGCAATGCCCTTCACGTCGACATTGGCACCGGAAGCAACTGCGGGAGCCAGGGCGCAAAGCAGCGAGACTGCAATGGATATATTTTTAAGCAAACTCATTTTCAAATAGTTTGAAACGGTAATAACTGTGTCGGCAAATGGTTGTGATGATGTTATCAGGGGATGATGTGATCAGAACAGCGACATCTGAGCCGGATTGTCGGGATGTTCGGCTCGAGCGGGTTCCCGGTAACCGAAGTTGTCATCGGTGTTATCCGACGACTGGCTCTTTTTGGAACGCTTCTGACGGCGTTTAGGTTCGTCAGCATCCGACGAAATAAGCCAGTCGGTGGTGTCGAGAAGCATGAAATCATCATCGTCATCGGTCGCTGCCGCGGCACTTTTGCGCACCTCCTCGACTGTTGGAAACAGCGAATCATCGGTCTGCGACCCGGCTTCGAGAGCAGCAGCCTCTTCGGGAGTCTCGGGAATCGGACGGTCGGATTTACGGGGCCGTCCGCGTCGCGAGCGGGGTTTCTCAGGCTCAGCCTGTGAAGCCGCGGGTTCTGGAATTGATTCTTCGAACAAAAGCTCAACTTTCGGCTCGTCGGTCTGCGCGAAACTGTCGTTAGCTTCCTCCGCAACAGGCATTTCCTCTAACCTGTCTTCTGTCACGGCCGGTTCCTCGCGCACGGAGGTCGGTTGCGTCACGGCAGGGGTTGCGGCCGCAACGGCGGCTGCCGGAGCGAAACGGCTCAGCGACTTGAGCCGTTCGATTTCCTGACGCATGGCGCTTTCCTGTTCGGCTTTCTCATATTGGAGGGTCTCAATGGTCTGGCGCAGACGGTCGCTCTGGTCCTCAAGCCGACGGATGGTGTCATCCTTGATGCGGAGCGTGGTATTTTTCGAGAGAATGTCGGCTTCGCGGGCTTCGAGCATCTCTTTTTTTTCCATCAGTTCGTCGCGGGTTTTGCGCAACTGTCCGTCAGACACCCGCTGCTGCTCTTCAAGCTTGACAATCTGCTCCTGAACGCTTTTCACCACCTTCAGGTCATCGAGAGCTTTGGCGAGCCGCGTCGCTGACGCCTGCGCACGAGCCTCGGTCTCGATCAATGCGTTATCTTTCTCGGCCAAGGCCTTTTGCGATTCGGCAAGAGCCTGTTTCGACTCGACGAGTTCGCGCTGCGATGCCTCCAGAGCATCGGCGGCGGCTGTTGCGGCAGCAGTAGCGGCTGTTGCGACAGCTTCCTTCTCCTCGACATCCTTGCGGGCACGGGCAGCACGGGCGTTGAGATCATTGACCATGGCCATCGAGATTTCATCCTTGGCCTTGCTCTGCTCCATGGCTTCTGACATGCGACGGTTTTCATCATCGAGAGCTGCAATGCGGCTCTGCGCTTCCTCAAGTTGCAGCGCAAGCTGTTCCTTCTCTTTTACAGCCTCGCCGATAATGCTCTCGGCTTCGGCCTGCTTCTTTTCGGCATCAGCTATGATGGCCGCCACCTCTTCCTGCTTTTGCCGGAGTTCCTCAGTCTTTGCAAGGGTGTCTTTCCGCAATTCCTCCGCATCGGCGTCGGTCATGCCGAGCAGGCGGATTTTGTTGGCCATAGTTTTGTTTTCGAGTATGTATTGCTCGTTTTCGGCCTCGATTTCCGATATGCGCTTCTCGAGATCATGCACCCGCTCGGAGAGTGCGCGTTTCTGCCTTTCGGCGCTGAGCTGTCGGGTCTTGGCATCGGAATTGACCTCCTCCTCTTTCTGCGCTTTGAGCCTGAGGGCATCGATCTGTTCCTGCAACCTCAAACGGTCGGCCTGAAAGCGGGCTTCGTGCCGCCGCTCCACCATGCGCTCGAGTTCTTCGAAATAGTTGCGGATCGAGGTATCGAGTGAGGAATATAACAGCTGGCGCTGCTTTTCAGGATCGACACTCTTCTGCAGAAATCCGGGCAGAGCTTCATTGAAAATCTCCACCACACGCGAAAATATCACTTCGGGCTGTGGGCGGGGCATGGCTTCGGCACGTGCCGCCGCTTCCTCGGCAACAGTCGGGGCCGGAGCTACAGGGGTCGGGGCGACCTCGGGAGCAACTTCCGGCTCACCGGCGCGCTGCTGGCGTTCACGCAGAGGGGTGACGGTGGCGTCGATACCCTCCTCTATCTCCTCTTCGTCCATGGACGGGAACCCCATGGCGCGTTTGAATTTATCAAAAAAGCTCATCTGCGAATAGTGGTGGCTTGGCTTAAGGTTGCACTGTGTTGGCGGCCGTGAATTCAACCGCATATTTCTTCACAAAAGTACGAAAAACAATTAACAAAACAGAGGGAACGGCACCGTTTTTTTGCCGTTTCCTCTGTTTTTATGCAGTTTTTAGCTGTAGCCCCAAAACTTGTTTGGAGCCGATTCGACAATATCTGGCTATCATTCGGCAGGGGCGGTAACCACCACGCCGGGTCGGGTAACCACTCCGGTGCCTTTTTTGCCGTCTATGCCTATGGTAAGCGGCGATTCAAGACGCACCACGCGCACCGTCTCGCTCTCATATTCAGCCGGGAGCGAGTCAAGATACTCCACATCGTAGAGATCCTTGTCGGAGAAGGGATTTACAGTGAAATATCCCACGCCAAACGAGGTGAGATTCTGGAAGAAATGAGTGCCCTGCGAGGGTTCCACACGGTAATTGTGCAGCGACGATTCCACTATCAGACGCGCGCCGGCTATGTCGGCCCAGCGGACCGGAATACCTAAGGCGGTGTCCGACGACCCCCATCGCCCGGGACCGATCAGCAGATAGCCTGTGCCCGACTCGACAAACTGACGGTTGATGCGCGCTATCTCCCCGGCAATTTCGGGGTTGCGGAATGACGAGAAATTCTCGGGACGCACATACACCACGGCGCTCACCGTGTCGCTGCCATGTCCAAGAGCAGTGTTGCTTCTCAGCACCAGTTTGTCATCGGGGAGTGCCATCACATTTTCGTCGACATCATCCTTATGTTCGATGATGGGACGAATCTGGAGCCAGTAAACACGCCCCACGAGCTGGCCGTCAGGACCTATGTTTCCGGCAAACTCTATCTCCACCGGGCGCTGCATGGCCTCCTGTCCGCGCGAAAGCATGAAATCGCACACCTCGGCCAAGGGGAAAACGTTGTCGCGCAGGATGTTGGCGAATGTAACCACTTTGCGCCCGGGACCTAAATGAGTGTCGCTGAGCATCTGGTCGTCGATGTTGAATGTAGAGACCATATAGCGCAGGGTGTCACCTTTGGCGAAATCCTGCACATTCTTGCTGACGAGGTTGAAACCGTCGTCGACACTGAAATGCCCGGGCACGGCATCCATCTTGAGAGCGTCGAGCTTACGCTGTGTGTCGCGCAACGCAAGGTCGAGGGTAGAGGTCTGGAGCACCTTACCCGGGTGACGGGGCGAGAATCGGAGAGCCACGCCGCCATCCACGATATATTTGCCCAACCCCACGGCCACCTGCACAACACCCTCCTCGGTTTTCTCATCGTTGAGAGGATAATAGTTGAGCGAACGGCCCACACCCGAGAACGATGGGAAATAGAAACCGTCGTGATCCTTGCCCACAACCTCCTGTATGATCACGGCCATCTTTTCCTGGTCGATGACATTTGAGGTGGCCGACATATATGCCTTGGATTCGGAATAGAACACCGAGGCATATACACCCTTTATGGCGTCGGTCAGTACCCTCAGCATTTCGTTCGGGTCGGTAATATGCGGAATCATGTAGGTGGAGTAGACTCCGGCGAAGGGCTGATAATGCGAGTCCTCGAGCAGCGACGACGATCTGACTGCCAGCGGGCTGTCGACAACCTCGGTGATGGCCAGCAGATCCTCACGCACTCTATCCGGAAGTTTCGCAGCCAGAAAGCGGTGCAGAATCTCCTCGTCGGGAATGTCGGACAACGCCACGGGATAGAGGTCGTTGAGCGCCATGAACTCGTCGAATATGTCGGTGCAGAGCACCACGGTGCGTGGTATGGATATCGAGACACCGTGGAAATTGTCGCATTCGGGATTCTTCTTGATAATCGAATCTATAAACGCCAGGCCGCGCCCCTTTCCTCCGAGCGAGCCTTGACCTATGCGGGCAAAGTTGCTGTAGGAGTCGAAACGGTCCTTGCGGAACTCCGCCACCACGCCGCGGTTTTTCATCTTGCGATACTTCACGATCAGATCGAAGAAAAGCTGTTTTACCTCAGGAGCTTCCGAAATGTCGCGGAAACGGTGCCGGGCGATGATGTCGGCGATAGGAAACATCGCACGCGAATAGAGCCAGCGGGATATGTCGTTGCGGCAGGCGTGATAGAGCAGCGTTTCATCAGGAATCTGAAACAGTCGCTTCTGCATTTCGTTGAGCGAATGTATGCGCATTATTTCAGACCCGTCATGTGGGTTGCGCATCACGAAGTCGCCGAAACCGAAATTATGGGAGATCTGTTTGCCGAGATCCACCGGGAGCTTCTTGGATGTCTTGTCAAGAAAAATACCATTGAACTCTTTGACATACTCGGCGTTGGCCACTTCGGTAGACTCCACGATAATAGGCAGATAGGGATCGCGCGAACGCACAAAGCGCGAGAATCGCAGACCTGCCTCCTTGTCCTTGACACCCTCGCGCATAAATGACACGTCGGTGACGATACCCAGGGTGCGGTGCTCGTATTTTTCATAAAGCGCCAATGCCTCCTCGTAATTACGGGCGAGCAACACTTTGGGACGCCCGCGCATACGCAGCATCTTTTCATGTTCGTTAAGGGCCTCTGTGGAGAATTCGCGGCTTTGCTTCAGGAGGAACTTGTAGATATGGGGCAGAATAGATGAATAGAATCTCACGGAGTCCTCCACGAGGATAATGGTCTGCACTCCGATCTCGAGCACATCGTGCTCGGCGTTCATGCGGTCTTCGAGCAACTTGATGATGGCCAGCAGCAGATCCACATTGCCAAGCCATGAAAACACATAGTCGATACCCGAAAAGTCCTCATGCTGCAGGCGTCGCGACACCTCTTTGGAAAAGGGCGTGAGCACCACGATAGGCACGTTGGGATACACAGCCTTAATGGCTTTGGCTCCGATGAAAGTCTCGCTGATATCCATGCCGGGCATGGCAATGACGAGGTCGAAATTCTTCTGTTCCATGGCCGCCAAAGCCTCGTTTATACGGGCCACACGCGTGATCCGCGGGGGAGAGGAGAGGTTCAACGCCACATACTCGTTGTAGAGCTGTTCGTCGACGCGGCCATCCTCCTCCATCATGAAGGCATCGTAGGGCGAGGCCACCAGAAGCACGTTGAAAATGCGCCGCTGCATCAGATCCTGAAAGGATGTGTCGCGGATATATAGCTGGCTGAGAGCTTCTTCGTTCATCGGTATCTTTAAAGGCAAGGGATTGCTTAATAACAAAAATCAGAGAGCTTTGAGGCCGCTGATGACTCCTTTGGGATCGTGGTTGCCGAAAACATAGCTGCCGGCGACGAGAACGTCGGCGCCGCCCTCGGCGAGCATACGCCCTGTGGTGTCGTTCACCCCGCCGTCGATCTCGATAAGAGCTTTCGAGCCGGTGCGGTCGAGCAGATCGCGCAACCGGTAGAGCTTGTTGAGAGTGTTGGGGATGAATTTCTGGCCGCCGAATCCGGGGTTTACCGACATGAGCAGAACCATGTCAAGATCGGCAGCGACATCCTCGAGCATCGCCACGGGAGTGGAGGGATTGAGAGTGACGGCAGCTTTCATCCCTGCCTCGTGAATGGCGTGGATGGTGCGGTCGAGATGCACACACGCCTCCTGATGCACATTCATGTAGGCTGCACCGATACGAGCCAGCCGGTCGATCCATTTTTCAGGCTCCACAATCATCAGGTGCACATCGAGCGGCTTCTTGCAGATTTTGGCCACGGCCTCGATCACTGAGAAACCAAACGAGATGTTGGGAACGAACACACCGTCCATCACATCGAGATGGAGCATATCGGCATCGCTGCCGTTGATCATGTCGATGTCGCGCGAAAGATTCGCAAAATCGGCGGAGAGAAGCGAGGGTGATACTATCATGGTCAGTTATTCTTTTTAGCAGACAGAGCCTTGTAGCATATAAACAGCAGACATACAAGGAGGAGGCAGAAACCACCGATTGTGAAATAGTGATTGTATTTCTCCACTGAAGCGAAGAGCTGTTCATAAGGCACTTTTGTGCCGAGCCAGTAGCCGAGACCGGCCAGCACACAATTCCAAACCAGGGCACCGAGGGCCGTAAACACCACAAACACGCCGAGATTCATCCGGGCAAGTCCGGCAGGGATGGAAATAAGCTGACGGATAGCGGGAATCAGACGGCCAATGAATGTGGAAAGTGCGCCATGCCGGTCGAAATAGCGCTCGGCATTCTCCACTTTCGCCTGATCTATAAGGCAGGCGTGACCGAAACGGCTGTTGGCAAAGGCGTAAACAATAGGCCGACCGAGCCACATGGCCAGAAAATAGTTGATCAGGGCGCCGACAATGGCGCCGAGTGTGGCGAAGAGCACAATAAGGAATATATTCATGTCACCGCGGGTAACGGCTATGTAGGCAGCCGGAGGCACCACCACCTCAGAGGGGAATGGCAGAAAGGAGCTTTCTATCACCATGAACAGAAACACAAGCATATAGCTGGCGTTATGGTAGAAATAATCGAGAAGAAACTGAGCGGAGAACCAGTCGCTGATCTCGCAGGCGATCAAGAGGTCTGTCATTGGAAATTAATTCTGTCCTTGGAAATTATTGGAATTGGATTCTGTCCCGGAAATTAATTGTTTGTTATTGTGAAGTCAGGCGATAGAATTCATCGCGCAGGCTCGGGTCGGTGGCAAAGACACCCGTATAATGGGTAGTGGCTGTAGATGCAAGCTGCTTCTCCACACCGCGCATCTGCATGCACAGGTGCGAGGCGCGGCAGCTGCACATCACCCCGAGAGGCGACAGAGCCTCGCCGATGTCGGCACAGATGTCGGCGGTGAGCCTTTCCTGCACCTGAAGGCGGCGGGCCACCGCGTTGACCACCCGGGCGACTTTGCTCAGTCCGGCTATCTTGCCGTCGGGTATATAGCCCACCGACACGGTGCCGAAAAAAGGAAGCACATGGTGCTCGCACAGAGAGTAGAACTCTATGTCGCGCACCACTACCATCTTCGAGCCTTCGTGAGTGAATATTGCCTGCCGCATTATGTCGGCGGGATTTCCGCCTCGGTGCCCCGATGTCACATACCACAGGGCGCGGGCAGCCCGCAGAGGTGTCTTTCGCAGACCTTCGCGGGTGGTATCCTCCCCAATCAACTTGAGGATGGCATCGTAGTGGCCGGCTATCTCGCGGATGCGGGCGCGCTCGGCGTCGGTCGAGCCTTCGGGGAAATCGTCGGTTAAATTGTCGAGATCGTTCACTTCATCAAAAATTTAGCATGCAGCATGAGAAGTTGTTGTCCCACTGATTTCATTAGTGTTCATCGCACATACACATGGTCGCGGACCACACGCACCTCACGGGCAAACGCGGGAAAAGCGGCTCGCAGCTCCTGAGCTGCACGCTGGGCCTCGGCCTGAGTGCGGAAATCACCCACACGAAGACGCCAGTAGGGCGACGAATAGGCCACATATGTGGCATAACGCGGAAAACGGGCGGCCACGGCACGCTCGCGGTGACGGGCTTCGCCCTTGGCCACGCGGGCATTGTTGTCGGCATAGACCTGCACGCGGAATCCCACCGTGCGCCGTTTGGGACCGGTGGTACGGTAGTCATCCTGCTGATCCTCACCGGCCTCTTCATCTTCGGCCAGACTGTCGGCTGTGGCTGAGGTTTCCTGCAACCGCTTTGCAAGGGCTTCAGGCTGCTCCACATGCACACTCGAATTGCCTGAATTAAGCGTCTGCACGATGTCGGCGGCAGCCCACATGGCAGCCATTGTCACTGCAAGAACTACAGAGAGAAAACGGGAGTAGTGTGTCATCTTACAGGAGATATAGATAAAAAATTGAAAAGGGAGGTGCACCCTTTGCAAAGATGCACCTCCGGTATGAATTTACGAACGTCGATGCTCGCTTTCGCCCGTCACAGGGGGCGTGTCAATCAGAAAGCGGTGACGATGCCCATGAAGTCGGCGCACTTGAGTGCGGCGCCGCCGATGAGACCGCCGTCCACGTCGGGCTTGCTGAAGATCTCCTTGGCGTTGGAGGGCTTGCAGCTGCCACCGTAGAGGATAGAGCAGTTTTCAGCTACTTCCTTGCCATATTTCTTCTCGATGACGCCGCGGATATGGGCGTGCATGTCCTCGGCCTGTTCGGCGGTAGCGGTCTTGCCGGTGCCGATGGCCCAGACGGGCTCGTAAGCGAGGATGAGTTTGCCGAAATCTTCGGGAGTAAGGTGGAAGAGAGCTTCCTCGATCTGCTTGGTGACTACCTCGTTATAAGTGCCGTTGTCACGCTCTTCGAGTTTCTCGCCGATGCAGAATATGGGGGTAAGACCCTCTGCGAGAGCCAGGTCGACTTTGGTTTTGAGGATTTCCGAGGTCTCGCCGTAGTACTGACGGCGCTCCGAGTGGCCGAGGATGACATATGTGGCACCGGTCGAAGCCACCATGGGAGCCGAAACCTCGCCGGTGTAGGCACCCTTGACATGGTCAGCGCAGTTTTCGGCACCAAGACCGAGCTTGTTCTGGTCGATAACGGCGGCTACGGAAGCCAGATGGGTGAAAGGAGTGCAGATGATCACGTCGCACTTCGCGTCGATGCCTTTGAGGGCCTCGTTAACTTCTTTTGCCAGAGCCACACCTTCGGGAAGGGTGGTGTTCATCTTCCAGTTACCTGCTACGATGTTCTTTCTCATGATTATTTTGAGTTTGTATTGGTTGTGTTTCAGTTTCAGAGTGCAAATTTACACTTTTTTTGCGATATTTTCGTCGTATTCCTGAATTAATCGCCAAAATCACGCTCTGGCACAGATACAGCGCCAGCAGAACCACCAGCAGCGAGCCGGTGGATGTGCCGAACCACCATCCGGGACGGGGAGCCATCCGTTCAGGCAGATCGCGGCCACGAGGTCCGAGTCCGAACTCCGCCGCGCCGACCGACGACAGCGTGTATTTGGCTTTCACCCTGCCGTTGTCGAGTTCGACCAGCGCCATGGTTCCCCGGACAAGTTCCTTCAATTTAGTATCGTCGGCCGAGTAGACCTCATAGCCTGCCATCGACACATCTTTCCAGAAGTCGATGCCGCGGCGGTCCGACGCGATCAGACACACCATGCCTACGCCCGAAGTGTCGCACCACTGTTTCAGCTCGTTGAGGAAATAGGTATAGGATATGTCGATGCGCCGTGGTTCGGGAATCACCAGCAGCAGTTCGCGACCTGAGTCGTAGATCGCTTCCTCCGTGGCATCGTTACCCTCGGCGTCATAGACGGTGAACGCGGCACCCGACCGGCCGGCAGCGCTGTCGCCGGTGCGGTCGATGAAGGTCCAGGTGGAGTCGGGGAGATTATCGGCCGTGAACTCTCGCTGCTTCCCATCCTTTTCGTAGATAAACCGCATATCGTCGACCTCGTCTTCGGTATCCCGGTCGTTTTCAGAGTCATCATTGCCAGTCGTCAGCGCCGCTCCCACTGGATATGGGCGGAAATCGAGCATGGGCTGCACATTGTAGCCGTAAAGGCCGACAAACACCACATAGGCCGACAGCACCGCGCCGACAATCCACTGGATAGCCGGTTTATACACTCCGGCGCTCAGCTTGCCATTCCACAGAATCAGCAATATCAGCGCCGCCGTGATCAGAATATTCTTTATGAATGTAACGGTGTTGGAAACCACCCAGAAATCGCCGAAACATCCGCAGTCGCTGATCGGATCGGCAATTGCAAGCCATGCCGACAGCGGCAGCATCACCGCCATGAGCAGGGTCAGCGCCCAGGGAGCCACACGTTTATAGCACCCTGCGAGCAGCAGGGCGCCGAACACAAACTCCCAGCCGCTGATAAGCATCGCGGCCATCAGCACCACCGAGCGTGGCTGCACAATGCCCCACACATTCAGATATTCCTCTATCTTGAACACGAAGCCCCAGAGATCGATCACCTTGACAAGGCCCGACATCACGAACAGGGCGCCCGTGACAATCCGCAATCCCCAGACCACCCAGAGGAAGGCTCTGCTGCTCTCAAATCTGCCCATTGGCCTCGGCGAGTTTTATCAGTGCGAATATCGAATAGACTATAATATCCTGATAGTTGGCACCTATACCTTCCGAAACCCGGGTCACACCTGCGTTGTCCTCGATCTCTTTGGTGCGCATCAATTTCATCAGTATCAGGTCGGTGTAGGAGCTTACACGCATCTTGCGCCATGCCTCGTTGTAGTCATGGTTTTTGGCATGCATCAGCTCGCGTGTGGCGGTCATGTGTCGGTCGTAGAGATCAAGAGCCTGTTCGGGCGTAATATCCTTTCGGTCGGCATAACCCATGGAGAGCTGTATCAGACCGATGATGCCATAATTCACCATGGCGAGAAAAGCGTCGTCGACCGGCTCGTCGACGCGGCTCTCCCCTTTTGTTTCGAGCGAACGTATGCGGTCGGCCTTGATAAGAATCTGGTCGGTCACGGCCGTGGGACGCATCAGGCGCCACGACGCTCCGTAATCCTTGAGTTTGGCGGCGAAGACCTCGCGGCAGTCGGCCATTACCTGGGCAAACTGCCTCTCTGTTTTCGGAAAATCGGGCTGCTGCCCGTCTATATTATCATTTTGCATAAGCCAGTCAAGCTATTTCATCGCAAAGTTACAAATTAATTGGTGAAATATAAGTAAATTTGCAGCACAAAGATTATCTGGAGCTTGTTTAATAATAAATGTTGCCGATAGGGTCGCATATCCTGAGCCTCATTTCGTCGTGTGACGATGGAGTGTACGTGTGTACACGACTGAGGAACAGGACGAAAGCAGGCCGGGATATGCGAAACAAAGGTAACTTTTCACAAAAGATATTACTCAGAAACATGAAAATAAGTTTTAATAGATGTGAATGTCATGAAAATAATACCATGTGTCGGCCACTGTCCGGCATCTTCCTGTTTGCGCATCGGTCGTTATGGAACCCCATAACTCCCTCAACGCAAACAGAAATCTGCTCGAACAGTGACCGCCCTATCGGTAACATTTATTATTAAACAAGCTCTAAATGTTCCTGAATTAAAGATAAGTGAATATTTGCCGCGCCCCCGCACGTTGAGTGTAGGTGCGCGGTTTTTTATGCACTTTCCGCCCCTGCGGGGGCACTTTTAGGATAATTTATTTTTAAACTTTTACTTATCGGCGGATTTTTCGTAATTTTGCATCCAAATTGTTGAAACGCCCGATATTATGCAGAACGACAACAAGGCCCTTATCGACGAAATCCGCCGGCTCAAAGCCGAGCGCGACGCCGCCATCATGGCCCATTACTATACCGACGGCGAGATCCAGGACATAGCCGACGTGGTCGGCGACTCACTCGCCCTGGCGCAGAAAGCCCGCACGCTCCCCAACCGCGTGATTGTGCTCTGCGGCGTGCACTTCATGGGCGAGACCGCCAAAATCCTCTGCCCCGACAAGACGGTGCTGGTGCCCGACACCGAGGCTGGATGCTCGCTGGCCGACAGCTGCCCCGCCCCCGAGTTCGAGGCTTTCGTCAAGGCCCACCCGGGCCACACGGTGGTAAGCTATGTCAACACCTCGGCCGCCGTGAAGGCGCTGACCGATGTGGTGGTGACATCGTCCAACGCCCGGCAGATCGTGGAGGCGCTCCCTCCCGACGAAAAGATCATCTTCGGTCCCGACCGCAATCTCGGCAACTACATCAACTCGGAGACGGGCCGGAAGATGCTGCTCTGGGACGGTGCGTGCCATGTGCATGAGCAATTCTCGCTCGACGCCATCATCCGCCTCAAACGGGAGCACCCCGAGGCCAGGCTGCTCGTCCACCCCGAGTGCAAGAAGGCCGTGACGCTGCTGGCCGACCATGTGGGGAGCACCGCCTCGCTGCTTAAATATGCCCAGGAAAGCCCCGCCCGCGAGTTTATCGTGGCCACCGAGAGCGGCATCCTGCACAAGATGCGCCAGAGCTGCCCCGACAAGACATTCATCGCCGCGCCCCCCGAGCAGGCCGGATGCGCCTGCAACAACTGCAGCTACATGAAGCTCAACACCCTTGAGAAGCTGCGCGACTGTCTGCGCGACCTCTCGCCCGAGATTCATGTCGACGAGGAGGTGGCCGCCCGCGCCATCCGCCCCATAGAGCGCATGCTCGCCATGAGCAAATAACAGGCTTTAAAACCTTCAACTTTAACCCCTCAACCGCAGGCTTTTAAACCTTAAACCGCAGGCTTTTAAACCTTAAACCCTCAACTTTAAACCATAACCCCATCATGGAGTACAATCATAAAGAGATAGAATCGCGCTGGCAGCGCTTCTGGAAAGACAACAAGGTATACCACACCGACATCGACCCCGAAAGGCCGAAATTTTATGTCCTCGACATGTTTCCCTATCCCTCGGGGGCGGGCCTGCATGTGGGTCACCCCTTAGGCTACATCGCCAGCGACATTTTCGCGCGCTACAAACGCCTCAACGGCTTCAATGTGCTCCACCCCATGGGCTATGACGCCTATGGCCTCCCCGCCGAGCAGTATGCCATCCAGACCGGCCAGCACCCCGAGAAAACCACCTCGGAGAATATCGCACGCTACCACTCGCAGCTCGACCGCATCGGTTTCTGCTATGACTGGGACCGCGAGATCCGCACATGCGACCCCGGCTATTACCACTGGACGCAGTGGGCTTTCACCGAGATGTTCAACCACTACTACAACACGGCCGCCGGCAAGGCGCTCCCCGTGGCCGACCTGGTGAAGCATTTCGAGGAGCATGGCTCGGAGGGTGTCCACGCCGCCCAGACCCGCCCGCTGCACTTCACCGCCGCGGAGTGGAAGGCCATGGACGAGAAGCAGCGCAGCGACACTCTGATGAACTACCGCATTGCCTATCTGGGCAACACCATGGTGAACTGGTGCCCCAAACTCGGCACCGTGCTCGCCAACGACGAGGTGTCGGAGGGCGTGTCGATCCGCGGCGGCTACCCCGTGGAGCAGAAACTGATGTACCAGTGGTGTCTGCGCGTGAGCGCCTACGCCCAGCGCCTGCTCGACGGTCTGGATCGTCTGGAATGGTCCGACTCCATCAAGGAGACGCAGCGCAACTGGATAGGGCGCTCGGAGGGCGCCGAGCTGCAGTTCAAGGTGGCCGGCACCGATGTGGAGATGACCATCTTCACCACCCGTGCCGACACGGTGTTTGGCGTCACTTTCATGGTGCTCGCTCCCGAGAGCAAATATGTCGACATGATCACCACGCCGGAGCAGAAAGCCGCCGTGGAGGCTTATCGCGACGAAATCAAGCATAAGACCGAACGCGAGCGCATCGCCGACCGCAAGGTGTCGGGTGTGTTTACCGGCGCATACGCCGTGAACCCCCTCACCGGCAAGGAGATTCCCGTGTGGGTCAGCGACTATGTGCTGGCCGGTTACGGCACTGGCGCCATCATGGCCGTGCCCGCCCACGACTCGCGCGACTACGCCTTCGCCCGCAAGTTCGACCTCCCCATCGTTCCCCTGATCGAGGGTGCCGACGTCTCCGAGGAGAGTTTCGACGCCAAGGAGGGCCGCATGATCAACTCTGCATCGGACCGCCTCGACCTCAACGGCCTCACCGTGAAGGAGGCTATCGCCAAAACAAAGAAATTTATCGAAGCCGAGGGGCTGGGCCGCGTGAAGGTGAACTACCGCCTGCGCGACGCCATCTTCTCGCGTCAGCGCTATTGGGGCGAGCCTTTCCCGGTATATTACAAGGACGGGGTGCCCCACATGCTCCCCGCCGACTCCCTGCCGCTGCTGCTGCCCGAAATCGACAAGTATCTCCCCACCGAGACGGGCGAGCCGCCCCTGGGCCGCGCCAAAAACTGGTGCACCCCCGAGGGCTATCCCCTGGAGCTGAACACCATGCCCGGTTTCGCCGGCTCGTCGGCCTACTATCTGCGCTACATGGATCCGCACAACGGCAATGAGCTGGTGTCGCCCGAGGCCAACGGCTACTGGCAGCAGGTGGACCTCTACGTGGGTGGCACCGAGCATGCCACCGGCCACCTGATCTATTCCCGTTTCTGGAACAAATTCCTTTACGATCTGGGCAAGGTGGTCTGCGACGAGCCTTTCCGCAAGCTGGTCAACCAGGGCATGATCCAGGGACGCTCCAACTTCGTCTACCGCATCAAGGACACCAACACCTTCGTCACCCTGCAGAAGAAGGATGAATACGACACCACCCCCATCCATGTCGACGTGAACATCGTCAGCAACGACCGCCTCGACCTCGACGCTTTCCGCCGCTGGCGTCCCGACTATGCCGACGCGGAATTCATCCTCGACGAGAATGGAGAGTATGTGTGCGGCTGGGCCGTGGAGAAGATGTCCAAGTCGATGTTCAATGTGGTCAACCCCGACGACATCATCGAACGCTACGGCGCCGACACGCTGCGCCTCTACGAGATGTTCCTCGGCCCCGTGGAGCAGTCGAAACCGTGGGACACCAACGGCATCGACGGCGTGAACCGCTTCCTGCGCAAGTTCTGGGGTCTCTTCTGGAAAGGTGATCAGTGGCTCGTCACCGACGAAAAGGCATCGGCCGAGGCGCTCAAGGCCGTCCACACCCTCATCAAGAAGGTTACAGGCGACATCGAGAACTTCTCCTACAACACATCGGTGGCAGCTTTCATGATCTGCATCAACGACCTGGCGAAACTCAACTGCCACAGCGCCGAGGCGCTCGCACCCATCGTGGTGCTCCTCGCCCCCTTCGCACCCCACATGGCAGAACAGCTCTGGCATGATCTGGCTGCCCACAATCAGCTCGCCGCCGCCGGAGATAACGCCGCCGCCGGGGAGACCGCCTGCGGGGATAACGCCTGTGCAGAATCCACCGGAGAGACTTCATTCAGCGGCAGCGTGTGCGATGCGCCGTGGCCGGCATGGAACGAGGAATACCTCAAGGAATCGCAGGTGAAAATGCCCGTGAGCTTCAACGGCAAGACCCGTTTCATGCTCTCCGTGGCGCCCGGCCTCCCCGCCGACGAGGTAGAGAAACTGGCCCTCGGCGCACCCGAGGCCGCCAAATGGCTCGAGGGCAAAACCCTCCGCAAAGTCATCGTCGTCCCCAACAAAATCGTCAACATCGTCCTCGCCTGACCCCGACTGAAACCTTAATTTTCTACGGCGGCTGAAGATAGTGATTTTTACGGCGGCTGGAAAGCCGCCGCCCCATACAACCCACATAGCAGCCCCCATACGCCTGCCGCATGTCTGTGCAGACGTATGGGGGCTGCTATGGAGAGGAGGTTTTCTAACCTCCTTTTTTGCGAGGGCTTTTTCAGAGTTTTGGACCGTAGGCGAGGTCGCCGGCGTCGCCGAGGCCGGGAACGATGTAGCTGTGGCTGTTGATTTCGGGGTCGATGGCCCCGATCCACAGGGTGGTGCGGTCGGCGGGGAAGCGCGAGGCGATGTAGTCGACGGCCTGCTGCGATGCGATCACTGATGCCACATGGATCTGCGCGGGGGTGCCGTGGGTGAGCAGGGCGCGGTAGCTCAGCTCCATGGATGCGCCGGTGGCGAGCATTGGGTCGGCGATGATCAGCGTTTTCCCTTCGATGGAGGGGGCGGCGAGGTATTCCACGCACACTTCGAAATCGTCCTGCCCGGGGCGACGCTTCTCGATGTAGCGGCGGTAGGCCGACACAAAGGCGTTCTCGGCATGGTCGAAATAGCTCAGGAAACCGGCGTGGAAGGGGACGCCGGCGCGGAAGATGGTGGCGAGCACCACCTGCGACTCGAGCACCGGAGAATCGGCCAGCGACAGAGGGGTGTCGATGCGGCGCGTGGCATAGCTGAGGGTTTTGGAGATCTCATAGGCCATGATCTGGCCTATGCGCTCGAGGTTGGCGCGGAAACGGAGCATGTCGCGCTGGGTGTCGACGTCGCGCAGCTCGGTCATATATTGCCCCACGAGCGATGGGGTTTCGGCAAAATTGATGATTTTCATGGGTGTATTGTCAGGAGTCGGAGTGTCAAGAGCTTGTTTAATAATAAATGAAAGTAGGTCTTCGTAGATTATCACCCAAAATTAGTGATTTTTCCGCGGAAATCATTATTTTTGCGAAAAAATCAGCGTAGAACAAGCGAAGAATATATGTCGGACGACCATAACAAACAGTCAGCCGAAGCAGGGCAGCCCGCGATGCCGGCCTCGCCGAAGGCTTCACCGAAATTCACCACCGAGGAGGAGGAGCTCCGTATCGATTCGGCGTTTCGCGAGGTGCTCGACGGCTATCTGGCCTCCAACCACCGCAAGAAGGTGGAGATAATCGAGCGGGCCTACCGGTTTGCCAAATCGGCTCACGAGGGTATCCGCCGCCGCAGCGGCGAGCCTTATATCCTCCACCCCATAGCGGTGGCGAAAATCGCCAGCCAGGAGATAGGCCTTGGCTCCACCTCGATCTGCGCGGCGCTGCTCCACGATGTAGTGGAGGACACCGACTACACCGTGGAGGACATCGAGATGAACTTCGGCAAAAAGATAGCCCAGCTGGTGGAGGGTCTGACAAAGATTTCGGGCGGCATTTTCGGCGACAAGGCCTCGGCCCAGGCCGAGAATTTCCGCAAGCTGCTGTTGACCATGAGCGAGGACATACGCGTGGTGCTCATCAAAATGGCCGACCGGCTGCACAACATGCGCACCCTCGGCTCCATGGCGCCAAACAAGCAATATAAAATCGCCGGCGAAACGCTCTATATCTACGCTCCCCTGGCCCACCGTCTGGGGCTGTTCGCCATAAAGGCCGAGCTTGAAAACCTGGCTTTCAAATATGAGCATCCCGAGGCGTTCGACACCATCTCGCGGCAGATAGCTGCCACCGAAGCCTCGCGCAACGACATCTACGGCCATTTCATGACCCCTATCCGCGAGCGTCTCGACGCCATGGGGCTGAGCTACGAGGCCAAGGCGCGAGTGAAGTCGGTCTACTCCATCTGGAACAAGATGGAGACCAAGCATATCCCCTTCGAGGAGGTCTACGACCTTTACGCCGCCCGCATTATCTTCGAATGCGACGATCCCGCCATGGAGAAGTCGATCTGCTGGCAGATCTATTCGGCCATCACCGACATCTACCGCCTGCACCCCGACCGCACCCGCGACTGGGTGTCGGTGCCCAAGGCCAACGGTTACCGCGCCCTGCACCTGACGGTGATGGGTCCCGACGGCAACTGGATTGAGGTGCAGATACGCTCGCGCCGCATGGACGAGATTGCCGAAAAGGGGTTCGCCGCCCACTGGAAATACAAGGTGGGCGAGGGCGACGAGGAGTCGGAGCTGGATGCATGGCTCCACACTATCAAGGATATTCTGGCCGATCCGGAACCCAACGCCCTCGACTTCCTCGACACGCTCAAACTCAATCTCTTCTCGTCGGAAATCGTGGTGTTCACCCCTAAGGGCGAACTGCTGACCATGCCCAAGGATGCCACGGTGCTCGATGTGGCGTTCTCGCTGCACAGCGAAATCGGATGCCACTGCATCGCCGGCAAGGTGAACCACAAGCTGGTGCCGCTGTCGCAGAAGCTTCAGTCGGGCGACCAGGTGGAGGTGCTCACCTCCAAGTCGCAGCAGCCTAAGGCTGAATGGCTCGACTTCCTCACCACCGCCAAGGGCAAGACGCGCCTGCGCAAGGCTCTGCGCGCCGACCGCCAGCCGGTGATCAACCGCGGAAAGCAGCGCTTCGAGGAGTTTCTCAAGGCCAACGCCATTGCCGACAACAACGAGGCCATTACCAAGGTGATGGGTCTCTACAAGACTCCCACCCACGAGGATTTCTATTACCTCCTCGGCAACGACGAAATCGTCCTCAACGACTATGTGGTGAAAAATCTGCGCAAGACCTCGGGCAAAACCAAGCGTCTGCTGCTCAAACTGATAGGTCTGGGCGACGACTCGCGCCCTACCGCTGCCGAACCCCCGGCGCCCGCCGCCAAACCGATCAGCACCAAAGAGACCTACGTGCTGCGCTACAATGCCGACGGCCCCATCAATTTCAGCTTCGCCGACTGCTGCGAGCCTATCCCCGGCGACGATGTGCTGGGATATATCCGCAACGACGGCACCGTGGAGGTGCACGACCTCGACTGCCCCCGCGCGGCGGTGATAAAATCGGCTTTCGGACCGCGCATAGTCAGCTGTCGCTGGGAAGCGCCCACGGCAAGCAAGGCGTTCAACGCCCGCGTCCACATCGAGGGTGTTGACCGTCAGGGCATCCTTCACGAACTCATATCGCTGATTTCCACGCATCTGTCGCTCAACCTGCGCGACCTGGAGATCCACACCCACGGCGAGGTGTTTCACGCCGACCTCACGGTGCTTGTCAATGATGTCGGCGACGTGAACTCCCTCTGCTCCAAAATCCACAAAATACCCGGTGTGCAGCGTGCCGCCCGCATCACCGACGTAAATTAATCAATAAGCAACCGGTCGAAATTATTTTAGAGCCTGTTTAAAATGCGCATAGGAATCATTGTGGCCATGGACAGCGAGAAGCAGCAGCTGCTGCCGCTGATCGATGGCCTTCAGACCACACTCGTCAACGATTACGAAATAGCCACCGGACGCATCGGCGCCAACGATGTGGCGGTGATGCTCACCGGCATCGGCAAAGTCAACGCCACCGTGGGCGCCGTGTCGCTCATCGACACCTTCCGTCCCGACGTGATTGTCAACACCGGCATCGCCGGGGGCACCGGTCGCGGCGCCGGAGTGCTCGATGTGGTCATAGCCGACGCCGTGGGATATCACGACGTATATTGCGGACCGGGCAACGCCCGCGGCCAGGTGCAGGGCTATCCCGTGACATTCGCCTGCGAGGGCACCAATCTGCTCAATCTCCCCGCCGCCATCGCCTCGGTGGAGCGGCACGCTTCGGAGGCAGAGGGAGAGAGCCACAATGCGACGGCGCCAAAAGTGGTGCGCGGACTCATAGCATCGGGCGACCTGTTTGTGTCGACACCCGAAGAACTCCGCGCGGTGCTCGAAGTGCAACCGCAGGCCGTGGCCGTCGACATGGAGTCAGGCGCCATCGCCCAGGTCTGCTGCATGAAAAATGTGCCCTTCGCCGCCGTGCGCGTAGTATCCGACACCCCGGGCGTCGAGAACCACCACGAGCAATATTCCTCCTTTTTCAGTATCGCCCCCCGCACCACCTTCTCCATCCTCCGCGCCCTAATGAGCTGAAGCTGTGGAGCGGCGGCTTTCCTGCCGCCGGAACCGCCGGCCAACGCGGTCAGGGGAGCTGAAGCAGGTCGCGGTAGATGTCGAGAGCGGCGGTAATCTGGTCGGCGGTGGCGGTGACGTTCCACTGCGGCTCGCCGATAGCTTTGAGCAGGGTGAAGTTTATGTCGGTGGAGTTCACGTTTTTCTTGTCGTGATGCATCAGCGACAGCAGGCGGGGATAGTCGTCGCACGAGAATTCGAAGGCGCCGTAGTGCTCGCGCACGTAGGCGGCATAGGTGTGCAGCATCTCGGAGGGGAAGCCGAGTATCATGTGGGAGAGCACCAGTGCGGGGATCATGCCGAATGCCACGGCATAGCCGTGCGACAGAGGTGTCTTGCGCTGCAGGGCCATCGATTCGAATGCGTGGCCGAATGTGTGACCGAAGTTGAGGGCGCGGCGGGCGCCGTGGTCCTCGTGGTCATTCTCCACATAGTGTGCTTTGACGGCCACGCTCTCCTCGAGCAGCCCGAGCAGCGAGTCGGGGTTATAGCGGGTGACATCGTAGCCTAAAAGCTTGTGGATAAGTTTATCGGAAGATATGAATCCATGCTTGAGCATCTCTCCGTAGCCCGACAGCAGTTCCTGGTTGGTGAGGGTGTGGAAGAAAAGGGTGGAGACGATCACAAGGTCGGCGTCGCGGAAAGCGCCGATTTCGTTTTTGAGACCGTTGAAGTTGATGCCGGTCTTCCCGCCGACCGATGCGTCGACGGCGCCCAGAAGGGTTGTGGGGATGTTGACGAAACTGATGCCGCGTTTGTAGCATGCTCCTGCAAAGGAGCCCATGTCGGTGACCACGCCTCCGCCGAGGTTTATCAGCAGCGAACGGCGGTTGGCGTCCTGCTCCTCGAGCTGTTTCCATATCGACTGCAGCGAGTCGATATTCTTGTACATCTCGCCGGCCTTGATGCGGATGATGCCGGCATCGGCCACTGTGGGCGACATCCGGGAGATTACGGGGAGCACAAAGGCCTCGGTATTGACATCCACCAGAACGTGGACTGAGAATGGTTTCAGCTCGCCGACAAATTTTTCAAGGGCGTCGGCCACATGGTTTGTAAAGACTACATTCATAGCACGGTTATTGTTGGAGAGTATTGTTCATTATCAGTAGGAGAGCGTCGGCAAGGTCATCCATCGAGCCGAACACCAGATCGGCGCCGGCAGCGCGCAATGTTTCCTCAGGGATAGGCCCCGTGGCAACGGCTACAGTGAAGGCGCCCGAAGCCGCACCGGCCTGCACACCTAAGGGGGCGTTCTCAATCACTATCGACTCTTCGGGCTTCACCGAAGCCATGGCCATGGCCTTCAGGTAAGGCTCGGGGTGGGGCTTGCCATGAGTGACATCGGCCGCGGTGACGCGGAGGTCATGCGGAAACGCGCCGGGGAAATCGGTGTCGAGCCGGTCGAGATTGGCACGCTGCTTCGAGCCGGTGACCAGCACGCGGGTCACGCCCGCTTCGGTCAGAACCGACAGCATGCGGGCGGCGCCGGGAATTACCGGCACACGCGGCAGCTCGTTGAAATAACGGGCTTTGCGCTCATAAAGTTCATCGCACTCGGCATCGGAGGGCTCATAACCCTTGCAGCGGCTGAAGAGCAGACGCACGGTGGCGCGACCGGTCATCCCCTCGAAAAGATAGAACTCCTCCTCGGCGGCTTCGAGACCCAATTCGCGGCTTAGACGATACCAGGCGCCGGCATGATTGCGCATGGAGTCAATGAGAGTGCCATCCATGTCGATCAGCGCCGCCTTCGGGACGAAAGCGTCAATGCCATGGCGGCTGCAGTAGGCCCTGACAGCCCTGTCAACTGTTTCCTTATCTGTCATAATCTGTTTCCACTGCAAATTTAAGCATTTTCTCCCCTAAATCCCCCTCCCGCTCCACTTTTTTTGAATGTGCGCATATATATTACAACGATTTTCAGGACAGAAGCGTTAATATATCAGAAGGAATCGCTATATTTGCATCTGAAACACAACAGTCTATGAAGTTGATTGAATTGAACCTGCAACGAATCATCGACCTTTGCCGCAAGCACAGGGTCAAGACTCTGGCTGTCTTTGGCTCTATCCTTACAGATAGATTCAACGACCAGAGCGATGTGGACCTACTTGTCAACTTCGACACCACCGACCATGAGAAATGGGATTACGTCACAAATTACTTCGATTTTCAAGAAGCTTTAGAAAAAATATTTGGAAGAAAAGTTGACTTGGTTGTTGAGAAAGGTCTGAAAAACAAATATTTCATTCAAAACGTGAACCGCACCAAACAATTGATTTATGGCTGATGAATATATACTGAAACATCTTCAGGATGTGTTGAATGCGATAAATGAATTGGAGGGATTTTTTACTGATTTTCCCAAACGCTTTGATTTGTTTGAAAAAGACGGATTGAGGATTTGTGCTGTTGAACGCAAGACAGAAATAATGGGAGAAGCAATCAACCGCATAAGGAAAAAAGACCCGGCATTTGAGATTCCAAATGCCAAGGAGATTATCAACACACGCAACAGGATCATACACGGTTATGACAGTGTAGAAACTGAATTTTTATGGGGATTGGTTATAAAACATATCCCTGACCTTAAAAAAGACATCGAGCGAATCATCCGCGAATATGAGGAACGATATAACCGCGAAAAAAGCATAGATTCCGATAGGCACTAACTCATCCTATATAATCTGCGACAATGGATTAAGGGAGTTAAACCTGATAGAAGGCCTACACCCCCATATCATCATCAGTCGTAAAATAGCTCAGCTTACTAATATGGAAGCCGAATATACTGACCTGAAAGGATTCGATGATAATTAAGTAACTGGTCGAAATTATTTTAATGTTTATTCGAGGAAATTCTTCTAAAAATTTTACCGAAGAAACATTGAAATAAAAAGACCGGTTAATATAAAATAATTTTGAACAGTTACTTATTATAAGGATCTTATCCTGAAATCAATCAGTGATCATGAAAAACTCCGTCGAAATATCATCGACAAACTGTTATGTGGAAAACTTCCAAAAACTCTGAACGACCAACAGAAGAAAAACCACATTGATTATCTGTTAAAGAGTCTTCGTAAAGCCGGCAAAATACATGTAGGACCCAATAAATTCTGGGAATTGGGAGCCGGAAATAATTCCGCGAAAATTCCGTGAAAATATCAGGCATTTTCCGCGAACTTTCCGCGAAAAACCATTTCTCAAAACCATATAATACTGATTTTCAACACCATACGAAAACAAGTCAAAAAAAGCGATTCCGCGAAATTGTCCGCCAAATTCCGCGAACTATGAAGAATTGGTGGAGTATTCTCAAAATGCTGATAATCCGGAGAGGAGCGGTCAGTTCTGGTTGAGTTTGCGGCGGTGGAAAAAGCTGCGGGTGAACACTATCAGCAGCAGGGTGCCGGCGATCTGCGAGAAGGCTGTGGCCCAGAAGGCGGCGGTGTAGGAGATGAATTCTGCCAGCACGCCGCCGAGAAGGATGCCGATGCCCATGCCGAGATCCCACGAGGTTAGTATAGACGAATTGGCTGTGCCGCGCTGGTCGTGCCGCGCCACGGAGATGAACATGTTGAGGAATGCGGGATACATGCGGCCGTTGCCCAGTCCTACCAGAAATGCCGACAGATAGAACGCCCACTGCCCCGGCGCGAGGGCAAACAGCGTGAAGCCTACAGAACTGAGCAGGGCGCCCTCCACGGCGTTTTCAGTGAGGAGTCCGCGGCGCAGCTTGCGGGCGCCGTAGAGGCGCGAGATCACGAGGCCGCCCGAGAGGATGGCGAAGAACACACCCGTGCCGTCGGTGATGCCCATCTCCTCCTTGGCGTAGATGGCCACATAGTTCGACATCACACCCCAGCAGAGGCCAAAAAGGAGGATGTTGAGTGCCATGAGCCATGCGCGGGTGAGAAAGAAATGGTCGAGGCTCATGGGCGGCTTCCCCTCCACGGGTTTGCGCCGTGGAAGCCTGATTGTGGCGGCACAGCCGAAGCCTGCCAGCGCCACTATCAGCGATATCCAGAACAGGAGCGCGAAATTGTCGGTGGCATGATATATCCAGATGCCCGCCGAGGGGGCGATGGCCATGGCAAGGTTGTTGCTCAGGCCGTAGAAGCCCATCCCCTCGTTGCGGCGCGAGGAGGGGAGCGTGTCGATGGCGGCTGTGGAGTTGGCCACGGTGGTGGCGCCGAAGGGGAGGCCGTGGAGCGTGCGCACGATGGCAAACATCAGCAGCGTGCCTGCGCCGATATACCCCGTAAAACAGATGAAAAAGAGGAAAAAGCAGCACATCAGCACCTTCTTGCGGTCGAAGCTGTCGACGATAAAACCGCTGAAGGGGCGCACTATCAGCGCCGCTATCACATAGCCCGACAACACCACGCCGATCATGTCCTTCGAGGCGCCGAACTGCTCGTCGAGATATATCGGCAGCAGGGGTGTCAGCAGATAGAAGGCGAAGAACATCATGAAATTGCCGGCCATGGCCACGCAATAGTCGCGGTTCCACAACCGCTCGAGCTTTTCCTTTTTCTGTTTGTCAGAGTTCATTCAGATTATGCATCATACATCCATGATGGCGCGCACCAGCGAGGGTGACACCCCGTCGGCGATAGTCCGCTCGGGGGTAAGCCAGGCCGAGGTGAGCAGCGCCTTGAGTTCTCCGGTGTTATGCGCCGTGCGGGTGTAGCCCAGCCGCTCCATACGTATGGCGGTGGGAATCTGGTGGTCGGTGCGGATTTCGCCGAGATCCAGGCGCCGGGGCACCAGCACGATGGGTTTGCGCAGTTTCAGCGCCGAGATGATGGTGCCCATGCCTGCATGAGCCACCACTATGCGCGCCCGGTGCATATATTTTTCGAAATCGGCAGGAGAGATAAATCCAGTGAGATGGAAGTGGCGGGGGGTGTAGTCGCCGGGGATAGCCTGCGCCACGATCTCCTCGCTGAAGAGTGAAGGCACCACCTCGTCGAGCATTTTCAGGAAGCGGTCGAAGGGGAGCTGCGAGCCCAGTGTTGCGAATATCATAAGCGTCAGGAGTTATCGTGGGGGTGGTCAGTACTTATTCGTGGGAGGAGGACAGTGTTTCGGGCGAATCGCCCAACACGTTGCCGGCATAGCGCACATGGCCGCCGGCCAGTTCGGGCCACTGCGTGAAAGTGGCTGTGACAAACTTCGAGGCCACGCGGCCGCAGAGCGACAGATGCTCCACATTGGCTATAGAGTCGATCCATATCACCCGCCGGAGCAGACATCTGGCGGCCAGCGCCACCACCAGCCCGGGTGCGGCTCCGGTGGTTATCACCGTGTCGGGCCGGCTTTTCCACACAGCCTTCAATGCCTCGAAAAAAGCAGGGACAAGCCGCCAGAAATCAGTGCGGCTGAAATCGCGCACATGATAAAAACGGCTATCTGACGGAATCATTCTGGCGCATCCCCGGTTGGTCGAAACGAAATCGACATGACAGCCGGCGCCGCGGAGCCCGTCGGTGATCCGTAGCAGCTGAATCCAGTGTCCGCCGACCGAAGCGGCGGCAAGCAGCTTGCGTTGTTTCTGACGTTGGGTCATTTTGTATTCTCCGTGTGTTTCGCCGCAAAGTTAGCAATTTTCTCCGACAACGCCAAAACGGGTATCAGCGCAGACCCAGATAGAAGTGCCAGATGGCGAGGGCTGTGGAGACCGCCACGTTGAGGGAGTGCTTGGTGCCCTCCTGGGGAATCTCGATGCAGTGGTCGCAGAGGTCGACCACGCGCTGCGCCACTCCGTCCACTTCATGCCCGGCCACAATGGCGTAGGAGGCGCCCGGCGTCACGGGGAATTTCTCGAGGCTGACGGCACCTTTTACCAACTCGAGGGCGCAGACCTGCACGCCGCGCCCGCGCAGAGCCCGCACGCAGTCGGCAGTGTCCTTCCAGTATTCCCACTCCACGGTGTCCTCGGCACCGAGCGCCGTCTTGTGAATCTCCACTGAGGGAGGAGTGGCGGTGATGCCGCAGAGGCAGATGCGCTCCACGCGGAAGGCGTCGGAAGTGCGGAACACCGAGCCTATGTTGTTGAGACTCCGTATGTTGTCGAGCACCACGGTGAGCGGCAGCTTGTCGCGACGGCGATACTGCTCGGGGGTGTCTCGGTGCATGTCGAGTATCGTTTTTTTCTCCATATAGCGCAAAGTTACGAAATTAATCGGTTTTTTTCTCTAACTTTGCATTCATCCTCAACGTTATAAAAGGAAAAGCACAACATAAATTTATGGAAACAACACGTCAGGCCAAGATAGCACGCCTCATTCAGAAAGAAATAAGCGAGATACTGCGGCTCCAGACAGCTAAAACCCACGGCATCATCATCTCGGTGTCGGCCGTGAGAATCTCGCCCGACCTCTCCATCGCGAAGGTCTACCTGTCGATCTTCCCGTCGGCAAAATCGCAGGAAATTCTTGAAAACCTCAAGAAGAGTTCCAAAACCATCCGCTACGAGCTGGGGCAGAAAGTGCGCCTGCAGCTCCGCAAGATACCCGAGCTGGCATTCTACCTCGACGACTCGCTCGACTACATCGAGAACATCGACAACCTCCTCAAAGAGGACGCCGCCCAGCACCCCTCCCCCGCCGAGTAACGCCAAATTGCGGAACGGAATTACGCCAAATGCCGGAACGAAATCGCGCCAAATGCTGGAATTGTCAAATTTAATTCGACCGTCTGTTCTGCATTTAGCAGTCTCAAAAATTAAGTGTCAGGCGTAGAAAGTCGCTTTTTTTTGCTAAATTTGCGGTGAATATGGCAGAAGATTACGACATACGCTCCGAGGCTGTCCGCTCCAGCGCCGACAAGGAATTCGAACGGGCGCTGCGCCCGCAATGTTTCAACGACTTTTCCGGTCAGGACAAGGTGGTGAGCAATCTGCGCGTGTTTGTCGAAGCGGCGCGCCGACGCGGCGAAGCGCTCGACCATCTGTTGCTCTACGGCCCTCCGGGGCTTGGAAAGACCACATTGTCGGCCATCATCGCCAACGAGCTGGGCGTGGGGTTCAAGGTCACCTCGGGTCCGGTGCTCGACAAGCCGGGCGATCTGGCCGGTATCCTTACCTCGCTGGAGGAGAACGATGTGCTTTTCATCGACGAAATCCACCGTCTGAAGCCTGTGGTGGAGGAGTATCTCTACTCCGCCATGGAGGATTACCGCATCGACATAATGATCGACAAGGGGCCGGGAGCGCGCTCGGTGCAGCTCACCCTGTCGCCCTTTACCCTCATCGGCGCCACCACCCGCTCGGGACTGCTGACGGCTCCGCTGCGTGCCCGCTTCGGCATTCCGATGCATCTGCAATATTACGACCACGAGGTACTGGAGATGATCATCAGCCGTTCGGCTCGGCTTCTGGGCGTGGAGTGCACGCCTGTGGCAGCTCACGAGATGGCACTCCGCTCGCGCGGCACGCCCCGAATAGCCAACCGCCTGCTGCGTCGCGTGCGCGATTTCGCACTGGTGCGCGGTTCGGGCAAAATCGACCCCGACATCACGCGCTACGCCCTCGAGGCGCTCAATATCGACCGCTACGGACTCGACGAAATCGACAACCGCATACTCTCCACAATAATCAACAAATTCGGCGGCGGCCCCGTGGGTCTGAGCACCATCGCCACCGCTATCGGCGAGGATGCCGGCACCCTGGAGGAGGTCTACGAGCCGTTCCTAATCAAAGAGGGCTTCATAAAGCGCACTCCCCGCGGTCGCGAGGTCACCGACCTGGCCTGGCGCCACCTCGGGCTCGACCGCCCCGGCTTCGCCGGCCTTTTCGACGGGGCGCAATAGCCGGTGTGCCGCCCGCCATCCACTGCCCGCCATCCATCACCCATCATCCGGAACCCAACCACATGGCTTCAATAAAGTCGCTGTTCAAAGATACCGCCATATATGGCGTAAGCTCAATCGTAGGGCGCTTTCTCAACTGGTGTCTGGTGCCGATGTACACCTATCTGTTCTCGGCATTCGACTATGGCATCGTCACCAACATCTATGCCTACGTGGCGCTGGCGCTGGTGATTCTCACCTACGGACTCGAGACCGGATTCTTCCGCTTCGCAAACCACGACCGCTGGAACGACCCCATGCAGGTCTACACCACCGCCCTGACATCGCTGGGCACCACATCCATCCTGTTCATCATCGCCGGATGCCTCCTCTCGCCCCGGCTGGCCGGGCTGCTCGAGTGTGCCGACCATCCCTCGTTTATCTGGATGATGGTGGTCACCGTAGGCATCGACGCCTACACCGCTCTCCCCTTCGCCTATCTGCGCTACCGCAAGCGCCCCATGCGCTTCGCCACACTCAAACTGGTCAACATCGGCCTCAACATCGGCCTTAACCTCTTTTTCATCCTCCTGTGCCCCTGGCTGCAGAGCCATGCGCCCGGGTGGATCGACTGGTTCTACAACCCTTCGTTCGGCATCGGCTACATATTCCTCGCCAACCTTATCAGTTCGGCGGTGATACTGCTGCTGCTCTACCCCGAGGTGGCTTGCGTGCGCTACAGCTTCAACCGCCGGCTGCTCCACGAGATGCTGGTCTACAGCTATCCCATCCTCATCCTGGGCATCGCCGGCATCATGAACCAGACCATCGACAAAATCCTCTATCCCATACTCATCCCCGACCGCGCCGCGGCGCTCGAGGGGCTGGGCATCTACGGCGCCAACTACAAGATAGCCATAGTGATGGTGATGTTCACCCAGGCGTTCCGCTTCGCCTACGAACCCTTCATCTTCGCCCAGAACAAAGAGGTGAAAGGGCGCGACAAAGATGCCTCCTACTCCACAGCCATGAACTGGTTTGTGGTCTGCGGCCTTGTAATCTTCTTAGGGGTGATGTTTTACCTGCCGGTGCTGCGCTATTTCATCGCGCCCCGCTTCTTCCCGGGACTTAAAGTGGTGCCGGTGATAATGATGGCGGAGTTTTTCGCCGGCATCTTCTTCAACCTCTCGCTGTGGTATAAACTTAGCGACCGCACCATCTGGGGCACCTGGTTCTCGCTGTCGGGCCTGGCAGTGACGCTGATACTCAACGTGGTGCTCGTGCCCGTCTACGGCTATATGGGGTGCGCCTGGGCCGCATTCTTCTGCTATCTGCTGATGATGGCGGCCAGCTACCTCACCGGCCGCCGATATTATCCCATCCCCTACCAATTAGGCAAGCTCGGCCTCTATGTGATTTCGGCGCTCGCCATCTGGGGTGCCGCAACCCTGCTGACCACCGAAAACAACTGGATCGACTTCCCGGTGCGCGCGCTGCTGCTGGTGCTCTTCGTGGCCTCGGTGCTCGGCGTGAACCGCATCATAGACCGGCGCCGACCCATCCGTGCCGCCGCCTGAACCCCTCGACATAACCAAATCAATATCATATATGAAACAACTGACAACCATCCTGGCAGCCTCGTTTATCGCGACAGCGGCTTTTGCCGCCGCCCCCGATGCCGGAAAAACCATCCGCATCTCCACCGACAACACCGACCTCATCCTCAAGGTGGGCGACAACGGCCGCCTCTACCAGACCTATCTCGGTCCGAAATTCCTGCATGAGGCCGACGTGGCCATTCCCGGCTGGACGCAGTATGCCGCCAGCGACGGCGCCGTGTGCACCCGCGGCTGGGAGGCATACTCCACCTCGGGCAACGAGGATTTCTTCGAACCCGCCCTCGGCATCACCCACGCCGACGGCAACATGACCACATATCTCTACTACACCGGCTCCTCGACCGAAAAAATCGATGGAGGCACCCTCACCCGCATCAACCTCCGCGACAACAAGTATCCGGTCGATGTGACGCTCTTTTATGCGGCATATCCCGCCGAAAATGTGATAAAGACATGGACCGAAATATCGCATCAGGAAAAGAAACCGATAACCATGCAGCAATATGCCTCGGCCATGCTCTATTTCAACGAGCCTGAATACTGGCTGACAGAGTTCAGCGGCGACTGGGCGAAGGAAGTCGGCATGTCGAGCCAGCAGCTGCAGTATGGCAAGAAGATAATCGACACCAAGCTCGGTAGCCGCGCCGCCATGCACACATCCCCCTTCTTCGAGGTGGGACTCGACGGTCCGGTCAGGGAGAACAGCGGCGAGGTGCTGATGGGCACCCTGGGCTGGACAGGCAATTTCCGGTTCACATTCGAAGTGGACAACGTGGGGAATCTCCGCGTAATCTCGGGCATCAACCCCTACGCTTCCAATTATGAGCTTAAGGCCGGAGAGCTGTTCACCACCCCCGAATTCATCTTCACTCTGAGCTACGACGGCGCCTCGCAGGGTTCGCGCAACCTTCAGGCATGGGCGCGCAAATATGGCGTAAAGGATGGAGAGGGCTCGCGCCTCACGCTTCTCAACAACTGGGAAAACACCGGCTTCAATTTCAACCAGGAGATACTCGCCGAACTTATGGGCGAGGCTAAGGATCTGGGCGTCGACATGTTCCTTCTTGACGACGGATGGTTCGGCAACAAATATCCCCGCAAGGATGACCACGCCGGTCTGGGCGACTGGGAGGCCACCCGCTCAAAGCTCCCCGGCGGCGTTCCCGCCCTGGTGAAAGCGGCAAAAGATGCCGGCGTGAAATTCGGCATCTGGATCGAGCCTGAAATGGTCAATCCCAAAAGCGAGCTGTTTGAGAAACACCCCGAATGGGTGATCCGTCAGCCCAATCGCGACACATACCTCTACCGTAACCAGCTCGTGCTCGACATGGGCAACCCACGGGTGCAGGATTATGTGTTCGGCGTCGTTGACAATATCCTCACCGAGAATCCCGATGTGGCATACTTCAAATGGGACTGCAACAGCCCCATCACTAATATCTATTCACCCTACGCCAAAGACCGCCAGGGTCAGCTCTATGTCGACCATGTGCGCGGCATATACAACGTGCTCAACCGCATCAAGGAGAAATATCCCTCCGTGCCCATGATGCTCTGCTCGGGTGGCGGTGGCCGCTGCGACTACGAGGCATTGAAATATTTCACCGAATTCTGGTGCTCCGACAACACCGACCCGGTGGAGCGCGCCTACATCCAGTGGGGATTCTCGCAGTTCTTCCCCGCGAAAGTGATGGCCGCCCACGTGACAAGCTGGAACAAGAGCACATCGGTGAAATTCCGCACCGACATGGCTTCCATGTGCAAACTCGGCTTCGACATAGGCCTCAAGGAACTTTCGGCCGACGAACTCGCCTATTGTCAGGAGGCAATCGCCAACTGGAAGCGCCTCAACCCGGCCATAATGGATGGCACGCAGTATCGCCTCGTGTCGCCCTACGAGAGCAACCACATGGCTGTGGAGTATGTCGACGACAGCAAAACCATGGGCGTTGTCTTCGCCTACGACCTCGCTCCCCGCTTCAAGGAGAAGCTCCACCGGGTGAAACTCCAGGGACTCGACCCCGCCCGGCGCTATCGCGTAAAGGAGATCAACCTCATGCCCGGAGCAGGCTCCACATTACCCGAAAACGACATGACCTTCACGGGCGATTACCTGATGAAAGTGGGTCTCGATCTGTTCTCCCCGGACCGCTATAAATCGAAAGTGGTGGAGCTTTCGGCTGAATAATATTCGCCGGCGGCTCTGCATTTCCTGAAGCTCCGTTCCTAAAGTTACTTATGAAGATAGCCATACTGTCGACCAACTACGACCTCGGAGGCGCCGCAATCGTCACACGGCGGCTCACCGACGCGCTGCGTGCCCTCGGACACGACGCCCGCATGATTGTGGCGCGCCCCGGGGGCGCCGACAGCGCCGACCCGGCGGTGATGGCGGTCGACCGCAGGCGCTGGCTTGTGGCATTTCTGCGCGAGCGGCTGCAGCTGTGGCTGCGAGGGGTGAAACGCCGCAATCTGTTCAAGATTTCCACCGGTCTGTTTGGTGTGGATCTCCACCACCACCCATTCGTGCAGGAGGCCGACGCCGTAATCATAGGATGGGCCTCGCAGGGATTTCTCTCGCTCGACTCCATGGCCGCCATCATTGCCACCGGCAAACCGGTGCTCTACATGATGCACGACCTCTGGGCCGCCACATGCCTGTGCCACATGCCGGGCGAGTGCCGCAGCTTCAGTCAGCCCGGCCACTTCATGAAATGCAAATATCTGGGCAACAGCGACCGGCTGGCATCGCTCGCCGCAGCTGTCTCCAACCGCAAGATGGAACTGTTCAGAGCCGAAAATCTGCGGCTTGTGGCCGTGTCGACCTGGCAGCGCAACCAGGTGGAGTCAAGTGCGCTGATCATGCCCGCCCACTCCGTGGAGGTGGTGCCGCACGCATTCCCCGCAGAACTTTTCCTCCCGGGGGATAAGACCGATGCAGAGGGGCGCCGGACCATAGTGATGGCCGCGGCCTCGCTCGACGACCCCATAAAGGATCTGCCCACAGCCATCGACGCCCTCAACACATTTGCCTACGAATATCCCGAAGATGCCCGCGGGGTTGAGGTGCATTTCACCGGTGTGCTGAAAGACCCCTCGGTGCTCTCGCGTCTGCGGCTCCCCTACACCCACCACGGTCTTGTGGACCAGAAGGAGTTGCGTCGGCTCTATGCGGGCGCCACCGTGGTGATGAGTTCATCGAAATATGAGACAATGGGTGCCACACTCATGGAGGGTATGGCCTGCGGCGCCATTCCGGTGACATTCGGCGAGGCCGGCCAGCGCGATGTGGTCACCGATGCCGTCAACGGTTTCATAGCTCCGGCACACACGGCAGCCTCGCTGGCATTCGCATTGTCGACAGCCATGTCGACAGCCCGTGCGGTAGCTTCAGGCGACCCCGACGCTCCCGCCGGTTTCTCGCCTGCTGAGCTGCACGCCTCTGTGGCCTCGCGGTTTGCCCCGGAGACCATAGCCCGACGCATCCTTGCCCTCCTCACTCCCGTCGAGCCGACAATTTCCTCTAAAGGGGGAAACTTTTGACGAAAAACGTCACCTTTAAGGTGACATTATATTAGAGATTGAACTGAGAAAGTCAAAAGGATGAATTCATGGGGTGGTGAAGTGAGCGCGCACAACCTTTGCTTTGGCGGGGCCGATTACTTCAGCCAGAGCGTCGACCGTGGCCTGCGAAATCCGCTTCACGCTCTTGAAATGGCTCAGCAGAGCCTGCTCGGTGGCCGGTCCAACCCCGGGAATTTTCGACAGTTCGCTCACTATGGCCGACTTTGAACGGCGGTCGCGGTGATGCGTGATGCCGAAGCGGTGCGCCTCGTCGCGCAGATGCTGCACCACCTTAAGCGATTCGGAATTTTTGTCGATATAGAGGGGCACCGAATCGCCTGGGAAATAGATCTCCTCCAGACGTTTGGCAATGCCCACAAGGGCTATTTTGCCACGCAGCCCAATCTCGTCGAGAGCCTCCACAGCCGACGACAGCTGCCCTTTGCCGCCGTCGACCACAATAAGCTGCGGCAGATCGTCGGGCGATTCCTGCATCAGACGAGTGTAGCGGCGGGTCAATACCTCTTTCATCGAGGCGAAATCGTCGGGCCCCACCACAGTCTTGATATTGAAGTGGCGGTAATCCTTCTTCGACGGCTTTGCGTCGCGGAACACCACGCACGACGCTACCGGATTGGTGCCCTGAATGTTGGAGTTATCGAAGCACTCTATGTGGCGGGGTAGCTCCGACAGGCGGAAATCGGCCTTGATGCGTTCGAGTGTCTTCATGGTGCGTTTCTCGGGGTCGGTACGCTCGAGATGTTTCAGGGCGTCGGCTCGGCGTTGACGCGCGTTGCGCCGGGCCACGTCGAGCAGCTTGGCGCGGTCGCCTCTCTGAGGCACCGTCACGGTTACGCCGGGAAACTCCATATCAGGTTCGCAATGAGCCACAACCTCGTCGTAAGTGACCCCGAAAGTGTCGGTAATCTCCTGCATGGCGTAGCTCAGAAGCTGGCCGGGAGTCTCCTCCAGGCGGCGTTTGTATTGCAGAGTGAGCGACCGCGTCACGGCTCCGCGGCGCACGTGCATATAGTTGATATATACGTCGTTGCCCCCGTCGTCATCGAAGCCGAAGACATCCACGTCGTCGAGAGCGGGACTGACTATGGCGCTCCGGGCCTGGTAGCGCTCCACAAGCTGATACTGCTCCTTAAGCTCCTGGGCCTGCTCGAAACGCAGCTCTGCCGACAGGCGCTCCATTTCAGAGCGCAGATGCGCCAGCAGCTGGCCGGTGTCGCCGCGCAGTATCTGGCGCACATTCTCGATATACTGCCCGTAATCCTCGGGCGAAATCAGCCCCGTGCAGCAGCCGGGGCAACGTTTCAGGTGGTATTCCAGACATAGGCGCCCCTTGCCGCGGGCCAGGGAATCGGGAGTGACAGGCACCCGGCAGCCGCGGATGGGGTAGAGTTCGCGGATGAGGTCGAGCACGGCGCGCGCCGCCCCCACATTGGTGTAGGGGCCGTAGTAGCGGGCGCCGTCGCGGAGTCGCTGACGGGTGAGAAACACCCGGGGATACATCTCCTTGGTCACGCATATCCACGGGTAGGATTTGTCATCCTTGAGCAGCACATTGTAGCGGGGCTTATACTCCTTGATCATCGAGTTCTCGAGATTCAGGGCATCGGCCTCGGTGGGCACTACAATCGAATTCATGTCGGCGATGGCGCGTACCAGCAGATTGGTGCGCAGCACGTCGTGTGTGCGGTTGAAGTAGCTGCTGACGCGGCGTTTGAGGTTCTTGGCCTTGCCCACATAGATCACGGTACCCTCGGAGTCGTAGTACATGTACACGCCCGGAGTCTCGGGCAGCAGGGCGATCTTCTCCTGCAATTCCGGCGATTTGTTTTTAGAATGTTTACCCATTGGAGTGTGTGTTCTCGTTGAGGATGAGCCTGAACACCGGATGGTGGTATTCAAACCCCACGATGCCGGCTGATACCAGAGCCGTAAGAGCCTCCTCGGCGGCGCCGCGCGAGAGGTGGCAGTCGATCATGAGTTCTTCGACCGAAGCATGCCCGCGCCGGGCAAGAGCGGCCGTCAGCAGCGAGCCTTCGGCGCCGCAGAGCGCCAGCGGACTCTGCGAGCACTGCTGCCGCCATGCGCGCACCATCAGCGGATGTGCCAGGATGTTCTCGTCGGCCACGCGGTAATAGGCGCGCCAGCGGCCATCGTCGTCGCGGCATTCCACAGGCCGGCGCGCGGCGCGCGGTATGCTCGCACGGAGCACCACGGCACCGCCATCGCAGCGGAAAGTGCGCATCTCCACCACCACGGCGGGACGGCAATAGATTTCGGCAGCCGCCTCTATCACATGTATATCCTCCTCGGAGCGGATGCCGGCCACCACGCCGTTGTCCTTTACGCCGACGAGCAGCAGGCCGCCGTCGTTGTTGGCGAAAGCCGATATGGAACGGGCTATCTTCCGGGCATCGGAAATCTGGAATTTGAAATCCTGATGCTCGTGTTCGCCCTCCTCGATCAGACGGGAAATATAGAATTTGCCACGGATGGCATGAAGATCTTTGTTCGGTATACTACTCATTCAAGAGTGCAGGGAATAAGCTCGGAAAGTGTGGGATGAGGGTGGATGGCGCCTGTGAGCGCCTCCACGGGGAGACCGGCCGAGATGGCCAGCGACAGTTCCATGATCAGCGACGAGGCATCGGGTCCGAGGATTGCGGCGCCTATCACCCGGCTCTCGGCAGGTGAATCAGTGCTTTTCTCAGCGCCGTTACCGGAGTTGTTTCCGGGGGTTACGAGCACCTTCACCAGGCCGTCGGTGGCGCCCATGGTGAGCGCTTTGCCGTTGGCTCGGACAGGGAGTTTGAGCACGCGGAAGTCGATGCCGCGCTCTTTGGCCTGCTCCTCGCTCAGGCCTGTGACTGCCAGTTCGGGCACGGTGAACACGCATGCCGGCACCGGTTCAAGCTGCACCTGCGGCGCCCGGCCTCCGCGACGACGGATGATGTCGGCCACCGCTGCACGCGCCTGGGCGGCGGCGGCATGGGCGAGCATGCAGCGGCCGTTGACATCGCCGATGGCATAGACACCCTCGGCGGCCGTGCGGAAACCGGCGTCGGTCTCAATCTTTCCGGCAACCACTTTCACCCCTGCCTCCTCGGCTCCGGCGGGTATCACGGGACGGCGCCCCACAGCCATGAGCACGCGGGCACACGTCACGCTGTCATCCTTTCCCTTGGCAGAGAATGCCACCTGCAGCTGCGGATAGAGGCGATGCTCCTCCATGGCGTCGGGAAGCTTCTCCACGCCGGTCACCCGCGCCTGGAGATGAAATTTCACACCGCGGCGCGAAAGCACCGAACGGAGCCTCTTCGCCACCTCGCGGTCGATGCCGGGAAGTATTTCAGGGCAATATTCCAGCACGTGCACCTCGCAACCGAAGGCGTTGAAGACCGATGCGAACTCCATCCCTATCACTCCGCCGCCGATTATCGCCATCGAGGGTACGGAATCGGCACAGCAGAGCAGAGAGTCGGAGTCGAGGCAGAGATCGGCGCCGGGGATGTCGGGGAGGGCAGGCGCCGCACCGGTGGCGATCACGATGTAGGGGGCGGTATACTCCTTGCCGGCGGCCTCCACGGTGTGGGGTCCGGTGAAACGTGTGGTGCCCTGACACACATCCGCGCCACGGATGATACCGGCCACACCCTCGCGAAGCTCCTCCACGATGGCATCCTTGCGGTCGAGTATCTTCTGAAGCGACACTACGGGCTGCGGATCGGCGATGCCGATGCCAAACTCGCCGTCGGCTTTTCCCTGCGCCACCTCCACGCCAAATGCGGGCGCACCCTTCACTTCGAGGGCGGCCACGGCGCTGCGGCAGAAGGTTTTGGTGGGTATGCAGCCGCGGTTAAGGCAAGTGCCGCCGAGCCGGTCGGCCTCCACAACGAGAGTTTTCAGTCCGGCCTTTACAGCGGCGGCCGCGGCGGTGTATCCGCCGGGACCGCTGCCGATTATGATGATGTCGTATTCGGTCATTTTTCTCGGAAAAAGATGTCAGTGTCAGCTGATCATATCATAAGTAAGAACGGGCTCGAGGGCCGCTTTAGTATCATCGGGACGCCCTATGGGAGTGTTGTGGGGCGCTGATTTAACAATTTCGGCACCTTCGGGGGTGGAAGCCTCGTCGGCAATGCGCAGCATCGTGTCGGCAAAGGCGTCGAGGGTCTCCAGGCTCTCGGTCTCGGTAGGCTCTATCATCAGCGATTCGTGGAAGAGGAGAGGGAAATAGATGGTGGGGGCGTGGAAACCGAAGTCGAGCAGGCGCTTGGCCACATCGAGGGTGGTCACCCCCTGACTTTTGTCGCGCAGGCCGTCAAACACAAATTCATGCTTGGTGAGCCCTTCGATGGGGAGCAGATATTTATCCTTGAGACGGTGTTTGAGATATGTGGCGTTGAGGGTGGCCAGTTTGCCGGCCTCCATCAGCGCGTCGGTGCCGAGCGAGAGGATATAGGCAAGAGCGCGGGCCTCCACGGCGAAATTGCCGAGGGTGCCGCTGACACTGCCGAGGGCGTCGGCCGACTCAATGATACGGAGCACGGTGTCGCCGCCGGATTGCTCCTGAGCCACCACACGCGGATTGGGCAGAAACTTCTCCAGCCCTGCACGCACCCCCACCGGACCCGAGCCGGGACCTCCGCCGCCATGGGGCGTGGAAAATGTCTTGTGGAGGTTAATGTGCATCACGTCGAAACCCATGTCGCCGGGGCGTGCCACTCCGAGCATGGGATTGAGGTTGGCACCGTCGTAATACATCAGCGCGCCTGCCTCATGCACCATGCGGGCAATTTCGGGGATGTTCTTCTCGAAGATGCCGAGAGTGTTGGGGTTGGTGAGCATCATGGCGGCCACTGTGTCGTCGAGCAGCGGAGCGAGGTCGGCGGTATCGACCGTGCCGTCAGCACGGCTCTTCACCTGCACCACCTCGAGACCGCAGACTGCAGCCGAAGCGGGGTTGGTGCCGTGGGCCGAGTCGGGCACGATGACCTTGCGGCGCTTCTCACCCTCTCCGCGCGAGTAGTGGTAGGCGCGTATCACCATCAGCCCGGTCAGTTCGCCGTGGGCGCCTGCGTAGGGATTGAGGGTGAATTCGCTCATTCCCCCTATTTCGCTGAGGCAGCGCTGCAGCATATAGTAGATCGACAGAGCACCCTGGCATGCCTCGGAGGGCGCCAGCGGATGCAACCCGGCGAAAGCGCTGTGGGCGGCAATCTCCTCGTTGATTTTGGGGTTATACTTCATGGTGCATGACCCTAAGGGATAGAAACCGGTGTCGACGCCGAAATTGTCGGCCGACATGTTGGTGTAGTGGCGCACCACGGTGAGTTCGTCGGCCTCCGGGAGGCCCGGCGGGTCAGTGCGGAGCATGCAGTCGGGGATAGGTGCCACCTGCGGCTCCGCCTGGGGAGTGTCGCTCTGCGGAAGCGCGTAGCCCCGTCGGCCGGGGTGCGACACTTCAAATATGAGTTTGCCGTAAACTTCCTTGTTCATGGCTGTATGGATTCATTAATATGACCGGTCACTGATATTTCTACCGGTTACTGATTTTCTTAAGGATTGTACAGAGTGTCTCCACGTCGGCCGGTGTCTGCATTTCGGTGGCGGCAAGCATCAGCGCCGAAGAGTCGATTTTCACTCCGGCCACGATGCCATATGATGCGCATTCGCTGATAAAGCGGTCGACATCGCACTCCAGATCCACCACGAATTCGTTGAAGAACGGACGGTGGGGATAGCGCAGACGCGCCTTGCCGGTCTTTTCCAGCTGATCGAGCAGATACAGGGCGTTGCGGCGCGAGATGTCGCATACCTCACGCAGGCCTTCGTCGCCCATAAGCGCCATGTAGACGGTGACCCACAGGGTCATCACTCCCTGGTTGGAGCAGATGTTGGAGGTGGCTTTGTCGCGGCGGATATGCTGTTCGCGGGCCTGGAGGGTGAGCACGAAGCATCGGTTGCCGCGGGAGTCGGCGGTGGCGCCCACCAGACGGCCCGGGAGCTTGCGCATCAGCGGCTTGTTGCAACAGAGGAAACCGAGATAGGGACCGCCGTAGCTCAGCGGAATGCCCAGCGACTGTGCGTCGCCGCAGACGATGTCGGCACCGAGCGCGCCGGGCGATGCCAGCCGCGCAAGCAGCGAGGGGATGGTCTGCATTATCAGCAACGCGCTGGCGGCATGGACCTCGTCGGCCAGCCCGGTATGATCCTCCACGATGCCGTAGTAGTTGGGATGGGGCACCAGCACAGCCGCCACCTCCTTGCCGCGCTCCTCGAGAATAGCGCGGAGAGCGGCGCGGGATGTGACGCCATCCTCCTCGGGAATGTCGACAATCTCCACACCATGGTAGCGGGCGTAGGTGTCGATAACAGCGCGATAGCGCGGATTAAGCGTGGCCGACACAAGCACCGCGCGACGGCGGCGCTGCGACCCGGCGGCCATGAGCACAGCTTCGGCTGTGGCTGTGGCACCGTCGTACATCGAGGCGTTGGAGATCTCCATGCCTGTCAGACGCGCCATCAAGGTCTGGTATTCGAATATATATTTCAGTGTTCCCTGCGAGATTTCGGGCTGATAGGGGGTATAGGCGGTCATAAACTCCGAGCGCTCCACGATGCTGCGCACCGCCGAGGGCACCTGATGGTGGTAGAATCCGCCCCCGGCGAAGCAGGCCTCGCATGGCCAGTTCTCGCGGGCAAGGGAGTCGAAAAGCGAGCGCAGACTCGTCTCGTCGAGTCCGCGGCGAAGTTTTCCTGGGGTTAGCTGCGGCGCCTGCGGGAGGCTGAATCCGTAGGGTTGCTTCATCCGCAGACCGGCGGGCACATCGGCGTAGAGGTCGTCGGGCGACCCTGCGCCGCAGACCCCGAGCATCTGCCTGATGTCGTCGGGGGTATGCGGGAAATATCTGTGCATGGCCGCGCTTTTTTCAGTGTGATTCCGAGGCGCAGAAGGCATCGTAGGCCTCCCGGTCCATAAGTTCAGTAAGTTGCGAGGGATCGGAAATCTCCACGGCGATAATCCAGTTTTGCATAGGATCCTGATTGATCAGACGGGGATTCTCCGAGAGGATGTCGTTGACCTCGATCACTTCGCCCGACACCGGCATGATAAGATCGGAAGCGGCTTTCACCGATTCGATGGCGCCGAATTCCTCACCTTTCTCAAAGGTGTCGCCGATTTCGGGCAGATCGACATAGACAACGTTGCCAAGCTGATGCTGGGCGAAATCCGATACGCCGATGTAGCCGCGTGCGGCCTCAACGCGCACATATTCGTGGGTTTTGCTGTAGTAAATCATGTTTTTTACGGTATTGTTCAGGAGTTTTTATATGATTTCTTGAAGAATTTCTTTGAAACGACGGTTGCGGGGAACACCTTGCGGCGCACCTGCACCTGCAGGTCGGTGCCCATTGCCGAGTAGCGGGCATCGATGAGGGCCAGACACACCGAGCGGTCGGTGGAGATGCCGCGGTAGCCGGTGGTCACCTCACCTATCTCCTCCCCTTCGGGCGAGAGCACCTTGCAGCCGTGGCGGGCTATGGCGCGATCGTGAATCTCCAGTCCCACGAGTTTGCGGCGCGGACCCTCCTGCTTCTGCCTGCGGAGAGCTTCGCCGCCTATCATGTCGGGTTTGTCGAGTTTGACAAAGATGCCCAGACCGGCCTCGAGAGGAGTGACATCGTCGGAGAGTTCGTCTCCATAAAGAGGCAGGCCGACTTCGAAACGGAGTGTGTCGCGGCAACCGAGTCCGCAAGGCACCACGCGTCCCGACCCTAACAGCGATTCCCACATGGAGCGGATGAACGTGTGGGGGCCGTAGACCTCAAAGCCATCCTCGCCGGTGTAGCCTGTGCGGCTCACGATGATTTCGTCATCGCCGGCACGCATCTCTCGGAAGGTATAGAATTTGAGGTCGCGGCAAGGTATGCCGGCCACCTCCTCCATCACGCTCTCGGAGCGCGGCCCCTGCACGGCAAGCTGTCCGAGCGAATCCGACAGAAATTCCAGCGCCACACGGTAGCCTTCGGCATGCCGCACAATCCACTGTTCATCCTTGTCGATGTTGGCGGCATTGACAACAAGGAGGAAATTGTTGTGTCCCCGCTTGTAGACAAGCAGATCGTCGACTACGCCGCCGTTGTCGTGCAGCATCATGCCGTAGAAACACTGGCCGTAGGGGGCGCCGGTTATATCGTTGGAAAAAATGCGGTTGATAAAAAACTCTGCATCTTCGCCGGTGATGCCTATTTCGCCCATGTGGCTTACGTCGAACACACCGCAGGCCTCGCGGACAGCGCGGTGCTCCGCCTCGATGCCTGTGGACGGATACTCTATGGGCATATCGTAGCCGGCGAAGGGGCTCATGGTCGCCCCGAGAGCCACATGCAGGTCGTGCAGGCAGGTTTTTTTAAGTTCATCCATGGCTTATGAAGTTTATGTCAGGTATAATAAGTTTTTCTCAGATTCAATCAGTTTTTTATCCGGGGTGGAATGTTCTAACCGGATATGATGAGACTCAGCAGAGCCTCGCGGGTGAGTCCGGCTATCACAGTTTCCGGATCGGTGTAGGCAATCGTTGCGGCCACTGCCTCGCGGGTCATCGCCACTCCCCGCAATCTGTCGAGCAGATTCTCGCCGGGGTCGCAAAGTGGAAAGAAATCTCCCTGAAGGACCACATTCTCTATCAGAGGCGGATCGCCGGGAGCGGCGGCGGGACGGAGGCCGACGGTGACGGCAAACTCCCCTACTCCCTCTATCCTTGTGCGGCGCACCGCCGAATCGGCAGTGTAGCGGCCGTGGATCCACTCCTGCGACATATACCGGGCGGCGATACTCTCTATTGCGGCAATGTCGGCGGGAGTCATCATCTGCTCAGAATCGCAAAGTGCCGATGCCATGGAGCGTTTGAATTCCCCGATGCCGAGAACGGGAAGATGTTCTTTGACGGTGGTGATGTGCGACCTTACGGAATCGACACCTTTTGCCGTGAGCTTTGCCCGTGACGGCGTGATGGCGCGAACCATGGTGTCAGGATCGGCGTCAAACAGCATGGTGCCGTGGAGTATGTTGCGGTCGCTGCCGTCGGGTGCGGCTTCGGGGAGGCAGTAGAATGCGTTGCCGCTCACTTTCCTTTCACCGATGCAAATGTCGTTGCGGCCTGTGGCGCGGGCATCCAGTCCGAGAGCGCGGAGCTGCCCCGCCACCTGCGAGCAGAAGTCGGAAAAACGGCTCTCGAAAGTGCCGCCGGCCGAATTCACGGCACTAATCATGATATTGTTACGGTCGGCATAGACACAACCGCCGCCACTGCGACGCCGGCAAATGTCGATACCCTTTTCGCGGCAGAAATCGATATTAACCTCTGTGAACGGATTCTGACACCTTCCGATAATCACCGTAGGGTCAACCTGCCACATGAAGAAATAATCCCCTTCATAGTTGCATGCAAGGTACTCCTCCATTGCCAGATAAAACGCCAGAGGGCGACGCTCATCGGATGACAGCAAGGCATGAATCATGTTAAATTGCAGGTTAATTCATCGAAATAGCTTATACTCCCAAAACAGAGATAGCTTAGATTCCCAAAGTTATAAATTGTTTTCGACCCCCAAAAGTTTTTCACCCACAAAAAAATCTGTTATTCAGCACAAAAAATTAAAGCAAGAGGATTGTAATTATAACCGGCGGCAAGAAAGCCGCCGCCCCACAACCCCGCAAACGTATGGAGGCTATATGGAGCGGCGGCTTTCCTGCCGCCGTTAATAAAAAAATTCAATTATTTTACATTCTCGAGAAGCGGTAGGAGAATCCGATGGAGAGTATCTCCTTCAGCTGCCAACGGTGCCAGCGAGTGTCGGGGAGCCGTTTGGTCTGGGAATCGTAGCGCAGATGGGCATAGATGCGAGTGGTGAGGAAACGGTTGATGGCAAAGTCGACGGTATGCTCCCAGTCGCCCTGGAGGTATTCGTAGTTGGTGAACGCAAACAGACGTGTGTTGTAGGTGATGTTATAGGCGAGTTTGGCATAGAACGTAAGTTCCACGCTCGAACCATATTCGCTTTTGGTTGTCCTCCCCTCCTCGATGCCGAATGCAGTGGGATTGAGACGCGAGTTGGTACAGGTTTTCAGGTTATATGACAAGGGAGCCAGAGAGGCGTTGAAACGCACCGTGTTGCGGCGGTTCTGCACCGAATATGTCATACCGACACCCACGTTGAGCTGTCCGGGTGAGAGGAACGACGACACAAGATTGTCGGAGTTGATACGGTAGCTGTTGAGAAGCTGAGTCTTGAACTGCGTGTTGACCGAATAGTACCAGTGGCGCATAGCCTTGATGCCGAAACGCATATTTACCTGGAAGAGGTCTTCCGATATGTTGTAGTTGTGGACGGTGTCGTCGGGAGCGTTGTTCACACCCAACTTATAAGCCACATTGGTCTCGAACATCACATCGGGATGAAATTTCTGGTTGAGTTTGATGTTGTAGACCAGATTGGCTATCATGTTGAGGTTGGATTTGCCGCCCTGATACCAGTTGGGCGACACATAGGCCTGCGAGAACTGCAGCGAGGCATCGAACGTGTGGAGCCAGTTTATGCGGTCTATCTCGAGTGTCGGAGCTTTGTTTTCAGTGGCCGTGCGCGGAGCCTGCTCCAGCTCGGTGACGGTGAGTTTTTCTGAAGAGGGATCTATCTTGATCACATACTTCTTTGGAGGTCGCGGCATGGTGGCCATATTGTAGGGTACCAGATCGGGATGGCGAAGCATGAAATCCTGGAGAAATTTACGGTCGCGGCGCACGCGCAGCGCACGTCGTGTCAGCGTGGCTCCGGGAGCATCGGGCGAGGGCACTTGCCATTTGAAGGGGTCGCCGTTTTCCTGATCCATGTGTATATCGAACCGGTCAAAGATGAGCGGGAGGAAGAATGTGGGTTCGAAACCGAAGTCGTCGACCACAATTGTGGTGTCGGTAGGGAGCGTCATTCCTGGCAACAGCGCGTAGCCCTGCGGAATGGAGTCTACTCCGGTTTCAAACATATGGCTCATTGAAGATTTCACGTTGCTGACAGCATTGGCTGTTGCGGCATTGGCCAGCGAATCGGCTTCGATCTCCTCGTAGCCCGAAAGGGTGTCGAACACGGTCTCGGCATCGTCGTCGATATATACATGGCCCGGCGACACAACCACAGTGTCGGGGTTCTCATATTCATCTTCATCGCCGAGGTAGACCTGCGCCTGCGCTACAGGCGCCGCCAACATAGTGAAAACAGAAACCGCAAGTTTCCCTATTTTATAATATCTGGACAAGAACATATCTGACTGTGAAATCGTGGTTTATTACTTTGCAAAGTTAATCAATTTTAACGAGTGATTCAAAAGCAAAGCTGATTTTTTAACAAGCTTTTTGCCGCTGAGGGAAGGAGCTACATTGAGTTGTGCCGGCTGCTCCCGGTGGGATGAACTGACAGTTTGGTCGAGGAGTTGTCAACATCCAATATTAATATTGAATTTCATTAAAGGAATGGAACGGAGCTTTTGAAGAAAAAATTCGAAATCATTAAATAAGAATAAAGGGCGTTGAAAACCGTCATAAATTTTTGGCTCTGAATTTGCTTTTTCAGGTTATTGATGCACATGTGTGGAATATCAACATGTTATCAATACAGAAAATGCTATGATATAATGAATTGCATGGTTATAAATATGGTGTTGATAACTTTATCAGCTGATAACTTGATTTATGAACATAGCTTGCCGAGGTTGATAACCATGGTTTCAGACAATGATATTGCCTCAGATAACTTGCGTGTCGAAAATTTGGAATAAGGCCGGGCATCGATTAAGCCGATGTCCGATGGCGGAAGTCAAGTTTTAAGCCATTTTTTTCTCATAAAGTTTTCCGCCCGTTTTCAACATAGTTATCAACGGGTAGGATCGGGATCAGAATTGCGAGAAAAGGGTGGGCTTGATGACGATGCCCAGACGTATGTGGCAGGTGTATTGCTTGTAGTTGAGCAGGCCCTCGCCATAGCCGTTGTAGAACTGTGCGAACAGATACTGGTTGGATTTAAGCGACCATCGCCAGGCTGCTTCCACCGTGGTATTGAAATTGAACATTCCCCTTGCACGACGTGCCAGCATCACCGACAATGAAAATTTGCGGTCGTTGGACTGGCACTGGAATCCCACCTGATAGATACCTACATATTTCAGCAGATCCTTGTTGTTGACACCGTCGATAATCGGAATCCAGAATTTGGCCGACACAACGAAATTAGGGTCGACCATCACCGAACCAACGAAACTGATACGTTCCCACGAACGGCTCTGGATGGAGTCGCGACCGTTGCTCTCATGTTCGAGTATAATGCCGGCGGTGCCTATAAAGCGGTTTTTTATGAAGATAGGTTTGGTGATGCCTATGCCGGGGTTGAAATTTAGGTCGGTCATCGGCATGGATGATTCAAGCACATTCCAGAACACCTTCTGCGTGTAGAACAGATAGAGATAGGAGTTGAACGGAAGGGTTGCCTTGGTGAGTTTCTGCGCCACGGAAATCTGAAACTTCACGTTGGTGTTGTGCCTGTTTGGCTTATGGTTGAGAGCCGGACCAAAAATAAAATAGTTGTCTTTGTAGAGGCCGAAATAGTAGTGCTGGTCGGCGAAAGCGCGCTTGAGCGAGTCGGTGTCGTAACGCTGCTGGTCGGGCAGCTGAAGAATCTGGGCGTCACACCGCGGTGAGCAGCATATCGCCGCGCACACCACCGCAAGTGTAAAAGACATCAGCCGGACCAACGTCGCTATTCCCTTTATCCTCATAAACAAACAGAAAGGTGATCTACAATATACCTTTATAACAATCTCGGTGCAAAATTAGTTAAAATTTTGCATAGTAATGAGGTAAATAACTCTCCCTGCCTGCGCTTTTTTTATCCTTTTATGCTAAAAGATATCAATAAAGTTGCTTTATAATCAAAAACTGCTTACCTTTGGACACTTCTAAAGTTTCTCGTTAAATAATAAACGAAGCAACTTTGCTCTTTTCTATGGAGATGTGCACCCCCCGGCGCGCATCTCCTTTATTATATGTAAAATTTTATTTTCGCGGATCCGATGAGGAATTTGAGGGTTGAATACCTTCAATCTCCCCGAAAATGATTAACTTTGCAATATAAGCATCATCATGCGAAATGAATAAAAATATTGATTCTGATATAGATAACATTGTATAAGCTATAAAAATCTTCCATTAACAAGAAATTTTATATCTCGTATAAAGTATGGCAAAGACAGACAATAAACCGGCATTTGTGAAACGTGATACCATTATTGCTGGTAAAGAATATGCACAGCTATTAAGTACGTTAAAAGAACGTTTTCGGAGGTCGCAGATAAAGGCTGCCGTCAAGGTCAACACAACTATGCTGGAATATTACTGGTCTATGGGTCGGGATCTTTCAAAACTTCATGAAGCTGCCAAATGGGGAACCGCGTTCTTCGACTGTCTGAGTCTTGACCTCAAATCTGCTTTCCCCGGTCAGACAGGTTTTTCCGTCACCAATATCAAGTATGCCAAGCGGTGGTATGAATTTTATAATCAAGAGGATGTAATTCGTCAACAACTTGTTGACGAATTTGAGATGCCTACGGATTTTGGTCTGATTCCTTGGGGACATCATATAGAGATATTCACTCGTAGTAAGTCTATTAACGAGGCTATTTTCTATATTGAAGAAACCATACAGAATAGTTGGAGCAGGGCTGAACTTGGGGTAGAGATTGATAACAACCTTTATGAGATACAGGGTCACGCCATTACCAATTTTGATGAGAAGTTGCCCGCTCCATATAGCGGTCTCGCAAAAGCCATATTGAAAAGTCCTTATGATTTCAGATTCATCGACAATAAAATTACGACAGAAAAACAATTAGAAGATGAACTTGCGGCCAATATCACCAGATTTCTTCTTGAGTTAGGACAAGGGTTCGCATATGTCGGTCGTCAGATGGAATTAAAGATGCCGGGAGGTCAGACATTCATTCCAGATATGATTTTCTACCATACTCGGCTAAAATCATATATCGTCTGTGAACTTAAAGTAGTTCCGTTCATTCCCGACTTTGCAGGGAAATTGAATTTCTATGTCTCGGCAGTTGACGAACTGATGAAACAGCCTGATGACAATCCGACAATAGGATTGCTGATTTGTAAATCGAAAGATGATACGGTCGTTGAATGGTCGTTCCGAGGAATGAACCAGCCGCTCGGAGTTGCCGAGTATCAGCTTAAGGAATTCATTTCAGAGAAAGCTGCAAAGTTGCTCCCTTCCGAGGCAGAATTGCAGAACGTCATAGACACATACGATGATGTATCGGATGACTGACGATGATGTATCGGATGACTGACGATGATGTATCGGATGACTGAGAATCTAAATAATCATATTCTGATTATACCATCATCTCTTCAAATCACCTGCCTTAATTAGTAAAATTGCAGGTTGATATTTTGAATTTAAAAAAATATAAGTATATTTGCGGCTAAATGAAATAACTAAAGGCGTTTACTCGACGCTCTTTCTTGACACATAGAAATCTGGAAAATTTCAATCTCAGTCAGGAATGGAGACAACGGTAGATGTCTTATGTGGATATGTATAAACTGTCGGGACGACGCGCGAGCGCCGTATATCCGACTCATACTGCATATTCTGCGTGAGGCTTCTGCGTTGTCCGTTCTATTGAGAAGGGCAATTCCAGAGCCTCTATGTGTGGGACGGACATCAAGTGATGGCTCTCACGCATTTTTTTTATCAATCATTATCGCCGACAAGAGGGCCGGAGGCACATAAAACTGCAATGAGAAAAAGATTACTCTTTATCTTATCCGCCGTGATACTGGCGCTATCGGTCACGGCGCAAGATTTCATTCAACCCCATGAGGGAAAAATCACTGACCATACGGTCATCGCCGGCCTGCCCGAAAGCGACGGCACTGAAAAAGTCGGAATGCCTGTTCCGATTAATACCGAAGAGTATGTGCAGCCATTCGAAACCGCATCTGCCGATGAATCATACGGCGAATGGGCCGACTGGCAGACGACCGATGTGACAAAAATCAGGGAATTTTTTGCCAATTACGGTTATAATGATACTCAGACTGCTGTCGACAAGGGAATTGTCAAGGTGCAGCGCCGCTTCAGTACGTCAGATCCTACACTTTCCCAGTTGAAGTTTGTAGATGTGTTCGGCGATGTTGACCTGATAGCAAATGTAACTAAGAAGGAAGACGCAACAACTAAGGTTATATTTCCCGACCAGGATACCGGTATTCCCAATACCCGCGGAGGAAGCTATGAAACCTATCATTTCTATACCCAGTATTATACAGGTTACTCATGTTATGAAGACGGTATAATATGTTTACAACTTTGGGCATTAATAGATCCGGAAAGAGGTTACACTGATTATTTGCCAGTATACATTAATTTTCCGGGAAAATGGGATGAACCGGTAGAAATGGGACGATATATCCCGGATCAGGAAACTTACGGAAGTTTAAAATCATTAATCAGCGGGCTTGGAAACGAAGGAACTGCATGGAA
>ERZ836877.422-NODE-422-length-74343-cov-12.361229_pt1 | contig 74343 bp, 52 predicted proteins | sample MGYA00519469_ERZ836877 | MGnify/ENA primary metagenome ERZ836877 (study PRJEB31850, sample SAMEA3708809) | human gut metagenome | biome: human gut; feature: human-associated habitat; material: faeces | place: China | collected 2014 ...
GCCAAGAATTTATTGGAAGACGACAATCAGGTTGTCCGGATCTTGACGTTTAAGTAAGGAGGATTTCTTATATCTATTCTGGTATTGTATATGAATAAGGACTACTATAAAGTGTTTTTTGAAGCAGAATAACGAAAAATAGTAGTATGAAAAAGGCTATATTTACAATGTTGGTTCTTCTTATGGGAGGAAATGTGTAAGGACAGAACCCAAAGATTTGTAAAACAAAAAAGGAGAACCTAGTCAAGTTCTCCTTCTTTGTTTATATATGAATTGCTTATTGCAACGTCTTTCCGTTATATTCACCGGTTAATGAACCTAAGAATGCTACGATTTTAGCCATATCTGTATCCGAGATGGTTGTGCCAATCTGGAATTCGTGCATGATACGTACGGCATCTTCAATATTATTGATAGAACCATCGTGCATATAAGGATAAGTGATCATGACATTTCGTAATGTCGGTGTTTTGAACTTGTGCAAATCGCTTTCCTGCTTGGTTACTGCATAACGTCCATTATCTCCGTCGGTCAAGCCGGTACCACGGTAATCGAAGTAACTGTTCTTGATACCCATATAATCGTAAGACTGGCCTCCGATGTTCATACCTACGTGACAAGTTGCACATTTGTTTGCTTTAAACAAGGCATAACCTTCCTGCTCTTCGGCAGTCAGAGCAGACTTGTCTCCACGTAAATATTGGTCGAAACGAGACGGGGTTAATAACGTCTTTTCGAATTCAGCGATAGCTTCTGTGATGTTAGACTGACTGAAACCGTCGGGGTAAACTTCGCTAAATGTTTTGGTAAACTCTTTATCTTCGGCCAATACAGCACAGATGTCATCAAAAGACTTGTGTCCCATCTCAACCGGATTCAATGGAGGTCCAGCAGCCTGTTCTTTCAAATCAGCCGCACGGCCATCCCAGAATTGAGCGAAGTTGAGAGCTGCATTGTAAACCGTCGGTGCGTTAACACCTCCTAACTGTCCTTTAATACCTTCTGAATATTGTTTACGATCTACACCACCTGTTTCTAATCCGTGGCAAGTTGCACATGAAACGGTATTGTCTGCCGACAAACGTGTATCATGATATAAGGCAAAACCCAAGGCTACCTTGGCCGAATCCACAGGAATTGATTCCATCAATGGCTGCAACGGTTCGTTGGCAAACTCATCCGCTACCGTAGGAGAGGTGAAACGGGCTTTACGTTCGTTGGCAGCCCAAGACAAGATCACTGCTTTTTCGTCATTGTCCAATGAAGTTCCCCAGTGATTGGGCATGTGTGAGAATTTAGCTGGAGGCATCGAACCACTCATGGCCGTATGCTCCAACTTGGCTAAATCGACTTCTGAAACAGGTTGTCCGCTTTCTAAAGCTTCCAACATGGCAGAGAAGTCAACATAGCGTGCTCCTTCCGTCATGTCTGCTTTTACAACAGAGCCGATGATCGGGAAATTTCCATAAAAAGGAAGCGGGGCATTTGCTGCATGACATTCCATACAACCATTTTCTCTCAGGATGGAAGCAACTTGCTTGGCTTCGTCGCCGGCATATTTCTTGTATTCTGTGGTAGAACAGCTGACAGAGATACCAGCCAGCAATGCCAGACTTACAGGGAGAAATACTTTCTTCATACTTTTTCCTTGTTTAAATTAGTTAAATAAAACTCTCTTTTAAGTTGACAAAGATACGAGGTTTATTCAAATGGATTGCTATGTTATGTTCATTATTTATGAAGCCTGGATTTGATTTTTCTCCGGATATACTTTATGGTAAGCCAACAACCGGATATGGAAACGAATGTTCCTCCTAACATCAGGAACCACATGAGCAGAAACCAAAGCCAAGGACGGGTAACGAGTCCGGGAATTTGCAGACTATGCCATGCCGGATACATCCAATGTTGCCATCGGGCAGGTCGATTCACATACCGGTAGGTGCCATGAACCGGATCAATATAGTAACAACTGGCATCCGAATCTTTGATCTGGACTTTCCATACAGGCAGAGGCAACGGTTTCTTTCGGGAAGTGTAATACGTTTCCTGTTCTGTCAGCCATTGGATTTCTATCAGGCTTTGCTCACCGTGTATGTCTTGTAATACTTGCCGGACATCGGTTGCTGTGAGGTTTAATACCTTTACCGAGTCGGCTTGGCGTGCATCCCAGGTTATTATTCCGTTATCAGTCTGCGTCTGGTAAAGAGGAATGGAACCGAACTGACTCCATTCGAATTGTCTTATGGGATGAGGACAAGCTTGTATGACTTTACGGTAATCCAACAAATAGGAATCCACTTTCATTTCATTCAGGTACTGATGAGGATTGAAGTTGAGACGAGAGCGGATACCAAGATCTTCGACATGAACCAGTGACATCATGCCACTGAAGCAGAAGGTCAATGCAAACACACCGAAAAAGGTTCCTACCAGGTGATGCCATTTGTACCAGAATTTCTTATAGGGTGAAAGCCTTTGTTGGCGTCGGGCCAACCGGATGTCACGGATACCTAAATATAATCCAGTCAGACAAAAGAGACTACCTATGCCGGAGAGAGTAACTACTACCGCTATCCACCGGTCGATGTCTTGTCGGAGTGAAGTGAAATAAATCCAATGAGGAATCGCTCCCAGCCATGCCCAGCAACGTTCTTCCCGGTTGGTATATTGCAAGACTTCAGCAGTCTTCGAGGAAACGTATAACTGGTGCTTGTCTTGATCGGCAAAGTAATATTTATAGATGGGAAAATGCTGCTTCAAGGCTCCGAATGGAATCCATTGTTCCAGTGTATAAAGAGTGTCAATCCGTTCGATGGGTGATTGATTCCATTTTGATACGGTTTGCCTGATATGGGCTGCATTGACGGTGGTCCGTTCGGAGAAGTCGGCAGTTCGTTCGTAATTTCCTTTGTCTGTTTGAATGTAAAAGACCAACTGACCGAGGTTCTCGTTGAGCGTAATACGTTTTATGCGCTCATCGGCAGGAATGCTAGCCTGTATTTCTTCCCAGGCTGGTAAGTTTCGGAAATCTTTCAGGTTCTCCATTTTACTCCATTTATCGGTCTTGTTTACCCGAGGAAAAGAATGGTAAATCATGACCAAACCGGAGAGAAACCATATAGCAAAGAGGATACTGAGCAGAGAGCCCAGTATCCGATGCGTTGTCAGGATGAATGCGTGTAATCGTTGCATGATGATTCTTTGATTCTTATAAGGTATAAGAAAGAGCTACCTGGAAATTACGCGGCATACTGGGAACGAGCTGGTTTCCTAAAGCCTGGTTGTAGTAACTCTTGTCGAATAGATTATTGATATTCACCGTCAGATGAACATGATTGTTGAGGGTATAAGCAATTCCGAAATCGGTGATCCAATACGGATTGAACCACGTACTGTTGGCCGTGTTACGGTAAACCTTTCCGGTATAGCTGCTGCTGAGGTGAAACTCCAGGTTCTTCAGCCAGCCTTTCGGGATGGTATAACTACCGTAAGCGTAGAATGTCTGGTTAGGAACGTTGGCTTGCCAGTTTCCTTCCTGACTGTTCAGTTGATCTTTGGTGGCTTGCGGATCAGAACCATAAATGGCATTGGCCAATTCTGGATCTTTCACTTCTTTCATCTCCCGGATTTTGGAATCATTAAATCCGTAACCCAACGTAAAAGCAAGGGTTGGTAAAGGAGTCAAGGTCACATCGAAGTCAAAGCCTTTGGAATCCTGTACGCCCACCTGTCCGATGACAGTCTTTGTCGTTGTCTCTCCGTCCACTTCTTCCTGATAATTATTTGTCAGGGTGGCAGTACTGTTCATTTTCCGGATATAGAAAAGGCTGGCGTTGGCATGCAAGAGATTTCCCCAGTCGTATTTCAGTCCGACTTCTGCCTGGTATCCGTTTTCCGGTTTGAATACTTCCTCGTTGCGAGTAGGAGTAAAACGTTCCCCATTCGCGTCGATATAGATCACATTATCCTGATAGAAGGTACGGATCGGTTTGAAGAAGGAGGCAAATGAGGCATAGAGTGACGTATTCGGATGCGGAAGATAAACTGCTCCGAAACGATAGGTCAATGCCTTGTTTCGGATTTGATTGAACAAGCCGTGTTCCTCATATTCGCGTTTGCCGGAAGGAGTCGTAGCTGAAGCCGACAAATAGCGGAAGAAATCTCCCCGAAGGGCTGCCAGAACCTTCCATTGTTCGTTGAACTCGATCATATCTTGCAGATAAATACTGTTGGCATAATGATGCGTAACTGTCGCTTTCGAGAATTTACTCGTCATATATCCCATGCTGTGCGGGTCATATACCGATACGTGGGAATACAGCCCGGGACCTTGTACGTCATCTCCCAGATTATATCCGCTATAGCTTGTCCGATTGAGGGCAACAAACGAATATCCGCCCATGTAATTATGCTTGATCTCGCCGGTATGGAAATGTCCGCTTAACTCCAACGAATTACTGACTGTCTTGGCTATATGAGAGAAACGGAGCGGGAAGGAGAGATAGACCGTATCGAGGCAGATATATCTCTTTTCGGTCGGCGTCTTCCAGTAGTAATGGTCATAGATGGGCTCATCACTTTCCAAATAGTCGAGACTCTCCGTACCGAAGTAGTTGATATCATCACTGGAAAAGGAGAGGCGGTCAACCAACTTCATCCTTTCCGAGAATCGGTGCGTATATTGTCCGGAGATATTCCAGCCATCGTTTCTCATAAAGTCGGATTCGTTGTTATAACGAGCTTCCCGATTCAGGCCCGGCAGCATGTCGTTCTTGTGCAGGTACAGTTGATTGTCGGAAGTGTTGTAAACATCCTGAGCCATGATGTCGGGTAATCCGATTTCCGTTCCATAAAAGTCTCTGTTGAAACCGGCCCGAACATCAATTATGTCCTGCTCGCTGAGACGGGCGTTCAATGCCAGGTAACCGGAGAAACGGCTGTTTCCATTATCACGCCATCCTTCCTGGTCGGCGTAATTGACATGGGCATAATAGTTGACTGGCCCCAGCAGTTTACCTCCTAATCCCAATGTGGCTTCTTTATTCTCGTAGCTGCCGTAGGCAACACGTGCATTGAGTGTTTGCCGTTCGGTAGGAGCTTTCCGCACGATATTCAGGATTCCTCCAACGGCCGAATGACCATATAAGACAGAGGCTGGGCCTTTCAGTAACTCAATGGATTCGACAGCCGAAAGATCCGGTACGGGATAGGAATTGTTGATGGCTGAACGCTCGTCTCGTACGCCGTCGATCATCATCACGGCATGATCAAAACCTCGTACAGATATTTGCTGGAAAGCTCCGTAGGAAGTCTGTATCCGGATTCCCGGCATAAAACGGACAGCATCCTGGATATTGCGGATACCTCTTAATTCCAGACTTTGGGCTTCGATACCACTGACGGAAAGAGGCATATACTTCATCGGAACGTCGAGTTTGGTGATTTGTGGCCGGGCTTTCCGGGCTGTTTCTACAACAACTTCCTGCAAGTTGTAGGTGGTGTCGGTTGCAGGCGTACTCAATAGGTTTTCCTGGGCGTTTACAGCCCATGTCAGACTTACGAATGGTAAGATAATCCATGTTTTTTTCATGTGACAGGTATTTATAAATGAGACATAGTTTCCCTAACCCGGAAGAAAACGGCTTTCTTCCGGGCAGAAAAACGAGATAAATAAGATCTTTAAAGGGAATGATTACTCTTTGTCGGCAGCGTAGGCCTTTTTCTTGTCGGAGATATCAATCAGCTTATGCTGGGTCATAAACTTGGCATGTTCGATAAAGATATCTTGAATGCCGGGATTCTGTCCTAAACCTTCAAGCAGGACACTAACCTGATAACCTTGCGATTCCAGCTCGGTCTTGATGTCTCCTGCAATGTCGTTCTTGGCGTGATCACCAGCCACAAACATAAAAGGAAGTAGTTGAATCTGTTTGATTTTCTTCTGTTCGCGGATCTTGTGCAAGGCATCGTCAAGTGTTGGATAGCCTTCTACGGTAGTAACTGCAAAATCCGGATGTCCTTCGGCTTCCAACATATAGTCGAGCATGGCATATTGGGCAGTGGCAGGTGTGTAAGTCCCGTGTCCGACAAGGAGAGTGATGGTTTTCTCCTTTCCTTTTTCTGCCAGGATCGAAACGACTTTCCGGTAATCGTCGGGAGCATACAAAAGAGGTGTACCCAGACGGATATCCTTGAAGAGATCTTTCATCAGGGCAATGTCTTTACGGAGTGACTCCATTTCAATCCCGTCGATGATGTTAGTCGATTGTATGAGAATGTGTGTATAACCGTCGGCTTTGAGTTGCGCCAAAGCCTCTACCGGGTTTTTCTTGTAAACACCCCGTTTCGCCAGGCGGTTCATCACAATACGCGAGGTATAAGCTTCCCGAAATTCGAGTTCCGGAAAGGCTGCTCGTGCTTTTTCGTTGATGGCATCGATCGTCAATGCCCGTGTATCATCGTGCGTAGTCCCGAAATGAACGAGTAACAGGGCGGCTTTGTCGCCTGCCTGCATCGTCTCAAACAGGTTGGAAGGAACGTAATTACCTTCCGTATGGGCATAAGCCGGCTGTAACAGGCTTGTAGCCGCAGTCACGCACACGATGAAAAGTTTCTTTAGCTTCATCATATCCATGAGTTTTTAAAATGTAAAAAATGTCTTAGCATCAGTTCTCCGTTTATCCAATTCCCGGAATAAACATTCCTTAATTGTTATTCTGTTTAGGCAGGTTTCCTGGCTGCACCTCAAGAAGAATGGCCTTCCCATCGGCTGTACGATAGTGGCATGGAGTGTGTATTCTTCTCATTCGCAGGTGTCACAGTAGCGGGTACTGCTCCGGATTCACACCGGATTCCCTTTTCAAGTTCAGGCCGGAAGGCTATGAACTTCACCTAACGCCCGCAAAGGTAGGGATGTTTTTGAGATTGCGTCCTGTCGTTCCTGTTGTTTTAATATTTTTTAGGAAGGTATAAATGCCCGGATCACTTAACTGGGAGTAAAATCCTTTGATCTTTTAATTTTTTGACAGCTGTCGAAAAGCTTTACCACATTTGTCAAAAAGCTTTAGCACATATATGGAAAAGCTTTACGACATATATCAAAAAATTACATTCTTACGGCTAATTGCCTGTTTTTCTACTACCGGAAGGGTAAAATAAAGGGATAAATGATTCCTGAATAGAGAAAAAGCCCTACCTTTGTGCCCGTATTGGTGATATTACCCTCCATCCTGAGGGAATATAAAAGGGAATCCGGTGTGAATCCGGAGCAGTACCCGCTACTGTAAATTCCCTGCTCTATTGAGCAGCAGCTATAGGAAATCACCGCTTTGCCACTGTTGTTGAGGCTTGGCTTTGATGACGGGAAGGTTCTTTCCTTAGGAACAAGTCAGGAAACCTGCCAGTACGTTTATAGTGAGAATGAACACTCTTTCGGGATGTAAAGAGCATTAGTACACAAACATTTTTATTCATGGAAACAAAAAAGATGTTGCTAACCTTACTGGTAGCAGGTTGCACGCAGGGTCTATTTGCACAAGAACGTGTTGTTACGGGCCGAGTGATTGACGCTGAAACGGGCCGACCGGTATCGGGTGCTGCGATTCGCGTAGCAGAGAGTTTAACCGGATGTACAACCAACAACGAAGGTCTCTTCGAATTAAGTCTGCCTGAACATGCCGAACGGATCCGTATTTCTCATCTGGCGTATGAACCGGAGTCGTATCGTGTGACTCAAACCGATAAGGATATAGAAATCCGCCTTGTTGAACGATATGTAAATATGAATCCGGTGGTGGTGACGGGTACCGGAACACACCGAAGAATGGATAATACACCTATTCCGGTACAGGTATATTCAGCCAAAGATCTGCGGACAGCCAATGTGACGAACGTACAGGAAGCCATGATGAAACTTAATCCCAGTGTGTCTTTTATGACAAACGGTATGGGAACAACCATGAGTATGAATGGTTTGACCGATCGCTATATTCTGGTCTTGGAGAATGGAAAACGTCTGGCAGGCGATGATACGTATACCCGTATTGACATGGCCAATGTGAAACGTATAGAAGTTTTAAGTGGTGCGGCTTCAGCGTTGTATGGTAGTGATGCCATCGCCGGTGTAATCAATATTATCACCGATGATGCCCAAAACAAAGCCAATGTTACCAGCAATACGCGTTATGGCAGCCATAACCAGTTTACTCAGTCGGTGAATGCCGATTTTCAGGTAGGAAAGTTCGGTTCGTTTACTTCCTACCAGCGCCAACAGTCGGATGGCTGGCAATTGAATCCATATACGGAAGATGATGATGGTAATTTGGTGGCAACCAACAAGGAGGCATCAACGGCTTATCATTCCAATACGATCGGGCAACGCTTCACCTTCGATCCGACAGACAGGCTTTCTTTCTATCTGCGTGGAAATATATATACCTATACAACCGATCGCCCTATGCCGATGGGAGATAATACGACCAACTACGACATGCGGCATGGTACTTATACATACGGAGCTGGCGCGCAGTATATGATCAATAAGAAATCCTATCTGAACGCGGATTATTTCTCAGACAATCACAGTACATACAAAGATTACTTCACCGGCGATGATATGGGAACCAACGAGATGACCAAACGTATTCATCATCATAACCTGAATGTGAAAGGAATCTTCCAGTTGGGACAATATAACAAACTATCTACCGGATTTGAATACATTCGGGAAACGCTGAGCAGCGAGTCCGACAATATCGAATGGAAAGGTATTTCCACGATGGCTCTCTATGCCCAGGATGAAGTGAACTTCAACAAACATTTTCAAGGAGTCGTGGGACTTCGTTACATTTATCATCAGAGTTTCCACAGTTATGCTACTCCGAATGTGGCCTTGTTGTATAAAGTAGGAGGTTTTAATTTCCGGGGTTCTTATGCTTCCGGATTCCGTTCGCCGGAACTGGCCGAATTATATACTTTCTCTGAATCCAAACGAACTTCACGTCTGACGATCGGAAATGAGAATCTGAAACCTGAAAAGAGTGATAATCTGACGTTGAGCGCTGAATATACAAACCGTAACTTCTCGGTGTCTGCTTCCGGATTTTACAATCATATCCGTGATATGATCAATTACCGGGAATTCAGTAAAGAAGAAACAGATCGTTATAATCAGGAAAACGGAACGGATTTTGCCAGTGTACAGATTCGTGACAATATCCAAAGTGCAACAATCAAGGGCTTCAATGTCCGTTTTGATGCTTATATTGGAGCCGGATTCTCTATGAACGGCGGTTATACGTTTGTGGATGCGAAAGATAATACGAACGATCGTCCGGTGGACAAGAGTGTAAAACATAGTGGCGTGGTGGCTGCTCTATGGAATCATACCTGGAATAAATATACCTTGAATGTGAATTTCAACGGACGTATTCAGGGCGAACGTTTCTCACAAAGTTATGGATATGCACCGAAGTTTTCTCTTTGGAATCTGAATACATCCCATCGGTTTGTGCTGAAAGATTTCATCCTTGAACCGGGAGTCGGTATCGAAAACTTGTTTGATTATGTAGACGACCGTCCGTATAATTCCAACTATGCCACGTTGACGCCCGGACGTACTTACTACGTCAGTTTATTGGTCAAATTCAATAAGTGATGCGCAGACGAGGTTTCCTTCGAATGATAATCGGGCTGATTGCCTGCCTGGCTTGCTGGCACTCGCTTCAAGCCAAGGTAGGACGGGAGTTTGTCGCTTCGGATATCCGTGAATCGATGCAGAAAGGTGATAAGCTGGCCATTCTGATGGTTCATTTCGGGAGTGCTTATTCGGAAGCCCGTGAATCTCTTGAACGGATGAATGGACAGGTACGCCAGGCATTCCCGCAAGTAGAAGTCCGACAGGCTTACAGTGCCCGTAGTATAGTCAATCGTGTGCGCCGTCAGGGAATCTGGATCGAACATACGGCAGATGCTTTGATCTCTCTGAAGAAAGAAGGATATACGCATGTTGTAGTACAACCTTCAATCGTGATAGAAGGAGTGGAAATGGAAGCCCTGCGTCGTGATGTGGAATTACGGAAAGGTCTGTTTAAGGAAATTCGTATTGGTAATCCGTTGTTGTATGATGATACCGACTATGAGGCTGTGATAAAAGCATTGACCGGCAGTTCTGTGGCTTCTCGCTCCGGAGCCAAGTTGTTGATTGCTAACGGAACCTATCATGCCAGCAATGCAGCCTATGCTAAATTAGGCTATATGTTGCAGTTGTCCGGGCATAAAGACTATTTTGTCGGGACTCGCGAAGGCTTCCCAACTTTAGAGACAGTCATAGGTCAGCTCCAGGCAGGTAAATACAAACAAGTGACGTTATTGCCTTTTATGTTTGTCTTGATCAAATCCAACGAAAACCGTGTCTCTGCCTCATGGCGGGAAGGTTTGGAAAAAGCCGGATTCAAGGTTAGTCTGGAGGCCAAAGGATTGAGCGACTACGAAGCTATCCGTCGTTTGTTGGTCGAACACCTTCAGTTTGCCTTTGCCTATAAACGAATTTCAGTCAATGAACGGAAGGAAATGTTCGGTAGGTTTTAGTCATTAGATGTAGATTATTAAATAAAAAAACAAGTTGGCATTAGGCTTTTGTACCTGTGCCAACTTGTTTTTATTTTATCAGATACCTTTAGGCAAGGTTCTACTCTGCCGGTTTCAATTCAATACGTTCAAATTTAGGACTGGCACTCATGGTTCTCAACCGGCTACCAGGCGTGAAGATAATCTTCCCTTTCTTGAACAACGACGTATTAAAATCTTCGGCATTGGCTACACCTGAACTACCTACACTCAAACGGAAATTCCCAAATTCTCCCATCTGTACGCTGTTCCCTGCCTGAAGTTCGGTAGTTAATACCCTGATCAATCCATCGATGACCACCATCACATCTCCCTTAGATGCCGTCGAACGATCGGCAATTCGTTCGCACAAGGTATCAAAATCGACCTGTTGCCTGATTTTGATCTGCCCGTAATACAATTTGCTACCTTCCAATGCACCCTCACTCTTGTCGGGTCGTTGTACTAAATGATACGTGAGTGACATATACACCTCCTTTTTTGTTTATAAAATAAAATAGATTATCTTTGATACCTGAGAAATCCACAATATTCCCCCGTTATAATTGATTCAGGAAATCTTCAGGATAATAAGAATACCTTATTTTCCCGGCCTCGTTTATTCCCCAGTTATCTTTCTTGTTACAAATATATCGCTGATTTACAGTTGCTTTTCCAGATAGGCGATTCAGCCTTCATATACTGTCTTTTTTAGTCTTTTACTTCTCTATATATACTTTCCCTTGTATCTACTTTTTCTCTTCCCCCTGCCAATAGACAGATATTTGCTCTATAAAATTTTCACGCCATGTGTGATTTCTTGATAAAGGCATACGGCTGGCAAGAGCTCGCAGTTCTGTATGCGCCGGAGCTGACTCCGGAGAGTGCCAGCAAACGACTTGGATATTGGATACGTTACCATCCAAACCTAAGTCAGGCCCTGCAAGAGGCAGGGTGGAAGAAGGGGCAAAGGGTACTGACGCCGCTTCAGGTAGAAGTGATCATTAAGTACCTAGGTGAACCCTAAAATGTTCCTACCCATTTTGGAATGGGTAGGGACTTTGGGAATAAAATATTTTTTACACTTTTAAAAAATTAAATATGTTAAATTATCAAACATCTGAACTGGACTCAGTTCAAAAAATCCTACTAAGTAGGATCGAAGTATCTCTTTATAGGGATGTTACTTCGCAAACACCTATGAGAAGTGTGTGTTTGGAAGAAGTTGCCAACTGGGTAAAAGGAAACGATAAGAACGGTCAGTTCTTGCGAAGGCAGACGGAAGAGATACGTCGGCTTAAAGCTGAGGGAAAGGTGGATGAAGCGGGAAAGCTTAAGAAAAGGATGCCTGCTATAACGTCTAATGCTATTTACCAGGTTTCCCGGCGCAAAGAAGCTCCTCATGAAGAAACGGGTTTGATTTTCTTTGACTTTGACCATCTGACAGCGGAGGAGATCGATATGGTTCGGGAAAAAGTCAAGACAACCCCCTATGTGGTGATGGCAAAAGTAAGTATATCGGGCGAAGGCATGCATCTTTTCTGTCGGCTGCCAGAAAAGGGTAAGTTTGAGGATCTCTTTTCCCTTGCTTGGAAAAGAATGGAGGAAGACTTTGCTTTCGTGGCAGAGAAGATGGACAAAGCTTGCAAAGACAAAACACGGCTGGCGTTTTTGAATTACGATCCCAACGTATACACCAACTGGGAAGCCCAGCCGATGCCCTTACAAAGTCCTGCTGAGGTAAAAGTTTTGAAACACCCGAAGCCGGCCATGGACAGGGTTCAGGTAGCACGGTTCGTAGAAAGTTTGGGAGAATGGTTCAACAAATATCATGCAAACGAAAACAAGGCTTCTACGGCTTCACCCGTGGCAGCGTTGGCGGGTATGTGTAACAGCCATGGATACCCTGAAACCGAATCAGCTAACGAATGCTGGCGCGTTTATGGCGAGTCGTGCGGGGTAGAAGAGAAGAAGTTTAGAGAAGTTTTCAACTATGTCTATCGTCGGTATGCAGGACAGTTTGGTACTAAGAAAAATACTTCCCCTACCGAAGAAGGCTACAGGGCTACTGAGGCTACTATAAAAATAGAAGATGAAATAGTCCTCCCTTTGTTGCCGCATGACATGTACGACCGTTTGCCACCTTTTTTCAAAGATGTACTTTCTTTGGAACACTTTAAGCCCCACGAGGCTGATGTTGTCGTGCTGTCGTTGCTTCCGGTATGTGGTGCTGCTTTGTCTGCCACTCTAGTGTATGAAGATAAGTATGCTTATCCAGCCATCTACAGTGTTATCGTAGGTAAGCCTGCCTCAGGCAAAGGTGTGGCTGCAGGTGTACAGTTTGTTTCTCGGGCATGGGAAGATAGGGTAAGAAAGATAGCCGCCCAAGAAAAGAAGTCTTATACCCATCGTGCAGCTGCCAACATCACACTTGCCAAACTGATAGAACAGATGCGCGATAACGAGCGTTTACCACTCTTGATGACCGACAGCGAGATGCTTGCCATGGCAACAGCCAACAATAACCGTGAGACGGGTGGTTTTGACCATGTACTTAACGGTTCGTATGAAGGAGAAACCGGTGGTCGTAGTACAAAAGTTGGCGGAAACATAGAAGTGCGCAACCCCAAGCTCCAGCTTTTGCTTACAGGTACGCGGGGACAGTTCTTTTCAACTTTCCGATCGAACGAGAACGGTTTGTCGAGCCGTCTGTTGGCATACAGTATGCCACCGCGGGTGGATTATAAACCACTCTCTTTTGTGGAAGATCTGGATCCTGAAAAGGAGGAAAAGAAGAACGCTTTGCAACAACGCTATGCTGCCATAGCAAACAAACAGTTCTTTTTGACGGAACCTATGGTATGGGCTTTGACGAGGAAGCAGACAGATAAGCTGAATAAACAGATGATAACCTTACAGGAGTGTATGTGTACCCCTGATCTTCCTTGGAGCGAAAGTACGATCATCCGTGCGCGGGCAAAAGTGATCCGTATCGCAAGCGTCTTGTCGGGGATACGTTTCTTCGATGATATGCAAAACGCAAAACCCGAGCGTACGAAAAACGGTAAATACTTCGTGTTTGATGATGACTTCAAAGTGGCTTGTGACATCATGCTTACATCGTTAGAACACACCCTGACACTGCAAAGTATGTTGCACGTAAAAGAGTGCAGACCTGCTATGAAATCATGTCCCGACTGGCGCGATAAGTTTTACACACAGCAGTTGCCGGATAGTTTCAGATATACCCAAGGTTTAGATTTGTGCATAGCGTTTGGAAAGAAGAAAGCCACGTGGAAAAAGGCTTTGCACCACTGGGAAACTCAGGGCAAACTCCGCAAACGTGAAGATGGAGTGTGGGAAAAGGTGAAGCCTTCCGCAGATACTGATGCGAAAGCATAAGAAACAGGCAAGACGGAGCTACCTTTAGAGGTAGCCTTCGTAGCCCAGTAACCTACATTTTACCCCCGATAGATATTTCCTGTGAAAACGGTAGGTATTTATCGGGGATATTTATACCTTTGCGACAAGGAAGGTGAAAAGCGTTTTATCTTTTCCTTACATATTAGATTTATCGAAGCGTTATGCTTAACTTGTTGTCGAGAACCTGAGAAATTTAAGACAAAGTATACAAGGATTAGTGTAACGGTTCTCACGCATATGCGTGGGGCTGTTGTTCCATATCTGTATACTTTAGGTTTTCTCAGGACCTTCGACAAAGACGTGGGCATTTGCAGTTCCACGCTTTGTGTTTTTATCAACCACTCTTTTAGGAACTGGGAAGGGAAAAAACGATAAGCATATGGGATGTGTTTTATTTATAGGTTTATGGTTACTATGTGCAGTAATCGTTAGAATTTTTATTGGAAATGCTATTATTAGCACAATTTTAGGTTTCATCATAGCCATCGTTATAGGTTTTCTTTCTACCCGTGATTAGTTTTTATAGATAGAATTAAAAGATAGGAGTAAATATTATGTCAATTTTTAGCACATTTGGGACTATACACAAAGCAAATAAAGAATTAAAAAAACTCGAAGCTATTGTAGATGACTTGATATATGATATTGAACATAACATAAGTTCAGTGAGTATTTTGAAGGGAAAATATGAGAACTTCCAAAATAGCAAAAAATTATTTATTGAAATAGTGAGTAGAGATAATAGTGCATTAGTTGCCCCGTATTTTTGGAAAGGTCAAAAAGTCCTTGTTCCAGATTTAGGTATGTATTTTAATCGTCTTAGTGAAAATTTTGAACTGGTGATTTCTTCTCGAAGTCGCTGATTTTTACTAACTGTCAAGAAGGGTGTGCCAAAAAGGAAATTAAAAATGACACTGTCCTAAATGTCCTTTTTGGGAGTTTTTTTAATTCCTTTGTCAGACAATATTTCACGATATTATCTGGCAAAGGAAATTTTTTATTGGAAAGTGTATTCGAAACAGATTTTATCTAACAGAAATTTATTGATTTTCAAGATTATCATAAATCTGTTTCCAATAATCAGCTTTTTCATTATCCGGCTCTAAAGCCGTGCCGTCTGAATATAACAGATACAAATTATATGCAGCGTCATTAATTCCCTCTTGATAAGCTCGTTCATAATATCCAATTGCTTTTTGCGCATCTTTAACTGTACCTATTCCTCTTTTATAAGCAATTCCAATATTACACAATGCTTTTTTATCCCCCAGCTCGTAGGCTTTATTTAATAATTCAAACCCTTTTTTCTGATCAGCCTCTTCTGCTGAATGAAATAAAATCATACCCAAATTTGTCGTTGCCAATGCGTCATTTTGATCGACCGCTTTCTCATACCAATAAATGGCTTTATTGATATTTTTTTCAATACCAAAACGCCCCGTTTCGTAAATAAGAGCCAAATTATATTGTGAATCTGCATTCCCCAACTCGGCAGCCCTTATATACAATTCAATACCTTTATTGATGTTTTTAGTTACAATATAGCCTTGCATATAACTATCAGCTAAGATACCGATAGCCTCCTTGTTTTTATATTCTTCAAACGATACCGCTTTTTCTATCAGAGGCAGAACTTTATGTAAATCGTTATGGTCAAAATAAAATTTAATCAAAAAATCAAGTGCGCTCAAACTATTCAAATACGCCGCTTTATTTACTAAAGAGAAACCTTTCCTTGTGTTTCTTTGTATTCGTTTGCCGAACAAGTATTGTATTCCTAAAATAAATAACGCCTCCGGATGATTCAAAGCCGCTGCTGATTTTATATATCGTAGCCCTATTTTGTACTGAAGATCCGAAACATCATTGTCCTCAATTTTAGAAATACCTAAAAGAAACATGGCATTACTATCCCCTTGTTCTGCTTTCAATTTTAGATTCCTAACCACCGAAAAGGTGTCAGAAAATTGTTCAGATAAAGAGAGTACACCGTCTTTCATACGAAAGCAATAATGCAGTGTCGCATCTGCATCGGACAGCCCCAATGCATTCGCCTTCTTCAACCAATTATATGCTTTCTGATGACTCTCTGGAACATAGATGCCATACAGATAATAACCGCTTAATTCAAACATTGCATTTGAATTGCCTAAATGTGCTTTTGTGTACACAGATAAAAAGTGTAGTTTGTTTTTTATTTGTATCATATTTATTCAGAGTTTATTTAGAAGGAATATAACAACAAGATACAAAGTTATGTCTCTATCTTATGGAAATATATATTCTTTTTAAATGGATTACCCACTACATAAAACAATTAACTTGCGTGCTTGAATTTAGATCAGACACGCAAGTTTTTGATAGTTTTCTCTAAAACTTATTTATTACCCAATCTGTTTTAGCTTCAGTCAAAAAAATAAATGAACAATTGTTGTTGTATGGTCTTAGAACTTATAAATTTGACTTTCATAATCTTTTTTAGGTGAAGTTCCGTATCTGTTTGGACCATCTACTCCATCCGCAAAAAACATCCAGAAAATATAAAATGGAATAAACTGAAACCACCCCGAATTGCCTCTGTCATGGCATCTTTTAACTCCTTGAGCCAAGCAGATCCAAACGGCTGGAATAACCAGCAAGAGCCATATAAAGCCAAGTACTAAGCCAAAAAGATTTCCGTCTTCGAAATCTATCAGATTAGCAAAATAAACAAATGACATATACAACAAATAAGTCAAAACATATTCTGACCTTCGAATTCTTCCTTTAAACGAAAAAATCCGGGTAAACATCCCCTTAGAATTATTCAAGGGAAGTTCATATTGCTCACAACTAGTATCATCTAAATACCTATAATATTTACAAGCTCCCTCATGGGTAAAATTTTTACACGCTGTACATTGTGCTAACTTTGTCATAATTGGAATATTTTAGATTGTTTATTAAATTATAGCGATTCTCCAAATTCTGAAATCCTCATTTTTTTCGGCTCAAGACATAATCAACCAGACCTAAGACCAGTATAACCAAACCTCCGAGTATGAGTTTTAGGTAAATTTGATATTCTTCGCCTGGTTCTGCATCAGTATAACTGCTGTATGTATTAATCAGTCCTGCGCCTAATAAAATAGAACCTAAAATCAAATAATATTTTCCACGTCCTCTTTTCTCTTTTTTATCACTACTGATAATCGCCGTTACAATCTTATTGGCCAATTCTTCATCAGCCCCTTGCCGCATCATGGCTGCTTTTATTTCTTCAGCCTCCACATGATTCTGGTACAGACTTGCGGCATAATTCGCTAATTCACTAATTTTTTGATCTGTCATATTTTCCATGCTATTAATTGTTTTTTATCCAACCTTTATACAAATATCCGTAAACTCCATCTACTTTTACATAGTAAAGATCATCAGAATACTTCCGAATAAGATAAACCTTATCATTTTCACGTAATGTTTTTATTATTGAAAAATTCATACTTGGATTATCTCTTAAATTTGCCCCTTCAGTTACTTTTAGATATGAGTGAACTGTTATATTAGATTGTGATACAGTATTATAACTAGCATAATTGCTATTATGTAATTTTTCTTTTAACACATAATTTTCCAAAAAGAGAGAATCCCTTATTTCCTCCAAATCAGCTATCCGTGCATTTAAATTTTCTATATCAGTCCGATATGATTCTTGTTTTACTTTTAAACTACGTATATCATTCTCCCTTTGAGTAATAACATCTTCTTTTTGGGTGATAACTTCTTTTTTCTGAGCTATCTCTGTTTCTTTGTCTGAGATTGTTTTATCTCTTTTCAGAACAGTATTATAGCCTACGAAGACTACAGTGAACAAGATGATGACAAGAGCGATAATAACGTTACTCCGTTCTTTGGCTTTCCGAACTTTGGTAAGTTCTTTTGTAAGTTCTTCATTTTTCTGAACCACATTCTCTTTTTCTTCCTGTAAGCGTTTCAGGTTTGCCTTATAAGTAGCCAGGAAGCTTGTGTCAAAATCAGTACCTTTGGTTATGATAATATTATTACATTCTCCAAAAGTCTTAGCAATATCCAAATTTGGATCATCAAATCTATAATATTTTGTATCGGTTGCTGATATGGCATTATTAATAGGAGGTACTTGCACACTTTTCAGTTGGGTATTTCCTAATAACGTTTGAATGCTTGCATGACAACGATTATATTCGTTTTGTATATAAGAATAATCTAAGTCTTGTGCTATAATTTCTCCTTTAATATCCAGTTTTAAAATTTTACTGTTTGTCACGATATTTCCTACTTCATCTTCAAATATCTTAAACAAACGATTTATATCCTGAATCAAAAATCCATTAATCACAATGCAGATACCGATATATTGAGTAGTGGAATTATCCAGTTTCCGCATATAGGTATAATAGACTAAATCATTATTTTTCCTGTGTATTAAGATTTGAGATGATGTATGTGATTTCATTTGAAAATCTTGAAAAATACTTTTCGTATAGTCATTGGGATATTGAAAGTATTTATCATCTGCTAATTTCCCAAATAAGTAAATATCAGTGTTCATTTTATTTTAATTTAAAAGTGATTGTCTTGTTCACATTGTCTATTGTAAAAGAGGCACTCCGATTCAGAACTTCATTTCCTAACAATAACGGGGCACTTATATTATTGGAAACTGTAGCTACCACATCATGGCAAATAATTTGATCTGCAATAATTACTTCTTTCAAATTGATAACCATATTTTCAACAATACTACCATCGGCTATCTTAGACTTAGACAGTCCTAAAAAATCTTTTTCTGTCAGCAAACCCTTTTGAAACAAATAGTCTGCCTCTGCTATTGAGATTAAAGTGCCTGAACAGCCCGTATCGAAAATCATATCCAACCCTATTCCGTTTACTTTTACCTCTATTATTTTTATACCAGCTTCTTCTCTATATGGCACAACGCACACTTTATTAGTTTCAAGAAAAGAAGAGCTTTCTTCTTTTTTAATCTCATCATCTCCCATATCAGTTGAAGAATATCCCATATCTATATAAATGGGAGTAGGTTTATTGTTACATGATTGTAACAATAAACCAAACAAAAGACTTTTTAATAATATGTTGAATTTATATTTAATCATCCACATCAATTTTCCTTTCTATAATGGTATATGTACCTAATTTGTATTTTATTGAGGCCGTCTCTTCTTTATTTACCTTAAATTTTAATTCAGATTCTTTACTTTCAACTTCCTGAATACCCCCAGAACATTCCCATTTCCCTATTGGTGGAAATTCTTCAATCTTAGCAGTATAAGTCTTATTTAATTTAAGCTCATTATCTTTGAGTTCAACTATATCTATTCTTTTCTTCTTATAAAAGTTGTTTAGTTGCTCATAAACGAAGTTTAACTCTTTTTGCAACTCTTTATTTTTATTCGACGTACTCTCTAGTTTTATTTCTAATTTCTCAATTTTTACATCGTTTGTATCAACTTTTTTATCAGATTTTTCAAAAAACTTGCTATTACTGACGAAAGTAGAATATAAAATAACTAACCCACCTATTAGTAACAAGATCAATAAAGCCCACAAATAGTTTTTCAATTTTTTGTAGGATCTTCTACCTTGTTCATTTTCGTTCTCATTTATATCTTCTCCATCCACCGGAATTTGAGTAGAATTTACACCTGAATCCTTTCTTGTATCATTAAATCCTCTTGGTGGTGTTTTTTCCCCATTTTGCCTTTTCACAATATATTTGAGACTATCTCCTATTTCTCGAAGAAGATTATCATCTAAACATTTCTTTAGTGTTTCATTCCTTTCTTTTGTACCCTTTAGTGAATTTTCCAGTTGTGTTATTTGATTGCGTTGTTGACTAATTTGCAGAGATAATGAATTTATCTGATTCTGTCTGTTGACCAGATTTTCATTTTTTAAATCCAATTCTTGCTGCATCATTGATCTCAAATTTTCTAACTTTTGTTCCCATTCCGCAATGATTTGTTTTCCTTCATCGGAAGGGAAATCAGCAGCAAATACTATTCTCCCTTGCTGTAATATTTGCCATACATCAGTACGGGAAACATCACACCAATTAATTGTATATTCATTTTGTTGGTTATTAAGCGGTATATTTTTAATAGGAACAAAATCTTCATCCCTAAATGAGGATGTTAGCAAAGTATTTAAAGTAGTTTCAATTGGAATAATATACTCTGTTGTAAAATCTGGAACCAAGTATTTTCCATCTTTTGATAAAATACTTCCAATAACATACCTCTGATACAAAGTATATAATAGTCCAGCCATACGACACGGATCTAAACAAAACGCATCAAACCGAATTGTTATGCCAAAATAGGAACCAGCACGACCACTATAATCCTTTATATTATTATAATTCAAGAAAGAATAATAACAATAATTGATTCCTTTTAAATTCCTTATTTCTATAAGGAATTTAGGTTCTATTGTGGTAGAAAATCTATTTGAGTTATAAAATGTTTTAAAATAGATTTGCTCATCAGCAAGACCATATATTTTTTGTCCTTTAGGAACTCCGTGTATAAATATTTCAAAATTCATCTTTTATCCTTTTATAAGTTTATGTATTTTATTCCATAACATTGCCGGGTATTCCTTGGGTCCCTCTTGATATGTTAATCCTCTATTAGATTGTGTGAAATATCCCGTTTGAAAAGGTATGAAATCACATTTCCACTCTCTAAAAAATCTAGAAATAGGATTGTCATTTTTAAAAGAGTTGAAAATATCTGGATACAAATCCATAATGTGTTTTCTGGCAGCCGACAAATTTACTTTTCCCCGAGAAATTACATAATTGGATTGATCAATCTTGTTACATACAAATATGGTTTTATCTTTAGATTTATCCATACGTCCTTTTAACAACTTTTCGATACGTAAAACATAATTTCTTCTATCTACATCATTCATCCAATCAGGTTCAACAAAAATGTTCCAAATTTTTCTATTACTGCAAGATGTTATTGTATTGATATAAGCTGGATATTCCTTATCAGGGAAAAGTGGATCAAAATAGAGTTCTCCCGGACCTTCCAGTATTTGGCACAAACTTTTTCCCCTCTTATCTAATACTTCTATCAACATGAAGTCAATAAGGCTTGTTGATTTTGCAGCATCATCATCATTCACTAAACTATCAAATTTATTACATAGATTCTGATAATTAATATCATCAGCTGGTCTAAAAGTTTTAATCGGTTTTATTGAATATCCTATACTTTTCAAATACCTCGTTAAGCGGATTAAAAGCATTGTCTTTCCACAAGACGGAGGACCAAATAATATAACAATAGGGATATTTTTATTAGAGATGATGACTTTTATTTCATTGGGGTCATCATACTGGATATTTTTTACTGTTGTAGCTTGAATATTATTTGTACTAATGGAATTGGGTGTATTTGTTAATGTAGACGTAGTTGGATTATTGCTATTATTAACTGCGGTAGAACCACCATTTACGCTTGTATTATTGGCTGAAGCCGATGTTGCAGGTGTAGTAGAGGTATTATTCCCAGCAGAAGTACTTGGTAAATTAATTTGAGGCATATTTTATTATGTTTTTATGATTAATACTCTCTTTTCTTAAACGCGATATCAAAAAAGATAAATGCAGCGACATCTATTAATATGGAAATAACAATCCAAAATAAAAATCCCCGTCCTTTAAACTTTCCGGCAAAGTAATCTTTCCAAACATCAATTACACTGAGCATTCTTGATATTCTAGTTACTTGATCGTTGGATAAATAATGTTCTTTATCTGTATCTGAACGAAAGTCTATGAAATCTGCATAATTTCGAATGACGACATACGATTTTTTTAAGACGACATCGGCTTGAGCAATCAGATTATTGTCTATCTCTCCTTGTGCATCCATATTTGCAATATGTTCTTCCATTGTTTCTATGTTCTTAATCAGCAAAGAAGCTTCTGGTTTGAACAACTTTTCTTGGGGAGAACTATAATTTGTATACAACTCTTGTTTCCTTTTATCCAACATTTCGTAGATCATAGTACGATATTGTTGTTTTAATGATTTGATCTGCTTTGGAGTAGCACTAGTATATGATAATGTAGGTATATGGGCAACTTGTAATGTTGTTGCGATTTTATCTAAATGAGATTTTGCTCTGTCCCCAAACCCGGGATTAGCTATATTGTCTATTTCATTTTCTAAAGCTATAACTAAAGAATTAACATCACTTTCCAACTGGTCTGTTTTTTGCTTGATGGATGCTTCTGTCTTAATATTGTCCCGCAATTGTTGAAGATAGCTCTTAGTAGTTGTTAAATCCTGAGTTACAATATCTGTAATGGTTGTTCTATAAAAGAAAGTATGTGTATTTGTGGGCATACTACAAATAAGCCAAAATATAAGTACGAGTATAATACCTCCTATCAGATGAATTCCACGTTTCTCTAAATAGATATCTTGATTCAGACTATCAACAATCATTTTGGTTCCTAATGAAGCTATTATAAAGAAACCAATCGTAACTATCCAACATAAAACCAAAGGCCAATTAGGTAATAATAAATGTAAAGATTCTGTTGTGGCCCAACAACTAACAGCCGCAAAAGCTAAAAAAGCGAACAGAGAAAAAAACTTCCACAAATTGTTTTGTTCCATAATAACATGTAATACTATCCCTGTTCCCTTAGATAGGTCATTTCATAATATCAATAAACAAAAAAAGCGTGGGAACTGTACTTGTTGCTCGTCCCACACTCTAAAGGCTCTCGCATTGCCCGATTAGTCGAAACGAACAACGCCGAAAGCCCCACGCCGATAGTATTATATAACTCACCCTTTCCCTCTTGGTATAAAGGTAGGAACCAAGAGGGTATAAAAGGGCTATACATATATACACCCGAGGGCATCCACCGTTGCTTTGTTTTTGACTAATCATTAACGAATTTGCGAGATTCTTAGAGTGTCAAAACCAAAGCGTCAAGTAAACGCCTTTCAATAATATGTCTTGTTTCCCTCCACATCCCTTATCATCGGCGTGGATAGGAAACATCACAAAGATATAAACTTTCTATTGAATTTATATTTTTCCCCTTAAAAGTTTTTTATCAAGAAGATCAGAAAGGGAATGTTTCCGGATTTTGGCGAACGTCACACACTGCTTCTACTAATATCTCGCTGGGAGTTACTCGATAAAAGAGTTTGAAATGATCACACTGAAAAACACGTACATCCTCAAAAGAAGTCGCTTTATACATATAAGGATGAATAGCTATTAAAGCCAATGTTTCCTTGATTCGCTGATAAACAGAACGACTGTAAGTCATGCTTCCATTACGGGTATTATAAAACAATATCATCTGATGGAGTGATTGAACCGCTGTCTCAGACCAAACAATCTTTAATGCAGCCATGTTGCTACCAATTTATCTACTTCTGCCTGTGTATATATACGTCCGGCCTTGTAATCTTCTTCTGAACGCATGACCAAATCATGCTCAACTTCGGTAAGCACATAAGGTGTTGTTTGTTGATACACAACATTAGAATCCTGCATTTTCATAGAGGATGGTTTGTCTGATGATTGTTGATATTTTTTCTTTATCATATCCTAATAACAACTTTCTGATACTAAGAACATCACAAAGATATAAACTTTTTCTTTGCTTTACTATTTTGTGTCAGAAAATAGTAGGGGAGGAGGAATTGGCAAAAGGTTGGGAATAAAAATAATCCGCCATTCGATGTCTTTCTCCATTGAAAGAATTGAATGACGGATTGTTTGTTTCGTTTTATTTCGGTTAGTCTTTCCGGATAGCCGGTATAATAGAGAGCAGATAAAGAACGCCGATACTCATAACTGCAACGGCTCCAACCTGTGACTGCATCCAGTCGGATACGATACCCATGAAGAGCGGGAAGATTGTTCCTCCAAACAAGCCCATGATCATCAAACCGGATACTTCATTCTTACGGTTAGGCAAGTGTAATAATGCACGGGTAAATAGCATGGAGAAGATGTTGGAGTTGCCTAAACCAACCAGGGCAATGCAGACATAGTGGGCGGCTAGCGATTGCATCGTAAACAATCCGATCATGGCTGCTACCGTCATCAGAACACTGACAGTGAATACTTTCTTCATGGGAAAGTAAGCGAGAAGGAAGGCGCCACTGAAACAGCCGATGGTTCTGAACAGGAAATATACACTGGTGGCAAGTCCGGCACCGGTAAGAGTCATGTCCAGACGTTCCATTAATAACTTGGGTGCTGTCAGATTCAATCCGACATCTATACCTACATGGCAAATGATACCTAAGAAAGAGATCAAAACCACCTTATCTGCCAGTAAGGCAAAACATTCACCGAAGGTAGAACTCTTGGTTTCTACAGACGAACTCTCATCGATGTGTGTCATACCCAGCAGGACGCAAGCGATAACAGCAATAACCAAAAAGATGAGGAATAACAGTTTCCAATTTCCCCACGATACGGCTGCCCAACCGGCGATGATAGGAGCCAGGAATGAGGCAATCGCCTTGACAAACTGTCCTAAGGTCAAGGTACTGGCCAAACGATTCCCGCTGACGATATTCGACAAGAGAGGATTCAGGGATACTTGCATCAGTGTATTCCCGATACCTAATAGCGAGAAAGAAATCAACATGCTGGCAAACGAATAGTTGAGCAAGGGCAATAAAAGGGCTGCTACAGTCACTACAATACTGAGTAAAACCGTTTTCCGCTGACCAATCTTGTTCATCAGCATACCTGTCGGTACAGAGAATATCAGAAACCAGAAGAAGACCATGGATGGCAACAGATTCGCCAAGGTATCTGATAATTGGAAGTCTGCTTTAACATAATTCGTTGCGATGCCGACCAAATCAACAAACCCCATCGTAAAGAAGGAGAACATCACCGGGATCAGCATCCAGATCATACTTTTTTGTTTTGTACTCATGACGTTATTTATTTTTTAGGGTAAACAGGCCAAGCTCCATCTTGGGTACAGACAAATGCTGCTGTCTCGACAGCTGTCTGATGAGCTTCTTTCAATGATTTTCCAGACAAGATAGAACAAACGAAGGCACCTGAGAAAGAATCGCCTGCACCAACCGTATCGGCAACCTTCACTTTCGGTGTGTTGATTGTTGATTTCTCGTTCTCTGAATAAATTGTACTATAGCGGCTTCCGGCAGTCAGAACCAAATACTTCAAGTTGTATTCTTGCATGATACGGCGGCAGCATGTATCTTCGTCTCCTTCAAGCTTGAACATCGGGCGGAACATCTCGAGTTCTTCGTCATTCAGTTTAAATACATTCGCCTGTTGGAGCAAGTCTTTTATCAATTCTTCGGAATAATATTTCTGACGAATGTTGATATCAAAGAAACGTAAAGCCGATTCAGGAGTATAAGAAAGCAATGTATTCAGGGTTTTTCTTGATTCCGGACTGCGCTGGGCCAAGGTACCGAAACAAACTGCATCTGCTTTCTTCACGATATGGATGGCTTCCTCTGTCAAAGGAATATGATCCCAGGCAACACCTTCCACAATGTTATATGTCGGGATACCGTTGTTGAGTTCTACAAGTACAGTCCCAGTCGGATAATCAACTGTTGCTATGCAATGGCCGATACCGTTTTTGTCAAGTTCCTGAAGGATTTCTGTTCCTGCCAGGTCATTGCCAACAGCACTGATTGCATAACCTTCAGCTCCCAGCTGAGTTGCATGATAAACAAAGTTTACAGGAGCACCACCGGCTCTTTTTCCTGTAGGCAGAACATCCCATAGAAGTTCGCCTATTCCTACGATTACAGGTTTTTTATTTTCCATATATATTCAGATTTTGTTTTTTGTCATTTTCAATACACTTAGATTCCGTAAACCTCTGCGGCTTCAACTTCAAATGTTCCTCCTTCACCGAAAAATTCCCATTGAGTATATGGTTCTGTCGGGAAAACAAGATTGGTCATAGCTACCTTTCCGCCATTCAGGAATATCTCAACAGAGCATTTGTCAACAAATATCCTGAAATCAAATTTCTTGTCAGTCGGAAGTTTTCCCCATGTTGCCAAAGCAAAATCATTTACATAATTGATCGCATTGGTCTTTCTGTTATCATGATTCTCTTTTGCATGAGGAGCACTCTTTTCGCCAAAGTCCACCAAGCCACTGTTTACCCTGTCCATAACAAGTTTTTTATCAGCAAGATCAAGATATATTTTCACATTCTCTCCTTTGGAATTCTTCAAAGTAAATCCGGCTTTCTTCGCATTTAATGGGTTGATGGAAACATTAAGTTCGTATGTCCCTTTGTTACCGTCAATCAACTCGCCTGCATCATGTTTACCATCAACTTTAAACGGTTCTAGTTTGTTTGAAGTCCCGTTTCTCAATGTTGATAATTCATCAACAGGAGTCGAAGCCATATAAATATGACCATCTTCTGAATAAAGGCTCAATTCACGGGGTAAACCTTGTGCACTGCGGAACTGCTTTGTTGGTACAATGTTGGCATATTGCCAATTAGACATCCACGGCATTGCTATCACACGGTCACCGGTATTTGAGAATGTAACCGTTGCATAATGGTCTTTTCCCCAGTCCATCCATTTCGTAACCTCTTTCGGGGTATCGCAAGTGAACTTTGTCCCGTCAAAGTCTCCGACAAAATATTCGGTTGCTGAGCCTCCAAACATACATCCGGGATTGACATTCACAATCATCACCCATTTCTTCTTGTCCGGATTACCGTCAACAGGCAATTCAAAGAAGTCTGGACATTCGAATTGGTTCGGCTGTATTCCATAACCTTTACCGAAACTGCTCATATAAGTCCAATCTTTCAAATCAGAAGAAGAGTAGAAACGCATTTCCTTGTCTGCAGAAACTATCATCACCCATTTCTTTTGAGGTTCATACCAGAATACCTTTGGGTCACGGAAATCACGTAAACCGTCGAAGGGAGTGAGAATAGGATTATTCTGGTATTTAGTGAAGCTTCTTCCATTGTCAGTACTATAGGCAAGACACTGTATCTGTCCGTTCTTATCGCTAGCTGAAGTGTAGAAAGCGACAATGGCTCCTTCTCCAAATCCTGCGGTATTGTTTTTATCAACTACTGAACTTCCGGAAAAAATATGTCCCATCGTGTCCCGTTCCAAAGCAACAGGCTGTTGTTCCCAATTCACCAGGTCTCGGCTTACAGTATGTCCCCAGTGCATATTTCCCCACATGGACCCATATGGATTATACTGATAAAACAAATGGTACACTCCGTCTTTGTAAACCATTCCATTAGGGTCGTTCATCCAACCGAAGGAAGGCGTGAAGTGATATACCGGGCGGAAAGGTTCAACATTGTCCGTATTGAATGTGTCACTAAGTGCTATTTCTTTCCAAGTCACACATTCTTTGTCAATATTGCTGATACGCAATGTCACGTTTTTATCTTGAGGAAGTTCGAAAGGTACACAATAGTCTACTTTATTTCGTGCCAAACGAATATCCATATCGACTTCGCCTGTTTCTTCATCAAGCAAACATACTTTTGTTTCATTGGCCTTTTCTTCAATAGGTAGCAATATATATTTCGTTGGCTTATCAATAGAAATAATAGCTGTATTATCAGACAGCCAATCTACTTTATAAGCGATTTTATCAGATGACGTACAAGAAGAAGCTAAACAAAGTGCCAATAGGCTTAAAAGTCCATAATTTGAAATTCGTAACATAATCAATGATATTAAGATTTAATTGCGACAAATGTATTTACACTAAATTTCAATCGCTATAACAAATGAAACAAAAGATATAATATTTGTATCATGGATGAATATATATTGAAAATCAGGCTTTATACACATAAAGATTTAGATATTTTGCATTTCAGTAGGAGTTTTCCCATATACTATTCTGAAGCATTTGGTGAAATAGGCCGGAGAAGAAAAACCGCAATTATATGCAATTTCACTTATCGTATATTGGTTCTGTTGCAACAGTTCCAAGGCTTTTTCCAGGCGATAATTCCTTAACGACTCAACGGGTGAGAGTCCTGTCAGTTCCTTGACCCTGCGATAAAGATGACCTCGGGACAAAGCAAGTTCTTCACTTAATCTCTCTACCCCGAAATCAGAATCGGAATAAAGGAGCTCGAGTTTCTGCATATATTGACGCAAAAACAATTCATCTGCCGTAAGCATATCATCCGGACGTTTGTCTTCTTTTTGCTGCGACTTTACTAAATTCTCGAAATTCTTTTTCCATTTTCTTCTTTCCTCAATGAGTGAAGCTATGCGTACTTTCAGATAATTTATATGGAAAGGTTTCTGAATATATCCATCAGCCCCTTCCGATATTCCGTGAATCTGTTGTTTGATGTCGGTAAGCGCGGTGAGCAACAAGACTGGAATATGTGCAGTTGACTCATCCTTTTTTATGCGATGACATAATTCGAAGCCGTTTATATCGGGCATCATCACGTCGCTTAGCACAAGTGATATATTCTCTGAAGACAAAACCGACAGAGCCTCTTTGCCATTACATGCTGTTGCTACCTTGAAATTTGTTGACAACACCTTTTTCAGAAAATCACGGACCTCATCTTCATCATCGACAATAAGTATTTTCTCTTCGTAAATAGAAGACAGAATACGGTTAGCTTCGGCTGAATCAAGCGATAGGACTTCGGTCGTCAGTTGTGAAGCACTATCTGTTTCTATTTCCTCCTGATTGAGATGTGCATTTCCTTTTTGCAGGCTAATAGTGAAGCGGGTTTTCACTCCCGGTTCGCTTTCTACATTTATATTTCCGCAATGCCTGTTTACATATTCTTTTACCAGATAAAGACCTATTCCGCTTCCACTTCTGCTATCTCCGGTGTGGAAACGCTCGAAAATAGAATCCAGGCGCTCCGCTTCTATGCCTTTGCCTGTGTCCTCAACCGTAATGATAAAACCGTTGTCCACGGTGAGTCCTAAAGTTATGCTTCCATATTCTGGTGTAAACTTGAAAGCATTCGACAATAAATTAACAATAACTTTCTCCATTTTGTCACGATCTATAAATGCTTCGCATTTCTCTTCCGGACAAACAAAGTTGTAAGTAATATGACGTATGGAAGCCATTCCATCGAAATAACCTTTTATATCCTGCAGGAATGTAGTAAGGTTGACTGGAACAAAATGCCACTTTTCGTCTGCTCCACTTTCCAGACGTTGGAAATCCAAAACTTGGTTGATCACTCTCAGCAGACGTGAAGCATTCCGATAGATCAACTTTATATCATTTTCATAGGCTGTTCCTTCTGTTTTGGATTGCAATTGCTCTAACGGAGATAAAATGAGCGTCAAAGGTGTACGCACTTCGTGAGAAACATCGGTGAAAAGCCGTAGCTTTTGAGCTGTAACTTCTTTTATTTCTGCATTCAGCGATATTAGCTTTCGGTTTTGTTCTTCTTCTTTTTCGTTTCTAGTCAGAAGTTCGCGATTTATACGTATTATCTTGTTGTTCATAAGATATACATAAATGAGTGAGATGGCAGAGCAAACAGTCAAAAGGGAAATAATCCACAAAGAATTTTGGAGGAATTCGTATTTACTGAGCAGTTGATTACTTTTGTCGCGCTGCTCCATAATTCTTTTTTGGTAATTTCTTCGCTGATGATTCTGAAGCAATAAAGTTTGTGCGGCGTTCTTGTCTATGGTTGTTGTGTAAAGAGGAATTTCTTTAGGAACGGATTCACCTCGTAGAATCTGTATGGCTGTACGTATTACCTGCTCTCCACCTGTAGGATACAAGAATGACACATCAATCTGTCCTTCCTGTAAGGCTTTAAGTCCGGTATTGGTAACGGCATCTACACCCATCACCATGATAGGGCGAGATATTTTCTTTTCCTGCATCACTTCACGGGCTGCAATTGCCATTATATCATTGTGGGCATAAATGATATCAATGCCATTCAACGGATCGTATGTAAACAATGCCTTTCGTGTATCGTCATAAAGCCAATTACCGTGAACGGAGTCGCATACTATATCTTTTCTCTTTGCCAAAGAAGATACAAAACCTCTGTGTCGTTCCATTGCTGGAGAAGAACCCGGCAATCCCCAAATCTCCAGAATTTTTCCTCCTTTCGGCAGATTGGATGCGGCGAACTGTCCGGCAAGTTCTCCTATTTTTTGGTTGTCAGCACCGATGAAGGTAGTATAACAGTCTGTATTGACACGGCGGTCTGTAATAATAGTAGGTATTCCGGCTCGATATGCCTTTTCAACTACTTCGACAAGCGGTTCAGATTCGAATGGTGAGACTACAAGGATATCTACTCCACGATCAATAAGTTCATGTATCTGATGAATTTGTTCCTCGCTGTTGCTGTGGGCATCTCTTATTTCAATCTTCAGGGAGTCATAATTTGCCGCTTCAATCATCACTTCCTGTATCATGGTTTCTCGCCATTCATCATCGGTCATGCATTGAGAAATCCCTATCACATATGAGTGGTGTGGGGCGAAATCACAGCTCACCAGCCATAATATAGCAATCAGACCCATGGAAAACAATCGGAATAGGGACGATCTTCTCATGAATAAAAATATGTCATACTTTGCTAACATCTTAAATGCAGACCTTGAAATCATCAGGATCGTGAAAACTCTTTAAAGATCCATCAGTCATAAATATATTTTAGTATAAACAATATAGTCAGTACATAGAGTGTCGGATGCATGTCTTTGAAACGGCCTGTACATATCTTCATCATGCTATATGCCAACATTCCCAACACAATACCTTCTGCAATCGAATAAGTCAGGACCATCGACAAAATGGTAACTAAAGCAGGCAAACTCTCCGTAATATCATTAAGTTCAATATCCTTTAATCCATTCATCATAAATACACCCACCAGGAACAATGCTCCGGTCGTAGCTGCGCTAGGTATTATGAGGAATAAAGGAGAGAAGAATAATGCCAAAACAAACAACAAACCAGTTACTAAAGATGTAACTCCCGAACGTCCGCCTTCGGCAATTCCTGCCGAACTTTCCACGAAAGTCGTAACAGTAGATGTTCCGCAAACCGCGCCAATACAAGTTCCTACGGCATCAGACAGTAATGCTTCTTTCATATGAGGAATGTTACCTTCTTTTGTGACCATTCCTGCTTGGTTAGCTGCTCCCACCAAGGTTCCTATTGTATTGAACAAGTCCATAAAAACTAGAATCAGTGTTACAACTATCAAGTCGAAATCCCAAAGCGAAGCGAAATCAAACTGAAAGAATGTTGGTGATATTGACTGTGGTTTCGAAATAATAGTGAATCCTTCTGGCAAGTTCGTTATCCCAAAAGGAATACCAATCAATGTAGTAAGAATTATCCCGATAAACAGTGCGCCTTTGACATTCCAATAGCAAAGTACGCCACTCAGGATGATTCCCAATATACCAATAAGAGCTGCTGGAGTAAAGGAACCCAATGCTACCAACGTAGCATCATTATGTACAATTATCCCTACATTCTTCAATCCTAGAAAAGCAATAAACATTCCAATTCCTACAGATATGGCATATCGTAAGTTCAACGGAATGCAATCGACAATTTTATCTCGAATATTAAATAACGTAAGCAATACAAAAATGATACCCTCAACAAGTACAACAGTCAAAGCTGTTTGCCAACTGTAGCCCATACCTTGAACCAATGTATAAGCAAAGAAGGCATTAATTCCCATGCCTGGGGCCTGAGCTAATGGTAACTTTGCCAAAAAAGCCAACAGAATAGTGGCCAAAGCCGAAGACAAAGCTGTTGCCGTAAAGACGGCCCCTTTATCCATTGATGCCGCACTCAGGATATCAGGATTAACGGCAAGAATATAACTCATTGTCAGGAATGTGGTAATTCCGGCAATGACTTCGGTCTTCAAATTCATTGTCTTTGGATCAAAGCCCAAATAGCGTTGTAGAAATTTATTGTCCATGAATATATTGGGTTTTAACGGTTAATAGTTAACTTATAGACAAAGATAAAAAAAGTAAGTGTAGCACAAAATAATCAATTGGATTTTGGTTAATCAAAATAGTCTTATTCATCGTTGAAAGTAATAAATCTAATAAAAATGAAAAAGGTGTGCCTGTTTTGACACACCTTTTTATCCTTTCTGTATAAAAGGAACTTTCCTTATACAGCGTTTATACTGAAAAGTATTTATTATTCAGAAACTACAGTGAAAGGAACTTCAACAGAAACTTCCTTGTGTAATTTGATAGTTGCTTTGTAGTCGCCAACTTCTTTTACAGCTTCTTTGATGTAGATGATCTTACGATCTACTTCATAACCTAACTTAGCCAATTCTTCAGCAACCTGGATGTTGTTAACAGAACCGAAGATTGTACCAGTAGAGCTAGTCTTAGCACCGATAGTCAGTTTAACATCTTTCAGCTTAGCAGCCAATTCTTCAGCATCAGCCTTAATTTTAGCCAACTTGTGAGCACGCTGCTTCAAGTTTTCAGCCAATACTTTCTTAGCAGATTCTGATGCGATAACTGCTTTACCCGTGGGGATTAGAAAGTTACGTCCGTAACCAGACTTAACTGTTACGATATCGTCTTTGTAACCTAAATTGATTACATCTTCTTTCAAAATAACTTGCATATTCTGTCTCCTCTTTTTTAATTATTTCATCAAATCTGTTACGTATGGAAGCAAAGCCAAGTGACGAGCACGCTTAACAGCCTGCGCAACACGACGCTGGAACTTCAAAGAAGTACCTGTAATACGACGAGGTAAGATTTTACCCTGTTCGTTCAAGAATTTCTTCAAGAATTCAGGATCTTTGTAGTCGATATACTTAATACCGTTCTTTTTGAAACGGCAATATTTTTTCTTCTTCACGTCAACTGAAGGCGGAGTCAAATATCTGATTTCTGATTGAGTTGCTGCCATAATTAATTCTCCTTTACTGTTTCTTTAGATGATTTCAAATTTCTTCTCTTTGCTGCATATTCTGCTGCATATTTGTCCTGACGGAAAGTCAAGAAGCGGAGTACACGTTCGTCACGACGGAAGTTTACTTCCAAAGTTTCGATGGTTTCCGGTTTTGCTTTGAATTCGATCAGCTGATAGAAACCAGTTGATTTCTTGTCGATAGGATAAGCTAACTTGCGCAAGCCCCAGTTTTCCTCATTCACGATTTCTGCACCCTGTTCTTTCAGGATACCTGTGAATTTTTCTACCGCTTCCTTCATCTGTGCATCAGACAAAACGGGAGTTAAAATGAAAACGGTTTCGTAATTATTCATACAATACTGTTTTAATAATGTTGTTAATATTTTTCGCGGTGCAAAAGTACTAACTTTTTCTGATACTGCAAATCTTCTTTCTTCTTTTTTTCTTTAAGTGTGCAGATTTCAGTTGGTTGTTTACCGTCTTCCTGTTTTTGTGGCATTCCTTTCTTAGAATTGCTGGAATATTTTTAGCAACTTCTTGTGGAAAATGTTAGAGATGATCAAATCATTTGCCTGGTCGAACGGTGGGTATAATACACAACGTTTTTCCTTGATGGTGCCGAGATAATTGATGTTGATGATACAAGACTGATGTATTTGGACAAATTCCGGCGAACTTTTCAGAGTATTCTCGGCTGTCGTATTTCTTCTCAAGGCAATCGGCGACTGGTTACAGGGATAGACTTCCCATAACTTGCGTTCTTGGTTGTATTTGAAATATCCGATGTCTTCGGTATGAAATACCTGTAAATCGTTGGTTGACGTTGCAATAATGAAAGCTTTATGGTCTTTAGACAGACTACGCAACTGGATATATGGCGGTGCAACAAGGATTAGCTCGCTGTTGATGTCTTCCAGCGTCCGACTAATGATTGTTTCCAGTTCCAATGGATCAATTGGTTTCAACAAGTAATCGAAAGCAACTTCGCGGAACGCTTGCAACATGTATTTGTCGTGTGCGGAATATATGATGACCCGCATACTCCAATCAATTTCATTTTTGATTTCATTGAACATGTCGATTCCGCTCATGTCGGTTAGTTCCATGTCTAGGAATAATAAATCGGGTTTGTTTTTAGCGATGATTTTCTTACCCAGATGTCCGTTACGAGCCGTTCCGGCTATTTCGAGCATCTGGAAACTGTTTAGGCAAGCCACGAGATTGTCAATGGATGCCTGATCGTCGTCTATGATTACTACATTATATATTCTTTTCATTATCCGTTTAATCTGCTTGGTTTGTGAACAAAGATAAACGTTGTGTTTTTAATTTATTCCCCTCATTTGACTGAAAAGAGACTATTTGTTCCCAATTCAGGACTAATCATCCGAAAAAAGTTGTTAACCGTTTGATTTTTTATCCAGCAACTGATAGGAATAATTGTCGGGAATGACCAATTGGACTTCCGATCCGGCTTCTCCTGTTTCGGTTGTTATGTTGTGGATGGATAAATCCAGTTTCACTTTATTGTTTTCATTCAGCAGACAAATTGTTTGCGTGATGATTTTTAGTCCGAGGCCCGTATTGTCGGTATTACTCCGTGGAGCACTGAAGCCTCCTCCGTTGTCCTGAATCCGGATGATCGTACTTGCTTCTTCTTTCTGGATGAAGATGGAAAGTCTTTTTTCTCCTTCCTTTTGCCTCAGGCCATGCTTGATTGCATTTTCAACCGGTATCTGGATAAACATGGACGGAATAAATACTTGCCCGGTAAGAACTTGTGGATCTGTATGAATCTGGAAGATGAAATCGTCAAACCGTTTTGATTCCAGGTGGACATACGTTTTGACAAAGTTCAGTTCTTCTTCCAGACTGATATAGAGTTGTTCTGTCAAAGACAGGTTTTGTCGGAGCAGCTTGACCAATTCGGAAACTTCTTCCTTCTTGAAGCTGAGTTCGTTGTAATTGATCGAACGGTTGAGTACGTTGAAAATGAAATGAGGCGAAATACGATTCCGGATATTTTCCATTTTCAGTTCAGTTATTTTGTTCTTCTGTTGCATTGAGATCAATGCCTTTTGCTTCTTATAGTATAGGAAGAAAAAGATTGCCAGAATGATAAGAATCAGACATAAACTGATTCCAAGATAGGAGGTGAGTTGCAGGATATGCATGTGATCCTGCTGTTGCTCAATAACGATGGCTTGTTTCATGAGCTTTGTATCTTGCCGGTAACGCATACCGATTTCAGCTACACGCATTTTTACTTGTTCATTGCGCAAAGAGTCGTCGAGCCGTATCCAATCTCCCAATACCTCATAGGCTTCCTTATACTGATTGTTCTGCGTATAGTATTGCTCCTGATATTTCTTTCGGATCAGCATCAAACTGGGTTCTATGTTTTCTTCATTCATGTTTTGAATGATGACTTTGGCTTTATCCCAGGCCTTTTGCGAGATAGCTAATGCCAGCTCTTGTGTCTGGATATACGATAACGCCGATGTCTGTTTGATGGAAAGGAAAAAGTCTCGGGCTTCTTCTAAAAAGATTTGGGCAGAATCTGGTTGGTTGTTCAGTAAATACAATTCAGCTAGATTCGTTTTTGACAGGTTTTGTTCGAACAGGTAATCCGGACTGTCTTTTACCGTAATAAACGCCTGCTTGTGGTATTTCATAGAGTTGGGATAATCTTTGATCGTATAATAGTATAGTCCGCGATTGTTGAGATAAACAAACTTTTCGTGGATATCCATTTGTCCCAAAAATGCTTCGGTTTGCCGGTAAAACTTATCGGCAAGTTCGTAATCATGCAGTTCGGTGTAGGCATGACCCAAACCGTGATAAATAAATGAAAGGTCTTCTTGGGGTAACTTCAAAGAATCGGCATAATGCAAGGCGGTACGATAGAACTTGACGCCGTTGACAAAGTCGCCTGTTCGTATATAGGTATCGGCTATATTGGTACATATATCAGGCAGGGAGCGTTGCTTGTCACTTCGTTTGCAATGCTCAAAGGCTTCCAGATAATAATGGATTGCCTGCGAGTTGTCGCTGACACGTCCGAATTTGTTGCCCAATATGTTGTAATTCTCCATCAATAGCCTTTGGATTCGAACGTCAGATAGGTCTTGTTCTTGGCAATAACTGATTACTTTTTGGCCATAAAACGTCACTGAATCATATTGGGACGAAAGGAAAAAAGCTTTCGCCAGCAATGTCTCTATTTCGGCTTGCCTGGACTTATCCAGATCCTGTTGTAGGGCCTCTTTAAAAGCTGACATGATTTTAATGGTTCTGAGAACAAATAACCATTGGCTTTTTCTTCTAAGGAATCAACAAGCAGCGTGATTTTCCCTCCTGTTTTTATTGAAGTTTTTTCCCGCAATTCGCCAAAAAAAGTAGTGCTAAAACGGCGGCTATTATATATGTATAATATCTTCCCTTCATGGTTCTCGATGTTTTGTTCCGAATGGCGTTTCAAATAGATTACTTTAGATTTCAAATATACAGTTTTCTCTTTAAAAAAGAATGGATGTGTAAAAAATGTGGTGAAAAAAGTGGATTTTTTATCCCAAATGGTTCCCGGAACACCATCCTGTGATGATGAACCGGGAATATTGTTATCGTTGTACCCAACGATTCAGATGGTTATTAGGTGTTTGCAGTACGAATTTGTAGAACTTAGACGCCGGCAATTGTCCGCTTTTTACCTGATAACTCCGGTAGGATGCCGGTACTGTACCTAATTTGATCCATTCATCTTTACCACCGGTCTTATATAAGTTGTCGGTTGCGGCATAAACCGTTACTTCTGCATTTGGATTCAGGCAATCCCATGAGAGGATAATATCTTCATCATACGGAGAAGTCTTCATGTTGGCGATATCTACCGGACCAATAAACGGCATACCGTCTTGTTCCCATAGCACCGGTTGCGGTACTTCAAAGCCCATAAAGCGGCAAATTGACGGAGTGATATCGGTAATGGCCAATTGTCCGTTATGGAAATGACGATTTACCGGTTGGTTGGTCGAGATCCAGGTTGTTCTTTCCCGTTCCGATTGTCCGCCATGGTCATGACCGTTTTCAGAACGTCCGTGGTCGGTCGTAACAACCACCATCCATTCTTCGTCAAAATTTGCTTCCCGATACTTAACGGCTTCCCAGATTTGGGCTATCTGCTGGTCGGCTTTTAAAGTATATTCATCGAAAAACTTACCGTTTCCTTCAATGTGTCCGGCATCATCCGTGTACCACAGATAAACCCAACTTAAGTCGGGCGCATCATTCTTGATACCTTGTGCGGCCTGTTTGGTAACGAATTCATCGATATCGAAGATATGCAGCTCTTTTTCCTTCTTGGGGAAACGCTTGGTATCGAGGTCATATCCGTCGCATACGTAGTCAATCTTCAGGTTCCCTGTTTCAGGTTTTCCTTCTCCTAGCAAAACCGTCCGGTTATCTGTCCAGCTCGAATAGATAGCCGTTTTATAATCTTTCTTTTGCTCTTTGGTAATTCGGAAAATGGTCCAGTAATTATAATTCGGCTTCAGGTTGGAATTACCGCCCACATTATGCTTGTTCAGCCAAGTAGCCGTCAGCAAATTCGTATAACCAATAGCCGAAATCGTAGGTGTTTGTGAATAACCGCCAACTTCACCGCCAGTATAAGCTCTTTCGAACGAACCGCGGGCTGCTATCTCGTCGATAGCCGGGGTATTCAAGCGTTCAATCATATCCGCCGGAACACCGTCGATGATGATAAACACAGCTTTTCTGGTTTTAGCAAAAGCTGTTGTGGCAAAAAGCACACATAATAAAGCAAATAGCCTGATTTTCATGATAAAGTCTTTTTGTTGATGTTATAAAATGATTTAGTCTGAGCTGCAAAGGTAGGGATAAAATCCGAGATTCATACCTATCCGGAAATTCCAGTCTAGGAACCTGTCAACCGAAAGATCGTTACTTTGTTATTTTTCCACAGTTGTCGAAAATCTTTACCATATTAGTCAAAAAGCTTTAGCACATATATAGAAAAGCTTTAGCACAGCTGTCAAAAAATTAATTTCCTATAGGATTCAGATCTCCCTCCGGCGAGGAAATGCTTATAGCCGGTAGGTGAATAACAGGAAGTGGTTGGTTTTAGGAATAAATGCTTATCTTTGTGAAAGCAGAAATCTTTTTTATGGAAATGTAGAACAAAGAGAATGGACGTCCCTTATGATTTAAATAAGGTAAAGAAAGGAGATAAGAACGCATTCCGCTCTTTCTTCGGATATTTTTATCCCAAATTGATGGCATTGGCTTGTCGTTTTGTCGATTCGCAGGTAGCCGAAGATTTGGTACAGGATGTCTTTGCGTCGTATTGGGAGAAAAAACATCTGATAGAAGCCGACGACATTCATTCTTTCTTGTTTAAATGGCTTCAGAATTCCTGCCTGAATCATATCAAACATCAAATGGTTGTGCAAGATTACGAAGAGCGGGTACGCATTGCCGAAGCCCGTTTGGAAGCAATGGGGAAATCTGAAGAACAGAGTGAGGTGTTGAAACATATCCTTAGTCAGGATTTGAGAGAGTTGGTTGAAAAGTCTATTTCCAAATTGCCTCCCAAATGTGCAGAAGCTTTCCGCCTTTATTATTTTGCTGATTTGAGCCGAAAGGAAATAGGGGAACGGTTGGAAGTTTCCAATCGGACAGTAGAAGGGTACATCCGTCAGGCTTTACTTGTATTACGGGATGAATTACGCCCGATCTTCTTCTTGATTTTTATGTTATAGGACATAAAAGCGAAAAAAGCAGACTTTTTGTTGCGTAGTTTTTCCCTTTTGAATTGTCGTCTATACAAACAAACCTAAAAAGGAAGATGATGAACGAAGAGATATTGATCAAGTTTCTCGAACAATCCTGTTCGCCGCAGGAGTTGAAAGAGGTAGATGAATGGATTCAGGCAAGTCCCGAAAACCGGAATCAGCTCTTTGAACTCGAACGGGTGTGGAGTTTGAAGAACGAGTTGTATTATGCGCAGCCCCAGCGTATAGACAAGGCCTATCGTGCTTTTGAAAAGAAGCATTTTAAGAATCATTCTTCGTATTATCTGACATTCTTGAAGTATGCCGCTGTATTATTCTTAGGTATATTTGTGGGTATTCGTTCGTATATAGTTTTCCATGAACAAGAAATAACGGAATATGTAAATCAAATCGAAGTACCGATCGGCGAAAGAGCCAGTCTGCGTTTGTCGGACGGAACGCTGGTCTGGCTGAATTCGGGAAGCCGTTTGGAATATCCAACCCATTTCGCAACCGATAATCGCCAGGTTCGTTTGGAAGGAGAAGCCTATTTTGAAGTGCAACGGAACGAATCGCTCCCATTTATCGTACAGACCAATGCCGTGGATGTAAAGGTACTGGGTACGAAATTCAATGTCTCTTCGTATGCAAAGGAAGAAACAAAAGTAACCTTGAAGGAAGGAAAAGTGCAAGTGGACTGTGACGCCGGAAAAGAATCCTATATCTTGCATCCCAACGAACAAATCGTTTATTCGGAAGGTAAAGGAGCAGAGTTACTGCAAGTCGATGCCAACCGTATTTCTTCCTGGACAACCGGAGACCTGAGTTTCGTAAACGAACCGTTGGAACATATCGTAAAAGTACTGGAACGACGGTTTAATGTACAGATTGTGATTGAGGATCCGGAATTGTCGTCTGAAGTATTTACTTGTCATTCTGAAGATTCGGCAGGAATAGATCAGATATTAAAATTATTACAACAAACGCGAATGTTAAAATATCAGAGAAATAAGAATCAAATTATCATTTCAAATTATTAATGCCTATGAAAAATATTCCATGAAAAAAAACCGAAGATGTTGGCGCATCTTCGGTCATCAATTAGTACATAAATAGAGATAGCTTAAGTCTAATTACAAACTAATTTTTACAAAAGTATGAATTTTAAACAAAGAAGTAGGTCTGGATTTAAAGAAAAAAGTTCAGATCTAAGAAAAGTTATTACAGTTTCTGGCTGTATGTTTTTGTTGTTAACTGTAGAAGGTAGCAATTTGTGGGCTAATTCATTTATGAATCCTAGTCAGCAAGTTATTAAACTTTCATCTAAGATGCAAGATGTGACAGTGCAGGAAGTACTTGCTTCTGTGGAACAACAAACTGATTATCATTTTACGTATAATCCTATGCAAATAGGTGCCGATAAACGGGTAACAATTGATTTGAATAATAAATCAGTAACGGAAATATTGGATGAATTGTTCTTGGGGAAGAAGGTACGATATGTTGTAGAAGGAAACAATATTGTGCTGTTTGCTGATAATAAAAGAGTCAATTTAAAAGGAGGTAATCAGCAAAAAACAAAGGTCGTAAAAGGAACTGTAAAAGATAATACGGGAGAAGTGGTCATTGGGGCAAATGTGATAGATTTGTCTGCGCCTTCGAATGGAACTATAACCGATATGGATGGAAACTTTAGCTTACAGGTATCAGATGACACCCGTTTGCAGATTTCTTATATCGGATATAACTCTAAAGAAGTGTCGGTAAAGGGAGTAACAGATTTACAGATCATTTTGGACGAAGATTCGAAAGCACTGGAAGAAGTCGTTGTTGTAGGTTATGGAACTCAAAAGAAGGTGAATTTGACAGGTTCTGTTTCATCTGTTAATTCGGAGGAAATTAAAGATCGTGTACAGAATGATGTCTTGAGTTCTATCCAAGGAACGGTGCCTGGAGTAACAGTTGTGTCTCGTCCGGGAAAAGATGCTTCAATTAATTTCCGTGGTCGTGGTAACTTGGGGACATCAGAACCTCTTTATGTAATAGATGGTGCAATAGCTAATGCAGCATTCTTTTCTAATTTGGATCCGAACAGTATTGAAAGTATTTCGTTTTTGAAGGATGCCGCTTCGTCAGCTATTTATGGATCCCGTGCTGCCTATGGTGTTGTATTGGTAACGACAAAACAAGGAAAAGACGGGCGTATGGATGTTTCATACAGTGGTATGGTTGGAATGAAAGCACCTACATATAAAGCTGATTTAGTCAATTCTTGGGAATATGCAGAGCTTTATAATGAAGCACTCTATAATACGAATCCATCTGGTGGTAAAAATCAGGGATTTACAAATGAACAGATTGAATTATTCAGAAATGGTTCACAACCGGATTTATATCCGAACACCAATTGGATGGATTTATTGTTTGACGATTGGGCTGTCACGACCAAACATTCATTGAACTTTTCTGGAGGTACCAAAAAGCTACGTTATTTTGCTGGTTTGGGTTATATATATGATACGGAAAATCTCCGAAATCGGGATGTTCGAAGATATAACCTGAATTTGAACGTTTCTTCTGATGTGACAGATTGGTTGACATTCAGAGGTGGTGTAAAGTATATTCAGCGTAAAAAAGATATAAATGGAGGTACACCTTCATTTAATAATATACTGATTGTCCCTAGTACATTTGTAGCAAAACAATCAAATGGTGAATGGGGATCAGTTGAGTCAGGACATGAAGCGAGTGGAACTTTTGCTGGAGGAAATCCATTACGTGCTTATAGTACAGGTGACTGGACAAAGATACAGATCGAACATTCAATGTATGAGTTGGCTTTTGACTTGAAGCCGATTAAAGGTTTGGTTCTGACTGGACAAGCAACATATGAGACGTATGCGTATAAAGATAAAGTTTATACAAGCTTGAAAGATGAAATACCCAGTTTCTTAAATCCTGGTTCATTTATCGGGGGAACGGGGAATACGATTAATTCAATGGAAGTAAACTGGAAAAGTCATAATTTCCTGACTTATACAGGAACTGCCAATTATAGTTGGACGAAGGATATTCATTCTTTTTCTGTTTTGGCTGGTGTCTCTTACGAACATTATAATGAAGAGACATTGATGGGATCAAGGCAGGATTTCCCGGCTGATTCATTTGAGGATATGTCGGCTGGAGCTACTTCCGGATCATTGTACAAGAATGGCTCCGGCATGCAGGAATATAAAATGTTCTCTTACTTCGGTCGTGTGAATTATACGTTGATGGATCGGTATATGTTTGAAGCGAATTTCAGAGCGGATGCATCTTCCCGTTTCCATGCCGATAACCGTTGGGGTTATTTCCCTTCTTTCTCTGCCGGATGGAGAATCAGCGAGGAAGCTTTTATGGAGAATACACGTAATGTTTTGGATAATTTAAAGTTGAGAGCTTCGTATGGAACATTAGGTAATATCAATAATGTAGGAAATTATGATTATTTCCAGAATTATGGTGGAGATTCTTATTATTCTTTTGGAAATGCTCCAGCTAAAGTTATTGGAGAAACGAAGCCTGCAAATCCATCTTTAGGTTGGGAAAAGGTCGCTTTAACAGATGTAGGTCTAGATTTTGATTTATGGAATGGTAAACTTAGTGGAACAGCTGATTATTATGTGAAGAATACGAGTGATATTTTGCTGGCATATAACGTTCCTTTAGAAACTGGTATAACGAATGCCCCATCTCAGAATGTTGCCAAAGTACGTAATAAAGGTTTTGAACTGACATTATCGCATCGTAATCAAATTAATAAGTTTACTTATATGGTCAGTGCCAATATTGCTACGAATCACAATGAAATTACCAATTTGGCCTCTTCTAATGATATCATCAATAATCTGGATGGAGGACATGGAGTCGCTAAATATATTCTTCGTGAAGGGGAATCAATCGGTTCGTTCTATGGTTTCAAGAGTGACGGTTTATATACGCAAGAAGAAATTGATGCCGGACATTATTATACCTATGGAGGTGTTACTCCGAACGCAGGTGATACCAAATTTGTTCCTCAACGAGATTTAAAATGGGGCGAAGAGATTACAGACGATGATAGAACAATTATCGGATGTGAAGTACCTGACTTTACGTATGGAATCAATCTGTCGATGAATTACGAGAACTTTGAATTGTCTGTTTTTGGCCAGGGAGTAAGTGGGGCCGATGTCGCCTTTGAAGTATATCAGGTGCACCCGTTCTTCCACGGACAGGATAATCCGAGAGCTTATCATTTAGGACGTTGGACAGAAGAGAATCCAAATCCGAATGCTATTTATCCGCGTATCTATACGGCAAGTAGCCCTCATACAACATATAATCGTGCATTTAATGATTATCAAATTTTTGATGCTGATTATTTCCGTATCAAAACTATATCGTTTGGATATAGTGTACCAAAAGAAACTGTAGCTCGTTTAGGTTTGTCTTCATTGAAACTATATGTAACGGGAGAGAACTTGTTTACGATTCGTGCAGATCATAAGATGAAGGATTTTGACCCAGAATCAACAAGTAGTACAATTCAGGCATTAGGAACTAAATCATTGGCATTTGGTGTAAATGTATCGTTTTAATTAATTAAGGAGATTTATTTATGAAAATACAGATAAAGGAAGTAATAATGTCGTGTGTTTTGCTGGGTGCGTTTTCATCATGCGACATGGATGTTGTACCACCTGCAAATATTTCAGCAGAGAGTTTTTGGAAAACAGAAAAGGATGCTTGGTATGCATTGAACGGATGCTATAAATCTATGCCCGCTTTGGATATTTGGGATGAGATGTGTACAGACAATGCCCATAGTCATAAGCCTTGGGAAGGAAATATGGAATTGGTTCAGCAGAATGGAATAAATACAGCATCTCCTTATGGAAATTATAATTTTAGTGCGGTAAGAACGGCTAATACTTTCATAACTCATGTAGACGGGTGCGAGATGGATGATAGCTTAAAAGAGAGAATGAAAGCTGAAGCTCGTTTCTTTAGGGCTTTTGCTTATTTAAATCTAACTCAGTATTTTGGAAAAATTGCAATTATTACCGAAGAACTTCCTTATGATGCACCCAATGTTCCTAGAAATTCTCTAGAAGAAGTGAGAAGCTTTATTTTGGATGAATTGGCTCAGGTGGCAGAAATTTTACCGGAGAGTTATGACGGCAGCTTTTTGTATGAATCAGGACGTGTGACTAAATATGCTGCTTTGGCTTTACGGGCAAGAGCTGCTTTGTATTTTGGGAACTATGCAGAAGCAGAAAAGTCTGCAAAAGCTGTTATTGATAGTGGCAAATATTCATTATTTAAAATAGGAACATTAAATGCGGCACAAGAACAGGAAGCTGAAGAAATGGATTTATTTATTGATTTTGAGGAGAAGGGAATCGATAAAGATGCTTTTATAAAAGGAATGTTCAGTTATGAAGCTTTATGGTTAGGGGAAAATGCCTCACCTGCTAATCCGGAATATGTATTAACGCATGAATATATGGAAGATCCTTATGCGTATGATGAGTATCGTTATACTTATTTTATTCCGCAGCAATTGTCAATTTTGTATGGATTTGCTTCTTTTGAACCAATGCAAGATTTAGTGGATGCTTATTGGAATGTTGATGGTAGAACGATACCTGATAAAATTTCTGTGGAAAGTAGAAAGGAAAACTATTCTAAAATCTGGAATTATGCAAAAGATTTAAATGCGGTAGATTATAAAGCTTTTGCAACTAGCCCAGATTTAATGGAGTATGACTACATGAAAGAATTTAAGAATAGAGATAGTCGACTGTATGCTACAATATTATTCCCCTTTAAAGGATGGCATGAGTCTTCTGTAGGAGAACATTACTATAAATGGAATCCGGATGTAATTAATAAAGATGGAGGTGAATCTTGGACTGGATTTAGTTATAGAAAAATGGTTTCTTTAAATCCATATAAAAATGGTTATTATGGCTCCTCTGATGATTATCCTACAATTCGTTATGCAGAAGTTCTGCTGACATATGCAGAAGCCCATTTAATGACAACTGGTTATGATAATCAAGTGCGGGATGCATTGAATCTGTTACGTGATCGTTGTGGTATGCCTAGTGTTCCGGAATCATTGGGTAAGCAGGAAGCAATAGATTTTTTACGGAATGAACGTCGTATCGAATTGGCTGTTGAAGGACATCGTTTTGATGATGTCCGTCGTTATGGAAGTGATTATTGTAAGGAATACTTGAATGGCCCTTCTACTGCTCCGGATGGCTCAGTGGTTGTAAATAAAAAGTGGGATGATAGGTTGTTGTTAATGCCGATTCCTACGACAGCAATAGACTTAAATCCTTTATTGAAAGATGATCAGAATCCTGGTTATTAATTACTAGATTAGAGGGAAACGCCCAAAATTTAAATTGGGCGTTTCTATAATATAGTGCGTGATAGTATGAAAAAAATATGTGTGGTTTTATTATGTAGTTGTACTCAATTTTTAATAGCGAGTACAGAAAAAATCGATTTACAAACTCGATTACATTGGATTAATCCGGAATCATTGGAATTGGCCATTTCTGATTTGAGTAAACAAAAAGGATATGATGTAGATATGGCTAAGAAAGAGTTGTCTTATATAAAAGACAATTTGAATGGGGTTTTGAAACAAATGGAAGGTCCGGATAGTTTGGCTGCTATGGATGAAGCTCGAATCTTATTAGACAAACAGCGTAAAATCCTTTTGGCTAATCCGTTGTTGGATATGGATAAGATTGTGGTAACTCGTTTTGTTTTAGGAGATGACGCTCGAATCGCTACAACAAATGCCATGTGTATGCCCATGAGTAATTATATGGGATTGATCGATGTGCCTAGCTCCGGTTATAATGCAGAATTGTGTGAGTTATCTCATTTAAGAGAAGGAGAATGGCAAAAGCGGACAATTTATAAACCGACAAAAGGCGAAGGTATTGCAGATGTACACATGCATTGGAATGCAGATAAAATGTTGTTTGCTTCTTCGGGTAGTGTCGTGTATGATCCATTCTATAATCAGGCATATCCTTCTTGGAAAATATTTGAAGTGGGGATTGATGGCAAGGATTTAAAAGTTATTTCTGATTTTCCGGAACCTGATTTGGAATTTGCAGATCCTTGTTATTTGCCGGATGGACGTATCTTGTTTACAACAAATATCGGATATAACGGAATTCCGTGTGAACATGGTCAACGTGTGATTATGAATCTGGCCTTATACGATCCGAAAGACAAATCGATGCGGAAGATTACTTTTGATCAGGATGGAAACTGGTCTCCGACGGTATTAAACAACGGACGTATCATGTATACTCGTTGGGAATATACAGATTTGACACATTATTTTTCTCGTATTGTGATGCATTCTAATCCGGATGGTACAGAATGTAAAGCCTTGTATGGAAGTGGTTCGTATTGGCCAACAAGTATTTATGATATGCAACAGTTACCTCATGCAGGAAATCGTTTTGTTGGGATTGTTTCCGGACATCATGGAATTCCCCGTTCGGGACAGTTGATCATCTTTGATCCGTCTAAAGGACGAAAGGAAGCATCAGGTGTTGTTCAGGAAATACCATATCGAGATAGAAAAGTTGAACCAGTCATAAAAGATCGTTTGGTAGATGGTGTTTGGCCTCAGTTTTCTCGTCCATTCCCGTTGAGTGACAAGTATTTCTTGGTAACGGCAAAATTGCATGAAAAAGGACTGTGGGGAATTTATTTAGTGGATGTGTTTGACAATGTGACATTAGTAGCAGAAAAAGAAGGAGAGGGATTTTTAACTCCTATACCTGTGAAAAAGCGTCCTATACCTCCGATTATTCCGGATCGAATCAAAAAAGGGGATAAAACGGCAACTGTATTTATTCAGGATTTGTACGAAGGAGAAGGTTTAAGAAATGTACCTCGTGGAGTTGTTAAGAAACTTCGCGTGTTTACGTATGAGTATGCTTATTTGAAATCTCCGTCTGATTTTGATACTCAAGGTATTCAAAGTGGTTGGGATATGAAACGGGAATTGGGAACAGTTGATGTAGAAGAAGATGGTTCTGCCATCTTTACGGTTCCTTCCAATACGCCTATTTCTTTACAACCGTTGGATGAAGAAGGAAATGCCATTCAGTGGATGCGTAGTTGGTTTACTGCTATGCCGGGAGAAGTTGTTTCATGTGTGGGCTGTCATGAGGATCAGAATATGATAGCCATTCCAAAACGTGTTATAGCGTCTCAAAAAGAACCACTTGCGATACAACCGCCAAAGGATGGAATCCGTTCTTTTACGTTTGAGTATGAGATTCAGCCTATCTTAGACCGGTATTGTATTGGTTGTCATGATGGATCAAAAGCCAAGATTGATTTTCGGGGACTGGAAAAGAAAGAATATGTACGTTGGGGAAATTATACAACCCATCGTTTTATGAAAACGAGTTATTTGAATCTTCATCCTTATGTTTATCGTCAAGGTCCGGAAGCGGATATGTATGTACTTCGCCCGTATGAATACCATGCATCAAACAGCGAGTTGATCCAGATGTTGGATAAAGGACATCATCAGGTAGAATTGAGTGATGAAGATCGGCAGACTTTATGTAAATGGATTGATTTTAATGCTCCATATTTTGGAACATTTGAAATAGCAGGGCGGTATAAGGAGGCTTTTGAACAATATCCTCGGCGCCAGGAATTGATGAAAAAGTATGGAAATGTATCTGTTGATTGGAAAAAAGAACTGAGAGATTATGCTAAAGTATTAGAAGAACGGGGACCGATAGAATCTATAAAGATAAAAGAAGAGCCGGTTAAGAAAGTGGACTGGGAGAAGGTGAAAAAGTGGAGTTTTGATGTCCTGACAGCTACCCGTATGCAGAAAGAAGCATCGCCTGCTCCTGAAAAAGTGGTAGAACTGGCTCCGGGTATATCAATGCGTTTTGTTTGGATTCCGAAAGGTTCTTATATGAAAGGAAAAGATACAGGTTCTTTATATCCGGTTGATTATGCGAAGACTTCTATCGATAAAGGTTTCTGGATGGGTTGTATGGAAGTATCGAATGAACAGTATAAAGCATTATGTCCGGAGCATGATAGCCGTTATATTGGCCAGCAATGGAAAGATCATACAACGCCTGGTTATCCGGCTAATGAACCTCAGCAGCCTGTTATTCGTGTTTCATGGACTGAAGCGATGGAATTCTGTAAGAAGATGAGCGATAAGACTGGACTTACAGTTACCTTACCAACGGAAGAACAATGGGAATGGGCTTGTCGGGCAGGAAGTGCTTCAGATATGTGGTATGGAGACAGAACTAGTGATTATTCAGATTATGAGAATATGGCAGATTATACGATTAAGGATTTGGCTGTTTGGGGATTGGAACCAACGGTTCCTATGCCGGATGATTTGTTCTGTCGGGAATTTTGGGATTTTGTACCGCGTGACCGCTTTGCCAATGATGGTAGTTTGATTAGCGTAAAGACAGGTTCTTTTAAAGCTAATCCTTGGGGCTTATACGATATGCATGGAAACGTAGCGGAATGGACGCTTTCCGATTGTACGTTATCCGATAATAAATATTATGTAGGAAGCAAGGTCGTTTGTGGTGGATCTTGGCGTGATCGGGCAAGTAAAGCAACGGCTTCTTATCGTCGCTATTTTAAACCTTGGCAAGCTCCGTTTAATGTAGGTTTTAGAGTTGTTATATATGAAGATGAATAAAAGTTGTTATTTTTATGCTGTAAATGGAGGTGTATGATTTAATTTGAATATTATGATTCATGGAAAAAATTTTTTAATAGTTTATGTAGGAGCATTGAGTTGCCTGTTGGCCTGTTCGCCGAAACCGGCAGCACTGGATGGTGATAGCCAATATTTGCCATTTGCTCCGGATGGAATTCCTTTTGTAGTGGCTGATTCGATGTGGAAAGCTGATATGCAGGGAAATCATCGGGCTGTAGTGGAAGTAACAGGTGCTAAAGAACAGAAGGCGGTACAGGTGTATTTGCCTTGGAGAAGACCGGATTTGAGACCGGAAACGAAGAAGGTCGTGGTGGTGGATGCTCAATCGGGTTCGGAAGTAAAGAACGTGAGTGTGTCTGACTTTTCAGCAGAGTCGGCAACGGTAACTTTCGAACCGGTTTCGGGAGATGGAATCTATTATGTGTATTACCTGCCATATAAATATCGGAAAGGGTGGAATGATGCACGTTATGGCAAACCGTGGAACGATTATCTGCCTCCGGTTTATGAAACGGACGAAGCTTGGAAATCAGGTTTAACAGCGGCAGTTCTGAAGGCAAAAGTGTTGCGCTTTGAAAGTCGTTCGCGATTTGATGCTTTTACGCCGATGGGTTTGGCGGCTACAGTACGGGAAATGGATAGTCTGAAACAGGTCTATCCAATGAATCCGGTACTTTTCCCCGAAGATCGGGCGTTCCCGATCCGTCTGGCCAATGAGTTACCGGTACGTTGGGTAAAGAACGGATCTTCTGTCGGTTTCGAAGGTGTGGCTTTGCGGAATGAATATTATACTTGGCAGATTGGTGTCTGGGCCGCTCATGATGCTGTGAAAAAGGTACATCTTGAGTTTTCGGATCTGACCAATGGCTCGTCTGTGATCCCGAAAGAGAATATGACATGCTTTAATCAGGAAGGCATTAACTGGGACGGCAAACCAATTACTTTTACGGTGAATGTTCCGAAAGGAAAAGTACAGGCATTGTGGTGTGGAGTACAAATTCCGGAGGATGCAAAGACTGGCGTTTATAAAGGGAATGTAACTCTTACTTGTGAACAAGAGGAATCTCAGACAATTCCAGTAGAAATCCGAGTAGAAAAGGATGTCTTGGCAGATAAAGGTGATAATGATTTGTGGCGTTATGCCAGGTTGAGATGGCTGAATTCGACAATCGGAGAGGATAATAATCCGGTGAAACCTTATACAGCTATGCAGCTGGATGGGAAGACTGTGACAGCAACGGATAAGACGTTGCTTGTGGGTGATAACGGACTTCCGGCTTCTATTCAGATCAATGAAAAGGAAGTCTTGGCTTCGCCTTTCCGTTTTGTTGTTGTGACCAACAAAGGTGCTATTCCTTTTGAGGCGAATAATGTTTCCCTGAAGAAGGATGCCGATGGTCTGGTCTCATGGACAGCATCTTCTACACAGGATGGTATTCGTTTTGAGAACCAGGCTTCGATGGAATATGATGGTTATGTACATTATGACCTGAAAGTTTCATCAGACCAGACTGTAGTCGTGAAAGATATTCGGCTGGAAACGAACTATACACCGTATGCTTCGGAATATTTTATGGGAACAGGATTCAGTGGAGGTGCTCGTCCAGTGTCTTATAAATGGGATTGGAAAGGTCCCTGGGACAGCTACTGGATGGGAAATGCCAAAGCTGGATTGCATGTTGAGTATCGCGGAGGAAGTTATCACGGTCCGTTACTGAATGACTATAAACCGGCTCCGCCAAGAGCCTGGGCGAATAATGGTAAGGGTACCATTCAGGTATCAGGATCAAAAGGAGGGCAGTCACTTGTTGTGGCAAGTACAGGCGTGGATACGTTGTCTGCCGAACCGCGCAGTTACGAATTTGATCTGTTGATTACTCCACTGAAGCCGGTGAATTCAGCGAAACATTTCTCTGAACGTTATTATCACGCACCTCATACCGGTTTTGACAAAGCCGCTGAAGAAGGGGCCAATATTGTGAATATTCATCATGCGCAGAAATTGAATCCGGTTATCAATTATCCGTTTATCGTACAGGATTCACTGAAAGCCTTTATTAAGCATGAACATGAATTTGGACGAAAGGTCAAATTGTATTATACCATTCGGGAGCTGACTAATTATACGACTGAAATTTATGCACTGAAGAGTCTGAATCATGAGATATTGGCAGGAGGTGTTGGGTTCGGATTACCTTGGCATTGCGAACATCTGATTGACGATTATCGTCCGGCTTGGTACACTGAGTTACCAAATGAAACATCCGATGCCGCGTTGGTATTGTCTGGTTTCTCTCGCTGGATCAATTATTATCTGGAAGGCCTGCGCTGGATGTTTGAGAATTATGACTTGGATGGTATTTACATGGATGATGTGTCGTTCGACCGTCCGGTGATGAAGCGGATGCGGAAGATCATGGAACAGTATCATCCGGGAGCGCTGATCGATTTGCATTCCAATACGTGGTACTCCGTTGGCCCGGCCAACCAGTACATCGGTTTCTTCCCTTACGTAGATCGTTTATGGTTTGGCGAAAGCTTCCGTTATAATGAGATGCGTCCGGATGAATGGTTTGTTACCTTCTCAGGTATTCCGTTTGGACAGATGAGCGAAATGTTGCAGGATGGTGGTAATCGTTTCCTGGGAATGGTGTATGGTACAACAGCTCGTCATTCATATGGCAAGTATTCACCGGCTCCAGTCTGGGCGTTGTGGAAATCGTTCGGCATAGAAGAGGCGAAGATGCTCGGATACTGGGATGAGGCTTGTCCTGTACGGACTTCTGATCCTGAAGTGAAGGCTACAGCTTATGTAAAACCTGATCAGGTGTTGATTTCCATTGGTAATTTCAGTGCGAAAGACAAATCCGTTAAATTAACGTTCGACTGGAATGCTTTAGGATTTGATCCGGCACAAGTGACACTCGAAGCTCCTCAGGTAACCGATTTTCAGGATGCCCGTTCATTCCGTTTGGATGAATCTATTCCGGTGAAGACGAAAGAAGGCTGGTTACTTATCCTGAAGAAGAAATAAAAGAGGATAGAAATTGATCTGTAAATGATAAGTATCGGCAGGTTTGTGTAACTCTACTACAAGCCTGCCGATTTTATAATGTGACATTCCGTGTAAAATAAATTTCTCATATTTTTTCTCTGAAGATATAAATCACATAAGAATCTTGCATTTATACCAAAACCTTGTTACATTTGCCAAAATGTGTTTGCAAGACACTTCTTAAATCCAAATAATATGAGATCCATGAAAAGATTCGTAATTACTGTTTTGGCAGGATGCCTGATTGGAAACAGCCTATTGGCTCAGAAAGAGCAGCTGACACATGGGTATCCGATTGATCCTGTACCCTTTACTTCCGTGAAAGTTTCTGATTCCTTTTGGGGACAACGTTTGAAAGCCAGTCGTGAAGTGACTATTCCATTGGCCTTTAGTAAATGTGAGGAAACGGGGCGTTACCGTAACTTCGAGTTGGCGGCACATCCGAGTGATACGACAAAAGTGACGGGCTATTCGTTTGACGATACCGATGTGTATAAAACGATCGAAGGAGCCAGTTATTTGTTACAGACTTATCCTGATAAGCAACTGGCACATTATATGGACAGTGTATTAGATATTGTGGCGGCTGCGCAGGAACCTGATGGTTATCTGTATACAGCCCGTACGATGAATCCGAAGCATCCGCATGAATGGGCTGGTAGCAAGCGTTGGGAAAAGGTGGAAGAATTAAGTCACGAGTTTTATAATCTAGGACATATGGTAGAAGGAGCCATCGCGCATTATCAGGCTACGGGCAGTAGGAAATTCCTGGATATCGCCATCCGCTATGCTGATTGTGTGTGCCGTGAAATAGGTGATGGAAAAGGACAAGTCGTGCGTGTTCCCGGACATCAGATAGCCGAAATGGCATTGGCTAAGTTATATCTGGTAACCGGTGATCAGAAATACCTCGATCAGGCCAAATTCTTTCTGGATAAGCGCGGTTATACTTCCCGAAAAGACGAATACAGTCAGGCCCACAAACCGGTCATCGAACAGGATGAGGCGGTCGGACATGCTGTCCGGGCGGCCTATATGTATGCCGGCATGGCCGATGTGGCGGCGTTGACGGGCGATACTTCGTATGTACATGCGATTGATCGGATCTGGAATAACATTGTTTCGAAGAAACTCTATATTACGGGTGGTATTGGCGCGACCAATCAGGGAGAAGCTTTTGGTAAGAATTACGAATTACCCAATATGTCGGCTTACTGTGAGACTTGTGCTGCGATTGGTAATGTATATGTCAACTATCGGTTGTTCCTCTTGCATGGAGATGCCAAATATTATGATGTGTTGGAACGAACTTTGTATAATGGCCTGATTTCGGGCGTCTCGCTCGACGGTGGCGGATTCTTCTATCCTAATCCGCTGGAATCAATGGGCCAGCATCAACGGCAGCCCTGGTTCGGCTGTGCTTGCTGTCCATCCAATATCTGCCGCTTTATTCCTTCATTGCCGGGCTATGTGTATGCGGTGAAGGATAATCAGGTGTATGTGAATCTGTTCATGGGCAACGAAGTCGAACTGAAAGTAGGAGGGAAGAAGGTCATTCTGCATCAGGAAACCCGTTATCCGTGGAACGGCCATGTGACACTGACGGTAGATAAGAACTCTGCCGGAACATTTGCGATGAAGATTCGTATTCCAGGCTGGGTGAGAAATCAGGTTGTACCAAGTGATTTGTATACTTATTCCGACGGGAAACGCCCTAGTTATTCAGTCAAAGTAAATGGAGAAGAAGTCTCTTCTGCCTTGGAACAGGGCTATTTTACCATTGAGCGGAAATGGAAGAAAGGTGACCGCGTAGAACTTCAGCTGGATATGGAAGTCCGTACCGTTAAGGCAAACGGGAAAGTGGAAGCTGATCGTGGTCGTGTGGCTGTTGAGCGCGGACCAATTGTCTATTGTGCGGAATGGCCTGACAACGACTTTAACGTCTTGAGCCTGCTGATGAATCAACATCCACAGTTTGAAGTCGTGGAAAAACCGGATTTACTGTATGGCTTGAATCAGATTAAGACATCAGTACAGACCTTGGAATATGATGAGCAAGGACGTTTGCTTGCTAAAGACCAGCAGTTGACACTGATACCATATTATGCCTGGGCTCATCGTGGATCAGGAAACATGGCGGTTTGGTTGCCTTCCGAAGTCAGGGCAACGCGTCCGGTAGCTATTCCTACCTTGGCATCCAAGAGTCAAGTTTCGGCATCATATCCGGCTAAATCTCTGACTTCTATTACGGATGGTTTGGTGCCGGCTGATGAAAATGACCGTACCATCCCGTATTATCACTGGTGGCCGAGAGAAGGTACGACCGAATGGATTGTATATGAATTTCCTGAAAAGACAGAAGTCTTCAGTTCAACAGTTTATTGGTATGATGATGCTCCTTGGGGAGGTTGCCGTTTGCCTCGTTCGTGGAAGATTTATTACAAGAATGAAGCGGGCGAGTGGACGACTGTTCCAGAAGCTGATGCGTATCCCATTTCTAAGGGAAATCCGAATACAGTTCATTTTGCTCCTGTGAAAACTTCAGCTGTCAAGTTGGAAGTTGTTTTACCGGAAAAGAACGCTGCCGGGTTGTATGAGTGGGAGATCCAGTGATAGGGAGATGCGTGGAACGGATAGTTTGTTGATAATCCAAACTATAAAATACGATTTCCGGTATCGAAGAATCAATAAATTTCGTACTTTTGTCGATTCGTAGAGACAGAGGTTTGATGGCCAGTCAGATTGCCTTTTGAAAGGCGTGCAACGAAAGACTGGCCTTCTGTTTGTAGATATTGACCTCTTGAATGAGTATGAATTAATAAACAAAATAAAAACAATGGAATTAGCAAGTAAGTATAACCCCGCTGATGTGGAGGGAAAATGGTACCAGTATTGGCTGGACAACAAGCTTTTCAGTTCTAAACCAGACGGTCGTGAACCTTATACCGTCGTTATTCCGCCCCCCAATGTGACGGGCGTGCTCCACATGGGTCACATGCTTAACAATACTATTCAGGATATTTTGGTACGTCGTGCCCGCATGATGGGTAAGAATGCCTGCTGGGTTCCGGGAACGGACCATGCTTCTATTGCAACCGAAGCCAAGGTGGTAAATAAACTGGCACAACAAGGTATCAAGAAAACGGATTTGACGCGTGAGGAATTCTTGAAACATGCTTGGGCCTGGACAGAAGAACACGGAGGCATTATCTTGAAGCAATTACGTAAATTGGGTGCTTCCTGTGATTGGGATCGTACGGCGTTTACCATGGATGAGGAACGAAGCAAGAGCGTCATCAAAGTCTTTGTTGATTTATATAACAAGGGTTTGATTTATCGGGGAGTTCGGATGGTGAATTGGGATCCGAAAGCCTTGACCGCCTTGAGTGATGAGGAAGTTATCTATAAAGAGGAACATAGCAAGTTGTATTACCTGCGTTATAAGGTAGAAGGTGATCCGGAAGGACGTTATGCAGTCGTGGCCACGACTCGTCCGGAAACGATTATGGGTGATACAGCCATGTGTATCAATCCGAACGACCCGAAGAATCAGTGGTTGAAGGGAAAGAAAGTGATCGTTCCGTTGGTAAATCGGGTAATTCCGGTTATTGAAGACGATTATGTAGATATCGAATTTGGTACAGGTTGTTTGAAAGTGACTCCGGCACATGATGTGAACGACTATATGTTGGGTGAAAAATATAATTTGCCAAGCATTGATATCTTTAACGATAATGGAACATTAAGCGAAGCTGCCGGTATGTATGTCGGTATGGATCGTTTCGATGTTCGTGAACAGATAGAGAAAGATCTGGCTGCTGCTGATTTATTGGAAAAGGTAGAGGCTTATACCAATAAAGTTGGTTTCTCTGAACGTACCAATGTGGCTATCGAACCGAAGTTGTCTATGCAATGGTTCCTGAAGATGCAGCATTTTGCTGATATGGCTTTACCTCCGGTAATGAATGATGAGCTGAAATTCTATCCTCCGAAATATAAGAATACGTATCGTAACTGGTTGGAGAATATCAAAGACTGGTGTATTAGCCGTCAGTTGTGGTGGGGACATCGGATTCCGGCTTACTTCTTGCCCGAAGGTGGTTATGTAGTGGCTGAAACGCCTGAAGAAGCTTTGAAGCTTGCACAGGAAAAGACCGGAAATACTTCTTTGAAGTTGGAAGATCTGCGTCAGGATGAAGATTGTCTGGATACATGGTTCTCTTCTTGGTTGTGGCCGATTTCATTGTTTGATGGTATCAACAATCCGGGAAATGAAGAGATCAAGTATTATTATCCGACTTCCGACCTGGTAACCGGACCGGATATTATCTTCTTCTGGGTAGCTCGTATGATCATGGCTGGTTATGAATATATGGGAGATATGCCTTTCAAGAATGTTTATTTCACCGGTATTGTGCGCGATAAGATCGGCCGAAAGATGTCTAAGTCGTTGGGTAACTCACCGGATCCGTTGGAACTGATCGAGAAGTATGGTGCCGACGGTGTTCGCATGGGTATGATGTTGTCTGCTCCGGCTGGAAATGATATTCTGTTTGATGATGCTTTGTGTGAACAAGGACGTAACTTCAATAATAAGATCTGGAATGCCTTCCGTCTGGTTAAAGGCTGGAATGTGGCTGAAATCGAGCAACCGGAATATGCGAAATTAGCTATTGACTGGTTTGATGCCATGTTGTCAAAGACTGCTGCTGAAGTTAATGATCTGTTCAGTAAATATCGTTTGAGCGAAGCCTTGATGGCCGTTTACAAATTGTTCTGGGATGAATTCTCTAGCTGGTATCTGGAAATGATCAAGCCGGCTTACGGTCAACCGATTGATCAGGTTACCTACGAAAAGACATTAGGTTTCTTTGATACTTTGTTGAAGTTGCTTCATCCGTTCATGCCGTTTATCACGGAAGAATTATGGCAGCATATTTATGAACGTAAGGATGGAGAAAGCATCATGGTTCAGACATTGAAGGTCACAGAAAACTATGATGAGGCAATTATCGCCAAGTTCGAAGTTGTTAAGGAAGTAATCGGTGGTATTCGTACAATCCGTTTGCAGAAGAACATTGCCCAGAAGGAGGCATTAAGTCTGGAAGTCGTTGGTGAAAATCCGGTAGCCGCATTTGATTCAGTGATTGCGAAATTGTGTAACTTGTCTGCCATTACAACAGTAAGTAATAAAGCCGACGGTGCTGCAGCCTTCATGGTGGGAACGACAGAATATGCGGTACCTTTAGGAAACCTGATCAATGTGGAAGAAGAGCTGAAGAAACTGGAGGCCGACTTGAAATATCAGGAAGGATTCTTGCAGAGTGTGATGAAGAAACTTAGCAATGAAAAGTTCGTCAGCAAAGCTCCGGCTCAGGTGATTGAAATGGAACGGAAGAAACAGGCTGATGCAGAAACAAAGATTGCCGCTTTGAAAGAAAGCATCGCCGCGCTGAAGAAATAACACACAGTTAATAGAATAAAGAAAGGCTGCCAGCCGACCGGACATCCGGTGTAGCTGGCAGCCTTTCTTGTTGGCCTTTATATCCATAAAAAGAGGGAACCTGCCGAAGGTTCCCTCAAATGCTATTATTGTTGCGGTTCATAAACGCCATCATACGGATTCTGGTCGCCGTTTGGCCAGATATCATCAACCATTGATGTATTATTCTTCAACTCAGAAGACGGAATCTGGTAAATAAATCGCCAAGAGTGTGCAGGCAACTGAATTGAACCACCATAAGCTACATGGTTACCACCACGAACCAATGGTTTTTCATTACGAACCATATCGAAAGAAGCAAAACCTTCACCATAAAGTTCCTTACGTCTTTCAATCCAGATTGCTTCAAGCAAGTCCTGTCCGGATGCCTCGGTACGTTTTGCCTGACGCATATCCTGCAATTGCCACAATAATTCTTTTGCTTCACTTTCCTTGCCTTGGCGTGCGCATGCTTCAGCAGCATTCAGTAGCATTTCGTCAGAACGCATCACAACTATTGAACCACGGCAGTCTTCGTTATCACGGAATTTCATTGAAATCCAGAATTTTTGTCCGGAAGTGTTTTCCCACTGCTGCATCTGCTGGAAGCGGATATCAGTTTCATCAAAAAGAGCTACGAAATCATCAGCAAGGATAAAACCGGCAAATGTCCAACAAGCACGTGTGTTATTATACCACATGGCAAATGGCGAATAGTCGCCCATATTCTGTTCTTCAGTCTGTTTGATTGACCATATCCATGAATCCAATGTATGATCATTGAATCCAGAAGTATACTCATCATTCGATGTCAACGGATACTGTGCCAAAACTTTTCTAGAATATTCTTCTGATTTAGCCCAATTATGCATCACCTGATAAACTTCCGACAAGATACCATCCACGATAGCCTGGTTGAAGACATTAGGATTACTGCTACTGCGGACAAAACCTTCGAGCATCGGTTCTGCAGTTTCAAGGTCTGACAAAACCTGCTGATAAGTCTGTTCCAAAGTTCCTCTTGGCTTTCCTTGAGTAGCTTCGGTTGTAGGTTCAGTATAGATAGGCACACCAGGCATATCTTTTGCTATAGCATATGTCTGCTGGAACAATCTTGCAAGGTTGAAATAAGCCCATCCTCTCATAGCAAGAGCCTGACCCTTTATGTATTGCTTTTCTGTTGCATCGCCTTCACAATCGTCGATATACGTAATTACGGAATTAAGGTTGTTTATAAGACGATAATGGAATGTCCATAGCTGGCTTGAACGGAAAATATCACCACGTGTTTCACCCCAATAATTATAATTGTAAATATACCAACCGCTACCATTACTAATTACATCTTCACCTGTTACATCCACAATCATCTGTATAGAAGGAATTCCCCAGTCGTCCTGACGATTGGCGCCACCACCACTGTAACACTTCATCTGATAATAGCAACCATTCAGAGCTGCCTGTGCTCCTGACACTGTTGTGAACACCTGATTGTCAGCGACAGAAGTGGAAGGATTAGTTTCAAGGAAATCACTGCAAGATGTCAAACCACTGGTTAATAAGCCCGACATTGCAAATACTGTCAAAATATATTTTGCTGATCTCATCATTTTCATTTCTTTAAAAGTTACACATCATTCAACACATTACAAATTCAACTGTAAACCGAAAGATATTGATTTAGTAACAGGAAAACGGTTTGCAGTACATCCGTCAATACTCTGTTCCGGATCAGTTCCTCTCTTAGCTGCACTACCAAATGTCAGTATATTGTCACCCTGAACATACAATCTCAAAGAATTGACCTGGAATTTACGAGTCCAAGACTGTGGCAAAGTATATCCCAAAGTCACATTACGTAAACGAACAAATGTGTTGTCATATATAAATTTAGACGTATAAGAATTCAGATAGTTTGCATACGCTGTTGAAATACGCGGGAACTCGGCGTTAGTGTTTTCCGGAGTCCATGCCTCAAGCATATCTGGGTGCATACCATAACCGATACGGTAAGACATCATCTGTGAATAGTCACTATCATAAAGTTTACCACCGATACTATAGTAAAGCATGAACGACAAATCTATACCTTTATATGCGAAAGTATTTGTGAAACCACCAAATATTTTTGGAATTGCATCACCAAGATATTTCTTCTGCTTGTCGCTAGTCACCTGATTATAGTCTTCTGTCTTTACTCTTTCCTTGACGTATTCATTTCCGTTTTCGTCTGTTGCATAGACATTCATCCAGTACATATCATTACCTGTTTCCGGATTAACGCCTGCATATTCAGCACCCCAGAAATTATAACGGGATTCGCCTTCACGCCATTTGAACACACCGGAGTTGATTTCTTCCTGCGGAAGTTTGGTAATGGTATTCTTGTAATGTGTACCGTTCAAATCTATAGTCCATTTAAAGTCCTTGTTGTTGATTGCCGCAAAGTTTAATGAAAATTCCACACCGACATTCTTCACGTCACCGACATTTCTGTCAATGCCACTGAATCCTGTTGATGGAGCCATAGGCATATAGAACAACAGGTCTTTTGATTTACGGTTGAACCATTCGACACTACCACTTAGTCTGTTGAACATAGCGAAATCAACACCAACATTTGTCTGTAAGTTGGTTTCCCATTTCAAATCCTTATTTGGCAAACGGCTGATCATTACACCGGCATCATTATAGTTGTTCAGACCTGTAGCATATAAACCTTGATAAGCATAATATGTACCAAGATTATCGTTACCCACAGCACCATAGCTGGCTTTCAGCTTCAAGTTGTCCAACCAATCCGTTGTTGAAGACATGAATTCTTCGTTAGATATACGCCAAGAAGCACCGACAGACCAGAACTTACCCCAGCGATTGTCCGGATGGAAACGTGAAGAACCATCAGTACGGAAGCTGGCTGATACATAGTAACGGTCATTATAGTCATATTCAGCACGGCTCAGGTAACTCATAAGGCGATAGTTATCAGTATATGAGTTCATAGAGTTCATCTCAGAAGCAGCACCGATTTCAGTTATACCAAAGAAAGGCAAACCACGTTTAGATGCATCGAGATATTTATAATTCATTGAATAAGCTTCCTGACCAACAAGGACATTGATTGAATGGTCGCCAAAAGCCTTTTCATAAGTCAAAAGGTTGTTCAATGTCCAGGAGAAAGTACGGGCAGAACTCTTGTAAGCTTCACCGCCATAACCTGCTGCAAAACCATATTCACTGTTTGTATATCCGTCGTAAGTATAACCAACGTAGTCGAAACTAAAGTTAGTACGCCATTTCAATCCAGGAATAAAGTCAATCTCGAAATATGAACGCGCAGAAGCGTTGTCATTCATATAAGGATACTTATTATATTCGTTATCGGCAACAGTGTTCCATCCACTCCATCCTGTACGGTTGTCACCATAATCGTAAATCAATTTACCATTGTCGTCACGGGCATAAGCTCCTGCTTCAGCATCCCACTTATATATAGGATAAATGGTAGGCATAGTGCGGAGCATCCAAACAACAGATTCACTTGAAGAACCTTCGCGTTTGCTATGTGACAAGTTAATATTAGTTCCAACCTTTAACCACTTGTTTACCTGATAATTCAAATTAGCACGGGTAGTGAAACGTTCAAATTCAGAAATAGTGAAAACGCCCTTGTCGTTCAAGTAGCCGGCAGAAAGATAATAGTCAGCTTTCTTTGACTTACCACTGAAGTCAACATTATATTCCTGGCGAAGACGAGATTTCATCAAAGCTCCTCTCCAATCGCCGGAGTAAAGCAATTCAGCATCAGGGTTCATTTTACCGTCAAGACCTACTGGCTGGTCAACGCTGAATGGATTTATACCAAACTGTCCGGTAAGGTAAGTTGAAGCATAGTTGGCAGCATCGCTCTGAGCATAGCCGTTATCCATATAACCATTATAAAGGGCTTGCCATGTTAACTCAGAATATTCCTGCGGAGACAATGCACGAGGCAAATCTACAGCAAGGCTTGACCAACCCCAAGATGAGCGGAAATTAATCTGACCTTTCTCGCTGTTACCTTTCTTTGTTGTAATCATCACAACACCATTTGCTGCACGTGAACCATACAATGCAGTTGCTGAAGCATCTTTCAAAACGGTCATTGATTCGATATCTGCCGGGTTGATGGCATTCAGATAACCATCATAAGCTGTTCCATCTACTACATACAAAGGAGAGCTGGAAGCATTCATAGAACCGATACCACGAATCATGATGGTTGCATCTTCGCCCGGCTCACCAGTAGTATTCAAAACCTGGACACCACTACTCTGTCCTTGCAAAGCCTGTGTAACATTAGAGGCTTTGATCTTTTCGAGCGCGTCACTTTTTACAACAGTAGCAGAACCTGTAAACGATGATTTCTTTCCGGTACCGTAGGCAACTACCATCACTTCGTCTAAAGCAACTAAGTCTGGTTCCATTGTAATTTTCATAGTAGTTCCCTCAATACGTACATCTACGGCCTTATAACCTAAGTAAGATACATTTAAGCTTTTGGTCCGTGGTGAAACTTGAATAGAGAATTTACCGTCCATATCGGTCATCACTCCATTGCTACTCTGCTTATCCAAGATGGCAACACCTGTCATAGGCAATCCGTCTTCAGAAGAGACCACAACTCCCGTAATTACTTTTTCCTGGGCAATAGCACATTGCCCAATTACGGAAAAAGCACCTAATGCTAATAAGAATTTTTTCATATAACACTAATTTTTATAATAAGGATTAGAAAGTCTAATAATTGTTCATTTTACAATTGTTGCAAATATATAGATTATATTTAAAAAATGAAATTTTCATGCGGCTTTTTTTATTGAAATGTCGAATATTTAGTTTTTGCGATTATAAAAAGACAGTCTATCGGCTTAAATACGTCGTTTTATAAAGCCAGGAAATAATAAAGGTTAGTGTAAATATATTTAATTTTCGAAATTCTATAGGAATTCTTTAGTTCACGCCGTGGATTACTTAGTTCACGCCGTGGATTACTTAGTTCACACCGTGAATTACTTAGTTCACGCCGTGAACTAAAGAATATGTGGTTAGATTCGTAACTTTTTCGGGTTATCTGGCCACGATCCATTTTTCTATATTTCTTGTTTTACTGCTGAAGTTTATACCTATTTTAAAAAGCGTACGATTATCAGAAGAAAAAGGAAGGGCATAATTGTTCGCTTCTATCTGTGCCAATGCTTCTTCAGCCGAACCTTCAAATTTAAATTCCAAAATATAAATATAGTTGGGAGTTTTTACAACCATATCTATTCTGCCTTGTGAAGTATGATATTCTACCTCGGTATAGAAACCCATTAACTTGAATATGATGAATAAAACATTTTGATAATGTAGTTCATTGTTTCGGATCAATTCGTATGGTGTATCTGCAAAAAAACTTTGTAGTCGGCTCATGAAAGCATCTATCATACCTAATCTTATTTCTTTAATGAAATTCAGAATATGGAAACTTGTATTTCTACCGTTTAAATTCATATAGGCCGGCATGAGGTAACTCATAAAACTTTGTTCTACTTCTTCATTCGGGAATCCGAGGTGGTAGATCTTGAATTCCGGATCGTAGCTTTTGATGGTGAAGTAACCACTTTGAAAAAACAAGGGGATTGGATTGTTGTCGAGGTTTTCCAATCCTGTCAACTCTTCGGCTGTTGCTTCACTCTTTTCTGTCAACTCGCTGAGCAGATAGTTGTTCTTTTGTAAGAGCTTCACCAGAATAGAAGGTTTCCCGGTAGAAAACCAATAGTTTTCGGGCATCATGCGGAAAAACGTGTTTAGCAGGCTGAATGGATTGTACAGCCCTTCTGTATCTTGTACGAAATGATATCCGTCGTATTTTTTCTTCAGTAGCTCACAGGCCTGGCAATAACTTATTTTTTGTTTGACTGCAAGTCGGTTAATATCTGAAGCAAAGTTGGTAGTTAGTTCAGTTTCACTGATGCCGCAGAGTGTGGCATACTCCGGATCCATGGTGATGTCATTCAGATTGTTCAGGTCGCTGAATATACTTATCCTGCTGAATCGTGTCACCCCTGTCAGGATGGCAAAACGGATATATTTGTCGCAAGATTTTAAGTTCCCGTAAAATGCTTTCAGTATGCTACGGTATTCGGCTTGTAGGTCTTCATTGTCGAGCGATTGGATTAACGGCTTATCGTATTCGTCGATAAGGATGGCTACGTTCTGTCCGGTCTTTTCGGAAGCACGCCTTATGATACCTGCAAAACGCAGAGAAAGAGACTTTTCCGATGGATCATTTCCATAAATTCTTTCCCACCGCGTGAGATAATTATTGAGTATTATTTCCAAATTCTCTCTTGAATTGTATTCTTGATTGTTCAGGTCAAGATGCAACACTGGACTTACGGTCCAGTCTTTTTCCAGTTTTTCCATGGCCAGACCTTTGAACAGCTCTTTTTGTCCTTCAAAGTAGGCTTCCAGCGTAGAAATCATCAGGCTTTTACCAAAACGGCGTGGACGACCGAAGAAATAATATTTGCCTGTCTTTACTAGCTTATATAGCAAGGCTGTTTTATCTACATAAACATATCCGCCTTTACGTATTTCGCCGAAATTCTGTATGCCAATAGGGTATATTCTATCCATAGTTGCCAGTTGTTTATTATACATCCATATTGCAAATTTACAATTTTATCGGTGTCTTTGGTATAAAGGGTTTAGATTTATAGCAGAGAGGAAGATATCCGTGCTGTTGTCGCTTGGAGACTTAGTTTAATATCATTATTGAAAAGAGTGGGTTCAATAAATAATTGATCTAATTTGATTGATATTTCCTGTTACCAGGATCGATGAATTTTAGAGGTGAGAAAAAGAGAAAAGATTGTTTAATATTTTTAGTATTAAAAAGTTTTATTTTAGAGGATTTGAATAGAAAAGAAAACCACCATTGATAAACATCATGTATCTATCAATGGTGGAAAATTTTTTATGTGTCAAATTTTTTATTTTGGAAGAGTTCCTGCCCAATCATTTTGTTCGACTCCAAAACCTGCATTGATTTCTGAACTAGGTATTGGGAAAACAAAATCTGAGATCTTATAATTATTATAGGTAAAAGATATATTGGGCGCAGCATTTGCATAAACGCTAGCAGCTTCATCCCATCGTCTCAAATCATATAATCTAAAACCTTCTTGGAATAATTCACGGGCACGTTCGTTCTTGATAAAGGCCAATAAATCATTTGCGTTATTAGGTAAATTACTTGTAGAAGAGAAATCTGAATTACGACGAGCAACAACAAGCAATGCGTCTTTTGCCGCATTTAAATCTGGATTTGTACTTTTAACATTAGCTTCAGCTATGATTAAAAACATTTCAGGTGCATTTACTAAGTAATTGGTTGCGTAAGCAGAATTTCCTGTCGCATGTTGTCCGTATTTCCCACCTTTAAATACTGGAACTGTTTCCGAAGAACTTCCATCCCAAGCTATGATAGATTGACGACAGTCTTTTTCTCCATATAAAGAGAGTAATTTAGGACTCGGGCTGTAATTATAGGTTGACCATAGTGTTCCCGAAGAATTGGCCGACCAGTTATCCGTTTGAGTAATTGCTAACGACAATAAACTTTCAGTATTTGATTCATTTCCACTGAATAATGCCTTATAAGCATCAGGCGTATAAGTTAAAGTAGAAATACCTTTTTCGTCTAGAGCCTTTTGTGCGTTTGCTTTCGCTTCATCCCAATTCTCTAAATAAAGATTTGTACGCGCTAATAAACCATATACAGCCGCTTTATTAAAATAAAGGATAGATCCTCTATCACCGCCAGCTGCATCAAAATATTTATTAGCGTTGTTCAAATCCGATAAGATAGCATTATAACTCTCTCCAACAGTGGAGCGAGACACTTTTGCTAGGGCTTCAATTGGTTCTGTAACAACTACTATACCCGGATTGGAGGAGTAGTCTGTACCATTAACTTTTACCTGGTGACAAAAAATATTTGTTAACATCAACTGCGCATATCCACGTAACGCATACGCTTCTGCAATGCAACGGTTTAATTCTGCGTTTTCTTCCTCAGAAACAGTTTCTGTCAAAGCTTCACCTGCTTTAATAATACGAGAAGATCCATCAATCACTTTATAGCCATATTCCCAAATATTTTTCAAGTATGTATCTGTATCTATTACGGTAAAAGTGTAGATGGCATCAAAATGACCTGTTTTACCATTCCAGTAAGAAATATCTGTAGGAATATCGCCAATACTGATAGCATAGTTTCCTGCAAATGCATAGTAAAATAAGCTATAATAAGTACCATTCAGTGCTGTCGAAATATTGTTAACGTTGGTCAATGCTGTTTCTGTGTCAATTCCCTTATAATAATCTGTTTCAAGGAATTTATCACCACAAGCCGTAAGGCTTGTCATTAACGTTAAGCCTACAATTGCTTTTAATATGTTCTTTTTCATAAACAATGTCTTTTTAATAATTCAATTCGATTAGAATGTTAATTGAATACCTCCAATGAATGTACATGTAGCTGGATATTGCCAAGCAATTACACCGTTCGCCGATGTTTCTGGATTATAACCAATAAAATCTCCAGCAGTAAACGTGTATAAGTTATCAACAGATACATACGCACGTAAACGTTGGATCAATGCTTTTTGTATTAATGACTTTGGCAATGTATATCCTAAAGTAATATTGCTTATACGCAGATAGTTCCCATTATATAAGAAACGAGATGAAGTTTGAGATGCTTTGTAGGGGTCTCCGTAAATATATTGCGGGTATTTAGCATCTTTATTTTCTGGAGTCCATGAATTTAATGCAACATCTTCTAATGGCGTACGGAATGCCATGCCAAAGCCTGTAAAAGAAGCTCCTGAATCATATACTTTCCCACCTAAACGATAATTGAAATTGATATTGAAATCAAAATCTTTCCATGTCAGGTTTGTACCGAAACCACCTAATACTTTAGGATCTGCATTTCCTACATAACGTTTAGAAGCTGCATTATAGTCAGATGTTGTTTCATCTCCATCTTCATTCAAATACCATAGAGGCTTACCTGTTTCACGATCTACTCCGGCATATTCTTTCATGTAAAACTGTGAATACGGACGACCTTGTTCGATAATTTGGAATGTGTATTCTAATGGTTCATCCGTAGAAAGTTTGATAACACGGTTTTTATTCCAAGTCAAATTTGCAAAGATGTTCCAAGTGAAATCTTTCTGTTGCATCAAAGATGCATTTACAGAAAACTCTATACCGCGGTTTCTGATTTTACCAATATTTTGATAAGTAGTAGCCAATCCGGTTGTCATTGATAATGGAACTTCGAACAGAGCATCAGATGTTTCTTCATTGTAAAAATCAAAGCCCAAATTGATACGATTGATTAAAGACAAATCAAAACCAACATCTAATTTCTTAGAGACTTCCCATGTTAGTTCTCTGTTTTCAATACTGGAGGGTCGCATACCTGGTATTTGGTTATAATTATATCCTGCTGAATAAAATCCACGAGCTGCATACCAGTCTATTTCCTGATTACCAACAGTTCCGTAAGAAGCACGAAGGGTAGCATTGGTTAATGTAGAATTATCAGCCAAGAAATCTTCTCCTGTCAAACGCCATTTACCACCAACAGACCAGAAATTACCCCAACGTTTATCTGCACCAAATACAGAAGAACCGTCACGACGGAATGAAGCAGAAGCATAATATTTATCAGCATAAGAGTAATGGGCATCCATAAAGTATGATGCCAAACGAGCCTCTTGTTTATAATATTCTGAACCTTGTTCAGTTCCTGCTGTTGTCAAATCGCGCATACCATTAGAAGCAAACGGGAAATCTGATTTAGCAAAATATTCATAGTGGTAACTTTTCTTTTGCATTTCTTGACCAACCATGACACCTATATTATGCTTTTCATTGAATGTATAGTTCCATCCTAAAATATTATTCCAAGTAACTACACTACTTTTTGAATTATATAATTGACCAAGTCCATTATAGTCCATACCTTGCGGATTATACTGAGCACTCCAATATTGGTATTGAGTTTGGTCATTTAAGTTCACTCCTAACGTCGTTTTTGCATAGATGCCTTTACCAAAATCAATCTGCAAATAGGGATTCAAGTTTATCACTTGCATTTTAGTCTCATTTAATTCACCGCAAGTTTCATCAGTTAAAGCAAGCGGGTTGTATAAATTGACATTAGCATAATCTCCATTTTCATCATAGTACGGATACATAGGGAGCATACTAGAAATTGCAGCAGTTATAGGACTACTCATACTTCCACTAGTAGATAATGAAAATCCATTCTGTGTTGAATAACTATAGGATGTATTGATACCAATTGTAGCCCAATTGAATTTACTATCCAAATTCAAACGTCCAGAGAAACGCTCTAAGTCTGAACTTCTAACAAGTCCTTCTGTATTCAGATAACCTAAACTAGCATAATACCCAGTATTACCTTGTTTTCCTTGCAGATTTAAATTATAGTCTTGGTAATAACCTTTTCGTGTAATAGCATCCATCCAGTCATAAGAAGACTTACGATCCCATCCAAAGTAATCGTCAGCTAAATAATTGTAAGCAGATTCTATCGTATATCTATCTGGATTAGAGGCAGCTAAACCGTTAGCGAACAAATTCATTGACTGTTGGGCATTAGCGAAGTCCATATTGTTGTTTGCCATAGAGACAAAACCTTGCTTAATGTCCAGATTGATATTAAACTTGCCTTCTTTACCCTTTTTAGTTGTTACGATAATTACACCATTTGCTGCACGTGATCCATAGATTGCTGTTGCTGCTGCATCTTTTAATACCGTAATATTTTCAATGTCTGAAGGATTTAATGTTGACATTGGGTCTAATTGGTTGTTTGATTCTGAATTCAAAGAATTTTTATCCGTATCCGAATCAATAGGCATTCCATCTATTACATAAAGAGGTTGTGTTCCTGAATTTAAAGATCCACGACCGCGAACATAAATAGATCCCCAAACGCCAGGCATGCTTGACGAATTATTCATTTGGACACCAGGAACAGAACCTTCTAGTGCTTTTACAAAATTAGCATCAGTCTTTTTAGATAAAACATCTTCACCAATAATAGAAGCAGCTCCTGTAAAAGATGCTTTCTTTTGAACGCCGTATCCCGTTACCACGACTTCATCCAGCGCTTGTGAATCAGATTCCAATACGACATTGATGTTCGAAGCAACACCTACTTGTTTTGTTTTCATACCTACGTATGAAATTTCCAAATGCTTTCCATTAGAAGGCACATCTAATGTGAAGTTACCGTCAAAATCAGTTACAGTACCGATTGTTGTTCCTTTTACGACTACTGATGCACCAATTACCGGTTCGCCATTCTCGTCAAGAACCTGACCGGTTACCTTGGTGTTTTGAGCCATTACCGTAGTCATACCCATCAACAGGCTGGCTACAGTCAGAGTAAACCTTTTCATCATAAATACACTTATTTATTAAACATATAATATTCAAACCTTTACTAAAAGACTTAGTCCATACCGAACCGCTTTTTAAGCACAGATGAAACCCTTGTTTGCACAGCTAAAACGCCGATTTTAACCGTGGAAAGTGCATAAAGTAAAGTATAGTAAAGAAAAGGATAAGAAAGTATATTTATTATTGAGAGAGAGTAACGCGCCTGCGCGCGAAAAGCGATCAATTATTAGTATTCCGGCCTTCGGAGTGTGAGCCTTGACTTTTTGGTTCTTTTGGGTCAAGCCAAAAGAACGGAGAACTGATGACAGACAATGAAATAAGCATCATATAATAGGAAAATTTCTATTTTTAGCTATTTCTATGCTAAGAATAGAGAATTTTTAGGGGTGAATGATTGTATATTTAAAAAAAAGAGATAAATTTATGGCGAACAAAATTACATTAAAACGTAATAAATACAACAATAGTGTTACGTTGTGTGGTCTGAATTGGTATGTATGATGTTTTATTTTGTGACTTTCTGATATATTTCGGGTGATAATACGTAAATGATTAGATTGTTAAATTTATGATTCGTTGCATTTTTACATTTTTTGTTGTAATTTTGCAGCCTCTAATAAGCGAAAGCAAAGAAACAAAACATTAGAGAGGTCGATGATAGACAGAACTGTAAGTTCGGTATGTACTAAGTCTGTCTTTAGAAAAGGTTTGAATATTTATATGTTTAATAAATAAGTGTATTTATGATGAAAAGGTTTACTCTGACTGTAGCCAGCCTGTTGATGGGTATGACTACGGTAATGGCTCAAAACACCAAGGTAACCGGTCAGGTTCTTGACGAGAATGGCGAACCGGTAATTGGTGCATCAGTAGTCGTAAAAGGAACAACAATCGGTACTGTAACTGATTTTGACGGTAACTTCACATTAGATGTGCCTTCTAATGGAAAGCATTTGGAAATTTCATACGTAGGTATGAAAAAAGTAGAAGTTGGCGTTTCTTCTCGCGTAAAAGCTGTATTGGAATCTGATTCACAAGCGTTGGATGAAGTGATGGTAGTTGCTTATGGTACTGCCAAGAAATCTGCTTTTACAGGTTCTGCTGCTACGATTAAAGATGAAAAGATTACTTCTCGTCAGACTTCTAACGTGACGAATGCTTTGGCTGGTCAGGTAGCCGGTGTGCAGACAACTAGTAATACAGGTCAACCGGGTAAAGATGCCGAAGTTCGTATTCGTGGTATCGGTTCTATTTCGGCTAGCAACAAGCCTTTGTATGTAGTCGATGGTGTCCCTTATGATGGTGAGATCTCAGCTATCAGTACTTCTGATATTGAGTCTATGACAGTCTTGAAGGATGCAGCATCCAATGCTTTGTATGGTGCACGTGGTGCCAATGGTGTTATCTTGATTACTACCAAACGTGGTAAGAGCGGTGATGCTCGTGTTACTTTCGATGCGAAGTGGGGTGTTAACAAACGTGGTGTTCCTTCATACGAAACTGTAACAGATCCGGGTAAGTTCTATGAAATGGCTTATTCTGCTATCTATAATGGAGACTTGAAGGGCTATGCAGCTGCAGGTGATTTGGTTAATGCTAATGCTTATGCTAACCAGGCAATGTTGTCTTCAAAATATTTAGGATATCAGGTTTTCACTATTCCTAACGGTGAACAATTAATCGGTATGGATGGTAAACTGAATCCGAATGCAACATTAGGTTATTCAGACGGTACTTATTATTATACTCCGGATAATTGGAGCGATGAGTTGTTTGAGAACAATACACGTCAGGAATATAACTTGAGCGTGAGTGGTGCCAACGACAAGATGAACTATTATATGTCTGCCGGTTATCTGGATGATCAGGGTATCGTTCCGAACTCAGGTTTCCAGCGTTATTCAGCTCGTTTGAAAGCAGATTACCAGGTAAAACCTTGGTTGAAGATGGGTGGAAACGTATCGTTTACACACTACGATAGCCGTGAACAGGATACAGAAGGTGGTACTTCGAATGCGAATGCTTTCTACGCAGCTAATATTATGGGTGCTATCTACCCGATGTATATCCGTGATGCTGCTGGAAACATTATGACAGACAACCGTGGTTATTTGCGTTACGACTATGGTTCTGATTCCAACTTCTCTCGTGATAACGTTATTCCGAACGCGAACCCGTTGGCTAGTTATATGTTGGACTTGATGAAGTATTCGGGCGATGTGATCAGTGGAAAATGGTTTGCTGATATCGATATCTGGGGTGGTATCAAAGCAAAGATCAATATTGGTGTGGATGCTAACAATGTACGTTATACCAATATGACGAACCCATTCTATGGCCAGTATTCTGAAACAAGTGGTGTGGGTGGTTTGATTTCTGTAGAATCTCAACGTACCTTCAGTACCAACCAGCAGTATTTGTTGACTTACAACAAGACATTCAATGATGTACATAATTTGGATGTATTGGCTGGTCATGAAAACTACAATTACAAATACCAATATTTGCATGGTTCACGTGAAAAGATCTATAATCCAAATGTTCCTGAATTGAACAACGGTATCTTGAACCAGAACAATGCTTCTTATTCTAGTAACTATGCTACAGAAGGTTGGTTGTTCCGTGTACAGTACGATTATGATGGCAAGTACTTCGGTTCTGCTTCTTATCGTCGTGACGCTTCTTCTGCCTTTCATCCGGATAACCGTTGGGGTAATTTCTGGTCAATCGGTGCAGGTTGGTTAATGAACAAGGAAGCCTTCTTGGAAAACCAGAAATGGATTGATATGTTGAAGTTCAAGATCAGCTACGGTTTGCAGGGTAATGATAACCTGATGTACGAAGGTGGTCTGTATCGTAACTATTATCCGTACATGGACCAATATACATTGGCTAACAGTAACGGTGACTTCTCAACTTCTCTATATTATAAAGGTAATCCGGATATTACTTGGGAAACTTCACACAGTTTCAATACCGGTTTCGATTTCACTTTCTGGGGTGGCAAGTTGAGTGGTGCAGTGGAATATTTCTCTCGTAAGACAACCGATATGCTTTACTTCAAGCCGGTATCTCCGTCAATGGGTTATTCTCGTTTCCCGGAAAATGTAGGATCTATGGTGAATCGTGGTGTTGAATTGGATTTGAATTCAAACATCATCAATACAAAAGATTTCACATGGGATATCAACTTCAACTTGACTCACTTCAAGAACAAAGTATTGGAATTGGCTCCAGAGTTGAACGGACAGTTGATCGATGGTAGCCGTATCTACCGGGAAGGTGAATCTATGTATCAATTGTATTTGCCAAAGTATGCAGGTGTAAATACGGAAACAGGTGAAAGCCAGTGGGCTTTGACTGAACCGAATGCAGCAGGTGAAACCGTTACTACTTCATATTCTGAAGCTTCATCTAACCGTTTTGCAACGGGTGATATTCTGCCGAAGGTATATGGTGGTTTTGGTACCAGCTTGACATTCCACGGTTTTGATTTCTCAATTGCCTTTGCATATCAGTTAGGTGGACGTATTTTGGACTATACTTATCAGGACTTAATGGGTGTGGATGCAACAGGAAAGGCTATGCATGTGGATCTGTTAAATGCTTGGACTCCAGAAAATAAGAATACGGATATTCCTCGCTTGAATGTAAAGGATTTATATACGATTCGCTCTTCAGACCGTTGGTTGACAAGTTCTGATTACCTGAGTTTGCAGAACATTACTTTCGGTTATACATTACCGAAATCTTGGACACGCAAGTTGCAGATCGACGGTATCCGTCTGTATTTCGTAGCTGATAACGTAGCCTTACTGACAGCTCGTAAAGGTCTGGACCCACGTCAAGGTTATGTGGCATCTGATAACGTTTATTCACCGATCCGTACGATTTCTGGCGGTATCTCATTGAATTTCTAATCCGTTAATTGTATTTAGAGTATATGAAAATGACAAATAAATATTTGATGTTCGTAAGTGCAGCCTTGTTATTGGCTTCTTGCGATTTGGATAAGTTTCCGGAAGGTCAGTATGTTGGAGGTGATCAAAAGGAAGATATCATTGATCAGCGTCCTAACCTGATTACAGCTGAAGTAAATGCTATGGCTGCCAAACTGAATGTGTTTGGAACCATTTCTGATGATGCAACAACTTATCATAATGACTTTGGTGTAGCAGCTGTTAGTCAGTTTTATGAACAAGGTGGACAGGATATGCCTTGTACGACTTCTGGTTATAACTGGTTTGGTACAGCACAGAATTATTCAGACCGTCTTTATACCAGTGTAGGTGACGAGTTGATCTGGAAAACATTCTACAACCACATGAAGGCTGCCAACAATGTGCTGATTCTGACTGAAGGTAGTGAAGATGAGTCAATGAAGCGTTATCGTGGTCAGGCTTTGGCTGCTCGTGCTTATGACTATCTGAACCTGGCACAGACTTATCAGTTTACTTATGCCGGACACGAGAATGAGCTTTGCGTTCCGATCATCACTGAAACGATGACTGAAGAAGAAATGCAGACGAATCCTCGTGCAACAGTTCAGCAGGTATATGATCAGATCATGAGCGATTTGAATCAGGCAATTGAATTGTTGGCTGGTTTCGATAATGGTTCAAACAAGGATCAGATTGACGAGGCTGTTGCTTATGGTTTGCGTGCCCGTGCTAATCTGTTGATGCAGAAATGGACTGAAGCAGCCAGTGATGCAGAAAAGGCTATCGCCGGGGGTACTCCGCAGTCTTTGGCAAAGGTTTCTAAACCGACATTCAACTCTGCTTCTGCAAGTTCTTGGTTATGGGGTGTTTTGATTACTCCGGATAACGATGTTGTAAAAACAGGTATTATCAACTGGCCGTCTCACTTGTGTTCATTGACTGGTAACGGTTATACCACATTGACTGGTTCATTCCGTTATGTAAGTTCAGCTTTGTATGATCAGATTCCGGATACAGATATCCGTAAGCAATGGTTCATCTCTCCGGAAGGAACATCTACATTGGTTGACAATGAAACAGTAGATGGTACTCCGGTTATCGAATACTTCGGTTTGTCTCCTTACACCAACGTGAAGTTCGGTGCTTATCAGGATGTGATGGGTAATACAACCAACTCACAAGACTGGCCTTTGATGCGTGTTGAAGAAATGTATCTGATCAAGGCTGAAGGTGAAGCTATGTCGGGTAACCTGACAAAGGCTAAACAGACACTGGAAGACTTCGTGAAGACTTATCGTAACCCGTCATACGCTTGTACTGCTTCTTCTGCTCAGGAAATGCAGGACGAAATCTGGTTACAGCGTCGTATGGAATTGTGGGGTGAAGGTTTTGCCTTGTTCGATATCCTACGTCTGAAGAAACCGATTATCCGTAAGAACACAAACTACGAAGCAATCGTTCAGTTCAATCTGGAACCGGAATCTCAGATCATGATTTATCGTATTCCGCAGTGCGAAATGGAAACTAACAAAGGTATCAAAGAAGAAGACAACAACCCGGCTGCTCCGCAACCGACTGTATAATGGATAAGTCTTATACATACCTTATATAAATAGTAATGTCCGTCTGGTTTATTCATAAATCAGGCGGATATTTTTTTATTCAGGTTTGAACCCTAAGAAAATGTCATGCTACAGATTTACTTTACACCCATTTAACAAAAAAAAGAGAAAGCAATG
>ERZ836877.429-NODE-429-length-74147-cov-12.875547_pt1 | contig 74147 bp, 55 predicted proteins | sample MGYA00519469_ERZ836877 | MGnify/ENA primary metagenome ERZ836877 (study PRJEB31850, sample SAMEA3708809) | human gut metagenome | biome: human gut; feature: human-associated habitat; material: faeces | place: China | collected 2014 ...
AGGTGTTTCACTTGACTATGCCGAGGCCGTAAAATGGTATCGTAAAGCGGCAGAAAAAGGATATGCCGCAGCTCAAAATAATTTAGGCAACATGTATTATTCGGGAAAAGGTGTTTCACTTGACTATGCCGAGGCCGTAAAATGGTATCGTAAAGCGGCAGAACAAGGAAGTATTTACGCTCAAAACAAATTAGGCAATATGTATTATTCGGGAAAAAGTGTACCTAAAAATATGGGTGAAGCAACCAAATGGTATCGCAAAGCAGCAGAACAAGGGGACGCTTCCGCTCAAAATAGTTTAGGTGATTGTTATTCTATTTATGACCCTAATAGCGATGTGTGTTTTCTAAATAATACCGAGGCCGTAAAATGGTATCGTAAAGCGGCAGAAAAAGGAAATATTTACGCTCAAAAAAATTTAGGTTGGAACTATTTCCATGGTCTCGGTGTTCCTAAAGATCTCACAGAAGCAGTTAAATGGTTTCAAAAAGCTGCTGAGCAAGGCGATAATGACGCTAAAAGAACGCTAAGAAATTTAAATTCCCACTACGCAATCAGAAAATCATGAAATCCATTACTCAACATATAAACGATTTTATCAATCAACTTAGGCAATGTAGTTTATCTACAGAAAGCCGCAAAGAACTAATCCGTTTCTTCCAATGTTGGATAGGTCTCTATCAAGACTTCTATTACCTATATGCCTTGGAGGAATATAGATCGGGAAAGAACCATCACATAGACATGAATCCTTTCAAACAAGACATTTGGCAAGAAGCCATTCATCAATTTAACCGACCGGAAGTGACTAGCCGGTTGCGCTTTGTTTACCCGGAAGTTTTGGCTTGTCCAGTGGAAGAAGAGACTTTGCTAGAAAAGCAAATCTTGCAAATTGTCAAAGATTTATTAGCAGAAGAGGCAAAGCAAAAGAGCAAGGTTGAGCAAGCTTTCGCGGATAGTTTAAAGGAATATCCCGTTATGGATATGCCCTATTTGCAACCATATACGCCCGAATTTCTATTAAGCAAATTTGTGGCAGAAAGTGCTCAACATATTGTTTTACATGGTTATCCGTATGCTTATGAGAAGAAGGATATCAAAGACGAAGAGAAAACCTATCAACTTTATATCCCGCAATTATTGCCATGGCAAACCAAGTCAGGACGTCCCAATTTCCATCTGCCTGATGGGAATTATACACACGACCAGTTAGATCGGTTAATTCTAACCTTGTTGCTCTATTTCCCAATCGGGAAGTTGAAAATCAGCTTTCTAGATTTAGGCTTCTCTTCCCAACTAACTAGGTTGAGAAACAAACTTCCTAAGGAATTAAAGGAAAGTACGATACTGACTGCCGACGAATTGAAAAAATGGATTGACAATCGGCTGCAACAACTTATAAAATCCTTCTCAGATTTTGGAGACTTGATAGAATACAATATAAAAGAAAGCCAGATAAAAGGACACTATGAAATTGGAATCCTGAACGGACTGCCCCAAAGCGACAGTACCTTATGTGAACGGTTATGGCAGTTGGTAAAAGATGGTTGCCATGCCGGTATCTATTTCGTAGTTTTGGGCGACTTACCTTCTAAGTGGGATAATAAACTGTTTCATCAACTGACAGTTACCCGAGATGCTGAGTTCTCCACAGCAAATCCGATAACTTTGTTCGATCCGCTGAAAAGAGAAAAGCTTTATGAATTACTCCGTGAACAAGTAGCTCAAAAACAGGTTGAACGGAAACAGCAGGAAGCGCATGAACAGGAGCGTAAGCAGGAAGAATTATATTTAAGTCCTTTTGCGGACGCAACCGAAGAATTTGTGGTAGAAATGGGATTGGATGTCAACCATGGACAAACAACCTATTTCTGTTTGGACGAACAAACTCATGTTCATGCGTTTGTATTAGGACAGACAGGATCTGGTAAATCCGTTTTCCTTCATACGCTTCTCAATAGAGCCATGCTGAAATATGGACCAGAAAGCTTGCAATTCTACTTACTCGATTTCAAGATGGGAGGTGTGGAACTGAACCGCTACAAGTCCTATCCTCATGTTCGCGCGTTGTTGGTGGACGAAAGTGATCCCGGTATTACACTGGAGATATTAAAGGATATCCAAATGCGCATGAAAGAACGTGGCGAACAGATGCGTCAAGCCGGATGCCAGAATCTCAAAGACTATAACCGGGAAGATCCGGAGCATAAAATGCCCCGCATAATCTTGTTGGTGGATGAATGCCATGCCTTGTTCAAAGACGGACGGCATAAAATCCAAAAAGAGATTGATCAAATCATCGAACAAATTGCCAAGGAAGGACGCAACCAAGGTGTACACCTTATATTTGCTACTCAGACTTTGACAGGATGCACCATACCACGTGCTATAGTCAATCAAATCACTGATCCCTATTTGCTGAAATGTTCGCCTGCTGATGCTCAACTGTTTGTGGAGAATCCTACCAAAGTTTTAAATGGATTAACTTTGCACTGTGCTTTTCACAAAGACCATGCGACAAATCAGGAAGAATATTTTCGCCCTACTTTTCTCGACAAGGAAAAAATGGACAATTGCTTGAAAGCTTTGAAGCAAAAGAGTTCAGACCTGCAATTGGATTTCAATACTTTCTACTTCACAGGAACACAAAGCTATCTGCTTTCAGATGGATTGAAAGATATTACCCATCGGAGACATGCGGAAGCTTCTCTTGGACGTAGTTTGGAAGTGCAGTCCAAGAATATTATGGTACGCCTGAAAAGAGACATTGCCCAAAATTTACTTATCGTGGGAAACAATGATAAAGGACAAGGATTACGAGTACTGCTGGTTTCGATGGTTTCATTGATGCATTATCATAAAGAAACAAACAATCCAGCCAGATTCATTTTCTTTTTGAACGAGAATTTAGATGACAATCCTGAACTGGAAGATTACATGGAACTATTAACCCACTATGGAGTGGAATTATTGGATAATCGCCGTAAAAGACAAGACATGTTGCAACATCTTTATGTCCGGATGACCCAATCTGAAGAAGAGGAAGAGTCTCTTTACTTGTTTATTTCTAGCCAGGATAATTATGCGGAACTAAAACAAGATGTCGAACTTTCAATACCCCAATCCCATACAGAGCTTAGTACACAGCAAAAAGAGGAAAATAATTTGTTTTTTGGCGGTCTCAACTTTGGAAGCGAAAGTACCTCAAAAAACATAACTACCCGGAAAGCCTGGGAAGAGATATTAGAAAACGGACCGGAACGTGGCGTTTTCACTCTACTACAGCTAAGCAAATTAGACAGATTATTATTTAAAGAGAGCGTGTATGCAAAACAGGTTTACAAATATTTCCAGCATATCGCTTTTTTACGTACTTTAGCGGAAGTATCAGCAATGTTTGGGTTGGAAGATATCCGATTGGACGAGTTGTCCGACAGTTCTGAGCGACTGCGACTTTGCTACTTAAATGCTGCAAATAACAGGAGCACAATCTTGTCTCCTTATCAGATGCCAACTTCAAGCGAAATAGAACAATTATTAAAATAAAACGATTATGGATGTAAATGTCAGAAACGAAGAAGATTTGTTGCATTTTGCTACAGGATTGAGTAATCTTAGCCAAGCTTTGGTTTCCAGTTTTTCGAAAGCAAACAATGAAATGAATCGAGTAAATGAAGGTTGGAACGACCAACAAAACCAAAAATTCATGGCACAATTCAGGGAAGCTACAGCTGCCATTGAAAAAATCTCTCGTATGATGGATGATTATAGCGGTTACATTCGTCGTTATGCCGAAGCTATAAAGGCAGCTAAAAATGTACGTTGATTATGGATGATGTTTCAGTTCAACATATTGGTACCTTATATGATTACTGCCATAGCGCAGGATCTTTCTTAAATGGAGTAGATTCAGCAATAAATCAAATCAAAAGTGATTTAGATCTTTTATTAGCAGATACACATACGCATATCAGTAAAATTCAGGATGCCTTAGATAGTTATCAATCAGAGGTTGATGATATTAAGGAAGACATAGATGATCTTCGTGACCAGATAAGAGAAGAAGAGGATCCGGAAATAAGAAGAGAAATGTCTGAGGAAATCCAGAATCTGCGGGAAAATTTGTCTGAAGCAAAAGCTAATGTTCATGAGTGTAAAGACGACATAAGACATGGAGAGGATTTACGTCGGGAAATAATTAATCACATTTTAATGATTAAAGAGCTGTTGGATGAATTTAGAAGTTACGTAATAGTAGATACAGAGGCTTCAACAGATTTCATACAAAAATATGCCAGCTATTTGCAAGATGCCACAACAAAAATATAAACAACAGATTTATGAATGTACTTATTAATACCAATTGTTTGGAGGATTTGAAATATACGCTATATACAAGCGCAAAAACTTTAAATTCTGTGTGGAATGATAAACAATACGACTATTTTCTCCAGCATTACGTACAACCTGTCACTGATGATGTTCAAATTGTCACAAACAGGCTGAATGAACGAATAGTTTACCTAAGAACAGCTGTAGAAGAACTGGAAAATTTGGCCGGGAAATATTAATTTAGCACATAAACATAGAAAGTCAATCTGAAATCAGAATTTGGCTAGTTGAAGTATTTCCCCATAACAAAAAAGAGGACACATCAAAAAGATGTATCCTCTTATTGAGCGGAAGACGGGACTCAAACCCGCGACCCTCAGCTTGGAAGGCTAATGCTCTATCGACTGAGCTACTTCCGCAGGAAGCAAGTAAGAAGAAGTGGGCAGTGATGGATTCGAACCACCGAAGGCGTAAGCCAGCTGAGTTACAGTCAGCCCCATTTGGCCACTCTGGTAACTGCCCCTCTGTTTCTCAATTGCGATGCAAAGGTAAGAACTAATTTTGTAACTTGCAAGAAAAATCGATCATTTTTATTGCAGTTACGGCAGCTTCATCCCCTTTATTTCCATATTTACCACCAGCACGATCTTCAGCCTGCTGCATATTATCGGTCGTTAACAAGCCGAATATGAACGGAATATCATACATCAGATTCAACTCTGTAATGCCTTGCGTAACGCCTGAACAAACATAATCAAAATGTGGCGTATCACCTTTTACGACACATCCCAAGACAATGACTGCATCCACATCTTTCTCATCGGCCAGCCGTTTTGCACCGAATGTCAGTTCAAAACTACCGGGAACACGCTTGACAATGATGTTTTCAGGTTTTACTCCGTGTCTCTCCAATGTATTGCATGCACCTTCCAATAACTTTTCAGTTATCACCTTGTTCCATTCTGCAACAACGATTCCGACATTCATTTCTGAAGCGTCTGGAACGCTGTTAAAATCATAATCTGATAAATTCTGATAAGCTGTAGCCATAATTACTATAATGAATAAAAACAAAAAGAGGATGCCTTTTCCTGTTTTCATCAAGCAAGGGCATCCTCATTTCTATCAAGTTTAACAATAATCTTATCTAACAGTTATTTTGCCAAAGCAGTCGCACGGGCAATATATTTATCGATATCGGCTGCTTCCATTGAATTAAAGTATTTTTCTTTAATCTGTGTGTACGATTTAACAGCATCTGCATATTGCTGCAATGATTCATAAGCAATACCTGCTTTCTTCAGGTAAATCGGACTGATCACTTCGTTGTCGGCTGATTTGGCAGCTTTTTCGAAATAGCTGATACCTTCTTTTACATTACCAGCATTTACATAGCAGTCACCAATTAATCCTACAATTGCCGGAGAAACCATCTGATCATTCGCGCTGAATGATTTCAACATATCGATCGCCTTATCGTTGTCACCCAACTTAAAGTAGCAAATACCAGCGTATGCTTTTGCCAGATTACCAGCATCTGTAAAACCATATTCATCGGCAATGGCAGCAAAACCTTCATAATCGGCACCATTTCCATTCAATGCCAGCTGGAAAGAATCGCGGGCAAAATATTGTTCTCCCTTAAACATGGCTGCAGCCGCTTTCTTCTGCTGAGGTGCAACATAACCATGCTGATAGCCTAAAAATGCACCGACAATCACGGCAATCGCCAAAATACCAAAGATAATCTTCTTTGAATTGTTTTCAATAAATAGTTCCGATCTCGAAACAAGTTCTTCTACTTCTACGGTTTCCTTTTCTTTAGTAGCCATAATTTGTTTATAGTTATTTTATTAATCTTTTCTCCTGCAAAAAACCTTTTTTGACTTCAAAGCGCAAAAGTAGTTTTTTTTACCGACATAATCGATATATACAACTATATTTTTTACTTTTGTAAGCACTAAAATGAACTCAATGATACTGAAACAGCTTTCTATTCTGAATTACAAAAACATAGTCCAGGCTGAAGTCGTATTTTCACCCAAGATCAATTGCTTCTTCGGAAAGAACGGAATGGGCAAGACCAATTTTATGGATGCCATCTACTATCTGTCTTTCTGTAAAAGCCATATCAATACACCCGACAGTCTGATTATCCGGAATAATCAGGATATGTGTGTATTGCAAGGTGTATATGATTATGACGGACGAACGGAAGAATTGTTTTGTGGCATCCGCCACAAGCAGAAGAAACAATTCAAGCGGAATAAAAAAGAATACAAACGGCTGTCGGAACACATTGGGTTATTACCTTTGGTCATGATATCACCAGCCGATACCGAACTGATCCAAGGAGGCAGTGAAGAAAGACGCCGATTTATGGATCTGATCATTTCACAGCAAGACAAGAACTATCTGCATGCGCTTATCCAATACAACAAGGCTTTACTGCAACGGAACACTCTGCTGAAAGAGCAAAGTCATGATACGTCGCTGTTTGATGTGCTGGAAATGCAACTGGCCATGTATGGAGAACAGATCTTCTCAAAAAGGAAACAACTGATCGAAAAACTGGTTCCTTTGTTCAATCAGTTTCATCAGCAGATCTGCCACTCGGCTGAATCGGTCGATTTAACGTATATTTCCCAACTGGCAGAAACTTCTCTGGAAGAAAAGTTACGGAAGAACCGGGAAAGAGACGTACTGATCGGTTATACTACAGTCGGAATCCATAAAGATGAACTGGAGATGCTACTGGACGGATCGCTTATCCGGCGTGTGGGTTCGCAAGGTCAGCAAAAGACCTATCTGATTGCGTTGAAACTGGCCCAATATTCGTTGTTGGCACAGGAAGGAGCCTCAACTCCGCTGTTGCTGCTGGATGATATCTTCGATAAATTAGATGCAGAACGGGTGGCACAGATCATCCATTTGGTCGGTGAAGAGCAGTTCGGACAAATCTTCATTACAGATACCAACCGAAAATATCTGGACAAGATTCTGGAGACGATAAATTCTGATTTTGCCCTGTTCGAAGTGGAACAAGGATGTATCAAACCCTTAAATGAGGCATAAGATGAGACGGACGAACGTACAACCCATCGGAGAAATACTCCGTGATTTCTTTGAAGACAATCCGGAAATTTATGAAAAGATTATGGAAGTCCGCATCGAACGGACATGGCCTAAAATATTAGGCCCGATGGCCCAACAATACACAAGTCTGATGTATGTTTGTGATCGTATATTATATGTATATATGAAATCGGCAGTTCTCCGTACGGAACTACTCTACTGCAAAGACAAACTGAGAGACAGCATCAACAAAGAATTGGGATCAGGCTATCTGTTTGATCTGGTCATCCGATAATTTCACGCTCGGTAATCACCAGATCCATCTTTTTATCAAACTCCTCTACCGGAATCCGATCCAACAACTGAAAAGAATAACCGATACCTATCTTCGGAACAGACAAGGTAGACAACAGACGATCATAGAAACCTCTTCCCCGCCCCATCCGATTTAATTGGCGGTCGAAAGCAACACCCGGAACAATGATCAGATCGATTTCCCTTTCGATAGATACCGACTGCGGGGTTACAATCGGCTCGATAATACCAAAAGCACCCGTTTGTACCGACTCCGGACCAGTATAAGGCAAGAGCAATAAATCATCCCCTTGTACAACTGGCAGTGCCAGACGTTTCTTCTGATACCAGCGATTCAGAAAAGCAGCCGTCTGTACTTCTCCCGGCAAAGCATGATAACAAGCAACGGCATGAGCCTGCCGGAACAATTCGGTTTGTTCCAACAGGCTCATGAGCTGATCCGACCAAGCTTGTAACTGTTCGGATGAATATAGTTTCTTTTGTCGGGCTATTTCACGCCGCAATTGTTGTTTCTCTTCGTACATCCTTACAGACTTTTTTCCGTATCCAAAGAGATTGGATAAGCCTTTCCAGACTTCAACACCTCAATAGCTTTCCGGATTGTTATATCATCACTCAAGAACACCGGATAGAAGCCATCATCTTCAAAGAAATTACGAATGATATAGGCCTGCAACTGTGTTTCAATCAACTTATACGAAATAGCAATCAGATTCGGGCGCTTCTTGATGCCTTGCTTGACAGCATAATTGGCAAAGTTATTAACCAACGGCTGTTGCTTCAGATAAGCCCATAGTTCTTGATAATCCTTGAACGACGAGAATTTCTCCTTATTCTTATCCGAATACTCTAAAGCATACATATACAGCACACCACTGCTGACCACATTTGAGAAATAAGAAGTGATGCCGCTTGTATCCCGCGGGATGAAAATATCCGGCATGATACCACCACCGCCATATACTGTTCGGCCACCTACCGTTTGATACTTCAGCGAATCGTCCAACTTGATACTGTCTGCCGAGTCGAATTCTCCATGCATATAGCGGTTATAAATATCCTGATCGTAGTCTTCCGTATCACCCAGCTTATATTGCTTTTGGATACAACGGCCCGACGGTGTATAATAGCGAGCCACTGTCAGACGTACTTCCGAGCCATCATTCAGCTTAATCGGAGACTGCACCAAACCTTTTCCATACGTACGGCGACCGATGATCAAACCCCGGTCATTATCCTGAATAGCACCCGAAACAATTTCGCTGGCCGATGCCGAGATTTCATCCGTCAAGATCACAACAGGATTCTCTTTACAAGTACCTGTTCCGTTGGCATACGAATCAAAACGCGGGAAAGCCTTCCCTTCAGCATACACAATCAGACGACCTTCCGGCATAAATTCGTTCACCATATTAATGGCAGCCTCCATATATCCACCGGTATTTCCACGCAAATCAATGATAAAAGACTGGCAATCGGCTTGCTTTAATTTAGCAATCGCTGTGATAAACTCATTGTATGTTGTCCGTCCAAACTTACTAACTTTAATATATCCGATACCATCACTTACCACATACGAAACATCTACCGTATTGACAGGAACGTCTCCACGGGTAACTTCCACATGCAACAACTCCGGATTGTTATCACGTTTGATACCCAGCTTTACCGTACTGTTCTTCGCACCACGCAATGTCTTCATCACTTTGTCACGACTCATTTTCGTACCGGAAAAGACAGAATCATTAATGGTTACAATTCGGTCGAAAGGTTTCAGACCGGCTTTTTCCGAAGGTCCACCCGGAATAACGCTAATTACCAGAATCGTATCGGTCTGCATATTGAAAGAAACCCCGATACCGCTGAATGATCCTTCCAAATCTTCAGAAACAGCCGAAGCGTCTTCTGCCGAAATATAAACGGAGTGCGGATCCAACTCACTGAATATTTTCGGTACAGCCTTTTCAACCATATCCGCCATATTCACCGTATCCACATAATGCTCTTCTATGATGTCAAGAATGGCATCTATCTTATTTCCCGCCAGGAAATTTCTTTTCCGTCCCTGATTGGAGAGCCAATAATAATTTCCAATAAATATACCCAACGCGATACTGGCCGCAATAATCACCGGCAGCCATATAGAAATTCGCTTGTTTTTGTCCATAAGACGTGTCTTTTATTCGTTTAAGTCTATAAAATCAACCTGTATGTTTGCTTTCTTCAATAAATCACAACCTTCTTCCGTCCGATATTTCTCGGAATAAACAACCCGAACAATTCCCGACTGAATGATCAGCTTTGAACACTCAATACAAGGAGCCGAAGTCACATAAATCGTAGCACCTTTACTGCTATTGGAGGAAGCAGCCACTTTGGTAATGGCATTGGCTTCGGCATGCAACACATAAGGAAGAGTTACATTCTGCTCATCCTCACAAACATTCTCAAACCCGGAAGGCGTACCGTTATATCCATCGGAAATGATCATTTGGTCTTTTACGATCAATGCTCCTACCTGTCGTCTTTTACAATATGAGTTTTCAGCCCAAATAGAAGCCATACGCAAATAACGCTTATCCAGCTCGTGCTGTTTGTCTGTTTTATTGGTCATTGTCTTTTATTTTTATCAAAAAAGGCGTACCGTTTGTTGTCCGGTACGCCTTTTGCTTATTATACCGTAACAATCAAGGCACAAAATTAATCAATTTGCCTCAACTGCTACTTCTTTATCCGCTTATTTTTTAATACCATTACGAATTAGCAAAGCATCGATGGTCGGTTCTTGTCCTCTGAATCGTTTATACAAGACAGCCGGATCTTCTGTTCCTCCTTTGGAAAGGATATTATCATAGAAAGATTTGGCTACTTCCTTGTTAAAGATTCCCTTTTCCTTGAATAAGGAGAAGGCATCCGCATCCAAGACTTCGGCCCATTTATAACCATAATAACCAGCAGCGTATCCTCCGGCAAACAAATGACCGAAGTTAGTACTCATACAAGCTTCGGGAACTTCCGGAACAACAGCAGCCGGCGCCCAGGCTTTCTTCTCGAAGGCTACTACATCACCTTCAAAAGGTTTCGTGATTGTATGCCAAGCCATATCCAGCAAACCGAAACTTACCTGACGGCAGCAAGCATATCCGGTATTGAAGTTGGAAGCATCAATCAGTTTCTGTACCAGTTCCTGCGGAATCTTCTCTCCGGTTTCATAATGAACGGCAATCTGATCCAGATATTCTTTCTCGGTCAACCAGTTCTCCATGATCTGAGAAGGTAACTCAACGAAATCCTGGTAAACACTCGTACCGGAAAGACTAGCGTAGGTTCCATCGGCACAGATACCATGCAAGGCATGACCAAACTCATGCAGCAGAGTTTCTACCTCGTCGAAAGTCAGCAAAGAAGGTTTCGTATCAGTCGGACGGGTAAAGTTCATGACGATGATAATCTGCGGACGAACATCCTTACCCTTCGCATCGCGGTATTGAGAACGGATTCCATTCATCCAAGCTCCAGATTGCTTTCCTTCACGCGGGAAGAAATCCGTATATAACACAGCTTTGAAGTTTCCTTCTGCATCATATACTTCATATGCCTGAACTTCCTTGTCGTAAACCGGGATCTTCTTGTTTTCCTTGAATGTCAGTCCATACAGTTGGGTAGCCAGTCCGAATACCCCTTTCTTGACATTTTCCAACTGGAAATAAGGACGAGTCATTTCGTCGTTCACCTTGAAACGCAAGTCTTTCAGTTTCTCTGAATAATAGCTCCAGTCCCAAGGCATGACTTGCATATTCTGCTGTTCCATTCCCATCGCAAATCCCTGAACGGCATTGTATTCATTGATGGCCACCGGCTTATAAGCATCCAGCAACTGATTCAGCAGTTTATAAACATTGTCGGCATTCTTCGCCATCTTATGAGACAACTCAAAAGCGGCATAATTAGGATACCCCATCAATTGAGCCAATGCCAGGCGATCGTTCACCAACTTCCGGATGATTTCCTTATTATCATATTCATCGCCTTTATTACCTGTGCTCATATAGGCCCGATACATCTTTTCACGCAAGGCACGCGAATCGGCATAACGCATGAAGGGAACGTAGCTCGGCGCATCCAAGGTAAACAACCAACCTTCTTTTCCTTTCTCTTTAGCCAGATGAGCCGCCGCTTCACGAATACTTTCCGGCAGACCGGCAATATCTTTCTCGTCGGTCAGTAACATCTCAAACCGGTTCTGATCTTTCAACGCATTCTGATCGAACTGCAAAGACAACAAACTCAATTCGGTTGTCAAAGCGCGGTATTTCTCTTTATCTTCTGCACTCAATGTAGCTCCGCTTTCCTGGAAGGCACGATAAGTTTCATCCAACAGACGACTATCTTCAACAGACAAATTCAACGACTGACGCTGATCATAAACCGCTTTTACTCGGGCAAACAATTTTTCGTTCAAATAAATATTATTCGAACTTTCTGTCAGATCGGGAGAAATCCGTTGTGAGATCTCCATCATCTCGTCATTGGCATTTGCACTCAATACATTGAAGAAGGCGCCACTCACGCGGTTCAGCAATTCTCCGCTGCGATCCAAAGCGACGATCGTATTCTCGAAGGTTGCTGGTTCGGAGTTATTGGCTATCTTCTCAATATCTGCTTTCAACTCAGCAATACCTCGCTTGAATGCCGGTTCATAATGTTCCGTCTTGATCTTATCAAAAGGAGGCGTTTCAAACGGGGTTTTGTATTTTCCAAAAAATGGATTCGACTCGGCTTGTACCATAACATTTGAAGTTAAGCCCAATAACAAAAGGGCATTACACAATACATTCTTCATACACACACTCTTTATTATTTCCAAGTCGCAAAGATACACTTTTCTGTGAATTACAAACAAAAGAGCGGATTACTCTTTCGCGTAAAAGAACACACGCCAAGACTCACCCCAAGCAAGATCATATTTGATATAATGAAAAGACTTCATATCCTCTTGCATGGTTACAGACCTAGAATAAATAAACTCTTCTTCTCCTGTATCCGGATCAATAAATCTCTCATACAAACTCAGCTGATTACCTTGTAGCTTATAGGTACCTTCTCTCATCTCTCTTAAATCACCATTCCAAGCATCCCATCTGATTTCCAACTTCCATGTTCCATCCGGATAAAACATAAACTTATCATAAAGTATCCTATTCACCCATGGAGCCCAATCAACCGAAACATAGGTGTGTCCGGCAACCGATTCAATCTCCTCTTCGCAAGTTTTCCAAAAACATAAATCACCAACTGTCAACTCATGTTCCACTCCGGCATAGGTTCCTTGCACGATATTTCCTTTATCGTATTTTACAAGTAAGACTCCTTTATCTGCCTTCCATTCCAAGTTTTGTTCATCTATCAGATCTATCTTTTCATAAACTTTACGTATCCCTGTGTGATCTTTGTATAACCATAGAAAATACCTTTCCTCTACTCCGTTATGATCGGATATGTACAACCCGCTAATATCTTCTCCCCAATCGATTCCAACCCAAGAATCTTCTTCTTGACAGGCGGTCAACAGGAAAGACAACAACATCATCACTCCATATCCTATCTGTTTCATCTGAAATGTATTTTATTGAACCGGATTTGCTCTTCAAGTCTATCGTATAAAAAAGAAAAGCGATTATCCGAAGAAGAATAACCGCTTACTTTAGTAAATATGAGCGGCAAACGGGACTCGAACCCGCGACCCTCAGCTTGGGAAGCTGATGCTCTACCAACTGAGCTACTGCCGCATGACGATGCAAATATAGAGATTTCTTTCTTTTTTTCTTACCTTTGGGCCAAAAATCTTACAAATTATTTTCACAATGGAAAAATTAACCTTGATTAAAGTAGGTGGTAAAATCGTAGAAGAGCCTGACACGCTGCAACAATTGCTCCGCGATTTCTCTTCCATCGAAGGCCACAAAGTGTTGGTACATGGTGGTGGACGCTCGGCTACCAAAATTGCTTCTCAACTGGGAATTGAGAGCCAGATGGTAAACGGACGACGCATCACAGATGCCGAAATGCTGAAAGTAGTAACCATGGTATATGGCGGACTGGTAAACAAGAACATCGTTGCCGGACTTCAATCACTACAAGTCAATGCCCTGGGACTGACTGGTGCCGATATGAACATCATGCGTTCGGATAAACGTCCGGTAAAAGATGTAGATTACGGTTTCGTGGGCGATGTAAAAGAAGTGAATGCCGATGTACTGGCGTCATTAATCCAGCAAGGAATTGTCCCGGTACTGGCTCCTCTGACACACGACAAACAAGGACACATGCTCAATACCAACGCAGATACCATCGCCGGCGAAGTTGCCAAAGCTTTGGCCAAATACTTCGATGTAACGCTCATGTTCTGCTTTGAGAAGAAAGGTGTCTTATTGAACGAAGACGACGATGAAAGCGTCATTCCAGAAATCGACCGTGCTTCTTTCCAGAAATATGTAGCTGAAGGTATTATTCAAGGCGGCATGATTCCTAAACTGGAAAATGCTTTTCAGGCCATTGAAGCCGGAGTAAAGGAAGTTATTATCACACAAGCTTCCGAAATACACAAACATACAGGAACGCGCGTTCATTAACCATTCGTATGGAAAAAGAGATTGTTCATATCCATCAAGTCGTTACCCGGCTGCCGGAACTCCGTTTCACTGAACCTGTGGAATGGCGTATCTGCGAAGGAGAACAATGGGCTGTTGTTGGTCCGAACGGCGCCGGTAAAACGCTACTTGCAGATATCCTGCAACGTAAATTTGCTTTCCGGGAAGGAGAAGTCTGCTATAATAAAGAAGGAAAAGTCAGTGACATCATCCGAAGCATTGCGTTCAAGGACATTTATTCACTGGCTGATTGCCGGAACAGTTACTACCAGCAACGCTGGCATGCCACAGAATCTGATGATGTGCCTACCGTTGCCGAGACTTTATCTGCGTATGAAGGTACGGAAAACCTGAAAGAGGTGTTACACATCTTCGGTATAGAAGACTTGCTTCCCAAAAAGCTCATCTATCTGTCGAGCGGGGAACTAAGGAAATTCCTGATTGTCCGTACCCTATTGAGCCGTCCGGAAATATTAATCCTTGACAATCCTTTTATAGGTCTGGATGCTCCTTCCAGAGACTTATTGGTTGATATGCTCGGACAGTTATCTCATTTACACGGTGTACAAGTCATTCTGCTGTTATCCAATCCGGCAGACATTCCGGATATGATTACCCACGTATTGCCAATTGCCGGAAAGAAATGTTACCCACCGATGAGCCGCGAAGCTTTTCTGGCAGATACAGCACTTATCCAAGTCTTATTCCCAGAAGAGAACTGGATACAGACGGCGTTACCTGTCGATCCGAACAAACAACCGGCTACCCACGAAGTGACCTTCCGTATGGAACACGTTTGTATCCGTTATGGGAAACGAACGATCCTGAAAGATCTGGACTGGGAAGTAAAGAACGGAGAGAAATGGGCTTTGTTTGGTCCGAACGGAGCCGGTAAGTCCACCCTATTGAGTTTGGTTTATGCCGATAATCCGCAATCATACGCCAATACTCTTTACCTGTTCGACAAGAAACGCGGATCAGGAGAAAGTATCTGGGAAATCAAGAAACGGATCGGATATGTATCTCCCGAAATGCATCTTTATTATATGGAGAATGTGCCGACACTGCATATCGTCGGTTCCGGATATTTTGATTCAATCGGCCTGTTCCGAAAATGTAACGACGAACAGAATGCCGGAGCTTTGAAATGGATGCAGGTATTCGGTATTGATCATCTGAAAGACCGGCCTTTCCTTACACTGTCGTCGGGCGAACAACGGTTGGCCTTATTGGCACGTGCCTTCGTGAAAGATCCGGATCTGATCATCCTGGACGAGCCTTTACACGGATTGGATGTTAGCAATAAGAAACGAGCAGCCGCCATTATCGAACAATTTTGTTCACGTCCGGGCAAAACACTGATTTATGTGACACATTATCCGCATGAATTGCCAACCTGTGTTAAGCAAACATTTCAACTGGTTAAACATCTATAAAAAAGGATTATTCTAACAGTATTACACGCAGTTAGAATAATCTTTTTTATTACTAATCCCATTTTATCCAGTGAGAAGAAATGTCTCTTCTCCTTAAAATATCAATATTATGGGAAATATCAGTTATTCTGTAACGGATGTATGTTACAATTTCTATCGTTCCTCAAGTCCGTTTAATGCCACATCGGCATACTACACAGGAAACGAAAAAGAACAGTCTTTCATCGCTTTCATCAAGCAGGAAATCACAAGCCATGAAATGAAAGTATCGACCCGGAAGAACCATGAATCAACCATTAATCTCCTTCGACGGTTCCGACCGGGTATCTGCTTCAAAGACATCAATTATCAATTTGTCTGCGATTTTGAGGCGTACATGGAATCTTTGGCATACCACAAAAACACCATTGCCAAACACATGAAGCAACTGAAGCGGCACATCAACACGGCCATCAACAAAGACCTGATCAACTTGAAACAGTATCCGTTCCGGCAATACAAGATCAAGACTCAGGTTCCGAACCGTAACCACCTCACGCCTGACGAGCTCAAAAGGATTGAAAATTATCCTTCCCGTTCATGTATCGGGAAAAGTCGTTGCCGCGACATGTTCCTTTTCAGTTGTTATACCGGATTACGATTCTCGGATATTACCCGGCTTCAGAAAGACAACTTCCACCTCATTGACGGAAAATGGTGGCTGATCTTCAAAAGTCTGAAAACCGGAGTGACTATCAAGCTGCCTATTTACATGCTTTTCGACGGAAAACCGATTGAGATTTTCAAGAAGTACTGTAAACGGAATTTCAAGTCTTCTTTATTCGGACTTTCCACGACCAGTAATTCTGCCACAAACAAGCAACTGAAACAGCTGGCACAGAAAGTAAAAGTTTACAAACACATTTCATTCCACACTGCCCGACACACTTGCGCTACCATTCTTCTATACAATGGCGTACAACTAACCACCGTGCAAAAACTTCTCGGTCATCAAAGTATCCGTACAACCGAGGTTTACAGTGACATCATGGATATGACTGTTATCCGTGACCTGCAAAAGATCAAGCAGAAGAAAAACAAATAGCATATCAGCCAATCAACTTGTGTTCTTAGATTTCCTTTCCGGGAAATCTGTCTAATGGTACTTTCCAGCGTTGGAAAGCGACCGGGTATTCTCCCGCATATTTACCAACGCTGGTAAGTTTTATACGATTACACAAAAATACAGAGACACAAAGCTTCATAGATCTTTGTCAATCTATCAAACTCCGTGTCTCCCCCAAAATGCTGTGCGCAAAACACAACCGTCATTAAAAAATCTCTTCCATCAAATCCGATCCAAGACCTTACGGATCAAATCAGGAATCAAACCTTTATATTCCGTATTCATCTTACCACCCAGGCGATCAGCAATAATACAGCAAACTGTCATCGCACGATGCCCCATCAGAGCAGCCAGACCAGCCAGCGACGAACTTTCCATCTCGAAGTTCGTAATCTGATACTTATCCCAATGGAATGATTCTATTTTATGATTCAGGTCCGCATCAGCCAAAGCCAACCGTACTTTTCGTCCCTGCGGACCATAGAATCCATTGGCGGCAATAGTCACACCATGAATCACATCATCCTGACAGATCTGTTCAACCAACGACGAATCGGCCGATACTACATAAGGCATGATCCGATCCAATTTCCAATCCAATTGCCCCTTTAGAGCCTGTTCAAAGTCTCTATCACGCACTTGTTCATTATTGGCATAAAAATATAAAACACCATCAAACCCAATGGACTTGGTTGCTGCTACATACGAACCGATAGGTGTAAACGGCTGCAAACCTCCGCTTGTTCCGATACGCACCAAAGACAACTGACGAAAATCCGGTTTTATAGTCCGTGTCTGGAAATCTACATTTGCCAACGCATCCAATTCAGTCAGGACGATATCAATATTGTCCGTTCCTATTCCATGAGAAACCACGGTAATCCGTTTTCCCTGATACGTACCCGTAATCGTATGAAACTCACGGCTGGATACCTCACACTCCTTTGTATCGAAGAAGGAGGCAACCAACGATACCCGAGCAGGATCGCCAACCAATATCACCCGGTCGGCCAACTGTTCCGGTTTGACATGCAAATGGAATACACTTCCATCCGCATTGATAATTAATTCAGAAGGAGCGATCATTCTTTCAGCGGTTTAGTAGATGAACTGGTTGAAGCCGGTTTGGCAATCGCATCGCGCATGGATGTATCAGCCTCGATATTCTTCATCCGATAATAATCCATCACCCCAAGGTTACCCGAACGGAAAGCTTCTGCCATCGCTTTCGGTACTTCCGCTTCTGCTTCGATCACTTTGGCACGGGCTTCCTGGGCTTTCGCCTTCATTTCCTGTTCCAAAGCAACGGCCATTGCACGACGTTCTTCGGCTTTCGCCTGAGCAATATTCTTATCAGCCTGTGCCTGATCCATCAACAGATACGCTCCGATGTTCTTACCTATATCAATATCAGCAATATCAATAGACAGAATCTCAAAAGCTGTTCCGGCATCCAACCCTTTCCGCAATACCAGCTTCGAAATGGAATCCGGATTTTCCAATACGGATTTATGAGATTCTGAAGAACCGATCGACGAAACGATACCTTCACCTACACGTGCCAAGACTGTTTCTTCGCCGGCACCACCCACCAATTGCTTGATGTTCGCACGTACCGTCACACGGGCTTTGGCAATCAACTGGATACCATCCTTTGCCACGGCTGTTACCGGAGGAGTATTGATGACCTTCGGATTGACCGACATCTGTACGGCTTCAAATACATCACGTCCTGCCAAGTCTATAGCTGTAGCCATCTGAAATGTCAATTCGATATTGGCTTTCGAGGCAGAGACAAGGGCATGTACCACTTTCTCTACATGACCGCCCGCCAAGTAGTGTGCTTCCAGTTCATCACGGGTAAGCGTTTTCAGTCCGGCTTTGTGAGCCTCGATCATAGCTTGTGTAATGATATAAGGAGGTACCTTACGGATTCGCATCAGAAACAACTGAAGCAAAGAGATATTCACTCCCGAAACTTTCGCCGAAATCCAAAGCAGGAACGGCACATAATAAAAGAAAATGGCCAGCAGCAGGATGACTGCACCAGCAACTACCAAAGGAAATGTTGTGTCCATCATCGTATATACATTTAAACATTTATAATCTATTCTTTCCGCCGAACAATGACATTGTAACCTTCTACGCGCACAATGACAACCGGCGTTTTTTCATCAATAAATTCGGTCTCAGACTTGGCTTCCACCGTAATGTCGCCGAACTGGGCTTTTCCGATCGGAGCCAGCCGGGAAAGAGCAATTCCTTCATCTCCTTCCTTAATTCCCAGCTCACGACTGGATTCCAGACGAGAATCCACATCTGTATGCAAAGCCAATTTATTCAGTGAACGGGAACGCATCAGCCACACAAAACCAATCACGAAAACGATTGCCGAAACAATCAGCGTAATATTTCCGACAAGCATACCCATACTATAAGCCCAATACAAACCTCCGGTAGCGAACAAGACTCCACCGATACCCGCCAACGTCAATCCGGGCAGGAAAAATATTTCCGCCAATCCCAACAAGACTGCCGCCAGCATCACGAATACCAGAATAATAAGTTGAGTGACCATATCCTTATCGATTAATTCTACTAAGTTCCCGAATCATTTCTTCAAGAAACTAACTTCCGCATTACGCGCCTGTTTTTCCAGCTCTTCCACCTGAGGGATCGAAGCTTCCAGTTTAGCCTCCAAAGCTAAAATGGTTTCCTTCAGTTTCTCTCTCTTTCCCGGATTCTTGGTATAATCCTGGCGCAAAGAAGCCAGCTTCTTTTCATCTGCAGTAACCTGCTGCTTTAAAGATACAACTTTCTGATAAATAGATTTGGCTTCCGGAGATTTTATTTCATTCCACGTGTAATAAATCTTGTTATCTTGAACGACAAAGTCAAAATCCTTCTCGATTTCCTTCTTTCCATACGGAATTTCCAGATGTGCCAACTGTATCAGTTCCGAATAATCTTCTCCGGCTACCCAAGAATCCCGAATAGAGCGTACGGCTGCTCTGGCACGTTTCACTTCCACATCTTCCGTCTCCACCCGGTCATGATTTTCATTCGGGATAAACAGATAGACACAAACTTGTCCTTCCGGCTGGAAACGGTCGGAAACGAACCAGCCCAAACTCTTCACCTCATCAAAGACAATCATGTAATCATTATAAGGCGAATTGAAAGGCATACCCAACCGCTCGGGAGCCAGGTATGAATCCGAATTCATATTGTAGCGTGTCACAAACAGATCATAGCCACCCAAAGAGCCATTTCCTTGTGAAGCAAAATACATCGTAACACCATCAGAAAGGACAAACGGATAATTGTCATCGGCAGTACTGTTGATATTCATCGGCAACTGCTTCTCGTCGGCCCACTGGTTCATCAGACGAGACTGGGTAAACAGGCAATAATGATTCTCGTCTGTCGGATGAGCATAATAGATCTTATCCCCTTTCTGATTCATATAGACAGAAGAAGAGATTCCCGCCTTATCAAAGAACGAATTGTACGAAGTAAGCGAACCAGTCTCTTCGCTCAAGGTATAAGCAGAAAGGAAATCATCTTTATCCACCACCACACTGTCAATGATCTGTATGTTCTCGACCTTCTCCATCATACGCTTGGCATCTTCCAATACTTCCAGGCGTAATTCGGCAGTTTCCGTATCCCGTTTCTTCTTTTCCAGCCACTCGATATACTGTTCATACATATCGACTGCATCTTCAAAACGATACGTCTTATAATACACTTCCCCCAAATAACGGAACGATTCGATAACTTTACGTTTCACGGCAAACGAGAGGTGTTTCTCGGCCGCAGCCAAGTCGCCCGTTTCATAGCAGCATACTCCGTACCACAGATTATACGAAGAATTACTGGGCGATTGTTTGATCAGTTTCTCAAAAGCAGGCTTTGCCTCGGCATACTGTCCTTCATTGTATAATTTCTTGGCTTGGTCCAGACTCTGAGCCTGCAACTGGCCGCAAAGAACAGTTACCCCCAAAGTATAAAGCAGTTTTGTTACGAACGGTTTCATCACTTTCTTATCTTTTATAATATATTCCAGCTTCAAAGATAATCATAAAATTGTGTTTTGTTCTATCTTTGTGCCGTTATTTGGAAATATGGCAAAACGAACAGAAGAAGAACGGCTCTTTCTGAAAGTGGAAGAGAAAATCAGGAAGGCAATCCGGGAATATCAGCTGATAGCCGAAGGCGACAAAATATTGATCGGTCTGTCGGGAGGAAAGGATTCACTGGCATTAGTAGAATTCTTGGGACGTCGTTCCCGTATCTTCCAGCCCCGATTCTCGTTGGTGGTGGCGCATATTGTCATGACCAATATCCCCTATCATTCGGATACGGATTATCTGCGCCAGATGGCAGCCCAATACGATATTCCTTTCGTCTTGCATGAAACCAGTTTCGATGCTTCTACCGACAAACGGAAGTCGTCTTGTTTCCTCTGTTCCTGGATGCGCCGCAAGGCCTTGTTCGAAATAGCCAAAGCCCACGGATGCAACAAGATTGCTTTAGGCCATCACCAGGACGACATCCTGGAAACCCTGCTGATGAACCTGACGCATCAGGGAGCATTCGGAACCATGCCGCCGAAACTAAAGATGAGTAAATTCGAGATGGAAATCATCCGTCCGCTTTGTCTGGTCAGCGAAAAAGAACTGACAGCCGTGGCTGCCTGGCGTTCTTACCGCAAACAAATCAAGAACTGCCCCTACGAAACAGCTTCCAGCCGGAGTGACATGAAAGAATTGCTCCGACGAATGGAAGAGATCAATCCCGAAGCCCGGTACAGCTTGTGGGGCAGCATGACGAATATACAAACCGATTATTTACCTCAGAAAAATAAACAATAATATGCAAGCATTTCTTACTATTGCGATGTTGGTTATTTCCAACATCTTCATGACATGCGCCTGGTACGGGCATTTGAAAATGAAACAGCAATTCAGTTGGTTCGAACATCTTCCGTTGCTGGGAGTTATCCTTTTCAGCTGGTTCTTGGCTTTCTTCGAATATTGTTTTCAGGTTCCTGCCAACCGTATCGGTTTCCGCGACAATGGTGGTCCATTCAGCTTGATTCAGTTGAAAGTTATTCAGGAGGTCATCACGCTGGTTGTTTTCGTTGTTTTCAGCACCATTGCCTTCAAAGGAGAATCTTTCAAATGGAATCACGCGCTGGCGTTCCTGTTTCTGGTAGCAGCCGTTTATCTTGTATTTAAGAAATAATTCAACCCCAAGAACTCACGATCGCAATGCGTAAATTACTTTGTCCTCAATGTAAAATCGCCGCCATGTATGTAAAGAACGAGGCTGGCGAACGATTACTGGTTTACGTTACCACCGATGGTCAGGTTGTCCCAAAGAATCCGGAAGCATCCACCAAAGGATTTGATCTTTCTGAAGTATTCTGTCTGGGCTGTTCATGGCATGGCTCTCCCAAACGGATGAGTAAGCTATAAGCCGCTTGAATCACGAGATCTGTTTGGTAAACAAACATATACGCCAAAAGTGAAAGATATTTTCAGAAAAAGAAGATATATCAGAAGTATCGATTCCAAAACAAACGAATATCAAAAATAAAACCAACGGGGATTGTTTTTAACCCTCGTTGGTTTTGTTTCAAAAGACGCCGGCTTTTCAGCAATTCCCGGCGTCTTTTGGATAAAAGCCGGCGTCTTTTAAAACATTCCTAGGCATGAAATGGCTCTATAATAAATTCAAATGATTTTTATGTCAATGGGGTTCCAATTCAAATAGCTCAAAAGTCATGAAATCTTCTGACTGATCATAATTCATTTGATAATCTTTGCTGATATAAAGCCCATCTTTGTCTATAAAATGGACATACGAATTATAAACCTCTTCTGGCAATAAAGTTTCTCCTTTTATCGAAAAATCTTCATCCATTATGATAATGGAGCATTTTTTCCGACCATACACAGCTCGTCCCAGCCAATCCACCTCATCAGCAAGTTCTACCGCAGGGTAAGCAAAACGGTAATAAACCCTACGATACGGATCATAGATCAAGTCTCCATAACGAGCCACTTCCAAGCTAGCTTTCGGACCTTTCTTCTGATCACGAGGAAGTGGATTAAATGAAATAGCCTCTATATATTTACTTGGGACATGTACTCTCTTTACCTGTTGATGATCTTCTGTCGTTACGAATACATCCGGATTCATCTGAAACGAATAAATAAAATGTTTCCCATCCCAAATTCGGCTACAAGCCGACTGGGCATTCTCCATCTGTTCTTTTGTAAACACATCTCCATAAGTAAATGGTAATAAACAACATTCCTTTGAGACCGTATCAATGGCTACACTAACCGGCGTCTTCTCACTTGGATAAATATGATTAGCCATTGTTTGCGTGATATACAACTTGTCTCCAATTTGAACTGGAGGCACATAAGGATGGGAAGATGGCGTATATGACGGAACCACCTGATAACCTTCATCAGTCTTGCCATACGGTATCTTTTGAACAATGCACTTATTGGTATCTACTTTCATCAAACCGGGATAAGCATACGAAGAAACATATATATTATTAAAATCCTGTATGTAATAACCAGAAAGAGTCGTAACTCCATTTGGCCCTTCGCTATCCAAATCCACTTTAAAAAGGAAATCACAGGTTCTTACATCATAAAACAACAGTTGATTCGTCCGGTAATTAAGAAAGGACAAATATTCTTTTCCGCCATCTTCAAATACATACAAATAAAAGCCATTATAACGCGTTTCCGAATCTAACGCAAACGATTTCATTTTCCCGGTTGAAGACAATTCATATAAATCAGATGGAGAAACAGCCTCTTCCGATTTTTGTCTCTTACAAGCCGTTAAAGTCAGAAGAATAATACAGAATACAATAAATGGTTTCATATAGACATGATATTAGTTGATCGCAATACTACTAAATATTAAACAATAAAACAACTAACATATAAAAAAACTTCTTTTCCGCATCAACTAAGCACCTAAAAAAGAAGAAACCAAGGCATAAATCGTCCAGCCGTAATCTCTTCAGCCATCACCGGCCCATCTCCTTCTAAGTCACCCGCAGAAGAGGAAAGTCTCAGCTTTCTGAGGCAATCCGTAGCAGTTTGATCTTCTTATACACATAGTAAAAAGCGGGAACCAAGAATAAATCGGCAGCCAGCCAGGCAGTCGAATCGCCAAAGCAAACCGCCATATAACCCCATACCGGAACGGCAAACAAACTGACGACTGTACGGGCGATCATTTCGGCTACACCCGAGAACATCGCCAGATTCGTAAATCCGGCTCCTTGGATGGAGTAACGCAAAATACACAAAATACCCACCAAAGGGAAAAAGACAGCCGTAACATGTACATATAGGATGGCATCTTTCAATATCTCTGTTTCACTCGGATCAACAAACAAATAAAGGATCTGACGAGCTCCTAACATCAGAACGACAAATGTAAACACGGCATAAACCAGCATCATGCCGGTACTGGATTTGATCCCTTGCCAAACCCGCTCAGGTTTTCCTGCCCCATAATTCTGCCCGACATAGGTAGCCATTGCAATACCCAGACTTTCAAACGGACACAAGAAGAACATCTTGACGCGAGCCGCTGCCGTAAAGGCTGCCACACAAGCCGTACCCAACGCATTATTCGCACTTTGCAGCATGATGCTTCCGATCGCTGTGATCGAGAATTGTAATCCCATCGGAACACCAATCCCCAATAAATGTCCCGCCAGTCTCGAACGGAATTTCCGATCATTTTTATCTCCCTGGATAATCGGGAAATGACGGTACATATAAAAATAGCACAGCACGGCCGACACACCTTGCGAAACAACAGTTGCTACACCGGCTCCCAATACGCCCCATCCCAACACCAGGATACAAAACAAATCCAACAGCACATTCAGGACGGTTGAAAACATCAGGAAATAAAAAGGTGTCTTGCTGTCTCCCAAGGCCCGGATAATACTGGCCAGCAAATTATAGAAGAAAGTACACGGCACACCGATAAACGTAACCAACAGATACAGATAAGCATCCTTGAATATATTTTCGGGCGTCTGCATGATCCGCAGAATATCCGAACAGAAAAGACTGGTTATAAGAGCAACAGAGATAGACATGACAACCGCCAATTGCAAACTGACAGCCACATAACGGCGCATCGTCTCATAATCACGTGCTCCAAACTTCTGCGCAACCGGAATACCGAAACCACAACAGCAACCGTTACAAAAACCCAAGATCAGAAAAACAACAGAAGTACTTGCACCAACGGAGGCCAAAGCATTAATACCTAAAAACTTTCCAACAATTGCCGCATCAATCAACGAATAAGTCTGTTGCAATACATTCCCCAGCAACAACGGCAACGTAAAACTAAAAATGAGCGTTAACGGCTTTCCAACCGTCATTTCTTTTGAAGAAGCCATAAGGTTTTCTAATTTTGCGGCAAAGATAGAGAAGATTCAACAGATTGTGTTTATTACCGTATGGCAAAAATGTCGCGTATTAAGAAAGAAAAACAGATCGTCACGATCATGGTTAAATTATATTGCCGGAAGAAAGAAGGGAATCCTGAATTATGTCCAAGTTGCCAAGCTTTATTGGATTATGCTTACGCACGCTTGGACCGTTGTCCTTTCGGCGAAAACAAGACAACCTGCCAGAAATGTCCGATCCATTGCTATAAGCCTGCCATGCGGAAAAAGATGCGTGAAGTAATGCGCTTCAGCGGTCCACGTATGCTTCTTTATCATCCGATTACAGCTATCCGACATCTCTTCAACCGATAAATACGACTGATATGACTTATTCTGAATTATTACAACAACTGACGGTAGAAAGTCAAGATAACGGAGAGGTATTTACCCGAACCAATCGGTTGGAACGGATCAAAAGTCTGCTGCATGATTCTTCTTATGAACTATTGTATGCTGGAAAGCTGGCTCTCATCTATGGAAAGAAAGGTGTTACTCCAGCAAAAGCCCGGTTACTCGTTTCCTCTCACATTGATACGGTGTACACCCATTGTTTCTGCGAGGAAACCGATACACATTGGAAAGGGACATTCGACAACAGTGCGACCAATACAGCCTTAATCCAGTTGATGCTGGAGAATAAAATAGGCGACCATGTGCTGATCGCCTTTACCGGAGATGAAGAGATCGAATCCAGAGGAGCACAGGAAGTCAAGCGCTGGTGCAGCCAGCAGACTTGGCACCCTTCTGCCATCCTTGTACTGGACGTCACGAATGAAGGTTGGGACGACTCCGTTTCCTTCTCTATCGAAAACGACCGTGGCTTCGATCTTCTCACAGCCTATCAAATTATCTCATCCATTCAGGAGTCAGAACAACCTTGTGTCTTTCTTCACGACGCCCTACCCGATGAAACCTGGATCTATGGAGAGAAACAATATCCCGACGACCGGAGTTATCCATGCCTCAGCCTCTGTCTTCCTGTTGGCGGAGACATGCACAACGATACCGGTTGTTGGTTGAGGAAGGGAGAAGTTGATGAGTATTTGAAGATTCTATCAAGACTTTTAGAAAACCTGGCATAATATCATTTCTTCTTATAAGCCTCATACTTCTTATCGACCATAACCTCTTTAACCGCCTGGATGTAATCAAAACCATATTTTACATCCGGTAAAAGATAAGCACCTTCTACCCACTCATTCCATGCATAAATGGTTATTAACTTAGGTTGCTCAGGATGATTGTCGCAATATTCCTTCGCTTTCTGAAGAAAGGCAGCAAATGATCTGGGCGACTGGTTAAAATGAACCACATCCTTCTGCGTCTTATGAGGGAAACGAGGTGTATCATCCCAGCCAATTGAAGCATTGGGGAAATAAGGAATGGAAACAGCCTCACTCCATTTTTCCAGACGTTCAAAAGCTTCGGTACCCCATTGGATATAATCTTCCGGATGCGGTCCACCCCAGTTATACAAAGTCAAGCTACTAATTCCTAAAGTCTTTATCTGATTTAAGAAATGATCATTAGGCTCTCCTCCTGTCATTAACTGAATATGCAAACCTGGGAAACCAGCTTTTTTTACTTCTGTCCGGAAATAATCCAGTCCTTTACAGGTTTCCTCCAAAGAGCCGAACGTCTTGATCAAATTATCCAAACTGAAAACAGAGAATACCGGTTCGCCCTTTATCTTATAATAATTAGGTTGTTTGAAATATTGCTCTATCACCCTCTGTACCACAATCTTGAAGTTAGGCCAATCAATAGCCCCGTTCCATAACCGGGAATCGTCATCCTTATACCGATGCACATTCCAATAATTACGAGCCACATCATGATCTGCCCACATAATATAGAAATTCATCTTCCGGTTATTCGGAGCTTTCAGGAAGCCGTCATTCAAGCAACTCTCCAGGAATGGTCCATTATTAAACCAGTACCAATCAAAGATGAATGTATTAACACCATGATCGGTAGCCAAATCAATCCAACGCTCCATCACTTTCGGGTCATTATCCAATTCATATCCCCACAATGGGACCTTCGGCTGATAATGACCGGGAAAACGAGGATTTCCTTTCTTGATAATCTCCCACTCACCCGTACCATCCGGCCACAACACCTCTCTTCCCATCGGATCGTCATGACACGATGGCCAAATATAAGCAACCACAGTATATTCAGGAAACATGTTACCATCCTTATCTCCTGATTTCGCACTTACAAATCCACTTGACAACAACAGTGCCAATAACAGACAGCCCGTCCATAAACTACATTTCTCCATAAGTGTTATTTTATAAAGAAGATTCAACAAACCTATTCGTTAAAGTATTCATATAACCAGTTAATACTTACCACAAAAATAAACATACAAACTTCTAATATCAATCAGTATCGTATGAGATATTACGCAAGGACTGAATAGAATTCTTTCTCCCGTTATACTCGAATAATTGATCAAGCTCATTTACATCAACAGTGAAAGACGGATTAAATGAATCCGAATCCATATATTTCAACAATGCGTAATAGAACTGACGAGCTTCCGGTTTATCCTGAACAGAAAGAATATCAGACATACATACCAAAAGTTTTCCTTCACCAACCTTGAATTCAAATAACAAGCCGAGTTTATGATTTCGTTCAATATTATCGATAACCTGAATTATCGGTTTATATTCAGAAGGCATACTATCCAAAATAAGCGGACGGCTGCTCTTTATAATCGGGAACCATTGCCAGTTGGTATGATATTCTGTCGGGAATTCTGTGAACAAACTGTGTTCCGGATTCATCAACAAGCCCATTGTTCCCGGAGAAACTGGTTTCTTGATATTCTCACATATCGTACGGAACATTCTGTAGTTCCAATAGTCTGTCTGGAACAAACCTCCAACAGTTGATTTCTCATATTTCTTCAAATCAGGGAAATAAAGAACTTTCTTTCCTTCCTTCAGCTGTTGCTTCAAAGATGCGTCAAGTTTATCTGTTACCACGATGTCTTCCGAATGAGAGAAATCTTGTTTTACAGGATAAACCCACACTGGATACCTGTTTGCATATTCTGTATTGCCGACTTTAAGTGAAAGCGTACATTTTTCGGCTTTTGAAACGGAAGACAAATCAACAGACAGTTTTTTCACAAAGCCTAATTTCCCCTGCGCTATATCTATCTTTTCATTGCCGGAAGCCAAAGTTCTTCCATCAGTTCCGGAAAGTTTCCATTCCAAATCACCAGCTAAAGAAGCATTTGAGTAATTGGCAATATAGATTTCTCCTTCAAAAGGTTTATCGGATGAATAAGTATATGAAGACATTTTGACCATCGGTACAACTTCATTACAGAACTGACGCCATTCCTCCGATTTAATCAGGCCTTTGCTATCCATAAATGCATCAAGGATTCCGACAAATGCAGAACCTTGGCCCGGATAATCCTGCAAGTCGAGCAACTGGAAACCACCCATACCTTCTGTTCTGAGATTCATCTCGATATCAGCACGGTAAAGTTCGGCAGCCCAACGTCCGGATGCTTTGAAGAAGTCTTCAGCCTGTCCGCCCATTCCGGCATCTTCAAGTCTTTTCTTGAACACGGCGAAATTACGAGGTTCCAAAACTCCGGTATATTTATCCATTTCCTTATAATTAGGATATACCTGATATTGTCCTGTCTCATGTCCGATAACCGGAACAGTACTGCGGCTCACGGCTCCCGAAAAGTCCATACGTGTATTTGGATATGTATGATTCATATATCCACCATCATAAGCATCGGCAAAAGAGAATGAAGCACGTGCATGAGTGACAAACGATGTATCATTTTCCTGACCGACACGGCAAGTAACAAAGAAATCCTCACCTTCCTGCTGGCCTTTGAATCCAAGACTATTGTTTGAGCCATAAGCATACACATGCCTGTCTTCAATTTTACGGAAAGTGCCTATCAAATCTCTGAGCACAGCATCTTCACCACTTATTTCATTACCCAAAGCAAACATAACAAATGAAGCGTGATTACTGTACTCGTTCTGAATGGCAACACCTTCTTTTCTCAAGAAAGAAACCAACACTGAGTCTTTAGAATTCAGTCCTCCCCAGAAAGGAAGTTCTGGTTGCAAATATATTCCTTCAATGTCGGCAGCCTCAAAACAAGCTTCAGGCGGACACCATGAATGGAAACGATAGTGATTAATTCCATATTCTTTGGCAATACGGAAATAATGTCTCCACGAATCAACATCCATTGCCACATGAGCAGTCAAAGGAAAAACACAAGCATCATGTTTTCCTCTAAGGAATGTTGTCATATCATTGATGCTAAACTGTGTGCCTTTAGTCTCAAATTTCCTCAATCCAAAGTTCACACTTTTGGAATCGGACATATTTCCACAACTTAAAAAAACATTGACACGATAGAGAGCCGGATCGAACTCACTCCATGTAGCAGCATTCTCACCCAAGTCTAGCATTAACTCACATACATTCGAAGATACTTTTTCCAGCTTCTGCTCAATCTTTATGTTCTGTTTCTTATCCGTATTCCATGTTTCTGCTTCACATTTTATTATAGCTGGAGCGTCAGCACTTTCAATACCTGAAAATTCAACTTTTACCAAAGCTTTCTTAGCGTCATAATCAGGATAAACCTGTACATTTTTAATATGGCACTTATCAACAGCCTCAATATAGAATTTTCCGATAACTCCGTTCCAGTTTGTCTGTGTTGACTCTGTATAAGCATGAGAACTTGTTATCACCTGTTTAGGGACGGAAGCTCCGTTGTCAACCATTATAGTTATGGTATGTTCACCTGGAGAAAGAACTTCACTCAAATCATAAGTCTGAGGAACGGAAATATCAGTATTACTTCCCACTGGCTTATTATCCACCCAAACTTGTGTTGGCTTGGTTCGTTCCATAAAAAGGTTGATATTCTTATCTTTCCAATTTTCAGGAACAGTAACAGTTTTCTGATACCAAACCTTGCCGGAATATGAATAAGTTCGGGACAAATAAGTTGTTTCATCCATTTTTTCATTCTTTATTCCTTTCTTGTTTGTATCAGTTGTTCCCGGCAAAAGCAAAGAATCGGAATAGGCAGATACAGAATCCATGCGGAAAGCCCATTTTCCAGACAAATCAATTCTCGGACGAATATATTTGTCTGTATTGTTCATACACGAATTCATCAAAAGGAGCATACAGAATGCTGAAAAAAATGTTTTCTTCATAATGTTTCTGATTTATTTGCTTACAAATTGACCTTCAAAGAATCACCTTCCTTGATCTTACAGACTTTTGTTTTTCCGTCTTTTGGTATAACAGAAATATTCAATTTCAGTCTTAACTACAAATATATTATAAATACCAACTGAAAAGTACTCTATCAACGAACAAAAAATTATCTCATCCTTTCAGGAGACAGAACAACCTTGTATCTTTCCTCTCGATACCCTATGAAACCCACCGCTAATCATTCTACTGAAAAAGAACCTTGCAGTCGGATGTCTTCCACAGAAGCACCTATATATACATCAAATTGTCCGGGTTCCAATACAAACTGCATATCCCGATTCCAGAGTTTCAGGTCGTCTGCTGTCACCGTCAGTTGTACTTCTTTTTCTTCACCCGGCTTCAAATAAACCTTTTGGAAAGCTTTCAAAGCTTTCACCGGAGTAGTCACACTACTTACCTTATCACGAATATACAACTGAACCACTTCTGCTCCTTCTCGGTTACCACTATTCTTCACCTTACAAGTAACCCGAACCTCATTGTCTGTTGCTAAACTGTTCGATACATGTAAGTCTGAATAGTCGAAGGTTGTATAGCTCAAACCATAACCGAAACAGAATAAAGGATCGGGCGATGAGAATACGTAATCACGACCGGGCTTTTCTGGCGTACCCCATTGTTTATAATATCCTTTACCTGAAGGTTTATGATTAGCATACATCGAAATATGACCCGTTGTTGGCGGGAAAGTCATCGACAGACGTCCAGACGGATTCACATCACCAAACAAAATCCGAGTAATCGCGTCTCCTCCCTTTTCTCCCGGATACCAGGCTTCCAAGACAGCATCTACTTTCTTAACCTCTTCAGGAATCGTATAAGGACGACCATTTACCATCACCAAAACAACCGGCTTTCCCTGTTTGGCTACAAGATCCAGCAGTTCGGCCTGTACACCGGGAAAATTCAACTCATTCCGGTCATAACCTTCTCCGCAGGTATTGACTTCTTTCGAATTGGCATCACCCCAACCGATACCTGAATAAATCACACTGGTACCACCTAATACCAGAACAACCACATCACTTTCCCGGGCTAATTGAGCGGCTTCTTCAAAACCATCCTTCGATAAAGAAGTAATACCACATCCTTCCGCATAGTTTACTTCCACCTCTTTTCCAACATAACGTTTGATGCCATCCAATACCGTTACGCCATAATCGTTATTCTTCGTAATGCTATAATCCCCAAACTGAACCTTATCTGCATTCGGACCAATGACGGCAATGCGTTTCAGCTGATCCTTCGACAACGGAAGCAGCTGCTCCTTATTCTTCAACAAGACCACCGATTCTTCTGCTATCCGTTGAGCCAAGTCAATATGTTCCTGACGATGTACAAGCGTTTTCGCTTTCTTCTCCGAATAACGGAAAGGACGTTCAAACAGTCCTAACTTAAACTTCACACGCAACACACGTGCCACAGCCGAATCTACCAAAGCCTCCGATACAGTTCCGGCCTTTACCAAATCTACCAGCTTTCCATACGCGTAACTACCGGGTGCTTCCAAATCAACACCTGCCGTCAATGCCTGCACTGCCGATTCTGACGGATTTGCTGCCGTATAATGAAAGTTATCCAGCATACCGACAGCTCCATAATCCGAAAATACATATCCGTTAAAGCCCCACTCATTCCGTAATACGTCTGTGAGTAACCAACGACTGGCATGAACCGGAATACCATCCACTTCATGATAACCCGGCATCAAACTATACACATTAGCCTCTTGAACCACTGCTTTAAATGGCACAAAATGTAATTCTCGCAAATTACGTTCTCCCACCAGCGAAGGAGCCAGATTGATCCCGGCCTCCGGAACCGAATAAGCCACAAAATGCTTAGCCGTACAAGCCAGCTTTCCGGGTTCGATACCTTTGCGTGTCTGTTCTGCTTCTCCTTGCATACCTGTTACGAAAGCAACACCCATTTCCTTTACCAGGCAAGGATCTTCTCCGTAACATTCTTCTACCCGGCCATAACGCGGATCACGAGCCAAGTCAAACAATGGAGACAGTGCCTGATCAACGCCGGATAAAGAAGCTTCTGCTGCAATCACCGAAGCCATCTGCTTGATCAGTTCCGGATTCCAAGTGGATCCCAAACCAATCGCTTGCGGGAAGATCGTTGTACCCAAAGCCATCTGGCCATGCAAACATTCTGCTATCTGGATAGCCGGAATTCCCAAACGAGTTTGTGTCCGTAAATACCGATCAGCGGCCTCGGAATACTGCGCCACCTTGCTATGTTCCACAAAAGGACTTTCCAGACAACCTATACTTCGTCCCTGGAAAAGCTTTACCAACGAACTGTCCGTCACCTGACCTTTCTGATCCATCTGCAAAGCGTTCAGACTCTTCATATTCAGCTGATCCACTTTTTCTTCCAACGTCATTCGCTGCAATAAATCCTGAACCCGTTCTTCCACCGGGAGATTCGGATTTTTATAGGGTATCTGTTCCTGTGCTTTCATGCCTGACGAAGCGATTGCCAGCAAACAAACAACCCACTTCATTCGATATGTATATCTACGTTTCATTACTCAATCTTCCTCCTTTTCTATTTCTTATTCGCTTCAACCACTTCCATATCTCCTTGCTGATCGAATGTCAGACGACCATTCTTATATTGACCTTCGATTTGCGTCTTCTGCGATGTGTATAATTTAAACGAAACATTCCAATCTTTTGGCCAGCAAGGCAATAAATACGCCTTGTCGTAACTCTGCAAAACCATATTCTGCAAAGTAAGCATCAAGTTACTTCCATGATCCTGATCCGGAACCCAATCATAATTTGGTCCCCACATAGCCAAAAAGCGATGATTCGGATTCGTATTCTTCACTTTCTTACGAAGCATATCTGCAGCTTCATCCACTAGGCCCAGAATCGCAGCTTCTTGTCCGTCTTGTCCCCAACCATACCAACTGTCAAAGTTTCGGTTGCGGAATGTCCGGACACCCGTCTCATGCAAGCCATTTGAGAAGTTTGCCAAACCAAACGGAAAGACCGCGTATAATTCCGGATTCTCCACATTGGTCCGTTTCTCCAAAAAAACTTCGGCAGGAAGAAATACTTCTCCCTGAGCGATTCCTTTCTTCGGCAAGCCCGGTAAACCTTTCTTCAACTGCTGATAATACGAACGATCTGCATCCGACAAGAGATGAGACGGTAACTTTTCCAACGCATCCAATACATAATGTAATCCGGCAACTGACGGCATGTCATTCTCTACCTCATACCAATAAGTTTCTACTGCCTGAGTCGGGGTAACACGGATCTGTCCCTGCTCATTCCGGAAACGGGAATCAAAGTAAAGCAGAAATTCTTTGATCGCAGGTAACGCTTTTTCTTTCAGAAACGCCTCATCACCACTATATGAAACATAGTCCAGCATCAACTTACTCAACTCCAGACTCTGCACCCAAATATGACGAATGTACATACTCAAAACTTCATTCGGAGAATGGCCTTCCCGATCCCATCCGTAATCTCCACTCGCATACGTCCCGAAAATGGTCATCGTCTCCGGTATAAAAGCTCCTTTCGCCTGATAATATTTACTAGCCAAAGTTTTGAATGCCGACATCCGGCCCAAATAGAAGTCGAACAACGTCTGCATCTGATCAAAGTCGCCATTTGCCAGCATCGCATAATACGGTAAACGCGTATTCTGCCACCAAAAATCATTTCCCCAATTCCGATAATCCGGTGAATAGTCGGTCGAAGCATTCGTATATTTAGGATCTGTAGTAAAAATAGAACCATTAAACTTGATCGGGAAATTTCCCCGTCCACTTCCTGCCAACATATAACGCTGCAAAATATAACTCTGCGTCAGCTGATGAGCAAATTCCTGATCTTCGGGTATATCTACATAAATATAACTCTGCTTCCAAAAGTCAGACCACCAATTCTGGCTTGCCAGGAATGCCTTGTCTGCTGAAGTTTGTTTAGCCAGATGTTTCACTTCCTTTTTCCAGGCAGCGACCGATACAGACTGAGCCGAATGAGTGACCAGCTTCAACTCGCACTGACGAATACCCGAAGAAGAGAGAAAAGTAGAATCATTCACTTTCTTCAAACCTTTGGACGACATATTCACTCCCCAGATACGATTTCGGATTGGATCCGGAAAATTACTAGCCACTGATTCTTTCTGCTGATGCTCCATCACCAAATCATATACCGAGCCAACATTCTGATGATACCAAACAATATCCTTCCCTTCCGACTGAAAGACATCCGCCGATTCTTCAATCTTTACCCACGAAGGCATCTGGTTCAACCAAGCAGAAAGAGATTCCTCCTTTGTAATCACATGTGGTTCCTTTCTCCAAGACTCTGCCGTTACTTTTACCTCATAAGGCGAATCACTTTTCATCCGTAAATAGGCCGTTTCCTGATTCGGATCCATATAGAAACAGAACTTCACTGTTTCTCCCGGCTTTCCTGCGGTAACATAAATCGCTCCGTCCTTCAACACCAACTGCTGAGAAAACGGCTTCCCCTCTTGAAAAGGATTCGGAGAAAGAGACACTCGAATCCGTCCCATTTTCATCAAACGGTTCGCTTCACTGATAGCATCCGTCCTGGAAAGATAAAACAACAAATCCCCGTTTTTCTCCACCCACAGATTGGCTCCCAACTCACCATTCCCAAGAGGCATCGACCCCGCCGAATTTTCAGAAGGTGTGTTCCACTCTACATTATATCCATCTATTTCCGCTTGTTGCGCAGTAGCCATACTGGCCATCAAAAGCCCAGCTACAATCATTGACATACTATTTTTCATGATACGTATAAAATATGTGTTTCTTTATTCCGTTGGTTATTGTCAAAGGTACAAAAATATTGTAGAAGTAAAATAGGTTTTGGTATTTATTTTCAAATTATTATTTAATGGAAAACATCAAGTAAACACCTACTTATCTAACTACTATTTCTTATTTATATCTTATTTTTTATTTGCTTCACCAATGTGAATTAATTAATTCACAAATATGATTCAATTAATTTACCAATATGAATTGATTGCATTACATTGGTGAATCAAATAATATATAACTGTTTTTTCAAGAGTTTCATATGAGGTTTATATTAATTCCCAACTGTTTTTCAATAGATTAGATTCTTATATATTTATTTGCAATATCTACCTTCGGCTGAAACAGAAAAGTCCGGAGTCAATGCGCAACGTATCCGTCCAACGTCTGGCACAAACCTTATCGGCTATCGGTATAGAATGCATCCATACCCGTTATGGTAATTTATATCGGGTGGTTTCACACCCTTCACAGTAATTCATTGAATACTATCTATATAGTGGGGTGTGTGAACCCCTGTTTGGAATTTGAGAGATGTAGAAAGGACAAACATTTACTCTATTGATAACTACGAGATAGTCATCAACATAACATTAATCTGTTCCCTGCTGACCATATGTAAAGTACACAAAAGTCAATCCATGATAAATATTACAGACATTATCTTAAAGTTGAATATAGTAATAACCGGAAAACTACGACAGATAGACACAACAAAACAATAATAACTAGCAGATTATAGATTCAATTATTATAAAAAAATAAAGATTAGCACCTGAAATAATAAAAAGCTTACTAAGCAACAGGTATATTAAAAACGCTTATCATATGTAGCACAGCTCCTGAATAGAATTTTAGACGACAATAACAATATTAGTTTCAATTTCAAAAGAACCATATAGCTTTTGATATTGATAAAAAATGATTGATAGATTATGATGCAACTCTATTTTTTAACATAACCAAACAATATACAAGGAACAAAAACGTAAACTCTTATTTGGAATTCTATAAATAAGAAAAAGCGAAGATATTCAACATAAAAAACTCTCCATAAAGAAACCTACTAAGAATCTTTATGAAGAGTTTACAATTCAAATTTAAGGAATCTCATCATAGACTCCTATTTCCATAATTGAAGGAGAAATCTTACCTTTGTTTATCACTATTTTCACTTTATTCCCATAAACGCGTTCAAAACGATGAACTTTAACTGCCCTAGCATTTGGATTTATTGGAATAGGTAACCATTCTCCATCTTTTTCATAATACAAAGTATAATCCTGAAATGTACGGCGCAGATCAGAAATAACAATCGCATTAAATGAAGTTCTCTTTTCAAAATCAATGATATACCAAGGATGTTCTACCAACGGATTAGAACGCCACTCAGTTTTGAAATCATCATCATTAGCGAAATCCATAATCCACATATCATCAGACCAACTAGAAAAACAAGGCCGATGCTTTGCCAAATTTGGATAAATAATCGGTTCATCATAATCATCCAACATCGGAACTTCGATTGACTCATCATTCCATATTTGTCCGATCTCCGACAAAGTTTTCATAACATTATCGTCTATCAAACCATCCCGATTAGGTGCTACATTTAAGATAAAATTACAACCAATACGATTCATCGGATCAACATTTTCTTCCAATATATATCGGCAATCTTTTACAGGAGATTCCGGAAACGTAGTCTTCCAAAACCAACTTGCATTAATCGGTAGACAAGACAGTGCAGGTAAATGATTCGATTCTTTTGATATATGTTGACCTGCATTTTGTTCGTAGGATTTTATATCAGTATAAAACAACATATCCGCTGGATATTTAGCTGCATTTAAATCCATCACCAAACAATTTGGCTGAAATTTTTTAATAAGTGAATAAATTTCATTGAACGGAATATCCTCATACGAGATACGAGACCATGGAGCATCCCAACCATCAATAATAATTGCAGTTATCTCACCATAACCAGTAAGCAATTCTGTCAGTTGAGTCTTCACCATTTCTATATCTTCTCGTGTAATAAGACTAGGACGCAACTGATGATGCATATCGAGAATAGAATAATAAAGTAAAACCTTTAAACCTTCTTTCCTAAAAGCATCTACGTACTCTCTTACCACGTCACGTCCTAAAGGAGCGTTCATCGCATTATACTCTGTTGTTTTAGTATTCCACAAACAAAAACCATTATGATGTTTCGTTGTTAAACACCCATAGCGCATCTTAGCTGATTTAGCCACATGAGCCCACTGAGCACAATCCAATTTTGATGGATTGAACAATTCTATAGGAGCATTTGGGTCAGCCCAATCATTATCCATATAAGTACCCATATTAAAATGAATAAACATTCCAAACTTCAGTTCTATGAAATGTTGCCGCAATTCACGTAAACTTTTAGAGTTTGTCTTTCCGTCTATCTGTCCATAGGCACTTATTAATGGGAACAAGCTAAAAATAAGAAAGAAAAATAAATAGCGCATGTTATTATTTATATAAACATTTTTCACACTATACAAATATGTTCATTATACATAATGTTACAAAACTTCCTCAAGCTAGTACTTTATAATACCACCCAATTAATATCCTAAATTTTGATTCAAATTCTCATTACTATTTATTTCACTAGTTGGAATAGGAAACAAAAGATCTTTTTCTTGTAATATCGGGCCATAAGTAAATTGGTGACCTACATAATCATCAAAAGCACCAGTTTTTAGATTAAGAACCTTACGCGTACGAGCCATATCGAACCATATTTTATTTTCATAAGCCAATTCATGATAACGCTCTTTCCAAACAGCTTCCCTAAATTGGCTCTGAGACAAACCAGACAACAATTGTAATCCAGCTCTCTGACGAATTTCATTCACACAGTTATAAGCATCCATGGAAGGACGTCCTTCTGCTTCATTTGCAGCCTCTGCATATAACAATAAAATATCAGCATACCGCAATAATGGGTAATTAAGGCTACTCTGTGCAGTATTCAGATTCGCATCCGTATCAAAGAATTTATAAATATAATAAGAACCGAAATTAACCTCCTTCGTCCTATCTGTATTAGACGTATATTTCGTATAATAAAAAGCCTTTTCCTCCGTACGTTTATCACCCTCTTCATAGGTATCGATAAATTCATCTAATGCGTAAATTCCACCATCTTCTGTAGAATAATAAGAGATATCAAGATTATAAGGCAAATAAACCGTTTGAAACCCATTCGCTACAACGCTTGACTTATATTGAATCATCAAAATATGCTCCTTTTGATTTTCCATAGCTTCACTATGTAAATCATCATAAGAAGTAAACAGACTACATGCACCACTATCTATTACCTCCTTGGCTTTTGCCGCTGCCAACTCGTAATATTCAGAACCTGCTTGTAATGGATAACCCGCCATTGTCATATACACTTGAGCCAAAACTGATTTAATTGCAGCCATTGTTACACGACCACTTGAGTCAGTCCAAGGTAGAGATGATTTTTCGGCTTCCTGCAAATCATTTACAATTTGAGCGTAAATACTCTCTACAGAAGCTTGTTGAGGATATAATTCTGGGGAAGAAGCATCTACAGGTACTAATACCAATGGTACAGATCCAAATAAACGTACTAAGTTAAAATAATTATACGCTCGTAGGAAATAGGCCTCGCCTAAACATTTACTCTTTTCTGTAGCATCCATCTCTATATTTGGTATATGAGTAATAGCTAAATTCGCATTAGCTATAGCACGATATGGATAATTCCACCAACTCTCACTATAACTATTATCTGAATCATTAATACACATACGAACTTTATTTATATTCTGGTTTTGTCCAACGCGCGTACCCGACAAACCTGTCATAAAATCAGTCATTAAATAAGGATTTCCCCCATAATCATTATCAGCTGCATAACGGAAGTCTGCATATATGGCATTTACTATGGAGCGAGCTTGTTCCGCACTTTGAAAATAATTTTCTTGTGTAAAATTGGAAGGATCAGATTCTTCTAGAAAGTCAGTACAAGCTCCACAAGCCACTAACGATAACATCAATAATATAGAATTAATTTTCATAATACATTCTTTTTAAGAGATTAAAAATTAACATTTAAGCCAATGGTAAATGTTCTAGGTTTAGGATACCCAAAAACCGTGATACCTTGCGCAAAGGTTTGTGTAGCATCAGAAACTTCAGGATCATATCCTGAATATTTCGTAACCAAAAAGAAATTCTGTACACTTGCATATACACGAAGGAATTTCAAATGCATTTTCTCTGTCAAAACAGATGGGAATGTATAACCCAATACAAGATTTTTTCCCCTCAAAAATGAACCATTTTCCACGAAGTGAGAATCTATATTTGTCGTATATCCAGCACCCGTAGGACGTAGTTGAGCTATCATCGTATTTTGATTTTCGGGAGTCCATGCATCTAATATTGTTTTATAACTATTTGCTATACCTGTACGGTCTTCTGCCGAATGTTTAGAAATGTCTAAAACATCATTTCCAAACATATATTGCAAATCTACTACTAAATCAAAATTACGATAACGGAATGTATTTGAAAATGTGCCATAACCGTCTGGAATACCTTTACCTATAATCACACGATCTTGATCATTAATCTGCCCATCATTATTCATATCCGCAAGTTTCAAATCTCCCGGAAGCAATCCATAACGAGCCGCCTCTTCTGCTTCATCTGTTCCCCAAGTTCCTAAACGTTTATAACCATAAAAAGATCCAACAGATTCCCCGACACGAATGATATTGTTACTAGCAGACAAAATATCTGGTCCTGGGAATATATCAGCATTTCCTTCACTTAAAGACAAGACCTTATTTTTATTGAATGAAATATTAAAACTTGATTCCCAAGTAAAATTTTTCGTTTGGATATTCACAGTGTTAATAGAAAACTCAAAACCTTTATTACTCATGCTCCCCACATTTTTAACCATCGTAGTGTAACCACTGGATGCCGGGACAGGAGCGTCTAGTAACATGTCTGTCGTTTTCTTATAATAAATGTCAAACTCCATATTAATACGACTGTCAAATAAACCGAGGTCTAGTCCAAGATTCACTTGTGACGTTTTTTCCCATTTCAACTCCGGATTCGCCAAACTGGAAATACCAATACCCGATGCCTTCGCATCACTAAAAACCAATGTGTAATTTCCTAAAGCACCTTGAGAAGCATAAGCATCCGTTTCAGAGTTACCTGTTACACCATAACTCGCACGCAATTTCAAATTTGAGATTCCTGGAGTATTGTCTTTCATAAATTCTTCTTGAGAGACACGCCATGCTGCACCCACAGATGGGAAAAAGGCAAAACGATTAGAAGAACCAAATTTAGAAGAACCATCAAAACGAGCAGTCGCAGTGATCAAATAACGACTATCAAAACCATAATTTACACGAGCAAAATAAGAATTCAAGCCATAAGCATTCGCAGCAGAAGAAATAGAAGGATTAGTCGCAACACCCAAATTGTTATATTGGAAAAAATCATCTTCAAATCCCGTACCGCTTGCTGTTGACGAGGAATTATCCACGTGTTGCCAAGAAAGACCTGCCATAGCTGTCAAAGAATGTTTCTGTGCAAACTCTTTCGAGTAAGTCAAATAATTCTCAAACTGCCACGAATTATTCCGATTATTATAAACAGATGCGCTTCCATTTGGAGCAGAGATCCAAATCAACTCCTTACCAGCATAATAATCTTGACGTTGGTTAATAATATTAGCTCCTACCATAGAGCGAAATACTAAACCTGGCATAAAGGTAATCTCTGCATAAGCATTTCCTAACATATTTTGGGTAGTCAATCTATTATTTCGATCTGTTGCAACATGAACAGGGTTATTACCTCCTTCCATTCCTGGATAATCATTATTTCCAGCCCAAGTTCCATCAGCATATTTCACTGGTATAATAGGTAATTCCTCTACAATCTGTCGTCCGACGGTAATACCACCATCACCCATGGAATCAGTCTGCCGTTCTGATTGATATGTATAATTTAAACTACCTCCTACTTTCAACCACTTATTGATTTGACTATCCAAATAAAAACGACCAGAGTAACGTTTCAACCATGACTCTACTATTAATCCATCCTCTCCACGAAAACCAACGGATAATCCATAACTATTTTTCCCATCTGAATTGGCCACTGAAATCTGATGAGTCTGAGAAAAAGCGTTACGAATAGCCTCATCCTGCCAATCCGTATCATAAAGAGGATTTCCATTAGAATCAAACAAAAGAGGATTAGTTCGTTTTGTCTTTGGATCAACATAAACTCCATTTGCAAATCCCTCAGGATCATATTTAGAGGCATTTTGATAAGCTATTTCTTCTGCTTTCAAAAATTCCTCAGCATTTAAGACATCTAGTTTTTTAGGCAATATTCCTACTCCAAAATCAGCGTCATAACGAATGCTCAACCCTTGTCCTTGTCCTTTCTTCGTCTGAATCAAAACAACACCATTAGCACCTCTAGCTCCATATATTGCTGTCGCAGATGCGTCTTTCAACACCTCTACTGATTGAATATCATTTGGATTTAAATAATCAATGGGTGATGTCCCATTTTGTAACGTACTTACATTAAGTATAACTCCATCTACAACATACAACGGATCATTTGTCACGCTAATAGAGGAATTTCCACGAATGCGAATAGTAGTACGTCCTCCAGGACGACCAGAGTTCGTAGAAATATTAACACCAGAAACACGACCTGATAAGGCCTGCCCTACAGAAGTTACCGTTCGTTGACTTAACACTTCATCTTTTACTGAAGCTGAAGATCCTGTCAAATCACTTTTTTTCATCGTACCATATCCTACAACTACCAACTCATCCAAAGACTGACTATCTTCTCTTAACGTAATAGAAAATGTTTTTTGGTTTCCTACTTTTATTTCCAGGTTGGCATAACCAATATAAGAGATTTGCAAAGTTGCACCTTCTTCTATATCCAATGAGAACTTACCATCCATATCGGTAATCGTTCCGTTGGTGGTACCTTTTACCATTACATTAGCACCAATCACAGGCATACCAGATGGATCAACGATGGTTCCGGTTACAACTTTTCCGGATTGTTGAACCACAGCATCTTTCTGCATCAACAAGATATTATTCCCCTGCATGGCATAAATAATGTCTGTCCCAGCAAACATTTGGTTTAACACTTCGGCAACCGTTTCGTTGTTTGCCTGGATCGTCACAGTGTTGTTCAGATTTACTTTGTCATGATTATAGACAAACAGATAATCTGTCTGTTCTTCGATTTGCTTGATGACTTCTTTCGCCTGCTTCTGATTTGCATGGATATTTACCCGCAGACTTTGTGAGTTAACATTTATAGCAAAGGCCGAAGAAACACATAGTACTCCAAATAATGAGGTTAGCTTCATCAGTCTAAAAATGTGCTTAAATTCGGTTAACGACAAGGCATTTGACACCTTGATCAACTTTTTATTCATAACTTTGTTGCAATTAATTTGTTGGTATTCGATTTAATTCCCGTTAGTGTCAGAATACTGACTTTTTTGAGCCGGGCTATGTGGCAGCATTACCCGGCTTCTTGTTTTGTTCTTTCATTTATCCATAGGCACTTTATTTTATTGTTATTACATTCTGTTCGTTATCTTTTACATAACGGAAATGATGTTCCATCTGTAAAACCTTCAACACCTGTTCCACGCCGTCTTTACTCCGGAACTTTCCCGTATAACGTTCCTTCAAAAAGGCCTGATTCTGATGTTGTATCTCCACATCAAAATACAAAGACAACTTTTCCATAATCTTGTAAATTGGTTCATCCAGAAAACAGATCAAACCTTCTTTCCATTTGAAATAATCCGGATTCTGAATAAGTCCCGAATAATATTGCCCATCCTTGAAATAAACCATCTCTCCCGGTTTCATCGAATGAGGTTCCCGCAACCTCGATGATTCCAGTAAGACACTTCCTTTTAATAAAGCTACTTCAAAGTCGGCTTCTTCTTCATAGGCCGAAACATTAAATTCTGTTCCCAATACCTTTACATCCACTTTCGAAGTCTTTACGACAAATGGCACTTTTTCATTCCGGCGGACTTCAAAATAAGCCTCTCCTGAGAGTTCCACCGACCGAGTATCTTTCTGAAAAGAAAGTGGATAAACCAATTTGGAATGAGCATTCAGCCATACTTTCGTACTATCCGGCAACATCAGTTCTGCGCGTTGCCCAGCAGGTACATATAAAGTTTGGTACAGGGGTCGTTCTTCCGTATCTTGTTCTGACTGTCTGAACTCCCATCCATATTGAATCCCCAATACCAGTAAGATCACAGCTGCGATCTTGACGAGTTCGACTCCTATCGAACGAAGCTTTATTTGCTTTGCCCGTTTCCGAAGTGTTTGAGCAGCCGACTGGTTCATCACGGAGATGTCGAATGCTTTATGTAAAGCCATGAACTCTTTCACATGCGCTTCATCCGCATCCAGCCAATCGACAACTTGTTCCGCTTCTTTTGCCGTTACTCGTCCTTCAATATATCGTTGTAATAATTCGTAATCCATCTGTTTTTTATCCGTTTCATTAATATGACAATTCAACCCTAAAAATCCCTGAACAAAAAATCCACTTTTTTCAGAAAAAAATCAAGAAGTCGATATTCTAGTATATTTTATCTGTTTCGTGTTAGGAGAAATAACTGATATTCTTTTTCTTTGTTCTATCAAATAAAAACGGATTGCAAACCTAAACAACAAAATGACATGAGAACTATTTGGAGTTTATTGGGTGCCACGTTGCTATTGACGGCTTGTGGTACAAATCAGCAAGAGCAGATGGCGTTTCAAAACACGATTCCAATCGAGCCAAATGACACTAAAGAAATGATTATCGAAAAGGCGGCTCACGTGGTTCCAACAGAAAACCAGTTGGCTGCTCTTCATAATGAATACATTGCATTTATCCATTTCGGCCCCAATACATTTACCCGCCGTGAATGGGGAACAGGTATGGAAGATCCTAAAATCTTCGACTTGAAGAACTTGGATACCGACCAATGGTGTGAAACCATGAAGGCTGCCGGCATGAAGATGGTTATTCTGACAGTGAAGCATCACGATGGCTTTGTATTGTGGCAAAGTCGTTATACAACACATGGAATTATGTCGAGTCCATTCCAAAATGGAAAGGGAGATGTATTGAGAGATTTATCTGCATCTTGTCAGAAATATGGACTAAAGTTGGGTATTTATCTTTCTCCGGCTGACTTATTTCAGATAGAAAGTCCGGATGGTCTGTATGGAAACCTGAGTAAATATACCAAAAGAACGATCCCACGTGAAGTGCCGGGTCGTCCGTTTGCCAACCAGACTAAGTTTGAGTTTGAGGTAGATGATTACAATGAGTATTTCCTTAATCAGCTGTTTGAATTGTTGACCGAATACGGCCCTATTCATGAAGTATGGTTTGACGGAGCACATCCGAAGCGGAAAGGTGGACAGCGGTATAATTATACTGCTTGGAAAGAATTGATTCACAAACTGGCTCCGCAAGCTGTTATCTTTGGTCGGGAAGATGTCCGTTGGTGTGGTAATGAAGCCGGGAAAACAAGAGATACCGAATGGAATGTCATCACTTATCCGCACAATCCGGATACAGCAACGGTTTTCGTTGATATGACGGATACAGATCTGGGCAGCCGCGAGGTTTTGTATAAAGCGAAATACCTGCATTACCAACAAGCAGAAACGAATACCTCTATCCGTGAAGGTTGGTTCTATCGGGATGATACACATCAGAAAGTAAGAAGTGACGACGATGTGTTTGATATTTACGAACGTGCTGTCGGCGGCAATTCAACCTTCCTGTTGAATATTCCACCCAATCGCGACGGACGTTTTTCTCCAGCCGATGTAGCCTCTCTGACGGAAGCCGGCAAACGGATCCGCGAAACTTACGGTACCAACTTGTTGGAAGGAGCCAAAGGTCCGGAAGAAGTTTTGGATAAAGATGATAATACGTATGTGGAACTGGATGGTAAGAAGAAAGAGATCACAATCTCAACGCCTCAACCTATTACGTTCAACCGTTTACTCTTACAGGAAGCAATTGCTTCTCATAGTGAACGAGTAGAAAAACATGTAGTAGATGCCTGGATAGACGGCGAATGGAAAGAGATTGCCCAGGCTACAAATATCGGATACAAACGAATCCTCCGTTTCCCGGATGTGACAACCAACAAGATCCGTGTACGCTTCCTAGAGAATAGGGCGAATCCGGCTATCCATACCATCACGGCTCATCATTATCAGGCACGTCCGCCTCAGTTGGATTTCATCCGTGATTTATCCGGAAATGTCAGTATCGAGCCTAAGGTACAGAACTTCAAATGGAATCAGTATGGCGAGAATGCATCCAAGAACTTAAGTCAAGGTTATACCATTTATTATACAACAGACGGCAGTACTCCGACCACCTCATCTACCCCCTATACAAAGCCGTTTAAGATGGAAAACGGAGAAGTGAAAGCTTTTGCGGTATTAAATGAGATGGAAGGAGCCATGCAGTCGGATCGTTTCGGATGGATCAAACAGGATTGGAAATTGGTATCTGCCAGCAGTGAAGCCGATAATCATCAGGCTGCCTTGGCATTCGACGAGCAACCTTATTCTTATTGGTTGTCAAAACCCGGAAAGAATCAATCTATTGTCATCGACTTGGGAGTTTCACGTGAGCTCAAGGGATTTGCTTACACACCGCAAACAGTTAATGCAGAAGGCATGATGGAAAAAGGAGTATTCTACATCAGTGCAGATGGTAAGAATTGGAAAAAGGTCGAAGAATTTGAATTCGGAAATCTGATCAACGACCCAACCAAGCGCCAGCATTACTTCCAACAACCAGTTTCTGCCCGCTTCGTTAAAATAGAAGCTACCCGCATCGCCGCCGGAGGTCAAGTAGTAGCTATTGCAGAATTGGATTTGTTCTAAACTTCACGAAACATCTTTCGTGGAATTAACTCATATAGAAAAGCCCCTCGGAGAAATTCGAAGGGCTTTTCTCTTTTTCCCGGTCTTTCTTTAATATCCCGGATTTTGTGTCAGCTGTTTATTCAGTGTAAGTACATTGTCGGGAATCGGGAAAACAGTGGTATAACCATTTTCTTCTTGCGGTAACTGCGGGCGACTGCTATAAGTTCTCGTAAACCGACCAAAGCGAACCAGATCCTGTCGGCGCCAGCCTTCCCAAGCCAATTCCAACTGGCGTTCTGCCAGAATATTCTCAAGCGTAGCTTTCCGTTCCGGCATCCCTGCCCGCCGACGTACTTCGTTGAGTTCGCTGTCTCCATTTTCTCCATTTCTCACTTTGGCTTCACTCTTCATCAACAAAACATCTGCGTAACGGAAAAGGACGATATCATTGTCAGATAATTTCCCGTCTTTCGTTCCCTGGCTATCTACTTCGTATTTCTTCATCCGTGCTCCTGCCGTCTTCTCAGCAGCCAGTCCTGAAAGATCCAGCTGAATATCCCAAGGAAGATACTCCAAGACCGTTCCATTATCTAACCGAACCGTATCACCGTTCAAGTCGAATACAACTCCCGCAAAATAGCAGGCGTCAAAACGGGTATCAACAGAATCCGTTCCATAACCAAATGTCTGAAGGGCTTCGATGGTAGCACTCGATCCATTCTCGCCTCCCAACCCATACGCCTTTGCATGATTATAATGACGGGAACGGAACAGATTCTGCATTTGGTTCCCATATAAATTCTTATCCATCGGGATGGTAAAGATATTCTCTTCCGAACCTTCGTTATAGACTTTGAAGTTATCGGTATAAGCCGGAGAAAGCCGGTAACCGCAGACTGTTAGCGAATCACAATACGCCATCGTTGTTTGCCAGGCATTCAGGTAACGGTCGCCAACCTTAAAATAAATAGACTTTCCATCCGGGCGAGCTGTAGTTGTCCACCGGTCATGTAAATAGACTTCATAGTTTAATGCCAGTTTAGCCAACAGGAAAAATGCCACCGGACGCGTCACCCGTCCGTAATAATCACCCGGATAATTACTTCGTTCCAAACTCAAATCGGGTAATGCGACCTGAAGTTCATCCACGATAAACCGGAATACCTCACTCCGTTCACTTTGCTTAACATCTTGCATAGGCGTGGACGACGACAATACCAACGGTACACGTCCGAAAAGATCTACCAGATAATAATAATATAAGGCACGGATTGCCCGGACTTCCGCCAAATAAGGAGATAATTCGTACTCCGGATGTTGTTTCTGCAAAGTCTGTAAGATTTCCAGAGATTTATTACTTAATACGATTACCTTATACAGATATTCCCAGGTTGCCTGAATTGCGTAATTATTCGTTCCCCAACGATGTAAGAACAGTCCTTGCCAGAAACCACCGTCATACCAGTCGCCACCCCGTGTCGGGAGCATAGCTTCGTCCGTCGTAAACGTATTCAAGTCGTACACGCCGCGATACGTTCCTTGCAGACCTTGACTATCACTATTCCCTCCTATATAATTATATAAGGTAGCTACTGTATTCAGATAAATATTGGCTGGCGTATCAAAAGCTTCTTCCTCCGAGATCTGATCACGCGGATGCTCTTCCAGGAATTTACTGCATCCCATCAATAGGAAAAGACTACTTATATATAGAAACAAACTGAACTTCTTCATACCCGACAAACATTAAAATTGGAAATTCAAACCGATTGAATACGAACGGGCCACCGGGTAATTCCGTTTATCATCAACTCCCAGTGTACTATTCACAATCGAACTATTAATCATTGGCGTCAAACCGGAATAAGCGGTTATGGTTGCCAAATTATTTACAGATGCAGACAGGCGTAAGTAGCGAATATATTTCTTCAGTTTTCCCAAAGGAACATTCCAGCCAACTGTCAGATAATCAAAATTGACATAGTCTCCGTTTTCCAACCAATAATCGGTAGCAGTCTGGTCTTTGATTCGTTGTTCGGGAGCACCTTTCATAACGTTATAATCCGGGAAACTTCCCATATTCATATAACTCAGTGCCGTTCCATTATAAATCTTATGTCCGAATGCCCCATTAATCTGCAGGGAGATATCGAAGTTCCGGTAACGGAAACTGAAGTTTGAACCCAGCATCGCCTTCGGTGTGGCTTGTCCCGCCACATAACGGTCTTCTCCATCCTCCAGATTGACACCGTTTCCATTCAAGTCCGCCACTTCGTAACGATAACTGCCGTCGGCCTGTTCTACCAAACCGGTACAATGCGGTAGATAGAAAACGCCCAGCGACTCTCCTACAATCTGATATACAATATGATTGTTTCCTCCGTGAAAACCTGCTCCGTTCAGACTGGCAATCGGCGTATATTGCGGTGCCGACATATATTGCCCGTTATACATACCGCTTAACGACAACAGTTTATTCTTCTGAAAGGCAACATTCACGTTGATATTCAATTCCATATCTTTCTTCTGAAGTGGAGTGATGCCTAATCCCAATTCAACTCCACTATTCTCCATCGAACCTAAATTCGCCAATAACTTATTATAAGCAAACGGAGGGACACTGACATCATACAGATATAACATATCACTCGTTTTAGCATGATAGTAATCTGCCGCCAAAATCAGCCGATTCTGGAAGAAACCAGCATCCAGTCCGACATTGAACGTCCGCTTCACTTCCCATTTCAAATCGGGATTGGCATTTCGGATCACACCCATCGTAACAGTCGGTGCTCCGTTTACCGAAACAACCCCATTCGGTTTCATCAACTGTAAAGAATTATACGAATCAATGGCTCCTAAATTTCCAGAAACACCATAACCTGCACGCAGTTTCAGATTATTCAGAAACGAGACATCTTTCAGAAAACCTTCTTCCGACAAAATCCACGCCAGGGATGTAGAAGGGAAGAAGCCCCACCGGTTATTCTCTCCTACTTTCGACGAAGCATCTGCACGGGCATTGGCGGTCAGGACATACTTCCCGTCGTACACATAATTGAAACGTGCCAGGAATGAAGCCAACCGGGGCGATTCATAAAACGAACCCGTTCCTTCCCACAAGCGGACAGCACCAGCCTGTAAGTTATTATATCCATACTGATCAGTAGTAAAGTTGGTCACAGTGGTATAAAATCCGGTCAGAATCTTTTTCTGGACTTCCGCCAATCCCAGGACATCCAACTTATGCTTTCCCCAGGTATTGGTATAGCTCAGCATCATGTTCCCGAGCAAATCTTCCGTCTTGTTTTCCCCTTTGTAAGCTTGTCCGTGTGCCCAGACCGAAGTGGGCAAATACTGCGAATTTTCTATGACATTATAGGAATACGAGCCAAAAACCGAAAACGTCAGATGCCGATTCAGTAAGAGAGAGAGTTTCATGTGGGTATTGAAGTGAGCATTCGACTCATCATCCTGTACCTCCAGCCAAGCCAACGGATTGGTGATCTGACTGGCATTCGTAATCTGATCCCACGAACCAGTTTCCGGATTTCGATGATTGGGGAAAGTCGGATTGAATGTCGCTGCCGAATAGAAGGTCTTTTGTTCATCCGTCAGGTAATTGTTTTTCTGCAACGAACTAAACAAACCCATATCCAACTGGAAACGATCCTGAAAGGCCTTCTGCGAAAGATTTACCTTAGCGGTAAAATTCTGATAAGCATTATTCTGTACCACCTCTTTCCGATCCATCATACCAATAGAAGCCCGGTAATTGGTTGTATTCGTTCCGCCTCCAAAGGCTATATGATGATTTTGCATGACTCCCAAACGAGTAATCTCTTCGGGGAAATTCGTCTGGTTGCCTAAATCCAGAATATCCATATTCAGTTGTCGCGCTACGACCCGGAATTCATCGGCCGAAAGCATTTCCAGATTCTTATAAACCGACTGAACACCGTAATTCCCGGTATAACTTACCCGAAAAGATTCACTTTTTCCTTTCTTGGTTGCTACCTCAATTACGCCAGAAGCACCCCGCGATCCGTACTGAGCAGTCTCGGACGCATCTTTCAAAATCGTGAAACTCTCAATATCTGCCGGATAAATCGTATTCAATGCACTCAAATCTGCCGATACTCCGTCAATAATTACCAAGGGATCATTTCCTCCCGTCAGAGAAGTTGTACCTCTGACACGCACCGACGACAGCATGGCTGCCCGGTTTTCACCTGAAGAAATACTGACACCCGCCGATTGTCCGCTCAAAGCTTCCAAGGGTGTCGTCACAAATCCTTTATTCATCCGCTTTTCAGAAACTTTATCGACAGCCCCCGATAAGGTTTGTTGGTTTCCGACGGCATATCCGATCTTGATTTCCTCCACTCGCAATGAATCTATCCGCAATGTATCTGAAGAGATTAACTCCACTTGCCCCTTCACGCCCAGCGAAAAACCCAGGAAACAGGCTATCAATAACGGGCACAGATGTGTTTTACTGGTACGATCCATAAAGCTTTTTATTTCAAAACAAGTAAACTCAAAAGAAAGTTTACTTTCATTAGCTTTAATTTACAGGAACCACCAAAACACCGGTAAATAATCTTTCAAGGCTATGCGAAGTACTTTCAATGATTTGGTAATATGATATTCTACACTTTTGGGAGCCAAGTGCAAGGTTTCGGCTATTTCCTTTACCGACATCTGTTCGTATCGGCTCATGATAAAGATCTGACGTGTCTGTTCGGGCAAAGAAGCCAATGTATCCTCCAGAATACGGGTTATCTCCGAAGAAAACATCTCTTCCGGATTACAAGCCTGCAAGGTAGCGATCCGATAAGAAGTATCCCGTATCTGCTTGTCCGAAATATCTTCCATTGCCTCCCACTCTATAGCCTGATGTTTCAAATAATTCAATGCTTTATTCTTCAAGATAGTCGTCAGCAATGCCAATGGAGTATTTACCGTTTCAGTCTTCAAAGTCTCCCATAATTGAATCAAAGCCTCTGAAGCAATATCCTCGGCCACCATATCATCACGTACATACGACTTCACAAACAGGAAGGATCGCTTGTAGTACTGCGTATATAATCCACTGAAACTGATATTATTCATGGCATAAGAAGTATATTCTTCCAATCGAATCCGCAGTAAAGTTAATGAAAAGTTTGTATCAACAAAGAAAAAGGTAAGAGTATTTACGTAAAAATTAATTTACTTTTAATTGATTCACCTTGGTGAATTAAACAAATCACCCGGGTGAATTAATCAATTCAGCTATATGAATTAATTGATTCACCCGGGTGATGCAAACTAAAGCTTATCTATTTTAACTTAATTATCGCCTCTGATACAAGAGTTTATCACCTATTAAAAATGACTGCTTCCATCGAAACAATGCGTACATACCTTACATTTAGGTAATCCGATAGCTTCAATCAGTGTTTCCAACGTATTGAATTTCAACGAACTCAAGCCGAAACGTTCTGCAATAATGGATACCATTTTCTTATACTCCGGAGAATCGGTGGTAGCATACTTGTCCAGATTCTTGTTTTCATCGCCTTCCAGTTCCTTAATAATACGGCGTGTGATCAATTCCAAATCACTCTTGGAAGAAGTAAATCCGATGAAAGGACAACCATAAATCAACGGCGGACAAGCAATACGCATGTGTACTTCTTTGGCTCCATAATCATACAGGATCTTTACGTTATCCCGCAACTGAGTTCCACGGACAATCGAATCATCGCAGAACAGAATCCGCTTACCTTCCAACATTGAACGGTTCGGAATCAGTTTCATTTTGGCTACCAACGAACGTAACTCCTGATTGGCCGGAGTAAAACTGCGGGGCCAGGTCGGCGTATATTTAGCAATGGCCCGATGATAAGGAACTCCTTTTCCTTCAGCATAACCCAAAGCCATACCTACTCCCGAATCCGGAATACCGCAAGCACAATCTACCTCCGAATGGTCTTTCTGTCCCATCTTGTATCCACAGGCAAAACGCACTTCCTCAACATTCTTTCCTTCATAGCTGGAAACGGGGAAGCCGTAATATACCCACAAGAACGAACAAACCTGCATACCTTCATTCGGTTTGCGCATTTGTTCCAATTCATCGGCACGCAAACGGATTATTTCGCCCGGTCCTACGAATTTCTCTATCTCATAACCTAAGTTAGGCAAACTGCTCGATTCGCTTGTTGCCGCGTATGCTCCGTCTTTTTTCCCAATGACAATCGGAGTTCTTCCCCATTTATCACGGGCAGCGATAATACCGTCTTCCGTCAACAACAGCATCGAACAAGATCCTTTGATCCGGTTATACACATTTTCAATACCTTCCACGAAATCCTTACCTTGCGTAATCAACAAGGCAACCAGTTCCGTCTGATTCGTCTTTCCGGAGCTTAATTCAGAAAAATGCATATTGACAGCCAGCAAATCTTTTTCCAGTTCGTCAATATTATTGATCTTAGCTACCGTAACAATCGCAAACTTTCCTAAATGAGAATTGATAACGATTGGTTGTGCATCTGTATCACTGATGATACCAATACCGGCATTTCCTACGAATTTAGGCAAAGAAGCTTCAAACTTGGTTCGAAAATAAGAACTTTCCAGATTATGAATAGAGCGAGTAAACCCATTTTCTTTATCGTATGTCGCCATACCGCCTCTACGGGTTCCCAGATGTGAATTGTAGTCCGTACCATAGAACAAATCAGTAGCACAGGCCGACTTTGAGATAGTACCGAAAAAACCACCCATTGTGTTTATTCTTATTATTAAGTTTTTGAAATATGGGTGCAAAAATACAAAATATCGGCCATCTGTAAAAAAGGTGCAGTCAAAAAACATCTTAATTTGTGGTGGATACACTTTACATTTTGTCAGTCAAGAAACCCTTTATCGGCTGAAAGCCTCTTTCTTCATCTCCGATTGAATGAAAACTCAGAAGCCTGTCACTTTTATTGAATCGGTCATTACCCTATTCGCTGATTTTACTATAAATTTGCCAGCAAAGGGAAGATCGTGCATGTATCCACATTGTCATCCGGATGTCATCGGATATTCATCCCTGAAAAATAAAAAAGCAGTTACTTTACAATCTATTCAATGAATAAGCAGATGAAACTAAAACACATGTACAAACAGTTAAGCCTGCTGGCTTTTATCGCCATCAGTTCCATCGGATCATTAATGGCTCAGTCTCGTATTTATATTCATTCGCACAATGATTATTGCCAAAGTGTACCTTTTTATCAGGCCTATTCCCAAAAGGTATATTCCATTGAAGCTGATATTTATACCAATGCCGACAAGACTGGTCTGTTGGTAGCTCACGACCGGGACGAACTTCCCACAGCCCTTACAATTGACGAACTGTATATCTCGCCGATCGTAACCCAATTCAAGCGAAACCAAGGAAAAGCCTGGGCCGACAATGAGCATACATTACAATTGATGATCGACTTGAAAACAGCAGAACATCCTACATTAGATATATTGGTAAAGAAACTCCAGCAATATCCCGAAGTATTTGATCCGTCGGTCAATCCGAAAGCCGTAAAGGTACTGATCACAGGCAATACACCTAAACCGGAAGATTTCAAGAACTATCCGGAGTTTATCTTTTTCGACGGAAGACCTCAATATGACTACACACCGGAACAACTAAAAAGAATCGGACTGGTCAGCGACTCGTTCGACAAATATTCAAAATGGAACGGAAAAGGAGCTATGGTGGCTCCGGAAAAAGAGAAACTCAATCAGGTCATTCAGAAAGTACATAACTGGGGAAAAACGGTCCGCTTTTGGGGAACACCCGACGGTGTGACTGCCTGGAATACATTTCATGAAATGGGAATTGATATCATCAATACCGACAAACCGGAATTATGTTCAGACTTCTTCAAGGATTTCGAACGTAAAAATATGCAATTGGCAGAAAAGACAGCCTTACAAGCTTCGGAAGAAATCGCAAAGACAAATCGGTTGGACAAAGCAACCCGTTCTTTTGGTGGTTTCGATCAATCAACCAGCCAACTAAGCCAGCCGATTGAGACCTATCAGCCTACCTTTCAGTCGGATAATGCCAATCGAACACCTAAGAATATTATCCTTATGATAGGTGATGGCATGGGACTGGCCCAAATCTGTGCGGCACAGACAGTCAACCAAACACTGACGATGTTGCAATTGAAGCACATCGGACTACAAAGAACGCATGCCAAAGATCAATATACAACTGATTCGGCAGGAGCAGGCAGCGCAATCGCCACCGGAGAACCAACCTGCAACCGACATATCAGCACCAATGAAGATGGAAGTATCAATCCTTCTTTAACCGAGATATTGGCACCACGCCAATACGCCTGTGGAATCGTAACTTTAGGTAATATAGCAGATGCAACACCGGCAGCCTTTTACGGACATACCACGGAACGAGATCAAACCGACGAAATCACCCGCTGGTTATTAAAAGGCAACTTGACTTTACTCAGCGGTTCCGGCATGTCGGCACTTACAGATAGAAAAGACGGTACAAACCTCAAGGACGAATTATCCAAACAATACCTTATCTCTTCCTCTATAGAGGAAATCAAAACCAATGGAGAAAAGGAAATCTGTTTGGATGAACAGATGGGGAAAGCCACCACGGAAGAAAGTTTACCTCTTCTGGCAGAAGCTACACAAAAAGCGATTCAAAAGTTAACAAACGCCAGCAGCAAAGGATTCTTTCTAATGGTAGAAGGGGCGAAAGTTGATTATGCCGGACATGCCAACTACTTGCCCGGCTCCGTATTGGAAACACTCAGTTTCGATCAGGCGGTAGCTGAAGCCCTCAGATTTGCAGACCAAAACGGAGAAACACTGGTTATAGTGACTGCCGACCACGAAACCGGAGGTTTGACATTAGTTGACGGAAATCTGGAGAAAAGGAAAGTGACCGCCCGGTATATGACCGACGATCACACACCGATTATGCTTCCTGTTTTCGCCTATGGTCCTGGTTCATCTAAATTCTGCGGAACTTATCCCAATACAGAAATATTCCATAAAATCTTGGAAGCCCTAAAAATCCAACAAAGACCATAAGCAATAACAATAATACATATTTTAACACATGCGTAATATTTAATATTTCAATCACTTATACTAAAAACAAGAGATAGAATAAAAAAAGCTCTTGCAAATTCAGAAATTATATCTACCTTTGCAGTCGGGTAAGTCCTACACGGCAAGCTCCCTCGGAATCCCCCAGGACTTGACCGTAGCAAGGGTACTTGGTTGTAGCGGCGCGATGTAGCTAGCTTACCCATCTGCCTCTTTAGCTCAGTTGGCCAGAGCACGTGATTTGTAATCTCGGGGTCGTTGGTTCGAATCCGACAAGAGGCTCAAAGGAAAGCGGGAAAAGATAACACTTTTCTCGCTTTTTTTGTCATTATACAGTACATCATCTCACTAAATATCAAAAATATGAAAGTCCTATTAGTCAATGGAAGTCCACATCACAAAGGATGTACTTTCACCGCTCTACAAGAAATAGAAAAGGAATTACAGACACAAGGTATAGAAACAGAAATATTCTGGATCGGTATTCGCCCGCTCTCAGGTTGTATGGGATGTAATTATTGTCTGGAAGCCGGTCGCTGCTGTATGGAAGACTCAGTAAATCTATTCTTGGAAAAAGCGCAACGAGCTGATGGCTTTATATTTGGTTCACCCGTTCATTTTGCATCAGCTACAGGCGCACTGACTTCGTTTATGGATCGTGTATTCTACGGACGTGCCAAATTATTTTCTAACAAACCGGCTGCTGCAATTGCCAGTTGCCGCCGCGGAGGTTCTTCTACCACCTTCGACCAGCTCAACAAATATTTTACCATTAGCAATATGCCCGTTGTTTCATCCAACTATTGGAATACCGTACACGGAAACACACCAGAAGAAGTAGCTCAAGATATCGAAGGTTTACAAACGATGCGTATCCTCGCCCGTAATATGGCCTGGTTACTTAAATGCATTGAAGCAGGCAAACAGGCAGGTATCAATCCACCCGCATTTGAAGCGCGCACCAACACGAACTTCATCCGCTAAATTGGCCTTAATCATATAGGAATTAAGCCGTGGACTAAAATAAATCAGGAAATAAAGCAAGTATCAAAAAAAGAATACATAAATTTGTAGGAAACCAAAAAACTATAGCAATGGATAAATATGTACGTTTCGACTGGGCGATGAAAAGAATGCTCCGGGACAAAGCCAATTTTGCTGTCCTGGAAGGTTTACTTACGGTGTTATTGGAAGAGCCTATTCACATTCTGGAAATTTTGGAGAGTGAAGGGAATCAACAATCGGAAGATGACAAATTCAATCGCGTAGACATCAAAGCCAAAGACAGTAAAGATGAAATTATTATTGTAGAAATCCAGAATACAAGAGAATTGTATTATCTGGAAAGGATTCTCTATGGCGTAGCAAAAGCGATTACCGAACACATTACGCTCGGACAATCATACCAGGCAGTTAAGAAAATCTACTCCATCAGTATCCTGTATTTTGATATCGGAAAAGGAAGTGATTATTTATATCACGGACAAAACCATTTTATAGGAGTACACACCAAAGACGAACTGGTTATTTCTACTAAACAGGAAAATGCGATTCTTCATAAATTACCGGCTAAAATATTTCCTGAATACTACCTGATTCGTGTCAACGAATTCAATCAGGTAGCTAAAACCCCATTGGAAGAATGGATCAGTTACCTAAAAAACGGAGTCATTCGTCCTGACACAACAACTCCTGGTTTGGTGGAAGCGAGAGAAAAGCTTCAATACTATAATATGAGCTCCGAAGAACGCCATGCCTATGATGAGCATATCAATGCAATCATGATACAAAACGATGTTTTAAATTCGGCCAAATTGGAAGGAAAAATCGAAGGTCGAATAGAAGGTATGGCCGAAGGGAAAGCTAAAGGGAAAGCTGAAGGGAAAGCTGAAGAAAAACGGGAAATAGTGAAAAAACTAAAAGCGATAGGAATCTCCATAGAGCAAATCAAACAAGCTACCGGTTTAAGTAGTGAAGATATTGAACAATTATAAATAAAAAGGAAACGTATCCTTAAGAAAGATCTTAAAAGATACGTTTTCTTCATTTTACCATTATTTTAAACCTTCCAATATTTTCTTCAATACGGTTTGCGCTGAAATTTCACGATTTGCAGCTTCCGGAATAACGATACTTTGCGGACTTTCAATGACATCATCGGTCACAATCATATTTCTGCGAACCGGCAGACAGTGCATGAAATAAGCATTGTTTGTCAAAGCCATCTTCTCTGTATCAACAGTCCAGTTACGATCCATATTGATCACTTTTCCATAATTAGGATCCTGATAGGCAGCCCAATTCTTTGCATAAACGAAATCTGCACCTTCCAAAGCCTTCTTCTGATCATATTCTACTTTGGCATGACCTACAAACTTAGGATCCAATTCATATCCTTCCGGATGTGTAATGACAAACTCATAGTCTGTCGCATTCATCCATTCAGCAAAACTATTGGGAACAGCCTGAGGCAAAGCTTTCGGATGCGGAGCCCACGTCATAACAACTTTCGGACGAGCTGTTTTCTTATATTCTTCAATCGTTATCAGGTCGGCAAAACTCTGCAACGGATGACGTGTAGCAGCTTCCATACTAAATACCGGACGTCCAGAATACTGAATAAACTGATTCAAGATCTTTTCATTATAATCATCTGCCTTATTCTCAAAACGGGCAAACGAACGAACACCAATAACATCACAATAGCAACCCATAACCGGTATAGCCTCTAACAAATGTTCAGGTTTGTCTCCGTCCATAATGACACCGCGCTCAGTTTCCAACTTCCAGGCACCTTGATTTACATCCAACACGATTGTGTTCATGCCTAAATTCATCGCAGCTTTCTGTGTACTCAAACGAGTTCGTAAACTTGAGTTGAAGAAAATCATCAACAAGGTCTTGTTCTTTCCCAACTCAGAAAACTGGAAACGATCTTTCTTAATCTCAAACGCTTCTTTAAGGGCCTGCTGTAAATCCCCTAAATCCTGTACACAAGTGAAATTTCTCATTTTAGCTGATTCTATATTATTTTACCTGATGATCTTTATCTCTGATTTCTACCCGACGAATCTTTCCACTGATTGTCTTAGGCAACTCATCCACAAATTCAACCACGCGAGGATACTTATAAGGAGCTGTAACCCGTTTCACATGATCCTGTAATTCCTTAATTAAGTCCTCTCCGGCTTTGTCCTTATATTCTTTAGACAAGACAATCGTTGCTTTTACGACTTGTCCACGGATCTCATCCGGAACTCCAGTTATGGCACATTCTACCACAGCAGGATGAGTCATCAAAGCACTTTCCACTTCAAACGGACCAATTCTATATCCCGAACTTTTGATAACATCATCGGCACGACCAACAAACCAATAATACCCATCTTGATCTCGCCAAGCAACATCACCAGTATAATATAACCCGTCATGCCAAGCCTCACGTGTGCGTTCAGCATCCCGGTAATACTCTTTAAACAAACCTAAAGGTTTTCCATTCTGTGTATGAATCACGATCTGACCTTGCTCACCATCTTCAGCAGATGTACCATCCGGACGAATCAAATCAATATCATATTGAGGATTAGGCATACCCATAGAACCCGGTTTCGGTTCCATCCAAGGGAAAGTTGCAATTGTCAATGTTGTTTCCGTCTGCCCAAATCCTTCCATCAACTTAATACCTGTCAGTTTATAGAAAGTTTCATATACAGCTGGATTCAAAGCTTCACCAGCAATCGTACAATATTGCAATGATGACAAATCATATTTAGTCAAATCTTCCCGAATCAAGAAACGGAAAATTGTTGGAGGAGCACAAAGAGAAGTTATCTTGTAATCCTGAATCATACGAAGCATATCAGCTGGCGTAAACTTCTCATGGTCATAAACGAAAACTGTTGCTCCTGCAATCCATTGACCATAAAGTTTTCCCCAAACAGCTTTACCCCAACCAGTATCAGCAATAGTTAAATGCAAACTGTCACGATGCAAATTATGCCAATAACAACCCGTTGTAATATGACCAAGCGGGTAAGTAAAATCGTGCGCAACCATCTTAGGATTTCCTGTTGTTCCTGAAGTAAAATACAACAATGAAATATCATCATTACTATTAGCATGTACAGGACGTACAAAGGCTGGCACATTTTCCCATTCTTTATGAAAATCATGGAAACCGGAAGGAACAAATGGTCCGACTGAAACCACATGTTCAATCGTGGGAGATTCAGGAAGCGCGTCCTCTATATGTTTGGTAATAACTTCTTCTCCTGCGCAAACAATCATCTTAATATCGGCGGCATTAGCACGATAAACAATATCTTTCTTGGTCAATAAATGCGTTGCAGGAATAACTACAGCCCCCAGCTTATGCAAAGCAATAATTGAAAACCAAAACTCATAACGGCGTTTCAATATCAGCATGACCATATCACCTCGTCCAATACCCAAGGATTGGAAATAGGCCGCTGTCTGATCTGTATATTTCTTCATTTCGGCAAATGTAAAGTCAATATGTTCCCCTTTATCATTTGTCCAACACAAAGCTTTCTTCTCTGGTTCTTCTTCGGCCCAAGCATCTACGACATCATACCCAAAATTAAAATTCTCGGGTACATTTACTTTAAAATTCTTTTTAAAGTCTTCTTGTGAAACAAAAGAAGTCTGACCTACAAATCTTTCCAACATAATCTTCTTCTTTATAAAATAACAGCCAAGAAACAAACTTTCTCTCCATCCAGAGCTTTCATTCCATGCGGCTGCTGTGAATCAAAATAAATACTATCTCCTTCTTCTAAGATCAATTGCTTCCCGTTAATCTCTATCATCATTCGTCCGCTAACTACATAATTAAATTCCTGCCCAGGATGTGAATTCCGATAAATTGGTTCGTCTTCTGGTTTCGGGTGAACTGTAACCATAAAAGGATTACCTTTCCTTTGAGCAAAACCAGCTGCTAACGATTGATATTTATACGCTTTGACACGTTCTACAGCTACTCCTTTATTCTTTCGGGTAACAAAATAAGAACTCATTTTAGGTTCATCACCAAACATCAATGTAGTTAGCTCGACTCCATAAGCCTTAGCAATCTGATGCAAAACACTAACTGAAATATCAACTGATCCGCTTTCTATCCGATTATATTCAACAACTGAAATATGACATGTTTGAGCGACTTCTTCAGGTGTTAGTTCTAAAGCCTCACGCAAACCGATCAAACGTTCCGCTATTTGTTTAATTTGTTCATCCATGATATATCCTTTATAATAATGATTTTCAAAGATAGAAAATAAAATAACAAAAATCCAGTAAAATCAACAAACAATTAGCAAATAGGAATTTTATGCATAAAAAAAGGGCATATCGCAAACGATATACCCTTCATATGCTTTATCAAATATATCAAGCATCTCCTTTGGGAACGAAATCCTCAAAATTAGCAGTTTTGTTTTCTGCCTGAGCTTTACCAGCAGTCATCATTTCCTCGAATTTTCTCAAGTTATCTTGCAAAGCTAAATATAAACGATGAGCGTTATCCGGAGTTAAAATAATACGGCTCTTAACTTGTGCTTTAGGAGCACCCGGAACAACGCGGATAAAGTCTAAGATAAATTCTGAAGCAGAATGAGAGATAATGGCTAAGTTAGCATAAGTTCCTTGAGCCATTTCATCAGACAGCTCTACTTGGATTTCATTGTTTGTTGTTTTATTTTCTTCCATGATTGTTAAATATAAAAGTTATACGCTTGCAAATATACATACTTAATTGGAATAATCCGCAAAAAAACAAGAATTGTATAAACAGAGAAATTGGGTCAGTCTTCACAATACATTAATTATAAAAGCAAAAGCGGCTACTTTCACAAGCAGCCGCTTTCCAGTTGTGTTTTTAATTCTCAATTCTTTAGACCAATGTAAAAATACCTTTGTGTTTTCTCTGTTTCGCTTAACGCTCAATACGAAACAGTGTTTAGTGCTAATCAAAATCTTATTGTACTGCAAAAATACAGAGATTATTTATAGTAACCAAATATTATCCGAACAAAATCTATGTTTATCATGAATTTCACGAAAAAAGATCCGTCTTTATAGCTCAATAAAAAACTTTGACTATAATAAAAACAATTAGGGCAAACTATAATAATATATAGTCTGCCCTAATTTAAATATTTCAATAATCAAATTCAGTCTTTGTCCATTTCATTGAAATCAACAACATTCTTTCGATTAGCCATGATTCGATCGAAATCATCTTTCGCACCTACAACCAATCTATCAAATTCACGCTGACCTGTACCAGCCGGAATCAAATGTCCACAAATAACATTTTCTTTCAAGCCTTCCAAATAGTCAACCTTACCATTGATAGCAGCCTCATTCAATACTTTGGTTGTTTCCTGGAATGATGCAGCTGACATAAAGCTATTAGTCTGTAATGCAGCACGTGTAATACCTTGAAGAATCTGATTAGCTGTTGCTGGAATAGCATCACGAACTTCGACCAACTTCATATCACGACGCTTCAACATACTATTCTCATCTCTCAGTTTACGAGCTGTAACGATCTGACCAGCTTTTAATGTTTGAGAATCACCCGGATCAGTAACAACTTTCTTACCCCAAATACGATCATTCTCATCCATTACTTCCAACTTGTCAACAACTTGTTGTTCCAAGAATCGTGTATCTCCTGGATCTACAATTTCAACCTTACGCATCATCTGACGAACAATGACTTCAAAGTGTTTATCATTGATCTTCACACCTTGCAGACGATACACATCTTGAATTTCGTTTACGATATATTCCTGTACGGCAGTAGGTCCCATGATAGCCAAAATATCCGAAGGTGTAATTGCACCATCTGATAACGGCATACCCGCACGAATATAATCGTTTTCCTGAACCAATAATTGCTTAGACAGAGGAACCATATACTTCTTAACTTCACCAAGCTTAGAAGTTACCGTAATTTCTCGATTACCACGTTTGATCTTACCAAAGCCAACTTCACCATCAATTTCAGAAACGACAGCAGGGTTAGACGGATTACGAGCTTCAAACAATTCTGTAACTCGAGGCAAACCACCCGTGATATCACCGGCTTTACTTACAGCACGCGGAATCTTAACCAAAACTTCACCAGCCTTGATAGAATCGCCTTCTTCCTTCACTACGTGAGCACCTAACGGCAAAGAATAGTTCTTCAAATAGTTTCCGTTTTCATCCACAACATGAGCTGCAGGAGCTTTTGTCTTATCCTTAGATTCAATGATAATCTTTTCTTTAAGACCTGTTGTTTCATCACTTTCAACCTTGTAAGTAACGTTTTCAATGACACTTTCAAATTCAATCTTACCAGAAACTTCTGATACGATAACAGCATTGAACGGGTCCCATTCGATGATTACATCACCTTTCTTAACAAGATCACCACTATTGAAGAACAACTTAGAACCATAAGGTATATTGTTTGTCATCAATACAATCTTTGTATTCGGATCGATCAAACGCATTTCGGCCAAACGGCTTACTACAACCTTATGTTTCTTTCCATTTTCCTCGGCTTCAACAGCACGTAATTCTTCTATTTCAAGTAAAGCACTATCATACTTACAAGCTATGCTGTTTTCTGTTGCAACATTAGATGCAATACCACCGACGTGGAATGTACGAAGTGTCAACTGTGTACCCGGCTCACCGATTGACTGAGCAGCAATAACACCCACAACTTCACCTTTCTGAACCATTTGATTTGTAGCCAAGTTTCGACCATAACACTTAGCACAAACACCTTTCTTTGATTCACAAGTAAGTACTGAACGGATTTCTACACTTTCGATCGGAGAATCCTGAATCTTCTTAGCCGCATCTTCGCGGATTTCTTCTCCGGCTTTCACGATCACCTCTCCAGTCAACGGATGAATTACATCATGAACAGAAACACGACCTAAGATTCTCTCATACAAAGAAGCGATCACTTCTTCATTATTCTTTAATTCAGTACATACCAAACCACGCAATGTGCCACAATCTTCTTCATTGATAATCACATCATGCGATACATCCACCAAACGACGAGTCAAATAACCAGCATCGGCAGTCTTCAAGGCTGTATCAGCCAAACCTTTACGAGCACCGTGGGTAGAAATAAAATACTCCAATACAGACAAACCTTCCTTAAAGTTTGAAAGAATCGGGTTTTCAATAATCTGACCACCTTCAGCACCACTCTTCTGCGGCTTAGCCATCAAACCACGCATACCTGACAACTGACGAATCTGCTCTTTAGAACCACGGGCTCCAGAATCCATCATCATGAAAATTGAATTGAATCCATCGTTGTCTGCTGTCAATTGCTTAATCAAGATATTTGACAACTTACTATTGACATGCGTCCAAGTATCAATGATCTGGTTATATCGTTCATTGTTTGTGATGAAACCCATATTATAGTTGGCCATGATCTGTTCTACTTCATCATAACCTTCCTTCACAAGGGCATCCTTCTCAGGCGGAATAAGAACGTCTGCCAAATTAAATGACAAACCACCCTTGAAGGCCATATAATATCCTAAGTTCTTGATATCATCCAAGAACTGAGCAGTACGAGCTACACCACAAGCCTTGATAACTTTACCAATAATATCACGTAAAGCTTTCTTTCCTAAAACTTCATTCAGATAGCCAACTTCTTTAGGTACGAATTCATTAACCATCAAACGTCCTACAGATGTTTCAACCATCTTCTTGACTAAATTTCCATTTTCATCCAGATCTTCTACATAAACCTTGATCGGAGCATGGATATCCAATTTCTTTTCGTTGTAAGCAATTGTTGCTTCCTCCGGTCCGTAGAAGACCAAACCTTCGCCTTGAGTACCTTTTCTCAGTTTAGTAATATAATACAAACCAAGTACCATATCCTGAGAAGGCACAGTGATAGGAGCTCCATTAGCCGGATTCAAAATGTTATGAGAAGCGAGCATCAACATTTGAGCTTCCAAAACAGCTTCATTACCTAAAGGTAAGTGAACAGCCATCTGGTCACCATCGAAGTCAGCATTGAACGCAGTACAAGCCAACGGATGCAATTGGATAGCCTTTCCTTCAATCAATTTCGGCTGGAAAGCCTGGATACCCAAACGGTGCAATGTAGGGGCACGGTTCAATAAAACAGGGTGACCCTTCATTACGTATTCCAGAATATCCCAAACAACCGGTTCTTTTCTGTCTACGATTTTCTTCGCTGATTTTACAGTCTTTACAATACCACGTTCAATCAGTTTACGAATAATAAACGGCTTATACAATTCGGCTGCCATTCCTTTTGGCAAACCACATTCGTGCATTTTCAACTCAGGACCAACGACGATTACAGAACGAGCTGAATAGTCAACACGCTTACCCAGCAAGTTCTGACGGAAACGTCCTTGTTTTCCCTTCAAACTATCAGATAAAGATTTCAACGGACGATTGGCATCTGTCTTAACAGCACTTGACTTACGTGAATTATCAAATAATGAGTCAACTGCTTCCTGAAGCATACGCTTTTCATTACGTAAAATTACTTCCGGTGCCTTGATATCAATCAATCGCTTCAAACGATTATTTCGAATAATTACTCGACGATACAAATCGTTCAAATCTGATGTAGCAAAACGACCACCATCCAGCGGAACCAACGGACGCAATTCGGGAGGAATAACCGGAATTACTTTCATAATCATCCATTCCGGCTTATTTTTACCCTTTGAAGCACGGAAAGATTCCACTACCTGCAGACGCTTCAAAGCTTCATTCTTGCGCTGCTGAGAACTATCAGTACTTGCACGGTGACGCAATTCATACGACAAAGAGTCTAAATCCAGACGAGTTAGCAAATCGAAAACAGCTTCTGCTCCAATTTTTGCAATGAACTTGTTCGGATCAGAATCTTCCAACAGTTGGTTTTCCTTAGGAAGATTATCCAGGATCTCTAAATATTCTTCTTCAGACAACAGATCCAATTCTGCAACAGAATCTACACAACCCGGCTGAATGACAACATAGCGTTCATAATAGATAATGGCATCCAACTTTTTGGTCGGTAAACCTAACAAATAACCAATTTTGTTAGGAAGCGAACGGAAGTACCAGATGTGAGCAATAGGAACTACCAAATGGATGTGTCCCATACGTTCACGACGAACTTTCTTCTCGGTAACTTCCACACCACAACGATCGCAGACAATGCCTTTATAACGGATTCTTTTATATTTACCGCAATGGCATTCATAATCCTTAATAGGACCAAAAATACGTTCGCAAAACAAACCATCACGTTCAGGCTTGTAGGTACGATAGTTGATCGTTTCTGGTTTGAGCACTTCTCCACTTGAATTTTCCAGAATTTCTTCCGGAGAAGCCAAACCAATGGTTATTTTAGTAAAGTTACTCTTTATCTTGTTATCTTTTCTAAAGGCCATATTTTATGTTTATAAAGAGTTATCAATTGATAAAAGTAGACAAGCCCATTTAGGCTCATCTACTTAATATTATGTGATTTATTATTCCAAAGTCAAGCTTAAACCAAGACCTCTCAACTCATGAAGTAACACATTCAAAGATTCAGGAATACCCGGTTGTGGCATCGGATCACCTTTTACTATTGCTTCATAAGCTTTTGAACGACCTACAACATCATCAGACTTGATTGTCAGGATTTCCTGCAAAACATGCGCTGCACCAAATGCTTCAAGCGCCCAAACTTCCATTTCTCCGAAACGCTGACCACCAAACTGAGCCTTACCACCTAACGGCTGCTGCGTAATCAATGAATACGGACCAATTGAACGGGCATGCATCTTATCGTCAACCATGTGTCCCAATTTCAAGAAGTAAGTTACACCAACGGTTGCCGGCTGGTCAAAACGTTCACCCGTACCACCATCATACAAATAAGTCTTACCATAACGTGGAATACCAGCCTTATCTGTCCAAGCATTCAAATCATCTAATGAAGCACCATCAAAGATCGGAGTGGCAAACTTAACATTCAAATTACGTCCTGCCCATCCTAATACAGCTTCGAAGATCTGGCCCAAGTTCATACGAGAAGGCACACCCAGCGGGTTCAAACAAATGTCTACTGGAGTACCATCTTCCAAGAACGGCATATCTTCCTGACGAACGATCTTTGAAACAATACCTTTGTTACCGTGACGTCCGGCCATTTTATCACCTACCTGAATTTTACGTTTCTTAGCAATATAAACTTTTGCCATCTGTACAATACCTGTAGGTAATTCATCACCGATAGTCAAATCGAACTTCTTACGACGTAACTCAGCATCCAGTTCTTTATATTTCTTCAAATAATTCAAGATAACCTGCTTGATTAACTCATTCTTTGCATCATCTGTTGTCCAAGCACTCACTTGAATTGCATTGAAGTCTAATTCTTCCAACACACGACGAGTGAACTTAGCACCCTTCGCAATGATTTCAGAATTCATATAATCTTTTACACCTTGAGAAGTCAAACCTTCTGTCAAAGTCATCAACTTATTAACCAAAAGATTCTTCAACTCAGCCATCTTTACTTCGTATTCTTCATCAAGCTTCGGTAAGACAGCCTTTTCTGTGGCCTTAGTCTTACGTTTCTTAACTGCCTTAGAGAACAACTTCGTATCAATAACGACACCACGCAAAGAAGGAGTAGCCTTTAATGAAGCATCTTTTACATCTCCTGCTTTATCACCAAAAATAGCACGCAAAAGCTTTTCTTCCGGAGACGGATCAGATTCTCCCTTCGGTGTAATCTTACCAATCAAAATATCTCCTGGTTCAATTCGTGCACCCACGCGAACAATACCTCTTTCATCCAAATCCTTGGTTGCATCTTCGCTAACATTTGGAATATCTGAAGTAAGTTCTTCCATGCCTCGTTTTGTCTCACGAACCTCCAAGATATATTCATCTACATGTACTGAAGTAAAGAAGTCTTCACGAACCATACGCTCATTCAGTACAATAGCATCCTCATAGTTATATCCCTTCCAAGGCATATAAGCAACTTTCACATTCTTACCCAAAGCCAATTCACCTTTTTCAGTAGAATATCCTTCAGTCAGAATATCACCAGCTTTCACTCGTTGACCACGATGACAAATAGGACGCAAGTCAACAGTTGTTGACTGGTTCGTCTTACGCCATTTCGGAATATTATATGTCTTAACCGCATCTTCGAAGCTAACGAACTCTTCATCTTCTGTACGGTCATATTTAATCTTAATACAAGTTGCATCAACAAAAACAACTTCTCCTTCACGCTCAGCGATAATCTGAGTACGTGAATCACGTGCAACTTGAGCCTCAATACCCGTTCCAACAATAGGAGCATCGGTTCTCAACAATGGAACTGCCTGACGCATCATGTTTGATCCCATCAACGCACGGTTAGCATCGTCATGTTCCAAGAACGGAATTAAGGAAGCTGCGATTGAAGCAATCTGTGTTGGAGAAACATCCATCAGATTTACTTCTTCAGGAGCAACAACAGGGAAATCTGCTTCCAATCTTGACTTAACTTTATCACGAACAAAATGTCCTTCATCATCCAAAGGAGCATTACCCTGTGCAATAATTTTACCTTCCTCTTCTTCTGCTGTATAATATTGTAATCCCTCTTCAGAAAAATCTACCTGAGCATTGACTACCCGACGATAAGGCGTTGCGATAAATCCTAAGTCATTAATCTTTGCATACACACAAAGAGATGAAATCAAACCGATATTCGGACCTTCAGGCGTTTCAATAGGACACAAACGACCATAATGAGTATAGTGAACGTCTCGCACCTCAAATCCTGCACGATCTCTAGACAAACCACCAGGACCTAACGCAGACAAACGACGCTTATGAGTAATTTCAGCCAGCGGGTTGGTCTGATCCATAAACTGAGACAAAGCATTCGTTCCGAAGAATGAATTAACTACTGAAGAAATTGTTTTAGCATTGATCAAATCAATCGGAGTGAAGACTTCATTGTCGCGTACATTCATTCGTTCACGAACCGTACGAGACATACGAGCCAAACCTATACCAAACTGATTATATAACTGCTCGCCTACTGTACGTACACGACGGTTACTCAAGTGGTCAATATCATCAACAATTGCTTTTGAGTTGATCAGTTCGATCAGATATTTTATAATTTCAATGATATCTTCTTTCGTCAATACCTTAATATCATCGCTGATAGAAAGGTTTAATTTCTTATTAATACGATAACGACCTACATCTCCCAAGTCATAACGCTTTTCAGAGAAGAACAAGTTGGTAATAACTTCTCGAGCGCTCGCTTCATCTGCAGGCTCTGCATTTCGTAACTGACGGTAAATATAAAGTACAGCCTCTTTTTCAGAGTTACTTGGGTCTTTCTGCAATGTATTATAAATAATTGCATAGTCAGACAAGTTTTGGTCTTCACGATGCAACAGAATATTCTGAGCACCTGATTCAAGAATTGCATCGATATTATCGTCATCAAGGACAGATTCACGATCAACAATTACATCATTACGTTCAATAGAAACAACTTCGCCTGTATCTTCATCAGCAAAATCCTCTACCCAGGTTTTCAACACACGAGCAGCTAACTTACGGCCAACCAATTTCTTTAAATTAGCCTTCGTTACTTTAACTTCTTCTGCCAAATTAAAGATTTCAAGAATATCTTTATCGCTTTCAAAACCAATAGCTCGCAAAAGAGTGGTTACAGGCAATTTCTTTTTACGATCGATGTAAGCATACATGACATTATTAATGTCGGTAGCAAACTCAATCCAAGATCCTTTAAATGGGATAATACGTGCAGAGTACAACTTCGTACCGTTAGCATGCACACTTTGACCAAAGAATACGCCCGGCGAACGATGCAACTGCGAAACCACAACACGTTCTGCTCCATTAATCACGAAAGTACCACGCTCAGTCATATATGGGATAGGCCCCAAATATACATCCTGAATCACCGTATCAAAATCTTCATGATCCGGATCGGTACAATACAACTTTAATTTCGCTTTTAATGGGACACTATATGTTAAGCCTCGTGAAATACATTCATCAATAGAATAACGAGGTGGATCAATATAGTAATCTAAGAACTCCAACACGAAATTGTTACGCGTATCTGCAATAGGGAAATTCTCTGCAAATACTTTATACAAACCCTCCTTTTTTCTCTTCTCGGGAGGCGTGTCGAGTTGCAGGAAGTCTCTGAAGGACTTCAATTGCACTTCGAGGAAATCTGGATATGGTAAAGAATTCTTTATCGAAGCAAAATTAACTCTTTGATTTACATCTGTTGAAGACATCTAGTAACGATTTTATTGAACTTATTGAAATTATAGACACAAAAAGGTTAAGAATCTCCGTCTCCGAAGATTCCTAACCGACTCCCTGATTACCAGGTTTTTGAAATATTAGTTAAGCTCAACTTCTGCGCCAGCGTCTTCCAAAGCCTTCTTCAAAGCTTCAGCATCTTCTTTAGAAATGCCTTCTTTAACTTTGCTAGGAGCTGCGTCTACTAAGTCTTTAGCTTCCTTCAAACCAAGACCACAGTTTTCCTTAACGGCCTTAACAACCTGCAATTTAGCTGCACCAGCTGATTTCAGGATTACATCGAAAGAAGTTTTTTCTTCTACAGCAGCAGCGCCTGCAGCAGCAGGACCAGCAACAGCTACAGCTGCAGCAGCAGGTTCGATACCATATTCTTCTTTCAGAATTGTTGCCAATTCACTAACTTCTTTTACGGTCAGGTTTACTAATTGTTCTGCAAAAGCTTTCAAATCTGCCATTTTTGTATGATTTAAATGATTATTTTTTACTTGTTTAATTTATAATTATCTTTCTTCCAAAGTTTTCAATAAACCATGGATAGTTTGTCCTGATGACTGCAAAGCAGAGATAACATTCTTTGCCGGAGATTCCAACAAAGCGATAACGTCTGCAATAAGTTCGTTTTTGCTCTTGATATTTACCAAAGCTTCCAAAGAAGAAGCGTCGTAGAAACTTTCCTGAACATAAGCAGCTTTTAACTGAGGCTTACCTTCACCTTTGGTATCTTTTGTAAATTCTTTGATCAGGCGAGCTGGAGCATTAGCAACCTGTGAAAACATCACAGCTGTATTGCCCTTTAATGCTGAATGAAGGGGTGAAAAGTCACCACCGACATTTTCCAATGCTTTCTTAAGCAAATTGTTCTTGACAACAACCAATTTTACTTCACTCTTGAAGCATTCTCTTCTCAGACGGCTTGTAGTTTCAGCATCGATAGCTTCAATATCCGTCAAATAGAAGTTAGGATACTCCCGCAGTGTAGCAGTTAATTGTTCTATAACAACACCTTTATCTTCCTTTCTCATTGCTGTTCAATTGTTTTTAAAGTTCATCAACTGATTTTGGGTCAATTTTAATACCCGCACTCATAGTACTTGAAAGATAAATGCTCTTTATATATGTACCTTTAGCTGCAGATGGTTTCAATTTAATCAAAGCTGCAATAAATTCTTTCGCATTGTCGCGAATCTGATCAGCATTGAAAGAAACCTTTCCGATTGATGTATGAACAATACCTGCTTTGTCAACCTTGAAATCGATCTTACCCTGCTTAACTTCTTTCACAGCGTTACCGATTTCATTGGTAACTGTACCACTCTTTGGGTTAGGCATCAAACCACGAGGACCTAATACACGACCCAGAGCACCAATTTTACCCATGATTGACGGCATAGTGATGATAACATCTACATCAGTCCAGCCACCTTTGATCTTATTGATATATTCATCCAAACCAACATAGTCAGCACCTGCTGCAGTAGCTTCTGCTTCCTTGTCTGGAGTACACAATGCAAGAACCCGAATCTGCTTACCAGTTCCATGAGGCAATGAAACAACACCTCTCACCATTTGATTGGCCTTACGGGGATCAACTCCTAAACGGACGTCCACATCTACAGAAGCATCGAACTTAGTTGTAGTGATTTCTTTCACTAAAGCAGAAGCTTCTTTCAATGAATAAGTCTTCCCAGCTTCAATCTTACCTAAAGCCAACTTTTGATTTTTTGTAAGTTTACTCATTTCAATTGAAGTTTATTAATTATTACCCGGGAATGCCCCTTTAACAGTGATACCCATACTTCTAGCTGTTCCAGCAACCATCTTCATGGCTGATTCAACAGTAAAACAGTTTAAATCTTGTAACTTGTCTTCTGCAATTGTCTTTACCTGATCCCAAGAAATTTCTGCAATTTTCTTACGATTCGGCTCAGCAGAACCACTCTTCACTTTTGTAGCTTCCAATAACTGAACTGCTACAGGAGGAGTTTTAACGACAAAGTCGAAAGACTTATCAGCGTAATAAGTGATTACAACAGGTAATACCTTACCAGCCTTGTCTTGGGTTCTGGCATTAAATTGCTTGCAAAACTCCATAATATTAATACCCTTAGAACCTAAAGCCGGTCCAACTGGGGGAGAAGGGTTTGCTGCTCCTCCTTTAATTTGCAATTTGATTTGTCCAGCAACTTCTTTAGCCATTTTCTAAAAATTTTAGATATATAACATCAATAACCGAAAGAATAAGTACTTTTCGTAACCAGAGTCTTACTCTTTCTCCACTTGCATATAACCCAGCTCAAGTGGGGTTTTACGTCCGAAGACCTTAACCATCACTTTCAGCTTGCGCTTCTCAGCATTGACTTCTTCGATTATACCACTGAATCCATTAAACGGACCAAAGGTAATTTTCACATTCTCTCCAACTACAAATTGGATATCCATATCTTCTGGTTGTTCCTGCATTTCATCAACCGTACCTAAAATACGATTAACTTCTGCCGGACGAAGGGGAACAGGATTATCTGAACCACCTAAAAAACCAATGATATTCGGAATGTTTCTTAATCGATGAGCAACCTCACCCACCAAAGCAGCTTCTACTAATACATAACCCGGTAAATAAGCGCGTTCTTTCATTACCTTTTTACCGTTACGAACCGTAAAAGTTTTTTCAGTCGGGATCAACACTTGCGATACATACTCTCCTAAGTCTGTATTCTTTATTTCAGCTTCCAGATACTCCTTCGCTTTATTTTCTTTCCCGCTAATTGCGCGAAGAACATAAAATTTCTTTTGAACGTCAGACATACCTTTACACTAATTAAAAGATTTTTTCATAGAAGAAACGCATCACTCCTTCAAAGCTCATGTCAATAGCAAAGATAACGACAGAAATGATAAGGGAAGCAAACATAACCACTACTGCGCTATTGGATAACTCTGCTCTTGTAGGCCAAGAAACCTTATACACAAGTTCGTTATAAGATTCTTTAATATATTCAAATATCTTCTTCATTGAATAGGTTATTTTTAGCACGGAACGAGAGGCTCGAACTCCCGACACCTGGTTTTGGAGACCAGTGCTCTACCAACTGAGCTAGTTCCGTAAATTAGCCAGCCCTCGCAAGAGCTGGCTTTTATTTATATCGGAAATTAGTTTTCCAATTCTGTGATCTGACCAGCACCTACTGTACGGCCACCTTCACGGATAGCGAAACGCAAACCTACGTTACAAGCTACCGGATAGATCAATTCTACATCGATAGTTACGTTATCACCCGGCATAACCATTTCAGTTCCTTCTGGCAAAGAGATTTCACCAGTTACGTCCAATGTACGGATATAGAACTGAGGACGATAGTGGTTGTGGAACGGAGTGTGACGACCACCTTCTTCTTTCTTCAAGATATAAACCTCTGCTTTGAATTTTGAGTGAGGTTTGATCTGACCCGGGTGGCAGATAACCATACCACGTTTAACTTCGTTCTTATCGATACCACGAAGCAACAAACCTACGTTATCACCAGCTTCACCCTGATCCAATAACTTACGGAACATTTCAACACCTGTTACAACAGATTTCTTTCCGTCAGCTCCTAAACCAATGATCTGAACTTCATCACCTACCTTAACAACACCTGTTTCGATACGACCTGTTGCTACAGTACCACGACCAGTGATTGAGAAGATATCTTCAACCGGCATCAAGAACGGTTTATCAACTTCACGCGGAGGCAGAGGAATCCAAGTATCACAAGCTTCCATCAATTCCATTACTTTTTCTTCCCATTTCGGATCGCCGTTCAAAGCACCCAGGGCAGAACCACGGATGATAGGAGTATTGTCACCGTCGAAACCATAGAATGAAAGCAATTCACGCATTTCCATTTCTACCAATTCCAACATTTCTTCATCATCAACCATATCACACTTGTTCAAGAAAACAACCAAACGCGGTACGTTTACCTGACGAGCTAACAAGATATGTTCACGAGTCTGAGGCATAGGACCATCAGTTGCAGCAACTACGATGATAGCACCATCCATCTGAGCAGCACCAG
>ERZ836877.434-NODE-434-length-73644-cov-23.974724_pt1 | contig 73644 bp, 59 predicted proteins | sample MGYA00519469_ERZ836877 | MGnify/ENA primary metagenome ERZ836877 (study PRJEB31850, sample SAMEA3708809) | human gut metagenome | biome: human gut; feature: human-associated habitat; material: faeces | place: China | collected 2014 ...
GATGCACGAGCGTGCATCCCTACGCCCCGATAATAATTACGGATTCTGCAACACCCCCGGCTACTCTTTGTCGGAAACACCGATTCTGATATATTAATGGAGTTTTGCAACTCATCAGGCGAATTCTGTTGTTCGGGCCGGACGACAGAATTTTTCGGCTGACAATGTGGTCGCTCTTGAATAAAATTGTAAATTTGTAGCGGATACAAATGATGTCAGCCATGAAATTTCTCAAGGACCTGCTTGATGCCGAATGCACATATCGTCTGCCTGACGATGTGATGTGGCGTTTTATCGGACTGATGACCCGGGAAGAGGTCAGGAAAGGGGAGACGATCATTGACGAGGGCCGTGTGAATCCCGACATCTATATTCTGGCCGAAGGCATATTTTCATACAATTATCTCAATGGAACCGACGAACGTTGTCATGCCTTTGCGCTGCCGGGCACAATGATGTGGTCGGCCTATTCATATTATGCCAGAGAACCGGCGGTCTACACTTATCAGGCGTGTTGCGACTCGGTAGTCTATCACTGCCGGGTGCGCGATTTTGACGACCTTATCAAAACCAACCATGAATTTGCGCAGTGGGTGTTGTGTTACGCCCAATGTCAGCTCTATCATTTCGAGAAGAAAAACCTGCTGATTAACGGCGATGCTTCAGGGCGATTTAAGGCTCTGTTGCGTAATCGTCCCGAGATTTTCGAGAAGGTGCCGAAAAAAACGATTGCCTCATATCTGGGCATCACACAACAATATTTATCGGTGCTTCTGAAGAAAAACTGTTAAAATAACAGGGATTTAATCTATTTTAAATTATTTTGTTTCTGCGCTGCTTAAATTTGCGCAGAAACCGGGTAAAAACAGTTTCTGTATATTCTTATTACGCCAGAATATAATTTCGGTATACACTAACTAACATTATTTATATGCTTATGAAATTAAAGAGATTATTTATCATTATTGCATTGGCAACTGCACTTTGCTCAGGAGCATCTGTGCTTCATCAGAAGCTTGCAGCCGATGACATTGCAGTGACGACGAGTTCATTCTCAGACGATCTTGCCATGAAGAAACGCAGCGAAAACCGAAGCCGCATTTCTACGACAACGCAATTCCTTCTTCCGGTCAATAACGCTCCTTTGTTTGCCCCGGTCAAAGGGCTCCCAAATTTTTATGGCTGCGTGAGATACCAATCAGACTGGGATGTATTCGATGCAATCACTCTCTACACAGTCCCGACAAACGACGGTCAGGAATTTCAAAAGATATTCACTGACCCGACTGTCCCCGAAATCAACGCACTTCGGGGTGGCGTCGTCAAAGACGGTCTTTATTACACTTGTAAAAAAACCGAGTTCATGGGTTATACTTTTGTTAATTATGACGGATATAACATTGAAACGGGACAGCCTGAATATACTAACAGCGCAAAATATCCCTCGACCACAATGACATACGACGCCGCCACTGAAATGATATATGCAATCGTGGAAGAAAGCGGTAAACTTAAGCTTGCTACGATCGAATTCAGTCAGTATGGTGTTTTTATCACACCATTGGGCGAAATGCCGGGCCGTTGGACTACAATCGCTTGTTCTGCCGACGGTCAGCTTTACGGCATCCGGGAATATTTTGAGAAAAACAATCAGGATGATGTATGTGTCAAATCAGAACTTTATAAAATCAATAAAGCTGACGCATCCCAGACTCTTATCGGCGATACAGGCATGAAGCCCCAGTTTCGCACCGATGCCACCATCGATCCGCGCACAGGCCGAATGTTCTGGACTGTCAGCCAGATCGATAATAAGAGCTACATGACAGAAGTCGATCTCACTACAGGCCAAGCCAACTATATCTATGAATTTCCCAAAGACCAGATCGTTGTCGGCTTGCAGACATCGGGCGCTCAGGCCGCCGACAAGGCTCCGGGAGAAATCACTGATGCTGCGAGCGTCTTCAGCAACGGCAGCCTTTCGGGCGTGATAACATTCACGGCTCCTGCAACCCATTACGACGAGACTCCCGCAACAGGCAGTCTGACGGCAGTGGTAAGCTATATGAGCAGCGAGAATCCCAATCCCACTGAAATCGCGCGCCGTAAAGTTCAGTGTGGCGATGCTGTGTCGATGGATATAACAATGCCGTCAGGCGGCCTATACGATTTCTCGATTGTAGTTTCCAACGAGGAAGGGCCTGCTCCCGCAGCCGTCCTCAGAGGTGTATTTGTCGGAAATGACACCCCCATGCCTGCAAAACCTGTGTTGACTTATGAAAACAATGTCATGAGTCTAATCTGGGATCCCGTTGACGAGGCTGTCAATGGCGGTTACGTCAACACCTCGGCTATGCGCTATACTGTAATTCGCCAACCCGACAATGTCGTTGTCGCACAAAATATTTCCGAGACTCATTTCTCTGAGGAATGTGTCGAGCCAAGCGACCTCACTTATCGTCACTATTCGGTAATAGCCGAATACGACGGCATACAATCTGCCCCCGGCCTGTCAAATGAGATAACAATGGGAGCTATCACACCTCCTTTTACTGCTGATTTTCAAGAGACAGATTGCGGATTCACAGTTATGGACGCCAACAACGACGGCATATCGTTCAATCGTCAGGAATCTACAACAATCGGCGGTAATTGGTGGTTCCGCATCAACAACTATGGCACTACAATGGACGATTGGCTGATGTCGCCTCCTCTCAGATTTCAGCGCGGATACGCCTATAAGCTGAAATTCAAAGCGTACACTGCGTCAAGCGATCCTGAAACTATTGAAGTGAAATACGGTATGGGTTGCAGTGTCGCTGACATGAACCTCACACTGCTTGAGCCTACCGTCGTCCAGAATTACCGTGGCGAAGAGTTCGAGCTGACCATAGTGCCTGAGCAAACAGGAAAATATACAATAGGCATTCACGGATTATCACCTCTGAATACCTTCTACCTCTGCATTGACGATGTCGAAATCTCTACGCCCTTCTCGCCGTCTATTCCCGAAGCTGTAACCGATCTGGAGGTTACACCCGGATTGCGCGGCGCCCTATCGGCCAATATCGCTTTCACAGTTCCCACCAGATATCTCAATGGCGAAGACATTAAGTCGGTCAAGCAAATTGAGCTGCGTCGTGGCGACGAACTGATCGAAACCTTCAATAACGCTGCTGCCGGGTCTAAGCTCACCTATACCGACAATGCCGTCAGCATTGAAGGGGAGTATACTTACACTGTTGTCTCTGTCAGCAATGACGGAAAGAGCGATCCCGCATCAAAAAACGTTTTCATCGGAACCGGCATACCTGTTTCGCCAACCAATGCACGTTTATCGATAACTGAAAACCACGGCGAAGCCTATCTGACATGGGACAATGTAACCCTTAATACCCATGGGGGCGAAGTAGATCCCGCAAAGATTACCTATAATGTCTATACCGTAGAGGGGCCGATGGTCTATGAGCTTGTAGAGTCAGGCATTTCCACCAATTCCTATCGTTATAAAGCAGTAGCTGACGGTGATCAGAAATTCATGCAGTTTGCCATTAAAGCTTCCTCACCCACAGGAGAGTCAGACGCCGGTCTCACCGACAAAAAGGCCGTGGGGACACCTGTAAACGGCATGCACGAGACAGGGACGCCCGATCAGCTCTGGAACAGTAGCGGGCTGAATGCAATGTGGGTCTCGACTAACGAGGCTGACACTTCTGTGCCTACGCAGGATGGTGATGACGCTTACTTCGCTATGGCGGGTCAGCTCACCGATGCCACGGCTGATCTTATTTCGGGGCTTATCTCGCTGAATGACATGAAGCATCCGTCGCTCACATTCCATCTCTATTCGATGGGCGAAGAGGATCACAACAGCATGACTGTTCACATTACCGACATGAGCACCGGAGTTGAGAAACTGCTCTACACCACAGAGCTGAAAGATCTCCCCGACAAGGAACAGTGGAATCGTGTCATGCTCTCTCTTGACGAATATGCCGGCAAGATTGTGTCGTTGCGGTTCACAGGAGAGCTGAAGTCATACTCATTCATGCTTATGGATAATATCTATGTTGGCAATCTCCCTGAATATGATATGGTTGCTCTGAATCTTACAGCACCCCGGCGCGCTACAACCGGCACAACATATACTGCTACGGCTCGTGTGCGCAACGAAGGTACCAAGGATTGCAGCGGCTATAAAATTGAGCTGTTTGCCGATGGTGAAGTTCTGCACTCCTGGGACGGCGTACCGCTCAAGCCCAACGAACGAACCGATGTCAGCTTTGATATTGAAATGCCGGTGCTTGCCACAGATCCCGTAAAACTATATGCGGCTGTTAAATTTGACGTCGACGAAAATGCTGACAATAACTCTACGGCTCCCCTTAGCGTTGATCCAGAAATTTCGTTGCTGACAGCTCCCGACGGGCTTAAGGGGAATTTCGTCAATGACGTCTTCACCGTAAGCTGGAATAAACCGGATACCGATAATGGCGTGGCGATGCGTTACACCGAGACATTCGAGCAATGCGAAAGTTGGGCACAAAGCATCGACGGCTGGGAGTTTGTCGATCTCGACCAATCGCCGGTTGGCGGTATGATGGGAGTGACTACACCCGGCATCGACTATGGCATCTCTACTCTTGCTTATTATATTCTGGATAACAGTGAGGAACCCTTTAACCGCGGATTTGACGCCGTGTCCGGTCACAAACTGTTGGCTTCGCTCTTCCGCTTTGACAACGGGCCAAGCGACGACTGGGCTGTATCGCCGCTGCTCGACGGGTCAGCACAAACCGTGCGTTTCTTTGCTCGCAGTTATTGGCCGGAATATCCCGAATCGATCGAAGTCTGGTATACTACTTCAGACGATGCTACATTCAACAAGGACAACTATACTCTGATTGCATCGTTCCCGTCGCTGAAATCTGTATATGACGAATTCTCGATAGACCTTCCTGTGGGAGCTACCCACTTTGCAATCCGCAATTGCGCTGTCGGCGCCTATCTGCTCCTTATCGATGATATTTCTTTCATACAGGACGCCAATCGGATTCCCGTCACACTTATCAGCTATGACATTTACCGTGACGGTGTTAAGATTAACAATATGCCTTTGACGCAGCCCGTGTTTACCGACGCCGAGGTCGCCCTCGGCGAGCATCACAGTTATGTTGTCACTGCCACCTATGACAAGGGCGTTTCGGCCCCGTCAAAACGGCTTGATGTTGTTATCGGCGAATCGGGCTTGGAAACTACCGTTTCTTCGTCAGTCGGGATTTACAGCGAAGGAAGTTCAATTGTGATCAGCGACGCCATCGGGAAACGTGTGACAGTAAGCACTGCTGACGGAAAAATCATCTACCGCGGTAATGGCAGCGACATGCTTAGAATTCCCGTAGACATGGGCATTTATATTGTTAAAGCTGGTAATAACGTGGCAAAGGTGCTCGTTAGATAAGAATATCTGCAACGGGCTCCTGTTTACAGTGAGATCTGAGAAGAGGGTGTGTGTCAAATCCTTAATTTTGATACACACCCTCTCGTTAGTGATGTCGCGGGCTTACAGGCTGTTGAGCCTGATGCAGTCGGCGATCTCGTCGTCGTCGTCGTTTGTAAATACGCGCATCATAATGCTAATTTTCTTGGAATAGTCAAAAATTACTCCTATTTTTGTAGTCGACTTACGGAAATGGGTTAAATTTTAGAAAAACAGCCAAATGATACGAGAATTCTGGACAGAAAATTATCTTTCCATCCGAGACCGTCAATGCTTGAACTTTGAGGCAACGGGTGACAGCCGTTATTGGATAGGCGCTGAGGTTACCGACGGAATGTCACTTAACAAAGTAGGGGTTATATTCGGTCCCAACGCTTCAGGAAAGTCAAATATGCTGAAGGCATTGAATAATGTGTTCAGACTGCTCTTCATATCCTCTGACAACAGAAACAAGCCGGTATGTTCAGAGGCTCCGTTCGCGCTGGCTGCTGACAAACCTACGCGGATGTACGTATCTTTCTATGCCGACAACATACGCTATGATTATACAATAGTCTATACCATTGACCATATTGTTCGGGAAGAACTATTGTATTATCCCAAAAAGAGCAAGTCGTTATTTTATGAAAGGGATTATGTAGGCGCCGACAGCCAGTGCCGTATCAAATTCGGAACCAGCGTTGGTATCAAAGGGCGTACTCTTGACACGCTGATGGAAAATACCCTCAATAACCATTCCGTACTATCGACCTACGGAAAAGTGGCTTTGTCGGATGATGCCCTGAAGCTGGCGAATCTTTATAACTGGATTAGAACGCACGTTCATGGAATTGCAGACAACGAACCCGAGCTTCCCCAACTCTTGAAAGAAGTCGAGAAAGATCCCCGCAAGAAAAGGTTCTTCCTTGAAATGCTGAAGAAAGCTGATTTTAACATAACCGGTTTTTCGGTGGTATCAAACAGCGATTCAGATAAGGTGGAGTTTGTCAATTCATCAAATGATGGTGTTTTTAGTCTGTCCGAAACCACTCAATCATCAGGCACCATCAAGTATCTGCAAGACCTTCGGTATCTTTACGATGCCATTTCCGGCGAACATATATATATGCTTGACGAACTTGGCGAAGATCTCCATTACGACCTTCTGTTTTATTATTTGCAGGTGTTTATTGCCAATTCCGACAAATCACAACTCTTCTTCACCTCGCAGGAAGTGACGCTTCTTTCGGAGGATCTTCTCAATGATAACCGTCAGACTGTCTGGTTTGTAGAAAAATCCGCAGAAACAGCATCTTCTGAATATACCCGTGCCGACAAGCTGGGGTTGCACAAAAATAATTCGCTATACAACGCCTATCGCATCGGTAAGTTCGGAGCGAAACCGGTTCTGGGCTCTCCTTTCATAAATCTTGATTGAGACATGCCGAAAGTCAGACGTATCACTACTGTGATCATAGGAGAAGGGCCGACAGAGTATTTCTATCTTAATTCCTTGAAGGATGAATTCAGGGAACTACAGAATATCAAGCCTGATTCTCCAAAGAACACAAGTCTCAGGGAATTGGAAAGGTCTATTGAAGAAGCCGTGTCGATGGGTTATGATAGGATTTTTTGTCTCATAGATATGGACAACAAGAAAAAGGATGCAAAAACCCTTTCCGATTATCAGAAATTGAAGAACAAATACCACGGCAAGAAGGTGTCAAAACCATCAAAAGGCATATCTTATGAAATAACCTTTATTGAGACCGACAGATGTACCGAGTTGTTTTTTCTCTATTATTTCCGATATACCGGCCAGCTTTATAGAGAATCAAAAGATATAGAGAGCGAACTTGCCCGAATCTGCGGCTATGAGAAATCAAAGCATTTTTTCTCTGCCCATCCGTTACATCAATATTTTCAAAAACAGGGTGGTAGTCTTAAAGAAGCCATAGCAAACTCAAATAAATCCGTCGATAGTCAGAGGCGAGGTGATCGTGATTATACTTATTCCGAAATAGGTATAATGTTCAGAGAGCTTGGATTGGTTCCATAATTTAGACCACGCATCCCAAAGCAAAGAAACCAGCTTGCCAATGCAATATAATCGCGGCCGCCACCTCCGGGTGACGGCCGTTTCCTTTGGGGATGTCGCGGGCTTACAGGCTGTTGAGCAGGGGGAGTTTGCCGCGGTCTATGAGGTCGAGGATGAGCTCTCCGAAGAGGGTGTTCTGCCAGGCGAACCAGGGGCGGGTGAAATGCGTCGGGTCGTCGACGTCAAACGATTCGTGGATGAAGCCTGTCTCGGCGTCGGTCGCGAGCAGAAGCCTGAGGCAGTCGGCTATCTCGGCGTCGTCGTCGCTGGTGAAGGCACGCATCATAATGCTCATCGGCCATGCCATGCCGAAGCCGATATGCGGGCCGCCGATTCCCTCGCCGGCTTTTCCGCTGAAGAAGTAGGGGTTGGATTTGCTCCAGACGAAGCGGCGCGTGTTCCGATAGACGGGGTCGTTGCGGTCGACGTCGCCGAGATAGGGCATGGCCAGAAGGCTCGGCACGTTGGCGTCGTCCATGAGATGATGGTTGCCGAACCCGTCGACCTCGAAGGCATAGATCGGGCCGAATTCGGGATGATTGTAGACGGCGTGGCGCTTAAGAGCAGTTTCGACCTCAGATGCGAGGCTGTCGCAGCGTCCGGCGAGGCTGTCGGCGCGGTTGACGGTGCGCAGAATCTCGGCCGCCTTGCGGAGCGAGCTGACAGCGAAAAAGTTCGACGGAACGAGGTAGGGGAAGACCGTGGCGTCGTCCGACGGACGGAACGACGACACAATCAGTCCGCAGCCGCTCCACGGGGAGCCGTAGCCGTCGTTGACCTGTGTGTCGGAAGCGCGGTGGGTTTCGCGCATGAAGCGGTAGTTGCCTTTGCCGGTCTTGCGCTGCTGGTCGGTGAAGGTGTCGAGGATTTTCCCGACGGCGGCGAGCCAGTCGGCGTCGAATACCGACGTGTCGCCCGTCTCCTTCCAGTATTGATATGCCAGCCGCAGCACGTAGCAGGGGGAGTCGATCTCCCATTTGCGCTCGTGAATCTCGGGACGCATCTCGGTGTAGTCGCTCATCCATCCGGTGCCCGTCGGGCCGTCGTTGAAAGCATTGGCGTAGGGGTCGAGAAGTATGGACTTCAGCTGTCGGCGCACGACGCCGGCTATCATACGCCGCAGCGGCTCGTCGGCCGACGCCAGGCTGACGTATGGCCAGACCTGTGCGCCCGAGTCGCGCAGCCACATAGCGTGGATGTCGCCCGTGTAGACGAAGGTGTCGTCGTGGCCGAGGCTGTCGGTGCGGTAGTGGACTGTGGTGTCGAGAGTGTTTGGGAAGCAGTTCTCGAACATCCAGCGCAGTTTGTCGTTTGTCAGAAGCCCCTTCACTTCTGCGATTTTCGCCTCGACGGCTTCGGAACGGAACAGGCGGTCGGCCGGAGCCGGCCGCAGCGTTGTTGTGTAGCGGGCCGCAGCTGAGTCGGCCGGCGCTGTCGCAGCCGCACCCGCTGAGCAGGCGATGGCTGCGGCGACGATGATATGTCTCAGGTTCATGGTGTAGATCTGTAGTTTTCGACAAATCTACAAAAAGTCGGCCGCTTCCGCAAATGTCGTCAGGCAAGAGCGGCTGCCGCGGCATCGCGTCGCGCCACAATGGCGTTGGCCATTTCGACGGCAACGGAGATATGCGGGCAGATGTGGTCGGCGCCGATAAGTCTGTCTATACCGGCGTTGACGAGCGTCTGGCGCACATTTTCCTTTACGCCCGACAGAACGACGTGGATGCCTTCGCGCTGCGACGAGTTGATGAGAATCTCGAGGTTATGGATCGCCGTGGAGTCGATAAACGGCACTTTCCTCATTCTGACTATGCGCACGTGGGGTTTCTCGCCCGGCGTCGAACGCATCATCTCGTCGAATTTCGTGGCCACGCCGAAGAAGAACGGCCCGTCGATCTCATAGACTTCAACGCCCGGGAGCAGATTCAGCTCCTCGTGGTGAGAAGCGTCGAGGTCGGTGCCCTCGGCGACGTCGAGCTGCTGGGAATAGACTTTTATCTCGGTATTCTCCATGACGCGGCGCAGGAACAGCACTATGGCGAGCAGCAGACCGATCTCAATCGCTATCGTGAGGTCGAACACTACGGTCAGGGCGAAGGTGACGATCATTACGCTTATGTCGCTCTTGGGATTGCGGAATATGGCAACGATAGTGCGCCAGCCGCTCATGTTGTAGGCTACGACGACGAGCACGGCCGCCAGACAGGCCATCGGAACATAGTTGATCAGCGGCATCATAAAAATGTAGATGAGAAGCAGCACTGCGGCATGGATAATGCCGGCAACAGGTGTGCGGCCGCCGTTGGTGATGTTCGTCATAGTGCGCGCTATGGCCCCGGTTACGGGAATGCCGCCGACGAACGGCACGGCGATGTTGGCCAGCCCCTGACCGATAAGCTCCGTGTTGGTCGACGTGCGCGAGCCGGTGACACCGTCGGCCACTGTGGCGCTCAGCAGCGACTCAATGGCTCCGAGCACGGCGATAGTGAAGGCTGAAGGGAGCAGCAGGTTGATGTTTGCCATCGTCAGCGAGAAACCGTGGACTTCGGGCAGATCGGTCTTCATCGAGCCGAAGCGGTCGCCGATAGTCGATACGCTCAGGTCTGGAAAGTAGCCGCGGCAGACGGCTACGGCAGCTGTGACAACGATGATGGCCGTCAGTGCGCCCGGTACGCGCTTCGAGATCCTGGGCGTCACTATGATTATCGCCAGCGAGGCGAGCGCCACAGCGAGCGAGGCCGGGTCGATGCGATCGAGGTTTTGCAGATAAACGCCCCATTTCGAAAGAAACTCGCCCGGCAGATCGCGCAGCCCGAGTCCGAGGAAGTCGTTGACTTGAGTGGTCAGAATCGTCAGGGCAATGCCGGCGGTGAAGCCTACGACGATCGGGTAGGGGATGAACTTGATGACCGTGCCGAGTTTGAACAATCCCATCATAACCAATATCAGTCCGGCCATGAAAGTGGCGACGGCCAGCCCCTCAAGGCCGAAACGCGCTATGATTCCATAGACAATGACGATAAACGCGCCTGTCGGCCCTCCGATCTGCACAGAATTGCCTCCGAACGCTGATACCATGAATCCGCCTATTATGGCGGTTATGAGTCCGACAGTCGGGCTCACGCCCGAAGCTATGCCGAAAGCGATAGCAAGCGGCAGTGCCACAATTCCCGTTACGATGCCGGCCACGAGATCGGCCTGAAATTTCTTGCCGCTGTAGTGTCGCAGAGCCGACCAAACCTTTGGGCGGAACTCTACTGAAGAACTAAAATTCATAAAAACAAACCTTTGCAATTGGTTACCTTAGAAACAGGTTGCAAAGATACAAAAAAGAGTTAACATTCACTAATTCTGGTTACTCTTTGTGAATTCCAGCGAACGCTTTAAGGACCCTAAGGTCTTTAAAGTCCTTAAGGTCCTTAAGGAAAATGAGCAGCGCCACCCGTTTGGGCGGCGCTGCTGTATTGTGAGCCGGATTGTGGTCGCTTACTTGCCGAGTTTGTTGACGTGGAGGGCAAGCTTGCTCTTGAGGTTGGCGGCTTTGTTTTTCGAGATATGTTTTTTAGCTGCAAGTTTGTCGAGCATCTTTGTGACAACGACGAGCTTGGCGGCTGCTTCGGCGGCGTCGGTCATCTTGCGCAGATTGCGCACTGCGTTGCGGGCTGTCTTTGCATAGTAGCGGTTGCGAAGACGGCGGGTTTCGGTCTGGCGGATTCTCTTGATGGAAGATTTATGATTTGCCATTTATGGAATCGTTTTTTTATTTATCGATTGGTTTTTAGAAGTAGCCCATAGCAGAATCGAACTGCTCTTTCAAGAATGAAAATCTTGCGTCCTAACCGATAGACGAATGGGCCATTGCCTTTCAAAAGCGATGCAAAGGTAGAGCCTTTTTTCTGAACTACCAAATTTTTCTGTAAAAAAATCTCGAAAATTTCGCAATCTTTTGATTTTCAGTGGTGCTTAGGGCTGCGCATTATGCGAAGCAAATCGAGTATAAGCGACGCGCGCAGACCCGGTTGGGCCTGCGACGCGTTGTAGAGGGTGGAAAACCGAGGGGCCGGTGCTTATTTTGCGGGAGCCGGAGCGGGAGCTGCGGGCTTGGCGGGAGCTGCCGGGGCCGGAGTGGCCGATTTCGCGGGAGCGGCGGGAGCGTTGTTGTCGAAGGTCGACGGGGTTGTCTGCTCCTGAACGGGGGCTGTCACGCGCGATCCGGCGTTCGAGTTATCTGTGGGCATTACGAAAGTTGAGAGCACGGCCAGCAGGGCGATTGCGCCGGCAAGGCTCCATGTGAGCTTCTCGATGAAGCTGTTGGTGCGGCGCACACCCATAACCTGGTTCGAGCCGGCAAAAGCCGACGAGAGGCCGCCGCCTTTCGATTTCTGAATAAGCACAACTCCGATGAGCAGCACGGCTGCGAGGATTGTGAGCACGATAAGCAGAACGTACATAGTTAATTAGGTTCTATTTTGTGTTTGATTTATGTTTGCTGTTGATGATCAGTTTCTGCAAGAAACGCATTTGGTCTGCAAAGTAAACACTTTTTTCGGGAATATTCAAATTTAGACGGCTTAATATTTCATAGGCCTGTTCGTATTTTCCCTGACGGATATAGACTTTCGCGAGAGTTTCGTTGAGAGATGATTCTTCGCGCGGATGAATAGCGGCTTTCTGAGCTTTTTCTTCGGCGGGCGTTTCCGAGGCGGTTTCTACGGTTTCTATGGCCGGTTCCGGCTCAGGCCCGGGGGCCGGCTGACGGTCGAGGAAGGCGTCGATAAGGCGCGATTGCTCGTCGGGGGTGTCGATGTCGGGTGCGTCGGCGTATTCCTTTTCGAGAACGGTGGCGTATTCGGGCTGCGGATTCAGAATCATGCGCTCGAGCAGGGCGTCATTTTCGGCGTCGGCATGGCCGTAGGTCTCGAGGAAGGTGTCGATGGTGTCGATTGTCGAAGGTGTAGGCGCCGGATTTTCGGGGGGATAGAACGGTATGTCGGCGTTGTCGCGCCCCACGAGGTTATATAGTTCGGCCGGATCGGGAGCGTTCAGCGCTACGCGGAGCGTCAGGCGCCGGCGTTCGTCGTCGCCGAGCCGGAGTTCGCGGCGCAGGCGCAGCATGGCAGGCAGCGTGAAAGCGGGCGATTCGTCGGCCAGGGCGTCGACGAGCGCGGCCGACGGGGTTTCTCCCGAGGCTATGCAGTCGAGAATCTGCTGAAGCGGCGTTCCGTTGTTGATTTCTGCTGCCATGATGGTTACCAGTCGCCGAGGGTGGCGTTGAAGATTAGTGTGACGAGTTCTTTCGAGATTTCCTGACAGAGCTGATCCTGGACGTCGGTGAGCATCTGCGAACTGTCGAAGTCGCGGTAGGCACTGAAAGTCTGGTCGATGTCTTTGTTCTCGGCTTTGTTGTCGATATATTTCACGTGAACCTGAATCGTCAGGCGTGTGCGCGATGCATAGGCGTCTTCGGTGACGGCCTGAGGCGACAGGCTGTAGCCTGTTATCTCGCCTTCGATATGAAGGTCGGTGTTGTTGTCGTCGGTTATCTGGAGCCGGGTGTTTCGGCTTATATAGTCGAGCAGTTCGGTCTCGAATGTCTGTTGCAGCGGGGGATAGACAAGGGCGGCGCGAATGGGGAACTGACTTATCGAAACGGTTTTGTAGACCGAATAGTCGAGCGCCGCTCCGTTGAGTTTGAAGCTCGGGATGCAGGCCGTCAGGCCGGCGCAGAGCGTCAGCAACGCGGCAATCACCAGTGTGGCCCGGGTGTGTTTATTCCTTGTCGCCATAAGCGAGGTCGCCGGCGTCGCCGAGGCCGGGAACGATATAGGAGTGGGCGTTGAGTTCGGGATCGATGGCGCCGACCCACAGGGTGGCGTCGTCGGGGAAATGGCCGGCGATATAGTCGACGGCCTGTTGCGATGCGATTACCGAGGCAACATGGACGTGGGCAGGGATGCCTTTAGTCAGCAGCGCGCGGTAGCTCAGTTCCATCGACGAGCCGGTGGCGAGCATCGGGTCGACAAGAAGCAGGGTCTTGTCGTCGAGGCGCGGTGAGGCTATATATTCGATGAAGACGTCGAAATTGTCGTCGTCGGTATATTTTCTATAGGCTGAAACGAATGCGTTCTGGGCATGGTCGAAAATGTTGAGGAATCCCTGATGGAAAGGGAGACCGGCGCGGAAGATGGTCGCCAGAACAAGTCTGTCGTCGAGCAGGCGGCAGCGCGCGGTGCCTAAGGGGGTTCTGACAGGAGCTTCGCGGTAGCTGACTTCGCGCGAGATTTCATAGGCCATTATCTCGCCGATTCGCTCGAGATTGCGACGGAACCTGAGCATATCGCGCTGGATGTCGACATCGCGCAGTTCGGCCATATATTGGTTGACTATCGAGTTGTGGTCGGCAAAATTATATACTTTCATAGTGATTGAGGATAGAAACGGGCTTTCGGGTTATTTTTTTTCGTCGGCGAAGCGGTCTGGGAATTTCAGCTTCAGGCGCGGGCGCCTCATGGCGTAGATTATCAGCGAGATTCCGGCGATGATGAAGGGTATGCTGAGCCATTGACCCATGTTGAGGGCCATCGACTGCTCGAAAGCTTCCTGAGGATTCTTGATGAATTCGATGAAGAAGCGCGGGGTGAAGATGCCGATCAGGAACACTCCGAATATCAGACCTGGCCGTTCTTCGGCGTTCTTGCGCCAATACATCCACATCAGCAGTGCGAACAGGGCGAAATAGCAGATCGCCTCGTAGATCTGGGTGGGGTGGCAGGCCTGTCCGGCATATAGCGCCTGCCACTCGGGCGAGTTGATGAATCTGAAGCCCCACGGCAGGGTTGTGGCATGGCCGAAGATTTCGCTGTTCATCAGGTTGCCGAGGCGGATGAGACCTCCGACAAGGGCTATCGGCACGACAAGCCGGTCGAATGTCCACAGCGGCGACCGTTTTGTTGTCACTATCGAGAAAAGAATCACGCCGAGGATTACGCCGATGGCGCCGCCGTGGCTCGCGAGGCCCCCTTCCCATACGTAGAGAATCTTTATCGGGTTCTGGCTGAACAGATCCCATTCATAAAAGAAAACATGTCCGAGCCGGGCGCCGACGATTGTTCCGGCGACAGTCCACATAAGCAGCAGGCCGAGCCACCGTTCGGGAGCGCCCTCATGCCTGAACATGCGGGCGACGATTTCGTAGCCGACGAGGAAGCCTACCATGAAAGCGAGGCTATACCATCGCAGGGTGAAAAATCCCAGCTTGAAAATTACGGGGCTGACGTCCCAGGTTATGTAACTTAGCATTTGATGCGGTCGAGATTATATTCGGGGGACAAAGATAGTGAAAATTCTGCGATTAGCGGAGGGTTATGTGGGTGGCTTCGACGGGAGTGCCGAGGAAGAGCTCGGCGAGTCCGGTGAAAGTTTCGGGATTTTCGGTAGTCAGAAAGCGGGCCGAGCCGCCGCGTGTTGTCAGCGCGTCGATTTCGGGATGCCGTTCCATATAGTCGGCGAGGCTGTCGGCCACGATGGCTCCCTGAGTCACGATATTGACATTCGCGGGCGCGTATCGGCGTATTTTTTTGAGAAGGAGGGGATAGTGGGTGCAGGCGAGCACTATGGTGTCGATGTCGGGAGCTTCGCCAAGCAGCGAGTTTATGTCGCGCTCGACGAAATAGTCGGCTCCGGGGCCGTCGGCTTCGCCGTTCTCGACCAGGGCGGCCCAGAGCGGGCAGGCGTGGCCTGTGGTGACGAATTCCGGGTATAGTTTGGCGATCTCGAGGTCGTAGGAGCGCGAGCGTATCGTGCCGGGGGTTGCCAGCACGCCTATGCGGCCGTTGGCGCTGAACCGGCCGGCGGCTTCTACGGTGGGACGGATCACTCCGAGCACGCGCCGCTGCGGGTCGAGATTCGGGAGGTCGCACTGCTGAATCGAACGCAGTGCCTTGGCCGACGCCGTGTTGCAGGCAAGGATGACGAGGTGGCATCCGCGTTCGAACAGCGCCTTGACAGCCTCGAGAGTGAACTGATAGACAACGTCGAACGAGCGGGCGCCATAGGGGGCGCGGGCGTTGTCGCCGAGGTAGAGGTAGTCGTAGTGAGGCAGACGCCGCCTCATTTCTTTGAGAATTGTCAGGCCGCCGTAGCCCGAATCGAACACTCCGATAGGGCCGGGAGCTGTCGGTAGACTATTCTTTGTCATCGTTTTCAGTCAGATGGGCCATGGAGAATTCACAGCCGCAGTAGAGTTGGTTATAGAAGTTCTGTTCGCGGATAATGGCGTTACGGCGCTCCTGAAGGCCTCCGCGCCGCCAGTTGGCCTGCCAGAACACAACGCCGGGGATTCCGTCGACAGCGCGGGCGCCTGCGATGCCTATTTGCTCGAGACTTTTCCAGCGGCTCGAAGCCAGAGTCGTGGCCACGAGACCGAAACCGTGGCCGGCGGCGTAGAGCGCGGCCCGGCGCAGGCGCATGGCAAAACATTCAAGACAGCGGTTCCCGCGTTCAGGCTCATGCTCGAGCCCTTCGACAGCTTTGCGCCATGCGGCGTGGTCATAGCAGTCTTCGACGAAATCTATGCCCATTGTCGAGGCATATCGTGAAGCTTCGTCGCGGCGTCGCTGATATTCGGCTTCAGGATAGATATTGGGATTGCAGTAGAAGAGGGTGGGATGGAGCCCGTGGGCCAGCATAGCTTCGACGATGGCCCCCGAGCAGGGCGCACAGCAAGCGTGGAGCAGCACGCGCGTTGTGGCGTGCTGCTCCGGCGTTTGCCATATATTATCGGTAGGGCGGTGTCTGCTCATCAGGCTTATTTGCCGCCGGGAGTCTTCAGGTCGTGGCTCTCGGGCTCGGCTTCGTCGTCGAGGCCGCGGTTGCGCAGAAGGGCTTTTACGCTCGGCTCGTGGCCGCGGAATTTCACATAGAGCACCATAGGATCTTCACTGCCGCCCATCTCGAGGACGTTCTCACGGAAGAGTTTAGCTGTAGCTGGGTCGAAGACACCCTTTTCGCGGAAGAGCTCGAAGCCGTCGGTGTCGAGCACTTCGGCCCAGAGATAGGTGTAGTAGCCCGAGGCATAGCCGTCGCTTCCGAATACGTGTTTGAAGTAGGGGCTGCGGTAGCGGTATTTGACCTGACGCGGCATGCCTAATTTGTTGGCGACCTGAGCTTCAAAGGCTTCGACGTCGACAGTCTCCCCTTCGGCGGGATTGAGATGGCCCCATGCGAGGTCGAGAAGGGCGGCTCCGGCGAGCTCGGTGGTGGTGAAGCCCTGGTTGTGGGTCGACGAGGCTTCGATCTTGGCTATCAGCGAGTCGGGGATGACGGCGCCTGTCTTATAGTGGTGGGCATACTCTTTCAGCAGGGCCGGTTCGAAGGCCCAGTGTTCATGGATCTGGCTGGGAAGCTCTACATAATCGCGGTCGACGTTGGTGCCGCTCTGGCTGCGCAGGGCTGCGCGGGTCAGCATTCCGTGGAGGCCGTGGCCGAATTCATGGAACATTGTCTCGACATCGTCCATCGACAGCAGCGACGGGCTTCCGGGGGTCGGTTTGGCGAAGTTTGCCACATTATATACTATAGGACGCTGGCTCTTGCCGTCGGGATCGATAAATGAGCCCTGCAGGGATTCCATCCATGCGCCCTGACGTTTCGACGGACGCGAGAAGTAGTCGGTCATGAACACTGCTACGTGCTCTCCTTTATCGTCGGTGACGTCGTAGACCTTCACGTCGGGATGGTATTTCGGAGCGTTGGGAATCGGCGTGAAGTGAATGCCGTAGAGGCGTTCGGCCATAGCGAAGATGCCTTTGGCCACGCTGTCGATTTCGAAATATCCTTTGACTTCGTCTTCGTCGAGGGCATATTTCTTGCGGCGCACTTTCTCGGCGTAGTAATAGTAGTCCCACGGCTCGATGGTGATTTTATCGCCGAGGTCGTCGGCGAGAGTCTGCATTTCGGCAACCTCTTTGTCGACGCGCTTGATTGCCGGGCGCCAGATCTGCATAAGCAGGTTCTCGGCGTTCTCCGGGGTCTTGGCCATGACGTTGGCGGTCATGTAGGCGGCGTAGTCGGGATAGCCGAGCAGCTTGGCCTTGGCGGCGCGTGTCTTGACGATTTCTCCGATGACGGGATAGTTGTTATACTCTCCCGAAGAGGCCTGCGTAGTGTAGGCTTCGTAGATCTGGCGGCGAAGGTCGCGGTTGTCGGCGAACTGTAGAACCGGCAGACGGCTCGGGGCATGGAGTGTGAAGACCCACTTGCCGTCGAGACCGCGCTGTTTGGCCTCGTCGGCTGCCAGGGCGATTGTCGACTCCGGCAGGCCCGAGAGCATGGCGGGATCGTCGACAACGAGCTGATAGGCGTTGGTGGCTTTCAGAAGATTGCTGTTGAACTTCGAGTAAAGTTCGGTCAGGCGGTTGTTGAGCTTTTTGAGTTCTTCCTTGTCGGCTGCCGAGAGCAGGGCGCCGTTGCGGGTGAAGTCGCGGTAGCTTTTCTCGACGGCGCGAAGGCGCGGGCCGCTCAGCCCGAGCTTGGCACGGTTGTCGTAGAGATATTTGACGCGCTCGAAGAGTTTGTCGTTCATCATGACGTTGTCGACTGTCGACCCGTAGAGCAGCATTGCCTCGTCGGCGACTTTCTGAAGCTCGGGGTTGCTGTCGGCCTCGCTGAGCGACATGAGCACACCCATAACGCGGGTTGTCAGCTCGCCGCTCTTCTCCATGGCGAGGATGGTGTTGTCGAACGTGGGCGTTGCCTTCTGATTGGCGATGGCATCGATTTCTCCGCGGTAGATTTTCAGCCCTTCTTCGAGAGCGGGCATGTAGTCGGCCGTTGTGATGCGGTCGAAAGGCGGAATGTTGTAGGGCGTGTTGTAGGGCTCGAGGAACGGATTGTTCCGTTCGGCGGCCATGCCGCCGATAACGGCGACTGTCATGGCAGTCATCAATGTGAGTCGTTTAAACATTGCGTATAGAATTAGGTTATAGAAGATTGTCGGATTATTAATCGTCAGTCCATATAAACCGGGCCGTCAGCGGGTAGTGGTCGCTGCCGACATCCTTGCCGCGCAGAATGTCGACGGCCATTAGCGGCCCGCGGTAGAGGATATGGTCGATACGGAAAAAGAATTTGTTTTTGTGGTAGGTTATCATCGGGCCGAAAGCGGCCTCGGCGAAGGCGTCGTGCATGTCGCTGCCGAGAATGGTGCGCAGGGCGAAGCAGGCTGGAGTGTCGTTGAAGTCGCCGCAGACTATGGCAGCCCCGCGGCGGCTGTCGAGAAGCCGGCGCACTTCTTCGGCCTGATCGGCGCGCAGCGCGGCGGCGCGGTAGATTTTCGTGAAAATATGGTTGCGCATGTTGCGTATGGCGCTTCGGTCAGCGTCGCCTTTCGTCACCCGTGAGAAAAGCTCCTTGTCGTCGCCCGAGAGCAGAAACGACTGGAGATGGACGTTGTAGATCGTCAGCACATGACCCTCGACCGAAAGCCTGAAGACTGCCAGCTCCGCCGGGCTGCATACCGAGTCGGGAACCTCGATGCGTGTCACCGGAAACCGGCTGTAGACGGCAAGCCCGGGATCGCTGGTGTCGGAACACCGGAAGGGATAGACCTTCCTGATAGTGTCTAACGGGTTGAAGGAGGATTTGCGCAGACTGGCCAATCCCACGAGGCTTTCCTGAACGACGAGAATGTCGGGTTTCATCGCCATCACATAGCTCAGCGAGGGATTGGGGTCGGGAATGCCGTCGCGGCCGTAATCTTCCCAATGGAGGGCGTTGAAAGTCATCAGTGTGAACGATTTCTTTCCCCGGGTCGTTTCGGGGGAGACGGTCATGTTGACAGGCGCGAAGTTCAGCAGGGCGGGCGAACTTATTAAAATTGCCGCTCCCATGACCCATGCCAGACGGTTGCGCGCGATAGCCAGAACGATGAGGGCTACGACAGAGAGCAGTGCTGTCACAGGAAACGCCATGTTGAGCAGGCAGGCGGGCGGAAAAACGCGCGGGTCGACAGCTCCGGTGTAGGCTGTAGCTATCAGGGCGAACGACAGCAGAACCGTTGCCGCCGTCATCACGAAACGAACTGTATATTGCCTTGGAGTTGCCACTTCGTTATTACTTTATCCGGCGGCTGACGTCGAACAGGCGCGCCCGTTCGTCGGCTGTCAGCGATGAATAGCCTGATTTCTTTATTTTGTCGAGAATCTTGTCGAGCTCGGCCTGGTCGGCGGCCGATGCCGCCGAAGGTGCCTTTGGTCTTGGCGCCGACGGCGCGCCCGAGGCCCTGAAGCGCGCCGGACGCACTTTCGGGCGCCGGCTGAACAGATTGACAATGGCGTCGATGAGCGAATTGAGCGGCGCCGTTATGTCGTGGCCGCGTTTGAGCCCCAAGGCGAATATGGCCCCGACGGCGGCTCCGCCGAGATGGGCGATGTGGCCGCCGGCATTGCTGCCGGTGACGCTCAGCAGATCGATTCCGATGGTCACTATTGCGATCCATTTCAGCGATACGGCCCCGAGGAAAAGAAGGTTCATGCGGTAGTCGGGCGCCATTATGGCCGTGGCGGTCACTATGGCTATGACCGAGGCGCTCGAACCGATGAGAAGTCCGCCGTGGCCTGCGAAATAGGGGATAGTGTTGACCGCGAGCAGATAGAGCGCTGCGCCTCCGAGACCTCCGAGCAGATAGAGGCCGATCATTCGCTTAGGTGTCGACAGAAGCTGAAACACTATTCCGAACCAGTAGAGCCACAGCATATTGAATATGAGGTGGAGCGGCTCGATCTGGCTGAACATGTATGACAGAGGTGTCCAGGCATGGCGCGCCAGCCGGCCGAAGTTGCCCGGCATCGCAACCCATTGTTCGACGATGAAGCGTCCTGATTCCTCTCCGGCGAAGATCATCACAATCGAGATGATGTTCAGCACGAGGAATACGGCGATGTTGATGACGACGATCTTCATCAGCATCGTCGCCGATGCGAAGCGTTTCAATGCGGTCTCAATAGTTGTCGCCATGGACTATTCCTTTGCGTTTCCAGTAAATCATTATAAGCAGTCCGAAAATCATTCCGCCGAGATGCGCCCAGTGGGCTATGCCGTCGACGGCTCCGCGTGCCGACCCCATACCGATAAGCAGCTCGATGACACCGTTGCCGATGACAACCCATTTCGCTTTCACAGGAACGGGAATGAACATGATATAGAGCGGCCGGTTCGGGAAAAGCATTCCGAAAGCGAGCAGAACACCGTAGATCGAGCCTGAGGCTCCGATGGTGACCATCATATTCTGATACTGGCCGACAAGACTGTCGATTTCGCCCGAAGCGAGCGCCTGACGCACATATTCGAAGTCGACACCGTTGAGGTTGGCTATTGTCTTGACGAATTCAGGCTCCCAGGTCAGCGCCCAGAAAGCTTCCTGAACGAGGCCGGCGCAGAGGCCGCAGGTTATGTAGTAGAACAGGAAGCGCGGGGCTCCCATGGCGCGCTCGACGATGCCGCCGAACATCAGTAGCATGAACATGTTGAAAAACAGATGGGCGAAATTCTGCGTCGAGTGCATGAACATATAAGTGAAAAACTGCCATGGCGCGAAGTCGGGAGCCGTCAGATAATGCAGGCCCGCCACGGCGTCGATCTCGATGCCCAGACGGCCCGGAAGAATCATCATGGCCAGCCACACAATGAAATTTATGATGATCAAATTCTTGGTCACCACCGGAATATTGCCGAATAGATTTCTGAAATTCATCTGTTCCGTTAAAATTTGAGGTCGCTAAGCCGGCCGGAGCTTCGGCCGACGATAGTGCAAAGATAGCGTTTTTTTGGCTATCGGCGCCCCGAAAAGGGCTCTTTGAACTTTCAAAACAGAAAAAATAGAGACATTTTTGAGTTTTTTTCACAAAAATTTGTGAATATCAGTTTTTTATGCATATATTTGCGGTGATAACCAAACATTTCATCTAATTATCAAAAACCAACATGAACAAAACCGAACTTGTTAACGCCATTGCTGAAAAGGCAGGCTTAACCAAAGTGGATGCTAAAAACGCACTTGATGCAACGCTGACGGCCATCGCTGATGCTCTGAAAAACGACGACAAAGTAGCTCTTGTGGGCTTCGGAACATTCTCTGTTTCTGAGAAAGCCGCCCGCACCGGCATCAATCCCCGCACCAAAGAGAAAATCGAAATCCCCGCCCGCAAAGTCGTAAAATTCAAAGCAGGCGCAGATCTCGCCAAATAATTTCACTTAGCGACGAACTTATCTCCGGCCGCAACCGCCCGCACAGCGCAGGCAGTTGCGGCCGGAACTTTGTCGTTGAGCCCGTTTTGCGAGTCGCGGCAGACTTTTTTTACTCAAGGCAGATTTTTTTTGCACCACCGTGAAACTTTTCGGCATAAGGCGCGACATATTGATAAAAACGCTATATTTGCATCCTGAGAATATTTTCACATAACCAACATATTTTCATGAAAAAAACACTTAAGTTTCTGGCGTTAGCCATCGTGTCGCTTTTCGTGATGCCGGCTATGACAGCTCTGGCACAGGAAATGCCTCAAATGCCCCAGCTTCCCCTTGACCCGCAGGTGCGCAAGGGCGTGCTGCCCAACGGATTGACCTACTACATCCGTCACAACGAGAAACCTAAAGGCCAGGCCGATTTCTATATCGCGCAGAAGGTCGGCTCGATTCTCGAAGAAGACCACCAGCGTGGACTGGCCCACTTCCTCGAGCACATGTGCTTCAACGGCAGTGAGAACTTCCCCGGCAACGGAATGATTTCGTGGCTCGAGACCGTCGGCGTTAAATTCGGCCAGAACCTCAATGCCTACACCGCTATCGACGAAACCGTCTATAATATCGCCAATGTCCCCGTTGCCCGCAAGAGTGTTCAGGACTCGTGCCTGCTCATTCTCCACGACTGGGCCGACGGACTTCTTCTCGAGCCCGAGGAGATCGACAAGGAGCGCGGCGTTATCCACGAAGAATGGCGCAGCCGCAACAAAGGCTCGCAGCGCATTCTCGAGCAGATTCTTCCGGCGCTCTATCCCGGTCTGAAATACGGTTACCGCCTGCCGATCGGCACCATGGAAGTTGTCGACAACTTCAAGCCGCAGGCTCTTCGCGACTACTACGAGGCCTGGTATCGTCCCGACCTTCAGGGCATCGTTGTTGTCGGTGACATCGACGTCGACTATATCGAGGGCAAGATCAAAGAAATCTTCTCGCCCATCAAGATGCCGAAGAACGCCAAAGAGCGTGTCTATCCCGCCGTTCCCGACTATAACAAGACCGTCTACGGTATCGGACACGACAAAGAGATGAACGTCAACGTTATCGAAATGTCGTGGCTCAGCGATCCCCTGCCTCAGGAGCTCCGCAACACCCAGATCTACTACATGACCCAGTATATGCAGTCGATGATCTCGATGATGCTCAACAACCGCTTCAACGAAATCACCTCGAAACCCGACGCACCGTTTGCCCAGGCCGATGTCAACTTCGGCGGCTTCCTCGTCAGCTCACGTGTCAAAGACGCTTTCTCGCTCAGTGTTGTTGCCAAAGATGAAAATCTCGAACCCGCCTTCGCTGCCGCTTACCGCGAAGTTCTCCGCGCAGCCCGCGGCGGCTTCAACCAGAGCGAGCTGACCCGTGCCCGCGACGAATATCTGAGCAGCATCGAACGCGCCTATAACAACCGCGCATCCATCGAGAGCGGCACATTTGTCAACCAGTATGTCCGCAACTTCCTCGACGGCGATCCCGCTCCCGGAATCGAGACCGTCTACACCATGATGAACCAGATGGCCCCGATGATTCCTCTGGAAGCCATGAATCAGGCTCTCGCCGAGACCGTGGCCGGACAGTCGCGCGCAGTCCTCGTCATGCAGCCCGATAACGAGAAGAATGTCTATGCTACCGAACAGGGCATCGACGCCGCTATCAAGAAAATCGACGCCGAGAACATCGAAGCCTTCGTCGACAATGCCAAGACCGAGCCTCTGATCGAAAAGCTCCCCGCTCCCGGCAAGATTGTCAGCGAGTCGAAGAATGACAACTGGGGAACAACCGAGTATACCCTCAGCAACGGTGTCCGCGTAATCCTCAAACAGACCAAGTTCAAGGAAGACGAGATTCTTATGGAAGCTCAGGCCCTCGACGGATATGCCGCCATGTGCCCGCGCAACGGTGAGAAACCCGCCGAACTGGCCAGCATCAAGCTCCTTCCCTACAGCGCCGACAACTTCTCGCTCGGCAGCTACACCAGCAACGACCTCTCGAAATATCTCGCCGGCAAGCAGGTCGGAATGGGATTCTCGATGGGCGCCTACACCCGCGAAATCAACGGCTCGACAACTCCGAAAGACCTCAAGACCCTGATGGAGCTTGTTTATTCGGCCTTCACCGGACTCAGCTACGACGCCGAAGAATTCAAGGCTTTCCAGTCGCAGATGTCGGCAATGCTCGCCAACCAGACCAAGACTCCCGACTACAAGTTCAGCAAGATGCTGATGGAGAACCTCTTCAAGTCGCCCATGCGTCAGGCTCTTACGGCTGAAGATGTCACCGCTGCCACCGCCGAGGGAACAACCAAGGTTATGAAAGCCCTGACCAGCAATGCCGCCGACTACACCTTCGTGTTCGTGGGCAACGTCGACGAAGCTGCCTTCCGTCCGCTGGTCGAGCAGTATATCGCCACACTTCCCGCCAATCCCGCCTTCTCGATCAAGCAGGTCGAGGAATATAACGCAGCCGACTTCATCACCCCCGGCGACGCCAACGTGACCGAGGCCACCAAGATGGAGCAGCCGACAACCTACGTCGCCGTCTTCCAGACCGCCAATATGCCTGTCAATCCGAAGAACCAGCGCATGGCCGAGATCATCGGTCAGGTTCTGACAAAACGCCTTCTCAAGACAGTCCGCGAAGAGATGGGTGCTGTCTACAGCATCGGTGCCAACGGCGGTGAAAGCTCGATGGGCCCGATGAACGTCAACCTCCAGTCGGCCTTCCCGATGAAGCCCGAAATGAAAGAGCAGGTGCTGAAAGTCGTTGCCGAAGAATTCAACGCTATCGGCAATAACCTGACCGAAGCCGAGCTCGCCGACGTCCGCAACTTCATGGTCAAGGAAGCCAAGGAGAGCCTCGAGAAGAACAACGGATGGATCAACGGTATCACCGGATGGCTCATCCACGGCAACGACGCCTTCACAACCCGCGTCGCTACCCTCGAAGGCATCACAGTCGACGACGTCAAGGCCTACGCCAAGGCAGTCATGGCACAGAAGAACTACAAAGTGCTCATTCTCGAACCTGAAAAGTAATCAACCTTAACCTTAAACCACAACACGTTATGAAGAGCTTTAAAAAGGCTCTCGTTGCCCTCACCGCCCTCACATTTGTGACGGGCGGTGTCGGTGCAAAAGAGCATCTCCACAGCCTTAACCCCGCTTATTTCGACCCCTCAGTAGCCGTCGGACAGGATTTCTATCAGCACGTCAACGGCGGTTGGCAGAAAGCCAATCCTCTCACCCCCGACCGCTCGCGCAACGGCCAGTTCAACATTCTGAGCGACACCTCGGAGGTGCGCATCAAGAATATCGTCATGGGACTCGACGCAACCAATCCCGCCCCCGGAACGATAGCTTTCAAGGTCGCCACCATATATAATCAGGCAATGGATTCGACGCGCCGCAACGAACTCGGCGTCAAGCCGATCAAGCCCATTCTCGACCGCATCGAGAAGACCGCCGACGCCGACATGGACGACCTCTTCCTCTTCATGCACGCCAACTATGGCAGCCCGTTTATCGGAGCCGGCCCCATGGAGAATCTGGCCAATTCCAAGGAATATGCCATGTATGTTTCGGGCGCACCGCTCGGACTCGGCGACCGCGACTATTATCTGAAGAGCGACAAGCGCAGCGTCGAAGTGCTCAACGCCTATAAGAAGCTTATCGAGAAGCAGATGGTCAACGCCGGCTATTCGAAGAGCGCCGCAAAGCGCGTCGCAAAGAATGTCATCAAATATGAGACAGCTCTGGCCGACTCGACATGGACCCGCGAAGAGAGCCGCAATATTCCGGCCATGTATAACCCCCGCGACATCAAATTCCTCAAGAGCGAATATCCTTCGATCGACTGGGACAACTTCTTCGTCAAGACCATGGGCATCGCCACTCCCGAGCAGGTTATCGTGACCGAGCTGCGCACCGTCAAGCAGGGCGACAACCTCAAGCGCTCTATGACCCCGCGCGAGATCAAAGACCTCTATCTCTGGGAGGTTGTCAACGGTGCGTCGGGAACCCTCAGCGACGCTTTCAACGACGCCAACTTCGAGTTCAACAAGGTCATGAGCGGCATAACCGAGCAGCGTCCGCGCTGGAAACGCGCTCTGGGCGCTACCGAAGGCGCTCTTGGCGACGCTATCGGCGAACTCTATGTAGAGCGCTACTTCCCCCAGTCGTCGAAAGATTATATGATCGGTCTCGTCGAGAACCTCCGCACAGCTCTCGGCAAGCACATCATCAACCTCGACTGGATGTCGGACGACACAAAGCTCAACGCTATCAAGAAACTCAACGCCATCACTGTCAAGATCGGCTATCCCGACAAATGGAAAGACTATTCGACAATGAATATCGACCCGGCTCTGTCGTATGCCGAGAACATGCACAACGTCAGCATGTGGCATCAGCAGGAGACCTACAACAAGTGGGGCAAGCCTGTCGACAAGACCGAATGGGGCATGACACCCCAGACCATCAACGCCTATTATAACCCGATGGCCAACGAAATCGTGTTCCCCGCCGGTATACTTCAGGCTCCTTTCTTCGATCCGAACTCTTCCGACGCCGAGAACTACGGCGGCATCGGTGTTGTCATCGGTCACGAAATCACCCACGGATTCGACGATCAGGGCCGTAACTTCGACGCCGACGGCAACATGGTGAACTGGTGGACAGAAGAAGATGCCGCCAAGTTCGCCGACAAGACCAAAGCCCTCATCGACCAGTATAGCGCTGTCGAGGTTCTTCCCGGCCTCCACGCCAACGGCGCCTACACCCTTGGCGAGAACATCGCCGACCAGGGCGGTCTGCGCGTTTCGATGACAGCGTTCCTCGACTCGCAGAAGAAGAAAGGCATCGATGTCACCTCTGAGGAAGCCCTCATCGACGGCATCGACCCCATCAAGGTGTTCTATATGAACTACGCCAACATCTGGGCCGGCAATATCCGCGACGCCGAGATCCGCAATCTGACCAACGCCGATGTCCACTCGCTGGCCAAATACCGCGTCAACGTCGGCCTGAGCAACATCGACCCGTTCTTCAAAGCCTTCAACATCACCGACGGACAGCCCATGTTCCGTCCCGAGGCCGAGCGCGTCGTTATCTGGTAACCGCTATTCCGCAACCCCTCTCGGGAGCCTCCGCCTCGGCGGAAGGCTCCCGACTTTTTAAGGACCTTAAAGACCTTAAGGACTTTAATGACCTTAAGAACTATAAGGAGAGCTCACAGGGGAATTTTCTGAGAAAATGTCTGTAGTTTTCTGAAAATTTGCTAATTTTGAGCCGACATAGCGCCCTTTGTTACCGAAGGACGCCCGTCGTTTGTCCGTGGCGGCGTTAACCTCTGCCACTTTTACCGTTGAAAATCAATCTATAACCTGTAATTTATGAGACTTAAACTGTTTCTGTTAGTGCTGCTGGCGGCTGCTTTGCCGACGCTGGCGCAAAAAACAGGCGTGACAGGCACCGTGGTGAATGTCAACACGGGTGCTCCCGTCGACGGAGCCAGTGTCATGCTCAATTCTCAAAGTATCTTTGTCACGACGGCCTCCGACGGCACGTTCACCATCGACACGGCCCACGCCGGCAACGATGTGCTCGTGGTGGCGGCTTTCGGCTATAACGATGTCAACATGCCCGTCGAGATCAAGGATGGCCGGATTCTGAATCTCGATTTCATTCAGATGACGCCTTCGGATCTGACCGCCACATTCTATGAAGACCAGCAGGATATGCTCTTCGACGAAGGCGTGCTCGACGATGAGGAAGGGCAGGCCCAGAGCATCGTGGCTCTGACCGGCGCCAGCGACGATGTCTACTACAACGCCGCCAGCTATGACTTCAACGTCATGCGTTTCCGCATCCGCGGCTACGACAACGAGTATCAGAGCACCTATGTCAACGGTCTTCCGTTCAACGACCTTGCCCGCGGACGTTTCAACTACTCGTCGATCGGCGGCATGAACCGCGCTTTCCGCAACAAGAGCGTCGCTCTCGGCCTCGGAGCTGCCAGCTATGGCTTCGGCGATGTCGGCGGCGCAACGAATATGTCAACTCTGGCATCGGAGTATGCTCCCGGCTTCAACGGCTCGGTGGCCTATACCAACTCGAACTATATGTTTCGCGCCATGGCGATGTATTCGACCGGACTCAACCGCCACGGATGGGCCCTGACGCTCTCGGCTATCGGACGCTATGCCAACGAAGGAATCATCGAAGGTACGTTCTACAATTCGGTGGGCCTGTTCCTGGCTGTGCAGAAGGTGTTCAACAAGAACCATTCGCTGAACCTCACCCTCTACGGCGCCCCGACACAGCGCGCCACCAACTCTGCGACATATCTCGAAGCCTACGATCTGGCCGGTTCGAACCTCTACAATCCCAACTGGGGCTGGCAGGACGGCAAGAAGCGTTCGTCGAAAATCGTCAATACTTTCGACCCCACCGCTGTGCTCAACTGGATATGGAAGGGCAACAAGGAGACGACGCTCAACACAGCCGCCGCCATCCGCTGGACAAACTATTCGACCTCGGCTCTCAACTGGTATAACGCCGCCGACCCGCGTCCCGACTACTACCGCTATCTGCCGTCGTATTTCGCCGACGATCAGGAGGCATTCGACCTCTACACCGACCTCTGGCGCAACGACGAATCGATGCGTCAGATCAACTGGGACGCCCTCTATCAGGCCAACTACCTCAACTCCCAGATTGGCCCCGATCAGCTCGGCAACCGCCGCGGAGGCTCGACCTACATTCTCGAGAACCGCCACAGCAACCAGTTCAACTTTATCGCCGGTTCGACGCTCAACACTCGCCTCAACAGCTTCCTGACCCTTCAGGGGGGCGTCACCTTCAACTATACCCGCGCCCACTACTACAAGACTATCCGCGACCTCCTGGGCGGCGACTTCTGGACCGATATCGACCAGTTCAGCGAGCGCGACTTCCCCGAAGACGCCAATCTGCTCGAGAACGACCTCGACAACCCGGGCCGCAAAGTCGGAAAAGGAGACAAGTTCGGCTATAACTACTACATCAATGCAATCCAGCTCAGCGGCTGGCTGCAGAACATGATAACGCTGCCCCACTGGGATATCAACTACGGCCTGAAAGTCGGCTATACCCAGTTCCAGCGCGACGGCAAGATGCGCAACGGCCGCGCTCCCGAGAATTCGAAAGGCAAAGGCTCGATGCACCGCTTCGATACGGGCGCCATCAAGGTCGGCGCCACCTATAAGATCGACGGCAACAACTTCATCGCCGCCCACGCCGGCTACGAGACCCGCGCCCCGCTGTTTGAATACAGCTACGTTTCGCCGCGCATCAAGGACGACGCCATCGACGGCCTGACAACCTCACGCATCGTCTCGGGTGACATCGCCTATATCTGGAACTACCGCCGTTTCCGCGGATCGATCACCGGTTTCTGGACCGAAATGTACGACCTGACAGAGCGCACCTCGTTCTATGACGACCAATATTCGACCTTCATGAACTACGTGCTCAAGGGAATCCACAAACGCCATGCCGGCGTCGAGATCGGCGCAGCCTATAAGATCACCCCCTCGATCACCGTCAGCGCCGCAGCAACTTTCGCCAGTTACCGCTACAAGAACCGTCCGACCGGGACGCGCTCCTATGAGAACGGCGCCCAGTCCGACACCACTCAGGTCGTCTACCTTAAGAACTTCCGCGTCGGCGGCACACCTCAGACGGCCGTCAACATCGGCATCGACTACGCCGCTCCCCACCAGTGGTTCTTCAACATCAACGCGTCGTGGATGGACAACGCTTATGTAAACCTTTCGCCGGTGCGCCACGAAGTGCTCCCCAACCTCTGGCAGGGCTTCGACCAGCCGACACTCGAACTTCTCGAGAGCAAGATGGAGCAGCTCGCCGAGCAGGAGAAGCTCAACGACGCCTTCGTGCTCAACGCCTCGATAGGCAAGGTCATCTATATCAACCGAAAGGTGTCGCTCAACCTGAATCTCAATGTCGACAACATCCTCAACAACCGCAAGATCATGACCTACGGCTACCAGCAGGGTCGTTTCGACTACACCAACTATTCGACCACGAAGTATCCCAACCGCTACTTCTATGCCCAGGGCATAAAAGTGTTCTTCAATGTCGGTGTGCGTTTCTAATGTCAAATCCAACAATCTGAAACAATGAAACTCAATAAATCCCTCATGGCAGCCTTCGTGGCCACGTCGGCGCTCTGGTCGCTGACCGGCTGCGACAATGATCTCGACTATCCCCCAATCGAGGTGCCACGCGCCACAATAGAGGCCAATACAACCATCGCAGAGGTCAAAGAGGCTTACTGGCAGAACCAGGAAATTTATGCTGATACTATCGGCGAGCGCGAAGACGGCTCGCACATAATCGTGGCCGGTCGCGTCACCAACAACTGTGCCAGCGGCAACGTCTACAAAAGTCTTATCATTCAGGACGAAACGGCAGCTTTGGCCATATCTCTGAATGAACCTGACATGTCTCAGTACTATAAGGTCGGTCAAGAAGTGGTCATCGACCTTACTGGCATGACAATAGGTAAATACAGCGGGTTACAGCAAATAGGCAAAGCTGTTCCTAATAAAAACGATAATAAGAAATATGAAGTGTCGTTTATGGAACCGGATGTCTTTAAGAAACATGCTCAACTTAATGGATTATCGGAAGTGTCGCTTCTTGATACCTTGACAACTACCATGGACGAAATCCAGGCCATGACCTCGGGCCCCGAGATAGCCCGCATGCAGAGTCGCCTCATCCGTCTTGATAATGTCTCATTTCAAGGGGCTGGCCTCTTGACATTCTGCAGCCCCTCGGAAAGTACCAACCGCACTCTCGTTGATGAAAACGGTAATCGCATGACACTCAGAATGAGCAACTACGCAACTTTTTCGCAGATAATTATGCCAAAAGGTGTTGGATCGTTGGTTTGCATTCTCAGCTACTATAGAGACAGCTGGCAGCTCCTTATCCGTGACCTCAGTGACTGCATCGGATATGAATTTGTCGATTATGGCCCCGGAGATGTTGTTCCTGCTGTGCCTGAAGCTACAGTCACCATCGAACAAGTCCTTGATAAATACTGGAAAGACGATCTCAACTACTGCGAACAGATCGGGCAGACCGACGACGGCAAGGACATGATAGTCACTGTGCGCGTCTTCTCAAGTGACGAGACTGGCAACGTTTATAAGCAGCTTTTCGCACAGGATGCTACCGGTGCACTCATGTTCTCGATTGATAAAAATAGTATATATCATGAATATCCTGTCGGACAGGCTGTCAATGTCAACCTGACAGGGCTCTATATCGGACGCCGTCAGGGTATGCTTCAGGTCGGCGCTCTCGGCGACTATAACGGAACTCCGCAGCCCGACCGCCTCGGCGAATTAGAATGGGCCAAACACGCCTCGATAACCGGCACGCCTAATCCGGCCGATATCAAGACTTTCGACGCATCGATTCCGAATTTCAACAGCGCCGCCCGCAAATGGAGCGCTGCCTATGTCAAGCTCGCCGGCGTCCACTTCGCCAAGGGTGGAACAGGCACGTTCGTAGAGAACGGTCAGCCTACGAGTGTAGACCTTCTCGACGCTTCGGGCAACACCGTCATCGTGCGCACAAGCGCCTATGCCGACTGGGGCAGCCAGAAGCTTCCCGCCGGAACGGGCAATGTAACAGCTATCGTCACTTACTACAACCAGACACCGCAGCTCATCCTCAACAGCGCGGCCGACTGCAAAGGCTTCTCGGAGACTCCCGGCGGCGACACCCCGTCGACCCCCTCGACGAACGATCTTCTCAACGAGACCTTCGCTGCTTCGCAGGGAGCGTTTACGATAGAGAATGTCAAGCTTCCCTCGGGAATGGCAGCTGTCTGGACCCATTCGACGCAGTTCGGAATGGTGGCTAAAGCCTACGACAAGACAACGAATACCAACTATGAGTCGGAGTCGTGGCTCATCTCGCCCGTTGTCGACCTCTCGAAAGCTGCCGGAAGCCCCGTGCTGACCTTCGACCATGCCCTCAACTTCTTTGCCGACATCGCTACCGCCGTCAAGGAGGTAAGCGTCTGGGCCCGCGAAGAGGGGGGTGCATGGCAGCAGTTGTCGGGCGTAAAGATGCCCGCCGAACTCGCGTGGGACTTTGTCGGCAGCGGCAATGTCTCGCTGAGTGCCTTCGCCGGCAAGAAAATACAAATCGGATTTAAATACACCTCAACGGCTGCAAAAGCCGGGACATGGGAGGTGAAAAACGTAATCATAAAGTAACTCCATGAATCTATCCAATATGAGACATCTCAATAAAATTGTCGTGGCGGCCGTTGTGGCTCTGACGGGACTCTCGGCCTGTCAGAACGACTTCGATGCTCCGGGGCTCGTCACCCCGCAGGCCACGCTGAAGCCCAACATCTCGATAGCCCAGCTCAAAGATTCGTTTTGGAGAGACGATAATGCCTACGTGACGAAAGTCGGCGTCAACGATGCCGGCGAGCATCTTGTCATAGCCGGGCGCGTAATCAGCTCCGATGCAGCCGGAAATGTCTACAAGAACCTCGTCATCCGCGATTGCAGCGGCATCGATGAGGGCGACTATCAGGCAGCGCTGACGATCTCGCTCAATGCCAATTCGCTCTACAACCAATATCGCGTCGGTCAGGAAATTGTTATCGACGTGACCGACATGTATATCGGCAAGTATCGCGGTCTGGAACAGATCTGCTTCCCCAGCGAAACCGATCAGGGAACTCTCGAAGGCACGTTCTGCCCGCTGGAGTTCTTCAAGGAGCATGTCGAGCAGAACGGACTGCCCGAACCGTCGCAGGTCGAGCCATACGTGACAACCCACAGCGAATATGCTTCGGCCTCTCCGTCGGTTGTGCGCAAATATCAGAGCCAGCTTGTCGAGTTCAAGGGCTGTCATTTCAAGGAGGGGGGCAAGCTCGCCTTTACCGACGGCAGCAAGATAACCTCGAACCGCACACTCGTGCTCGCCGGCGGCGACACAATCAATGTGCGCACCAGCGGCTACTCCAACTTCTGGGCTATGACTCTTCCCGAAGGAGAGGGCGATGTTGTCGGAATCCTCAGCTATTTCAATTCGGGTAACACGGCCGATCCCTGGCAGCTCGTTTTGCGCTCGGCCGACGACCTCCATTTCGGCGAGAAAGAGCCCGAGCAGGGTTCGCTCGATAATCCCTATACGGTCGATGGCGTCATCGAGCTCGAAAACAAGGGCGAAGGTGGTTCGGGATGGGTTACCGGCTATATCGTCGGTGCTGTTGTGCCCGGAACTTCGGCCGTGACCTCAAACAGCGATATCGAATGGACAGCCGACGTTTCGATGCCCAACACACTCGTCATCGCCCAGACTCCCGAAATAACCGAGGCTGTCAGCTGTCTCGTGGTAGAACTGCCGCAGGGCTCGTCGCTGCGCGAGAAAGGCAATCTGCTCGACAACCCGAAGAACTATAAGAAGCAGATATGGCTCAAAGGTTCGTTCGCCAAGGTTCTCGGCACGTGGGGTATCACCGGAAACACCGGAACACCCGATGAATGGAAGATCGACGGCGTCGATAACAATCCCGGCGACAATCCCGATAACCCTGACAAACCGGCAGGTGATCCGATCAATGAGACAGTCAATTTCGCGCAGGCCGGTCTGGCCGACGCTCCTACGGAGTTCACCGTGGGCGACGTCAAGTTTGTAGTTTCTGTCGGAGGCGGCCGTACACCTCCCGCATGGAACGCCAATGCCGCCGAGCTGCGGCTCTATGCCGGCAACACAATGACGGTATCGACAGTCGACGGCCGTCCTATCGACAAGATGGAGATGACGCTCGGCCGCTATGCTTCAGACCGCTACACTACTTTCACTCCGTCGACAGGCGTCGTTGCCGAACAGGCTATCGGCGACAAGACCATCCACTGGACGGGCTTCGCCAATTCTGTGACCTTCACTGTCGGCGACAAGGCTATATATGCCGAGAAGGAAGAGAACCGTGGGGCTGCCGGACAGGTGCGCCTCGCCTCGATCGCATTCGGTAACGGTGGAAGCACGACTCCAGACAATCCCGATAACCCTGACAACCCCGATAATCCCGACAACCCCGACAAGCCTTCGACAGGGGGCACCGAGGCTTCGCCCTACACTGTGGCTCAGGCTCTCGCCCTCAACAACAACGGTTCGGGCTGGGTAGCAGGCTATATCGTAGGTTGGGCTGACGGCAACATTGCCTCGGCTCAGTTCAATGCCTCGGCCATGACAGCCTCCAACGTGCTTATCGCCGACAGCGCAAGTGAGACCGATGCCTCGAAGTGCATTGTAGTCGCTCTTCCGAAGGGCGCAATCCGCAATGCCCTCAACCTGATGGACAATGCCTCTAATCTCGGCAAGAAAGTCCAGATAACCGGCCGCTTCGCCGCATATCTCGGCGGTCACGGCCTGACGACTCCCACCGCCTATAAGTGGCAGTAATCAACAGAATATCACAGCCACGGCTATGCCGGTATCAGTCGGCTTAGCCGTGGCTTTTCATTATCATCATTTTCTATGAAAAAGACAATCATCATGGCTTTGGCATTGGTGATCGCACTCCCGGTCGTCGCCGCCACACCGCGTCGCACGACCCAGAAGCGCGCCGTCAAGACAGCCACTGTAAAACCCCACATCTCGATAGCCGGCGTACCGTTTGCGCTGACGTCGGCCGACAAGCTTACTCTCGACCCAGATCCGGCCGGAAATGCAACACGTCTCGAACATCCCGAGGGTGTCCGCTCGGTTAAGATAACGACTCCTGTCTTCGACGGCGACTTCGAAAGCCGCACGGGTGCCGAGGAAACCTATGAGTTCGATCGCAACGGCCGCCTGACAGCTTTCAGCGAGGATCTCGGCGACGCAGCCGGAGGCCGTAGCTTCAAGGTGTTCTACAGCGGCAATGAGGCATTGCCTGACTCGCTTCAGCTGACGTCGATGGTTCCGACTCAAGACCCTTGTTCCGATAATATGAATGTTGTCGCCACCTATATTTTCGCTAAAGATGGCGGACGCATCACCGGCTTCAGTGAGCACACTACTATGGTAGGCACCCGCAAAGCCGACGGCGTGTTCAATTATTCGGTCAGCTACTATCCCGACGGCGTAGTGAAGCAGATCGTCTGTAAGGAGCAGCCGGCAATGATGGTGGTTTTCGACCGTAAAGGCAATATCGTCAAGGTGAACCGCTTCATCTACGACTGCAACGAACAGTTCCGCCCGGTCTGGATCAGCGACAGCTGGGAGAATACCGAAGGCGACATGTCGGTCTACGGCACACCGCCAGCTGACGTTAAGCACAAGACCGACGCCCGCGGCAACTGGATCGAAGAGACCTGGACCGAAAGCTGGGAAGGAAGTGCTCCGACAACCAACGGCCGCTTCCGCTCGATCACTTACTACGACTGACAGCCCCGACTTATCGTGCACGTAGTCAGGATAAAATGGATGTTGCGGAACTTCATCACGGTGTTTGCAAATAGTAATTTCAGGACTAATGTTGCGATTGCACGATAAAATTTTCGTAGTTTTGCACCGTTTTTAAGTAAATACCAACAATAAGAACTATGAAAAAGTTTTTATCACTATCATTGACAGCCCTGCTCGCTTCAACGGCTTTATTCTCTTGCGGTGGCGGCGACGAGGATGAACCGCAGGAACCCGACGTTCCGGTTGTCGGTCCGGGCCAGCCGGATGAGCCGGATGAACCCGATCAGCCTGACAATCCGGGAGGTGGAGACAGCGACAGCGATCACAATCCCAATCTCCCCGAACTCGCCGCACAGTTTGAGAATTTATACAGCCCGGTGCTTTCCACCGAAGGTTTCATGGCTGACAGCGATGTCACCCGAAATCTGATCGGCTACTGGAATACCGATGGTAAATACGACCAGAATCTCGTATTGTTGCCCAACGGACGTTTCCGTCTCAGCGACGGTGGCAGCTGGATGCACAAGTGGGTAGGCTGGGGCGACTGGGCCTATAATGCCGCCAAATCCACAATCTCTCTTTTTGATGCCAATGTTTCTATTGAAATCAGTGCATTCAATAGCGCGGGTGACAAGTTCTCCGGAACGATGTTCTATCAAAGCAGCACGGGCGTGCAGTTCTCCGCAATCAAAGTGACAAATACCGAGTATGGCATTCCCGATGGCATGCTTCAGCTTTATTGCGATGGAATCAACTGGGACAATGTCAATGTCGAGGGCAATCACATCAGCAATGATCAGCCTCTGATGCCGTGGTCGCTCGTCGGAATGTATAACAGCGATCGTTACGCCCTTACGAAAAATTGCAGTTATCTCATCGACGACGATATCATTATGATCGTATATTGGCAAAATCAGGAAAAAGGGCTTGCCAATGCTATCTGGTGGATTGAGAAGCCCTGGAGCGCAAGTCCGCGAATGGTTGCATATACCAAATCGACCAAGTTCAAATATTTCGTCGGTAGGTTTAAAAGCAATTGATTTCAGGAACCTTTCCAAGATAAATGAAGCCGCAACGTAGACGCCACGTTGCGGTTTCATCGCATATATGGGACATTTCGACTCTGACGTCTCGTACTTCGGCAACTGTATTGACGAGACCTGAACCGAACACTGGGCGATGAGCCCCCGAGTCAAGAAAAAGGGGCGTTAAAATCCCAAAAGAGGAATTGTCTTTCAGTCGTTGGTGAACAGTGAGGCGATGTCGAATGCCAAAGCCGTAAAAGCCAGTATGTAACCGAAGACGGTGCCGAATTTGTATATTTTGCTGTCTTTCTGTCGTTTGGCAGTGACGGTTCTGCATATATATGCCAACAGTGCACCGCAGGCAAAAAGGATTATACCTATCCAGAAGAATGACATAGTGTTATCAGTTTAGTCCGATTGTTATTCCGGTTCCGGTTAATATGATGCCAACAACGGTTATAATCCCCGCCGCTTTCAGCCATGGCGACACCGCTTTCATGGCCAGCTTGTTGTCAATGACCTTTCTCTTTATAATCGCCGCTTTCACGAAAGCTATGAGTGCCACTATCTGACCTGCTATCAGGGTATACATGCCCGAATAAATAAAAATGTCCGTCATAGGACTATTACGAAAAGAATTCGACAAGTGCTTTTAAATCTCCAACGTTGTCATGTTCAAATAGTTCGAGCGACGAAGAAGACGGTAAGACAATAGGTGACGGTGCGATGACAGGTCTCCCCATGTTGTTGCGCGCGGTCGCTGCTGTGTAATTTTGCTTTGGCGAAAAAAAAGACTATATTTGTGGAAAATTGAGAAAGGAGGACGATATGTCGCAAGAAAACACATATATTCGATTTGACTGGGCAATGAAACACATGCTCAGAGACAAGAGTAACTTCGGGATTCTCGAAGGATTCATCTCTGTGCTTTTAGGCGAGGACGTGAAAATTATCGAACTCCTTGAAAGCGAGTCAAATCAGGATTCTGATACAGACAAATTCAATCGTGTCGACATCAAGGCCAGGAATAACAAGGGACATCTGATCATTGTTGAAGTGCAACTCACCCGACAGCTCTATTATCTGCAGCGTATTCTTTACGGAACCTGCAAGGCGATAACGGAGCATATCAACATAGGCGAGAAGTATGACCAGGTGAAAAAGGTATATTCGATCAGTATCCTCTACTGTGACTATGGTCAGGGCGACGACTATGTCTATCACGGCGAGACGCGCTTCAAAGGTATCCACACGGGCAATGACCTTCTTGTGAATACGAAAGAAGACGGAGTGATCGTTCCGCATCTTCCACGCGAGGTGTTCCCTGAATATTATCTGGTTCGCGTCAATGTCTACGACAAAATCCCAGAAACTCCGCTTGACGAGTGGCTGACATATCTCAAGACCGGTAAGGTCAAGGAGAATACGCGTACTCCGGGACTTCAGGAGGTCAAGAAGAAATTGCAATATCTGTCGATGTCGGCCAAGGAACGTCGCGAATATGACGCTCATATGGACACAATAATGGTTCAGAACGATGTGCTCGACACTGCGCGAGACGAAGGCCGTGCGGAAGGCCGTGCGGAAGGTCGTGCGGAAGGTCGTGCGGAAGGCCGTGCGGAGGGTCGTGCGGAAGGTCGTGCGGAAGGCGTCGCCGAGGTCGCGCGGAATATGATAGCAGCAGGCATGGATGACGCGACGATCAGTAAGGTCACCGGGCTAACTCCGAAGGAGGTTGACGCCATCCGTAACCGATAAGAAACCGGCTATTACGGTTGCACTGTGGCAGTCGCAAGCCCGGTTTGGGTAACTCGCTGGATTTTGCTAACTTTGCAGACGTAATTCGATTAGCCTATGAAGTTTTATGAGCTCGATCTGAGCGATGAGGTGCTCGATGCCCTCGATGCGATGAATTTCGACGAGTGCACCCCCATTCAAGAACAGTCAATACCGCTGGCCCTCGAAGGCCGCGATCTTATAGCCGTGGCCCAGACCGGCACAGGAAAAACGGCAGCCTATCTTCTCCCTGTTATCGACAGCCTCGCCGGCGGCGGTTATCCCGAAGACGCCATAAACTGCGTGGTGATGTCGCCTACACGCGAGCTCGCCCAGCAGATCGACCGTCAGATGGAGGGCTTCTCATATTATCTGCCGGTTAATTCTCTGGCGATATTCGGCGGAACCGACGGCCCCGAGTTTGCACGCCAGCAGCGCGGACTGAAGATGGGAGCCGATGTCGTCATCGCCACTCCCGGGCGCCTGCTGGCTCATCTCCAGATGGGATATGTCGATCTGTCGCGCGTGTCGTTCTTCATTCTCGATGAAGCCGACAGGATGCTCGACATGGGCTTTTACGACGACATCATGACCATTGCCAAGCAGCTGCCTCCGACCTGCCAGACTCTTATGTTTTCGGCCACGATGCCCCCGAAAATACAGCGCATGGCCGAGGCTATATTGAAGAATCCCGCCGAGGTCAAGCTTGAGGTGTCGAAGCCTGCCGAGAATATACGCCAGAGCGCGTTCGTATGCTACGAAGGGCAGAAGACACCGATTCTGAGATCACTGTTCAAGACGCGTGCCAACAAACGCGTGATTGTGTTCGCTTCGTCGAAACTGAAGGTCAAGGAACTCACGCGCGAGCTTCGACGCGCCGGAGTCAAGGCTGCCGAGATGCACAGCGATCTCGAGCAGGCGCGCCGCGACGAGGTGATGCTTGATTTCCGCGCCGGACGCATCGACATACTCGTGGCCACCGACATCGTGGCTCGCGGAATCGACATCGACGACATCGCTATGGTTGTCAACTACGATGTTCCGCGCGAGGCCGAGGACTATGTTCACCGCATCGGCCGCACGGCCCGAGCCGGTGCCGGCGGCTATGCCGTTACGCTCGTCGGCGAGCGCGACCGCCGTCACTTCAAGGCTATTGAGGATTTCCTCGAGAAGGAGGTGCCGAAAGAGGCTGTGCCGGAAGAACTCGGATCTGCGCCGTCGTATGGAGGCCGTTCCGACTCAGGACGTCGCGACGGTGGCCGCAGCGGCGGCAAGCGTCGCGGAAAAGGGCAGGGGCGCCGTGACCGCGGACGCCGTGACGGCCGCAAGCCTCGCCCGGCCACCCAAGATTCCCCAAACTCCCAAAGCTCCCAGCCTGTCTCTGAAGAGGCTGCCAAACCTAAGAAGCGGCGCCATCGCGGAGGGCGTAACAGGGGCCGTCGCCGTCCGGGCTCGGCCGACGGCGGAAATGCTGCCGAAACTCCACAGCAATGACCGTCAGGGATCTTCGCCGCGTCGCTGTCGCCGCGCTCATTCCGCTTTACGGGCGAGGCGAGGCAGAATGGATGACACGCCTCACGCTCGAATATGTAACCGGCTGGAGTCGCGTTGACCTGCTCGTCGATGCCGACAAAGAGCTTGGCGAAGTGCGCGTAGAAGCCGTTAAGAATATCGTGGCCCGGCTTCTGAAGCATGAACCGCTCCAGTATATTCTCGGCTATGAGGAATTTATGGGGCTGAGGATCAACGTCAACCCCTCGGTGCTCATACCGCGCCCCGAAACTCAGGAACTTGTCAATATTATCATCGACCGCGAGGCAAAAGCCTCTGACCTCAGTGTGCTCGATGCCGGCACGGGGAGCGGTGCTATAGCCGTGGCATTGTCGCGAAATCTGCGCTTCGCGAGTGTCACAGCGATCGATAATTCCGATGCCGCACTGGCGGTGGCCCGAAGCAATGCTGAGCGCCTGCGCACGCCCGTCACCTTCGTCAATGCCGATATACTCTCGCTGACCACTCTTCCCGGCGAGCCTTTCGATATAATTGTCAGCAATCCCCCTTACGTCCTCGATAGCGAGCGAGCCGAAATGTCTGCGAATGTCCTCGGTCACGAGCCATCGGCGGCCCTGTTTGTGCCCGACAGCGATCCGCTCCGCTTTTATCTCGCGCTTGCGCGTTATGCTGCTGCCGGTGGGCTGAAACTGGGCGGCAGACTCTATTTCGAATGTAATCCGCTGACAATCGCCGCACTGGCCTCGCGGTTAGAGCCCGATTTTGATGAAGTCGATACTGTTCGCGACAGTTTCGGCCGACAGCGGTTCATTATAGCCTCGTTGCGGTCATGTTGAAGAAGCCGATGATGCCGCGTGAGGCTCTTGAGAGGCTGCGGACGCTTTGTAACGCTTCCGAGCAGTGTTCGACCGACTTGATTGCGAAGCTGCGCCGCTGGCAGATCTCAACAGCCAACTGCGAGAAGATAATGCGTTATCTGCGTGAGAACCGTCTGGTCGACGACGCCCGCTTCTGTGAGGTATATGCTCGCGACAAGATGCGCTACAGTCGCTGGGGGCGCCTGAAGATACGGGCCATGCTCGCGGCGAAACATCTCGACCGTGACGCCATAGCCGACGCGCTCGACGCGCTTGAAGAAGACGAGTATCGCGAGTCTGCGCGTAGGGCCATCCTCGCTTTCGCAGCCCGTTTCGACCTGCCGCTTGATTACAATGAACGTCTGAAAACATTGCGCCATGCCGTCAGTCGAGGGTTCGAGAGCGCCCTTGTGGCCGACATAATGAAGACTGAAGGGCTATGGGGTTCGTGAGCACGGCGTGGAGAGCGCTGCTGACATTTGTCTATCCCGACCATTGTCCGGTGTGCGGATCTCCGCTGGCTTTCGGTGAGCGGGCGATCTGTCTCGGTTGCCTGACGCGGTTGCCGCGGCTCGGATGGCACGCGAATCCTTTCAATGAGATTCATCAGCGACTGGGCCATCAGGTGGCTGTTGAGCGCGCCGGAGCATGGTTTCTCTATCGCCGCGGCTCGGAGTTCACTCACATAGTCCACGATTTCAAATATCATGGCGCCTGGGCGCTCGCCGTCGATGTCGGCCGTATGATGGCCGAAGAGATGAAGCCCGACGGTTTTTTCGACGGTGTCGACCTTCTGCTGCCCGTGCCGCTGTCATATTCGAAGATGGCCCGGCGCGGATATAATCAGGCCGAACGTGTTGCCAGAGGCATCTCGCAGGTGACCGGAATCGCTATCGGAGACAATCTCGTGGCGCGCACCCATAAGACGCAGACGCGCCGGTCGCTCTTCGAGAGAATGGCGAATGTGGAAGAAATTTATCATGTTGAGAATGCCGATGAACTTGACGGACTCCACGTAATGGTCGTCGACGACGTCATAACGACCGGCTCGACGATGTCCGCCAATATCTCGGCTATCCACAGCGCTGCTCCGACCGCGCGTATCTCGGTTCTGTCGGTCGGCGCCACAACCCGAACCGGTTAGCGCGGAACAACGAGCAGATGGCGCTCGCCGTCGCTGTCGGTGAGGCGCAGCCATAGGCGGCTGTCGGTCTCTTTCAGGATTTTCTGATTGTCAAAGCTTATTTCATGGCCGTTGACAATAAGCCGTTTTGCCTCGTCGGTTATCTCGGTCTCGGCGCGACGGTTGCCGTCGATGTCGTAGAAGCCTGTGAGGGCCGACGAGCTGTAGGTCTTCATGAGAACTCCCGGTTGTCCGAAAATCAGAGTCAGCTCGGGCCCTTCGTAGCGCGGACGGTCGTCGGCTACGATAGCGGCGTCGGCGTCGGTGTCGCCCGGCCGCTCTTCGGGATCGTGCTGCGGCGCGTCGAGAGTGGTTGCGCAAGCCGAGAGCAGAACAGCTGCCAGTAAGGCTGTTATCAGCTTTTTCATTGTGTTATCTCGATTATGACGCGCCCGAATTCGTCGTTGAGGCGATAGCTGAGTTCATGAAGACCGACGCCGAGGTCGCACGGCTTCAGCGAAGAGGCGCCGGCAGGACGTCCGTCGACGCTCCACGAGGCCCCCTCTCCGACGAGCGGACTGTAGAGGTCGATACGCTCGTCAGAGAGACGGTATCGGCTGCGCAGAGGCTGCGGCGCGTCGCAGTCCGGAGTGTAGATGTCGCCCGCTTTTTCGCCCCAGAGGTAGTCTGTCAGCTCGGGGAAGTCGACAAACGGGTTGCGGTTTCCCTGAAGTTGCTCGGCAGCGTCGTTGCGGCGCCGTTCGGTTTCGCTGACGGGGTCGGCTTTATGCCAGCCGAGCAGTGTTGCGATGCCGTAGGCGGTCAGGCCGGGGTAGGGGGTGTCGGTGGCAATGAGCCACGCCCACGGGTCAAGCACGCCTGACTGATAAACCGTCAGCATGTAGAATACAGTTCGGGCCACGTCGCCGCGCAGTTCAGCCGGCGGCTCCCAGCCGGTTGTAACGTCGTTGCCGACAGCGACATCGCCTACGCGCCAGTGGCCGTTGTCGAAAGTCGGCGCCGTCACCGTCGATGGAGGATAGTCACTCTTGAGGGCGGCTACATCGCCGGTGCCGTTGACAAGGTTGAGAATGTCGGCGGCGATCGTGTCGCGTCGCTGTGTGTCGCTGTCGAAACGCCACCATCGGCTGCTGACGACCTCAACAGGCTGCGTTGCCGTTGCTTCGGGCTCGAAAGCGCATCTGATGTCGCCGGAGGCGCGCAGAAATGTCGCCGGGTCGGGACTGAGGCGCCGGGGTCGCGCTGTGGCGGCAATAGCGTCTTTAAGGTTCGACCCGCTGCGGCCCGACCATTCCGTCGGGGGCGTAGCCGAAATCAATATCGCGCCCAGAAATATTAGAAAGAGAGGTTTCACTGTGTGCAAAGATAGTTAATTAGACTGAAAAATCTGCGAATCGGAGCCTTAATTGTCTGCGACGGTTCAACATAGTCCGTTTCCCCGTTGTTATTATCGGAAAGAAGAATCCAAATAATAATATTATGGCTAACAGCATTGCTACGCCTTATGCCGCCTCATTGACGGCGGAGAGGCAGAAACTCGAAAGTCTGGTGTCTGACGGAGTGAAGGCTATTTCGCTTCCTGATCAGGCCGTGGAAGACAACAATAAAGACAAACTTCTCGAAATATCAGGATGGGTCATGGGTATTGCCGGAGTTATCCTTGTGGCCGCCGGCCTGTTGAAGGGCATTGACGGAATCTGGTGGACAGGCATAATCGCTTTCATGAGCGGCGTCTATTGTTATCTGAAGGCCGGACAGCTCGGACGGCAGTCGGCACTTGCGGCAGTGGCATCGACGCTCGACGGCAAGCTCGCCGCTATCAATGCGGGAATAGCCTCTGAGTGGAACTCATTCGTGAAAGGCCAGAATCTCGGGCTGACGCGCGACATTATTTCGTCGGCTGCGGCCAACGACTCCAAAACAGCCATGATAGAGGCTATCGGCGTCGCTCCCGTCGACATTGATCTCGATAGCGCGCGCAAGGCTATGGCCGGAGCAGCCGCTACCGGCAAGGTCGAGGCTTTCGACAAGCCTCTGGCCGACTACATGACCGTTGCCAGCGACGCTATCGCCAAGGCCGGAGAGGCGCAGCAGGCTATCTACAGCGCTGTCGACGCCGCCAATAAGTAAGCACACAATTATTCGACCCGAAATCCGCGTCTAATAGATAGAACTTCAAATACAGATTGTTATGCGCGAACATTGGTATGTCTATCTGATAATTGCTGTAGTGGCAGCACTTCTGCTCTGGGTTTTCGACAAATTCGGAATTATAAAATCGAAGCCCCTACGTTACTTCATAGTCATTTTCATCGCCTCTATCGTATGCTGGGTTGTCTACGACCTTGCCATAGCTGAGTTATAAGTTAGCCAAGGCCCGCGACGTGTGCTGTCGCGTTTCGCGGCGGCGCGCACTGCCGTGGCTTGCCGCGAATTTGTGGGGCGTGCCGTGGTTGCCGACAGCTATCGCAATCGGAAATATCGCGCATCCCGCGCTTGTCGTGTGCTCCCTGATATGTCTTAAATCCTTGACGAATTTGCTTGAGGCAGGATCGAATTTCGAGAAGCTTTTCTATATCCACAATTTATAACCGAATATGAATCAGCCCCATACACAGCTTTCCCGTCATCCGTCAAGGTCTTAAACGATATTGGCGGCTTTATGCCGTAACTTTGCGATGTGAAAACCAACCGCAATACTATGCACAAGGAAACCGAGAATAAGAATGGCAGCGTGACCGAGAAACGGATTTTCCCGTATGACTGGGAGGATTTTATCCAATGGTGTGTCAACAAGCAGGGAAAATCGGTAAGCACTGCAAAATCTTATCTTTCCTCTCTACGCACGGCCTTCACCTCGGAGTTCGACCTTGAGATGGAGAATCCTTTCGAAAGCCTGAGCAACGCTTTCCGCCGGCTCAGACAGCGCGATGAAGAAGCGTTCCGCGGTCTTGAATACGAGTATCAGTCGCTCAGGGGCTACAAGGAGCTGATGGAGAAATATTCCGATTTCATAATAACCGACAATGGCGAGATTCTGCCGGCGCCGGTCGACATGTGGCTGACGGCGACAAAAACCTACCTGAAATATATCCGCTGGCGCATCGACCGCTACCGTCAGATTTTCGGCATGGAGCTGAACATATCCGACGACAAGGATCTCTTCCTCGATCTGCCGTTTTCGAAGGAATTCCGCCACTACCTGAAAACCAAAGGCAAAGGATATACCTCAAAATCTATCGACAGCTATTTCTGTAAACTCAGACGACTCTATAATCTCTTTTTCAGACGCATTCTAAAGCGCGACGTCATGCCCGATCTCGAGACCTATATCAAGCAGGGCCACTCGCTGACCCCTTTCCTTGAGAAGCTGGAGGCGAGAATCGATTTCGCTAAGGAAGGCCACATAGCGCCGGAGCTGACCGAAGACGATTTCGCGCGCGGAAAAACCGCTTTTATTCAGTATAAGGAGTTTATCGAGGATTTCTCGAGCAATCCCGACAAATATCCCACAGAACGGTATTATCCTATCTGACTGCTCCCATGGAAAAGAATGACCGTTTCCACGCCGAGGACTATCATATTGTCGGCGACCGGGCCGAGATCGAACGGATCGCCCGCAGTCAGGGATTTATCAATATCGGAATGGCAGATATTATAAGCACACTGTCGGCCGATGCGACCAATTACATTACCAAAGGGGAAGCCGAAGGTGAGGGCTGCGTCGTCAGGGCCATGAAAGAGGCCGTCGGGAAACTTCCCGCCGGCACCGAAGGAACAAGCCGTATGCTTTTCGACATCCGCATACCGCGAAACCTCGATAAAGACAGCTCCACGCCATCAGGCCTCGCAGCCTACCTCAACGAGCTCGGCATGAACATCGACGTAATCTGGGGAGCGGCTTTCGACGAGTCGCTCGGTTTCGGGGAAGCGAGAGTCACACTGATAGCATCGGAAAAATAAATCATTCACCTAATTCTATTATCTTATGAAGCGAACTAAACATTATGCCAGCAAAGGCTGGTTCAAACAGCTGTTGATCCTTATATCGCTGATGTTGTTCACACCGGCCGTCGCGGCAAACGCACAAAGGATTTTTGACATTGACAATCCTGCGGGATCCTACATTATCACCGATTATCTCAACAATAAGATTACACTAAAGATCGGCAAAATTGAGAGCCGCGACATTATAGGCGAACCATACGGCCGCGGCTCAGCCACTGTCAATGGCCGCACATTGATCGGCAATTGGCATCTGACAGAGATGGAGGGTAAATATTTCCTTTGCTTCAGTACATACGACAACGTAAACATGAAATACAGCTTACCTTCGGGGACTATCAAATGTGATCAGATTATAGTCTCGGAAGATGGCAGAGTGTCGTATAACATTAGCGAGCTGCTAAAGAATAACTCCGACTATATAAAGGCCAGACGTGCGACAACTACGAAGTCGGGCGCCAAGAAATCAAAAAAACGCAAATAACAACCATGAAAACTACTGCAATGAGGCACCTGATTGCCATTGTCGCATGCATGCTTTCGGGCATCCTTACATCAAATGCCGCCAAGGCCCTGTCAAAGCTCGCCGTGACTGACGTGAACGGCATGGATTTCACCATTGAAGTTTATGAGTCTTCCGCAAATAACAACTCTATTGATGTTATAATCTACAAGAACGACAACCCCTCAGAAAAGATCTATGGACAAGGCACCGATTTACATCGGGGATTCTACTATATGAACACCGATACGGGACTGTTCGACATAGCCTTTGCCAATGGAGAGTTCAAGAAAGCACAGCCGTTTAAGAATATATTTTATATATATTGTGATGAAGATAACAGATATATTGCTGCCAAAGACACCAAAGATCCCGGATGGAGATTAGCCTATAAATTGCTTCCTCCCGACCCTGAAAATGACAACGCGGCAGGCAACGGTTCATCGGGGACGAACGGCCTGAGAGAAACTGACTTTGTGGCGGTCGGAGAATTCGGCCCATATCTGCTGGACGAAGAGACCCTTGTGAGGGAGCTCAAATCAAAAGGATTTTCAGTCGAGACCTTCGGGCCACCGACCGATGCTGAAGACGATATGGCCGTTTACATTATGCTCAAGGCAACGCGAAACGACCGGAGCAATCCCGCTGTTGTCATGCTCATCAACGGCGAAGACCGCTTGTTGGCGATAGGCCTCTCCGACTCCAGAGAAATTGAGGCGTTCGCCAAAGAGCTGCGCAATAAGAATTACAGCGAAGAGAACGGAATCTTTTTCCACCCCGACTGCAATATGAGCAAGATTGCCGTTAAATTTTCAGGCAATCAGATCCATATCATCCAGCCTTTTGAAATGGTTCCCGACGACTTCTGATTTTTACATATCTGACCTGTCGAGCTGTCGGACTTGTCTGACAGGTCCGATAGATTAGAACAGGAGAAGAAGGGCCGAGTAGACGACGACGGCGGGGATGACGAGCAACAGCGAGTCGATGCGGTCGAGGATGCCGCCGTGGCCGGGGAGAAGGTTGCCGGAGTCTTTCACGCCAACAGTGCGCTTGATAAGCGACTCGACGAGGTCGCCCCACGTTCCGAAGACGCCGACAACAAGGCCCAGGCCGGCAAGCTCGGCCCACGACCGCGCGTCGAACGAGTCGGGAAAGCCGAAACGGAAGAGGAAACCGGCTGCTACGGCAAACAGAAGTCCGCCGAAGAATCCTTCCCATGACTTCTTGGGCGATATGCGCTCGAAAAGGCGGTGACGTCCGAACTTCGAGCCTACGAGATAGGCACCGGTGTCGCTGAGCCATATCATTATAAAGACACCCAACAGAAGCGCTACGCCCTGACGGGAGTTATAGACGAGCGACATCAGGGCTATCGGCAGCGCGATGTAGACCTGCGCTCCGAGCGAGCAGACGAGCGATCTTACGGGACAGCCGCGTTTCGAATAGAGCGTTGCCACAAGCCTGGCGATGAGATATATCAGATACAAACCGCCCCACGCCGCCAGAAAGGGGAAGCTCGACCCCGTTCCGAGGCTGAAGACGACCGAATCGAATCCGTAGACGAGCACAAGCGCGCCGGCTACGTCGAGCAGATGCATCGCGAGGCCCGCCCCCCCCTCATGCCTGTCGACAAGATGGAGGAACTCATTGACGGCAAGAGCTGCCAGTAGGCAGCCCAACGCAGTGAAGAGCGTGGAGTTGATGACAATGCCGCACACTATGACGGCAACGTAAAGGGCGCCCGTGAGGCTTCGTAAGACAAGATTCTTCATTTGGTCAGCAAATATAGCGTTTGTCGCCGCGCGAAATCACTGCCACGTATAGTTTTTGACGTCGGAGCGGCGGAAACGGCGAAACAGAGTGAGAACGGGATGGATAAGCGTCAGGGGCACTACCGTCCAGAACAGCGGCGCGGCATCGAGAAGACGCGACAGGCGCCGCCACGTAACCATGACGGGAATCCACAGTCCGATCATGACAAGCAGCATCGCGGCGGCGGGTACCAGCGACGGCAGTGCGGCCACCACTGCCACTGCCGTTGCGGCGAGCCACAGCCACCATAACAGCGACATAAAACCCCACATCAGCGGGGTCGAGCGGCGAAGATAGCGCCCGGTGAAACGTCGGGCGTCGTAGTCGTCGCGCGCGGCTTTTTCGGGATGGCGTTCGAGATCCACAACCATCGCGTCGCGCGCTACCATGACGTCGGCAGGAGCAACTGAGGCCAGCTGCGAAACAAATATATCGTCGTCGCCGTTGACAAGAGTCAGCGATTTCTCGAACCCGCGCTGCTCCATGAACAGCTGACGGGTATAGCCGAGGTTATTTCCGTCTCCGCGGTAGGGACGGCCTCCGATGGCGGCGCCGAGCCATTGGGCCGCTGTGCGCACTGCGTCGAAAGCGCGCCGGCGTCGGGCGCCTTTCTCAACGGCGTCGTCGGAGGCGCGCGGTATGCTGTAGCCGAGCACAACCTTGTTACCCCGGGCGAAACCGAGAGCCATCAGGCGCAGCCACAGCGGCGACTCGACGCGGCAGTTTCCGTTGGTGAAGATCAGCCAGTCATAGCGCGCGGCCTTGACGCCGAGCGTTATGGCGAGCTTCTTGCGCGACAGATTACGCGATGTCGCGGGCGCGTAGGTCATATAGAGGTTCGAGTAGACATCCTGAAGCTGAGATACAACCCCCGGGGTCACACCCTCGTCATCGTCGTCGTCGACTATGATGACCTCCATCGGAGCCGGATAGTCCTGCTCGAGAATCTGGGGCAGAAGTGTGCGCAGATTTGTCGCCTCGTGGCTCGAGGTGACAATAACGGTGACCGGCCGGAACGTCGCCTCAACCTCGACTGCGCCCGACGCGATGGCATTGTCGCGGCGTATGCGCCGCGTAACCCTGAGAAGTCGCGGAAGCAGCAGCGACAGAATCAGCACCGCAAACACCAGCGCGGCACCCGACGCGGCTATCGCGACAATGTCGAACTTCAGCGACAGCAGCTCTTGATATGGGAAAGTCATTGACAATATCGTTTTTTGAAGTTGCAAAATTACAAACTCTGCGCCAATAATCCTCTAAAGAATCGCTAAAAGAGCGTTAACCCGCTCCGATGTTTGATTATTATGCTAACTTTCACTATCTTTGCGGCGCAAAAAATGGGGCTGCCCCGGGCGTCGGCGCTATAATAAAAGGTGCCGATGCGCGCGTTTGTTATGTAACCCCCATATATTCAATAACTATCCGACATACTTTTTGCTGTAATGAAAAAATTCTTCTCAATAGCCCTGGCCCTCAGCGCCGCCGCTGTAATGCTGACTCTCGGCTCGTGCAGCACGCCGAAGGCCTCGATGACCTATTTCGAGAATATCGCGACAACTGACAACGGCCAGCTCGGCAACGTCGACTACGAACTGAAGATCGCCCCCGACGACAAGCTCGACATCCGCGTGACTTCGACCAACCCCAACGCCGCGCAGATCTTCAACATCCCTTCGAGCTACAGCACCGTAATGGATCCCAACACCGGCACTATGGTTCAGACCCCCGCCGGTAACAATATCGACTATCTGGTAAGCCAGTCGGGCGACATCAACTTCCCCATTCTCGGCAAGATCCACGTAGCCGGAATGACAACAACCCAGCTCGCCGACTACATCTACGACCACGTCAAAGACCAGATCGAAGACCCCATAGTAACCGTCCAGCTGACCAATTTCCATGTCAGTATCCTCGGCGAGGTCAACCGTCCGGGCAATGTGTCGGCCAACTCCGAGCGTTTCACCATTATGGACGCCATAGCCCGCGCAGGCGACCTCACCCCCTACGCCGTGCGCGACAACATTCTGCTCATCCGCGAGGAAAACGGAAAGAAGGAATACCATCATCTCAATCTCAACGACTCGAAGGTATTCACCTCGCCCTACTTCTATCTGAAGCAGAACGACATGGTTGTCGTGCAACCCAACGACGTGCGCCGCAGCAATGTCAACTACAATGTCAACAACGGCTACCGTCTTCAGGTCACCTCGGCTATAATCAGCGCCTGCTCGGTAGTAGCGTCGCTGGCAATAGCTCTCTTCGTCAAGTAAGACGGGCCTACGCGCCGTTCCCTTTGACCTTTTACACAGTAATTCCACCTTCGAAACCAATATGAGCACCGAACGCGAAAAGCAAAGCGAAATAATCGACATCCGAGGTCTTCTCGGTGAATATGCCTCGAAATGGTATCTCTTTGTGGCCTGCATAATAATCTGCGCGGGAGCCGCATATATCTATTCCAAATCGCGCCTGCCGGTCTACGACGTAAACGCCAACCTTCTCATCTCGCAAGACGAAGAGAAAGGGGGAGCCGGAAGCCTGCTGAGCAACTTCGGCGACATCTCGTCGGTTTTCGGCAGCAAGGGCAAAGTCGACGACGAGGTTTTCATTGTCAAGTCTCACTCGGTTCTGCGCGAGACGGTGAAAGATCTCGGCATCAACAAACGCCACTACGTAAAGAAGAACCTCCTGCTCAACAAGTTCGAATATAAGGAATTTCCCGTCGACGTGCTCTGCGAGGCATCGATTCCCGACACCCTCATGCACGCCATCCGCTTCAATGTCAGCGTCGACGACGAGGGGCTTGTCGATGTCAAGACAAAAATCGACCGCGAGACCGTCTCCGAAATCAAAGACGCCCGCTTCCCGGTCACCGTCAAGACCGACTTCGGCCGCTTCATTCTCAACAAAACGCCCTACTACATTCCCGGCAAATCTCTGAAGACAACAATCGAGCTCGACGGCTACAACGGTGCGGCCGAAGGTCTCTCAGACATTGTCGAGATCAACGTCGCCAACAAGAAGGCCAACGTCATTTCGCTCCACATGCTGTCGACCGACGTCGACTATGCCAAGGACGTCCTCAACGGAATCCTTGCCAACTACAACAACCGCGGCATAAAGGAGCGCACGGCCAAGTCGCAGAAGACGGCCGAATTCCTCGACTCGCGTCTGGCCCTTCTGAGTTCCGACCTCAACGACACCGAGAACGGCCTCGAATCGTTCAAGCGTGAACAGGGACTGACCGACCCCGAGGTCGACGTTGAGTTCAACCTCCGCAAGAAAACCCTTCTCGAAGGCGACCTGCTGAAGGCCCAGACTACCACCGAGGTGACGAAGATGCTTCTCGACTTCGTCAACGACCCCGCGAACGACTACTCGCTGATGCCCTCGACGGCCGTCACCGCCGACGCCGTGCTGGCTATCAACTCCTATAACACCCTGATGCTCCAGCGCCTCGAACTGGCCCGCACGGCCAAAGGCCACAACCAGAACCTCTCGCGCATGGACGAACAGCTCGCCGCAATGCGCAAGAGCCTGCGCGAGAGCCTGTCGAAGAGCTACGCCGGCGCCCTCACCGCCCAGCGCGATCTTCAGGCCGAAGTCAACGCCGCCGACTCGCGTCTCGGCAAGATGCCCTATCAGGAGCGCATATTCCGCTCGATCATGCGCCAGCAGGAGCTTAAGGAGCAGCTCTACCTTTTCCTGCTCCAGCGCCGCGAGGAAACTTCGATGACTCTGGCCAACTCCATTCCGAAGGGCGTCATCGTCGACGAAGCCTATTCGCTCGTCGAGCCGCGCGGACTGAAGCGCAAGATGCTACTTCTTCTTGGCGCCTTCTTCGGTCTCTGCCTCGCTCCGGCCATCATCTACATCCGCCGCTCGCTGCGCAACAAATTCGAGAGCAAAGACGAACTCGAGAAACTCACAAAGGTTCCCGTGCTCGGCGAGGTATGCACCTCGCGCCGCAGCGGCAGCCTCGTCGTGAAGCCCGGCGGCTCGACATCTATCGCCGAGCTGTTCCGCCTGATAAGGACGAACCTCCAGTTCATGCTCCCCGACAAAGACAACAAGGTCATTCTGATGACATCGACCGTGTCGGGTGAAGGAAAATCGTTCATTTCGATCAACCTCGCCTCGTCGCTGTCGCTGCTCGAAGGCAAGCGCGTTCTGCTCGTCGGCATGGACATCCGCGCCCCGAAGCTCGCCGAATATCTGCCGCTCGGAACCGGCAAGCGCGGCCTGACGGAATATCTCGCCTCCGACGCGATATCGCTCGACGACATAATAATGAAAGACGCCGTTCTGCCCAACATGGACATCATCGCCGCCGGCCCCGTTCCCCCCAACCCCTCGGAACTGCTGCTGAGCAAGAAGGTCGACGACCTGTTCGCACAGCTGCGCACGATGTACGACTACATCATCGTCGACAGCGCCCCGGTCGGCATGGTGAGCGACTCATTCTCGCTCGAGCGCATCTCCGACGCCACAGTCTACGTTTGCCGCGCCAACTACACTTCGCTGCGCGATGTCAAATTCTTCAACGACCTCTACGCCGACAAACGCCTCAAGAAGATGGGTCTCGTTGTCAACGGAACAAGCGCGAAGAAGGGCTATGGCTACGGCTACGGCGAGAACAGCGAGCATAACGGCAAAAAACGTCGCAAAAAATCTTAAAAAAACTTGTCGGAAAATTTGCTCAGTTCAGCCCAAAAGCGCTACCTTTGCATCTACTCAACAAACGTATAATTATCCAACCATAACAAAAAACATCTATTACAATGGCTTACGTAATCACCGATTCATGCGTAGCATGTGGCACCTGCCAGCCCGTTTGCCCCGTAGAAGCTATCTCTGAGGGCGAAATCTACCACATCGATCCCGATACCTGCATCGAATGTGGCTCTTGCGCCGAGGTTTGCCCCAACGACGCTATCATCCCGGGCGAATAACCCATCCCACTGTAAAAAAACTAAAAGGCCGGCTCTCAGCGAGTCGGCCTTCTCTTTTGCGGCCGCGGGCCGCATTGCCGTCTCGATTTTTTTAGCTAACTTTGCGGCGTAGAGACTGCAAGTATAGACTTTAACTTAACAATCATACACATCCCCAAACCATGAAGAAATTGTTTTCACTGCTCGCAGTGTGGGTTCTCGCCCTCACTACCGCAGCGTCGGGGCAGATCGTAGAGACTCGTCCGGCCCCGCTTCAGCAATCAAGCAAAGATGTTGTCGTAGTCTACCATTCCGACCGCGGTAACGGCGGACTGAAAGGCTTCACCGGCGATATGTACGCCCACATAGGCGTCATCACCGACAAGAGCAACGGCCAGTGGGTCTACGGGCCCGCGAAATGGGGCGACAACAGCGAAAAATACAAACTGACCCCGAAAGGCAACGACACCTGGGAGCTCGCCATCGGCGACATCCGCACCTATTTCGGCATCACCGACGCCACTGAGACTGTCGAGAAGCTCGCCATGGTGTTCCGTTCGGCTGACACCAAGAAAGAGGGCAAGACCGAAACCGGAGGTGACATCTTTGTCGACGTCAACCCCGACGGATTCGTCCTCGACGTGAACAGCACGGCCTCATCGGTGCTTCTCTCGCCGACGAAAGCAACCGTCAGCGCCACAACTACCGAAGAAGCCGACATCACCATCACCCTCGACGGCACAAAGGTAGCCTCGAAGAAGGGAACAGCGCTCAGCGCCGAAATCTCGCTGTCGGAGCGCCGCACCTACAAGGTCATCGTCACCGCCGACAACGGCAAAGAGACCCTGACATCGGAACTGACATTCCTCGTGGCTCCGCAGGCCGTGAAAGCCGACTACCCCGGCGGTGTGCCGCAGCAGGGCGCTGTCGAAGCCGACGGCAAGACCCGTTTCTGCATCGCCGCCCCCGGAAAAGAGAATGTCATCATCGTCGGTTCGTGGGACAACTACAGCCCCAACGACGCCTCAGTGATGAAATATCAGGACTATAACGGCTACCGCTATTTCTGGGCCGAAGTCGAAGGTCTTGAGAAAGGCAAGAGCTACTGCTACTATTACCTCGTCGACGGAACGAAGAAAGTCGGCGATCCTTACGCACGCCTCGTGCTCGACCCCTACAGCGACAAATGGCTCGACAAACTGCCCGAAGGATGTCCCGCCTACCCCTACGACCGTTTCGACGACACTATGCTCGCCGTCTACAACAGCGACATCGACAACTACGACTGGCAGTATAACGACGCCTACTCGATTCCCGACCACGACAAACTGATAATCTACGAGCTGCTCGTGCGCGACTTCGACGGAGCCAACCGCACAGCCGACGGAACCTTCGACAACGTGTCGCACCGCCTGCTCTACCTCAAGGAGCTCGGCGTAAACGCCATTGAGCTGATGCCCGTCATGGAGTTCAACGGCAACAACTCGTGGGGCTACAACACCAACTTCTATATGGCTCCCGACAAAGCCTACGGCTCGCCGGCCGACCTCCGCGCCCTCATCGACAACATCCACCGCCACGGAATGGCCGTCATCCTCGACATCGTGTTCAACCAGAGCGACGGTCTCCACCCCTGGTATCAGATGTACGACATCAAGAACAACCCCTTCTACAACGAAAAGGCTCCCCACGACTACAGCGTGCTCAACGACTGGAACCAGAGCAACCCGCTCGTAGAGCAGCACTGGGCCGACGTTATCCGCTACTGGATGACAGCCTATAACGTCGACGGCTTCCGCTTCGACCTCGTCAAGGGCCTCGGAGACAACGACAGCTATTCCGGCGGCACCGAAGCCTACAACAAGAGCCGCGTCGACCGCATGACCCGCCTCCACGCCGTAATCAAGTCGGTCAAGCCCGACGGCATCCATATCAACGAGCATCTCGCCGGAGCCAAGGAAGAGACCGAAATGGCAGCCGACGGCCAGCTCCAGTGGGCCAACATGAGCAACGCCTCATGCCAGACAGCCATGGGCTATAACCAGCAGAGCGACATGAGCGCCTTCTACGCTCCGCGCCACGGCAGCCGCCCCTACGGCTCGACCGTCAGCTATGCCGAGAGCCACGACGAAGAGCGCATGGGCTACAAACAGACCCAGTGGGGCGCCACCGACGACGTCAAGGCCGACGAGGAAGTGCGCTCGCAGCGCCTCGGAATGGTAGCCGCCCTGATGCTCATGACCCCCGGCAACCACATGATATGGCAGTTCGGCGAGCTCGGTGCCGACCAGACCACCAAGAACTCCGACGGCGGTAACAACACCGACCCGAAGACCGTGCTCTGGGGACGTCTCGAAAACGACAACTGGGCCAACCTGCTCCAGACCTACACCAACCTCAACTGGATACGCCGTCTCAATCCCGCCCTCTTCTCGGCCGACACTCAGGTCGACATGAGCTATAACGGATGGACAAACGGCCGTCACATCCGCCTCACCGCCGGCAATCAGGAGCTCCTGCTTCTGGCCAACCCGACAACCGACGAAATCACCGTCGAAGCCGCAGTGACCAAGATTGCCGCCGCCAACAACCGCGTGATGACCTCGACCCCCGCTGTCGAGCTGACTCCCGCCGTGACCGACGGCAAAGTAAGCTGCAAGCTTCCCGCCGGCACCTTCGTCATCATAGGCACAGCCGACACCGCAGGCATTGACGGCACAATCGGCGACGCTCCCGCAGCCCGCGCCATCGGCGGCAACGGCCGCATCACAATCGTGGGCGAATATGACACCGTCAGCGTCTACAGCATCTCAGGCGCCATGACAGGCCTCGAGAACCTCACCCCCGGCATCTACGTCGTCGACATCGACGGCCGTGCCTCGAAAGTCCTCGTCCGCTAATCCGAACCTTATAAAACGAAGCGGGGAGCGTGCTGTTCGGCACGCTCCCCGTTCTGTGTTTCATCTGTTCGCGTCAGAGCATTTTCAGGCTGCGGGCCACGAAGTCGCTCAGCTGCTGGCCGCGCAAAAGACCGTTGGCAAGCAGGGCGAGATCGACGATCTGGCTTATCAGCGGACGCTCTTTGGCGTAGTCGTCGGCAAGCTTGTCGCGCGAGTTGCGGGCGGCGTTCATGCGTCCCTCGATGTCGGCGCGCTGTTTGCGCTGCTCGTCGGTCGGCTTGTTGTCCTTGACCTCGGCATCGACGGCGCGCAGCTCTTTGTCGGCTTTCTCGAGCTCGTCGGTGAACTCGGTTGTCGAGGGCATCAGCTTTTCACGGGCCTCGTCGACGATGCGTTTCACGAGCTCGCTGCCGGTGTTGACAATGAGGTTGTAGCTGTCGGGCAGTTCGCCGTAGAAGCTCATTCCGGGCTGCATGGCGGCCATGTCTTTCATTCGGCGCATATATTCGTTCTGAGTTATCAGAACGGGATTGGCCTCAGCCGACAGCTGCTCGAAGGTGACGAAGAATTCGGCCTTGTCGACGTGGGGAACGGCCGAGCGGAACATGCGGGCGAACACGTCGGTCTCAGCGCCGCTGAGGCCCGACTCCTTCTTAGTGTCGCGCGGCACGAGGTTGTCGGCCGTCTCGGAGTCGACGCGCACGAAGCGCGTTTTCTCAAGGCGCTGCTCGAGCATTCCGATGAAGTGGCTGTCGAGCTGTCCGTCCATGACGAGCACATTCAGACCGAGGTTCTGAGCCGCCTTGATCTGCGAGTGCTGGGCCGTCGGGTCGGTGGCATAGATATAGACGAGATTGCCGTCTTTGTCGGTCTGGTTGGCTTCGATGAGGGTCTTGTATTCGTCGAGGGTGAAGTATTTGCCGTCGACGTCGCGCAGCAGAACGAATTTCATTGCCATGTCGGCGAACTTCTGATCGGTCAGCATTCCGTATTCGATGAAGATCTTGATGTCGTCCCATTTCTTCTCGAAATCGGCACGGTCGTTCTTGAAGATACCATCGAGGCGCTCGCCGACCTTCTTGGTGATATAGCCCGAAATCTTCTTGACGGCGCTGTCGCTCTGGAGATAGCTGCGCGACACGTTCAGCGGGATGTCGGGGCTGTCAATGACGCCCTGAAGCAGCATCATGAACTCAGGCACAACACCCTCGACCGAATCGGTCACGTAAACCTGATTGCAATAGAGCTGGATGCGGTCTTTGCGGATGTCGAGGTTGTTCTTGATCTTCGGGAAGAATAGGATTCCGGTCAGTGTGAAGGGATAGTCGACATTGAGGTGGATCCAGAAAAGCGGATCTTCCTGGCCGGGATAGAGCTCGCGGTAGAAATTGCGGTAGTCGTCGTCGGTGAGATCGGCGGGCTTGCGCGTCCAGAGCGGCTCGGTAGAGTTGACGACATTGCCGTCGGTCTCGACGGGCACGGGCAGGAAGCGGCAATATTTCTTAAGCAGAAGGTTTATGCGGCTCTGTTCGAGGAACTGCTTGTCGTCATCGTCGATATAGAGGATGATGTCGGTTCCGCGCTCGGTGCGCGAACCTTTGTCCATGGTATAGGCGGGCGAGCCGTCGCATTCCCATCGCACGGCCTCAGCGCCCTCCTTATGGCTCAGCGAGTCGATGACCACCTTTTTGGCCACCATGAAAGCCGAGTAGAAGCCGAGTCCGAAATGGCCGATTATGCTGTTGGCCGTGTCCTTATACTTCGACAGGAACTCTTCGGCGCCCGAGAAGGCAATCTGGTTGATATATTTGTCGACATCGTCGGCGGTCATTCCGATACCGTGGTCGCTGACGGTCAGCGTTCCGGCCTCGGTGTCGATCTTCACTGTCACCTTGGCGTCGCCTACCTCACCCTTGAAGTCGCCGAACGACGCGAGCGTGCGGAGCTTCTGGGTAGCGTCCACGGCATTGCTGACGAGCTCACGCAGAAAAATTTCGTGGTCGCTGTAGAGGAATTTCTTTATGACGGGGAATATATTTTCGGTCGTAACCCCAATCGACCCTTGCTTTGTTGCCATATATAGGGTTTTAGATTTGTTATGCTTACAATATAACAACTCAGCAAAAGATATGCCAAAACTGAAAATGTCAGAAAAAGTTAAATCGCGTGTCAAATCTTCAGATTCCTGCTATAGTGCAATCCCTCCGGGATTGAGCATTAGAATTGGAGTTACCCCCAATATCAATTGGGGGATAACATTCAGTTATGCGCCGTCCGGCGCATAACGCCGACAATTGGCGGACTTTTTGCGCCGGAAGGCGCATTACAAAGAGGCGACGATTGACCGACGGGGGCACAGGCGACGATGGCCTATCTTTGCGCCGGAAGGCGCAAAACTTTAGTTAGCCCCCAATTCGTTATTGGGGGTGACGGCAAACAATCTAAAAAAACAATCCCGGAGGGATTGCACTTTCGCATAGGTCACTCCCAATCCTTAGAATACCATTGCAGATTGCTATGCAAAATCAAATCTTTGATTTCGTCGATAAAACTGCTTGTGCTATGGTGTTTTTCCTGATTTATGATATATTGGCGACAAGCATTCAATCCATCGGGGCCGACGGATACGGCATAATATCCCTCTTGCCATCCTTCAAAATATGGAAAGATACCATTTCCCTTCAACCACAACGTTGAGCATCTCTTGATAGCCTTCACGATATCAGCAAGTGCGATGGATGGATTCAGATCGAATAATATATGCACATGATCGGACATGCCATTGATTCTATGAACAAAGCAGTTGTTATTTTTCAAAATGCCAAAGATGTAATTATAAAGTTCTGCCTTGCGTGGCATTAAGATTGTCGTTTTGCGACTTTTTGTTGCAAATACGAGGTGAATAAGGCATTTTGTTTTGCTCATGATAACCGATTTTTTGCAAATATAGGAATAATTAGCGATTTTTTCGGCAATAGTGCAATCCCTCCGGGATTGAGCGTCGGGGCGCGAGGCTACCCCCAATATTAATTGGGGGCTAACATTCAGTAATGCGCCGTCCGGCGCATTACAGAGAGGCATCGGGCAACCGGCGGGGACTCCACCAGACGGTAACATCTTGCGCCGGAAGGCGCAAGACTTTAGTTAGCCCCCAATTCTATATTGGGGGAATTATGTGCGAAAAAAAACAATCCCGGAGGGATTGCACTTTCGCAGACGCTATTCATATAGCGTCGTCGGTCGGACTTTGCGCCGGGAGGCGCAAGACTTTAGTTAGCCCCCAATTATCTATTGGGGGTTGGCTATTCACACAGCGAGCCCGGCGCAGGGGCGTCGGGCTCGCAGACTATTTTGCTGAACGCGATTATTCGATTGTGCAGGTGTAGGGATAGGTAGTGAGGTTGAGGGTAATCTTGTGCTTGCCGGGAGTTGCGGCCATGTTGCCGGCTCCGGGCTGGAGGTTGCCGAGTTCGCCACCGAGATTGATATCCCATCCGTTGTTCATGCGGAACTTGAATTCACCGGCGGTGAAGTCAACTTCGCCGCTCCAGATGAGCCAGTTGTTCGGGTCGCGGGTGAGTTCGGTGTCAGCGTCCCAGCCGCCGGGGGTGCCGTCGCCGATAACAGATACGCTCTGGATCGGAGTGATGGCGTAGGTCAGCTCGACGATGTTGGCTGTGCACCAGTAGAGACCTTCGGGATCGGCTACGATGTTGCCTGCTCCGGGATCGGTCGAGAGCTTGCCTTCAACGCCTGCATTACCGAAGGGCTTGTCCCAGTTCAGAGTTGCGCAGAACTTGAATTCGCCGCTGAGATAAGCGAAGCCGTTGTAGTTGACATAGTCAGTTGTGAAGAGCACCTGAGAGGCATCCTGTGCCCAGCCGTTGGAGGCGCCGGGGGTGTAAAGGAACTCGTAGGCGTTGGTGATGTTGAAGGTCTTCGCCTTCATGTCGAACGTGAACATTACGGGGCCTGAGAGGGTGACCTTGCCGGTTGTGCCTTCGGCGAGGTTGCCGCTTTCGCCTTCGCCACCCATGACGGGTTTGCCGCTTTCGGGAACGATTGTCCATTCATAACCGGCGGCAGCCTGATCGGCGGTGATCTCGACGATAGTAGTGAACATCGGATCGTCGTAGGGGCTTGCCGAGCTGTGGGTCAGTTTGATGCGGTTGTCACCGTTTACGAGGAAGTAGTTGTCCTCGATGACATAGTCGGCGGGGAAGGGCTTGATGGCCAGAGGGAATCCGGCATAGCGGTATTCGGGCGAACCGATGTTGACCGAGCCGAGAACTTTGCCTTCGGCGTCGACGAGGTCGGCGGTTGCGGCGAAGTTAGTGAAGAAATTGGCTTCGCGCGGGTCGGCGGTAACAGCGGCTATGGCGCCCTGAAGTTCGTCGGCGGCGGCGTATGCGATGCCGTCCTTAACGGTCAGGGGGCAGGGCTGCGCATTGGCCATGTCTTCGGTCTTCGACACATACATTGTCATTCCGAGCTGATAGTCGGCAGGCCAGTCGACAACTTCGACTGCGGCGACAGCTGCGGGCTCGTTAGCGTCGTTGAGGGCCTTGAGGTCGATCACTTTTGCGGCTTCGCCTTCAACGCTGATGGGAGCGATGGTGAGGTTTTCAGCCTTGAATATTGCGTCGGCGGGGTTGCTCTGGGCCGGGGGATTGGGCAGATCGTAGTTTTCGCAAGCCACAAAACCCATCGAGAGAGCCATCACCGACAGCATTGATGCAATCTTGTTCATTTCTGTTGAATGATATTATTAGTGTTTGATGATGGAACCGGGGGCGGGCGTCAGGCGCATTGCCGCGCCCGCCCCTGATTCGATGAGTTATGGTTTATTCTGCTGCCGAGAATTTAACCTCGAGAGTCTTCTTGTTGGTATCGAGAACGAGCTCCATCGAGCCTTTAGCGGGAGCGCTGACGAAGTTCCATGCGCCTTTACCTTCAACGTAGTTGAGGGTGAGGTCGAGACCTGTCTCATCCTTGGGGTTGTCATCTACCTGCGAGCCGAGAGAGTTGGCATCCCAGCCCTCGAGCTTAGTGTAGATGCGGAACATCGGGCAAGCGCCGTCGGCGATATCATATTCCATCGGCTTGACGCTGTGGTAGATTCCGGTGCCGTCGGTGTCGAAGAGACGCCAGTCGGCATAGTGCTCGGCATTTGCCTCATCGGGACCTTTCCAGCCTTCGACGTTACCGACAACATAAACGCAGGGATAAGCGTCGTAGTTGACGTCGCCTCCGAGTTCGAACTTGACAGTCTTGTTCTTGACATCGACAGTCAGGTTGACGTTCATCTCTTCGGTCATCGTGAATGTCCAGTTACCCTTACCGGGGATAAAGGCCGGGCCTTCATAGATGTTGTCGACAAACTTGCCTTCGATGCTGAGACCTTCGTCGGGCTCCTGGCTACCGATCGAAGCACCGCCGTCCCAACCGGTCAGAGCCGAATAGAAGCGGAATGCGACTTCGCCGGCGGGGAAGGTGAACGAACCGGTGTAGACATCGCTGCCGATAGCGGTTTCGACGAGCTTGTAGTTCTCATAGTGGGCTGCGGCACCTTCGTCGGGAGCTGTCCAGCCGGTCACACTACCTACGAGGTAGATATTGCGCTGGCCCTGAACGGCATGGTAGAACTTAACCTTGTTGAGCGAAACGGTGTTCGACATGCAGCGCGAACCCTCTACGTTGGGAATTTCGCAGAAAGCGCGGAAATAGACGGGAGCTGCGGGCAGATCCTCGTAGTTGGCGGCGTCGAAGCCGTGGAGGTTGCAGAGGGCTGTGGCGAGATCCTTGTCGGCGATGACGATCTTGGCCGAACCGGGGTCAGACGAAGCGATAGTCTCGACAGCGGTAAACTTGTCGTCGAGAGCCACTTCAACAGAATACTGGGCAGCGACGGCAACGCCGTAGGCGGGCTGCGAGCAGGTCAGCATGAAGCTGTTGCCTTCCTGCAGCTCATAATATTGGTCGGCGAATGCGGGAGCGTTGAGCACGAAGGTCTTGTCTTCGGGCAGAGTCATCTTGGGGTCATCGGTGGAGTCACACGAAGCCAACCCCAGCATAGCCGCACAAGCCAGTAATATTGAGAATTTTTTCATTTTTCCTGTAGTCTAATGTGTGGATGATTAATAACCGGGGTTCTGCTGATAGGGGCTGATTGCGAGAACCTGCGAGGGGAGAGGATAGAGAACTGCCGTGGGAGCGAAGTTCTGGCCTTCGAGAGCGTTGTTCTTCCAGGCCCAGTTGAGACCGCTCACCCATTTGCCGTAGCGGATGAGGTCGGTGCGGCGGGTGTTCTCGAGATAGAGCTCGCGGCTGCGCTCGTCCTGAAGAGTCTCGAGGGTGAGTTCGGCGAGGCTCCAGGGGGCGACGCCTGCGCGCTCGCGGATAAAGTTGACATAGGTCAGAGCCTCGTCTTTCGAGCCGGCTCCGTGGAGAGCGGCCTCAGCTGCCGACAGATAGATTTCGGCAAGACGGAGGATAGGATAGTTCGTAGTGACATATTTGTCGCCGTTGAAAGCGGGCTGGGTGTTCAGGTCAACGTTGTTGTTGTCGTCGACATTGCGGTTGATATACTTCGGGGTCAGATAGCCGTTCTTGTTCCACTGGCTCTGCTCCAGCGAGAGCATCTGGTTTACATAGCCGTCTTTCGAGGTGCGCCAGAGAGCTGTGCGCTTGTCGGGAGAGGTTGTCTGCTGCTGGTCGTTCCACTGGAAGCGGTTGACGAGCTGCGGACGACCCTTGGCGCATTTCCAGCCGTTACCGACGTTGAAGAAAGCCTTGTCGGTATCTTCGGCGATGAAGCCGAGGATCATGACGGTAGAGTTACCGTAAGACATCAGTTCGGGATACTTCTGCGGGAGAAGGAAGAGAATTTCGGGAACGCCCTTTCCACCGACAACATAGTCGATGTTGTTGGCGGCGAAGTTCTGATGGTAACCCATTGTCAGGCCCGAGTTCTTGAAGCCCTTGCCCTGATGGCGGGCGATTATGTTCTTGGCGTGGCTGAGGCACTTGTCCCAGGCGGGAGTACCGGTGAACACCTCGGCGTTGAGGTAGAGTTTCACGAGGAAACCTTCGGCGGCGTCGACGCCGACATAACCGTAGGCGGGGTTCTGGCCGCCCTGGCCGTATTCGGCAACGACAGCTTCGAGGGTCTCGGTTACGAGCGGGAAGATTTCAGAAGATTTCATCTGGGGAGCCATGGTGCCGATAGCGACCGATTCGTCGGCATAGGGAACATTGCCGAAGAGGCTCATCAGATAGAAGTAGCAGACCGAACGGAGAGTCTTGCACTGGCGGACATATTCGGCAGCCTTCTCTTTCTGTTCGTCGGTCGAGAGAGCGAAGAGGTTATCGTTGACGGTGCGGATGAAGTCGTTGCAGAGAGCTACGTTGATCATCAGGCGCGAATATGAGCCGAAGATAGCGTCGTTATCCGACGAGATGTTGCCGTACTGCAGCGAATAGAGGCCGGCGTCGCCCGACGACTGCCAGCAGGCTTCGTCGGTAGGAATCTCTTCGAGGTTGAACAGGGCGCGGCCGAAGGTCGACATACCGCCGTCGAAACCGGCGACCTGCGAATTATTGTTGGGGCCGTGGTTGACAAACGCCATATAAACCTGACCCATGACCTGGTTCATATAGCCCTCGGGATCTGATGCGAAGTCCGTAGCCGTGATGTCGCGCGGATCGGACGGCATGAGGTCGAGGTCGCCGGTGCAGGAGCCTAACGAAAGAGCCGCTGCAACCACACCGAGCGAAAGAATATATTTCTTGATTGATTTCATGTTGTTACTCAGTGTTAAGAGATGATTAGAATGTAGCGACTACACCGAGGGTAGCGGTGATGGGACGCGGATAGATATTGTTGTCGATACCGCCGAATACTTCAGGATCGAGGCCTTTGTACTTGGTGATGACAAACGGATTCTGAACAACGCCGAACACACGCAGGTTGAGGTTGCCCTTGATGAGATCCTTGAAGGTATAGCCGAGCGAGATGTTGTCGCAGCGGATGAACGAAGCGTTCTCTACCCAGTAGCTCGACAGGTTGAGCGATGTGCCGTAGGTGATGTTCGGGAAGAGATAGTCATCGGCGGCCTTATTGTTGATCTGGCAAACGTTGGCGAAGAGATCATTGAGGGTGGTCGTGCTGTAGCGCGGGCCGTTGTAGACGTAGTTGCCGAGGTTGGCGCGCAGAACGATACCGAGATCCCAGTTCTTCCAGGTGAAGGTGTTGTTCCAGTTGAATGTCCATTTCGGATCGGCCGAGTGGAAGATGATCTTGTCGGCGTCGGTGATCTTGCCGTCGCCGTTCTGATCGACGTAGGTGTCGGGCACGGGGTTGCCGGCCTGATCATAGACCTGCTCGTAGACGAGGAACGAGCGGACAGCCTCGCCGACGATATGCCACTCGACGGGAGTACCGATACCGACGGGGGTGTTGGCGCAGTTCATCATTTCCTGACCTTCGGTCAGCTCGGTGATCTTGTTGTCGTTGTAAGCGATGTTGATACCGGTGTTCCAGGTGAAGTCGCGGGTTACGACAGGCTTGGCCCCGATGTTGATTTCAACACCGACGTTGCGCATCGAACCGGCGTTGAACGCATACTGGTTCGAAGTGTTGATAGCGGCGGTATAACCTCTGAGAAGCATGTCGGTAGTCTTGCGGAGATACCAGTCGACGCTTGCTGTTACGCGGTTGTTGAGGAAACCGAAGTCGAGTCCGATGTTCCAGGTAGCTGTTTTCTCCCAGGTGATGTCAGCATCGTAGGGGTTCGGGTAGAGCGGATAGAGCCAGCTGCCGTTGGGGCCGACATAGCCGAATCCTTCGGCGTTCGAAAGAGTGTAGATAGGCATGTAGGGGAAGTAAGCGCCTACGTCCTGCTGACCGGTGATACCCCAGCCGAGACGGAGTTTGAGATCGTTCCACCATCCGCGGACCGGTTCGAATACGGGGCAGTTAATGGCTTTCCATCCGAGAGCCAGCGAGGGGAAGAGACCCCAGCGGTTATCTTTCGAGAAGCGCGAGGAAGCGTCGTCGCGGAGAGTGAAGGTCAGCAGGTAAGTGTCGTCGAACGAGTAGTTCAGACGTCCGAAGAACGAGATGAGCTGAAGTTTCTGTCCCCAGCGGGTCATGGGCTTATTGCCGACAACATCGCCGATGCGGCCTTCGCCACCGTTAACATAATCGAGAACGAACTGGTCGTTCGAGAACATCGGGTAAGCCGAGTCGGCGCCGGTGATGAAACCGGGAGTCGTGTAATAGGTCTGTTCATGGCCGAGGTAGCTGAAGCGCTGCCATTCGTAACCGGCCATAACGTCGAGATTCGAGCGGATAGCCTCGAATTCCTTGCGGTAGTTGAGATAGAAGTTCAGCAGGGTGTTGCGCTGGAGCTCCCACCATTTGGTGCTTGTGCCTGCACCGGCCATGCCGTCGGCGTAGAGATCCTGGTTGTTCCATGCCATAGCCGAGTTGGCGGCGGTGAGTTCGTTGCGCTCGTTCTTGCTGACCTGATAACCGAGGTTCAGGTTGAGGTGTAGTTCGGGGAGGAAGTGGAGAGCGTAGTCGATCTGGAGGTTACCGGTCGACGAGAGGTTTTTGCCCTTGCGGTCGCGCTGGTTGAGGAGCTGCACGGGGTTGACGGGCTGGTTGAGGTCGAGCGCGGTTCCGCTGACATAGTTTGCATAGCCGTTATAGCCGGTGAAGCCCGAGTTGCCGATCGAAGGATAGGTTGTGTAGACGGGCATCGTCGGGTTGAATGTCAGGCCGGTCGAGACAGCGTCGGTGTTGGCCTCAAGAGTGTTGACATACGAGCCGCTGGCGTTGGCGTTGATCGAGAGTTTGCCGTTGAAGAACTTCGGAGCGAGGCTGAAGCCTACGGTTGTGCGCTCCATCTTCGAACGTTTCAGGATACCCTGATTGTTAGTGTAGCTGGCGCTGACGCGGTAGGGAAGGAATCCGGCTGTGCCGCTTACGCTGAGGCTGTAGTCCTGCGAGAAGGACGTGCGGAGAGTCTCTTTCTGCCAGTCGGTGTCGGCGTCGCCCATGTAGTCGGCAACGGCCTGATCGCCGAGTTCGCGGCGGACGAGCTCGGTGAGCTGGGCGCCGTTCATGACGTCGAGGGTCTTGCGGGCGGTGTTGACATGCCAGTTGGCGGCGAAGCTGACTCGCGGACGTCCGCTTGTGCCTTTGCGGGTTGTGATGATGATCACACCGTTAGAAGCGCGCGAACCGTAGATGGCGGTTGCCGAAGCATCTTTCAGCACGGTCATCTGCTCGATGTCCTGCGGGTTGATCATGGTCAGGGCGTTTGCGCCTGTGCCACCGCTCTGGTTGGTCTGGGGCACACCGTCAATAACGATAAGAGGATCGTTGGCGTCGTCGCTCGACAGCGAGGAACCGCCGCGGATGCGGATCTTACCGTTGCCGGTCGGGTTACCACCGTCGAGGGTCACGGTCACACCGGGGCTTGCGCCGACCAGAAGATCCTGGGTCGAGGTAGCGATACCGGCTTCGATGTCGTCGGGCTTGATGACGGCAACCGAACCGGTGGCGTCGCTCTTCTTGATGACACCGTAACCGATGGCTACGACTTCTTTCAGCATTACGGAATTTTCGGCGAGCTGAACGTCGATTTTCGTGCGGCCTTTGATGGCGACATTCTGTGTGTCATAGCCGACATACGAAAAAACGAGGGTGCCGTTGGCATCGACATTGATGGTGTAATTACCGTCGATGTCAGTGGCCGTGCCGTTGGATGTGCCTTGGGCAAGCACACTTGCACCGATGAGGGGCTCACCGGAAGGGTCAGTCACGGTACCTGTGACCGTGATCTTCTGCGCTAAAGCAGGGAAAGAGAGGCACACGACCAAGACCAGGGTCAGCCACGCTTTCCGACTCATCTGTAAACAAATGTTCTTCATGCAGGATGAAATTTAAAAATTTAGGTTAGTATATGGTATTAATTAGAATCAATATAATCTCTCTACACTGTTCAGTTATATGTCAAGAGTACGGAATCAATCATGGCACACAAGGACATAAAAAGGAACACTATGCGTCTTTAACTCCGCAAATATAGGTAGATTTTTTGAATTTTTAATATTTATCACAAAAAAAGGGATAGCGTCGCCCGATTTTAACGTTTGTTAAAAACAGCTCGAGCGGTTGATTTTATAAGATTTATAAATTTTATAAGCTTTGCAAAAAGCTGCGGGCGATGCCTGAGGCACCGCCCGCGCTGTTCTGTGTTGATGAAGCTGAGGTTTAGTCGATTTCTTCGTCGGCCTCGTAGCCGCCCATCTCGCGAAGGGCGTTCTTGAGCATGACATACTGCTGGAAGAGGTGGTTAACAGGCACTTCGCCCTGAGTATAGTCGTGCATCGGGCACTTGAGGAAGAACGACAGGAAGCGCTGAATTCCGTAGCGGCCGGCGCGTGCGGCGAGGTCGCTGAGCAGCACGAGGTCGAGGCAGAGCGGAGCTGCCAGAATCGAGTCGCGGCAGAGGAAGTTGATCTTGATCTGCATGGGATAGCCCATCCAGCCGAAGATGTCGATATTATCCCAGCCCTCCTTGTTGTCGTTGCGGGGGGGATAGTAGTTGATGCGCACCTTGTGGTAATACTGAGTGTCTTCGTCGTTGCCATGGCCGTAGAGGTCGGGCTGCTCTTCGGGAACGAGGATGGTCTCGAGGGTCGAGAGCTTCGAAACCTCTTTGGTGTGGAAGTTGGCGGGCTCGTCGAGCACGAGGCCGTCGCGGTTACCGAGGATGTTGGTCGAGAACCAGCCGTTGAGGCCGAGGCAGCGGGTGCCGATGATGGGAGCGAAACCGCTCTTCACCAGAGTCTGGCCGGTCTTGAAGTCCTTGCCGGCGATAGGCATCTTGGTCTTCTCGGCGAGTTCCCACATAGCGGGAATGTCGACGGTTGTGTTGGGGGCGCCCATGATGAAGGGAGCGCCTTCACTGAGAGCGGCGTATGCGTAGCACATCGAGGGAGCGACATGCTCTTTGTCGTCGGCCTTCATGGCAGCTTCGAGAGCGGCGAGAGTGCCGTGGATCTTCTCGTCGACGGGAACATAGATTTCGGTCGAGGCAGCCCAGAGAACTACTACGCGGTCAACGCCCGAGTTCTTCTTGAAGTTGCGGATATCCTCGCGCAGCTGCTCTACCATGTCCCAGCGGTCTTTGCAGTTCTTGACGTTGGTTCCGTCGAGACGCTTTGCATAGTTCTTGTCGAAAGCGGCGGGCATGGCCACGATCTTCTCAAGCTCTTCCTTGACGGGGTTGATGTCTTTCTCGCGGAGAACTTCGGCGTTGATGGCCGATTCGTAGGCGTTGACGGGATAGACGTCCCATGCGGCGAAGACAATGTCGTTAAGGTCGGCCAGAGGAACGATCTCGTTATATTTCAGATATTTTTTATCGGCGCCGCGACCAACACGGATCTTGTCGTACTGAGTCATCGAGCCGACAGGTTTTGCCAGGCCTTTGCGGGTCATCAGCGTGCCCACCATAAACGTTGAAGAAACGGCACCGAGGCCGACTACCATCACACCAAGTTTGCCTTGTGCGGGCTTAACGTTATTTGCTTTCATAATAGATGATAATGTTGAATTATTTTCGGTTTGTTAGTGGCTTTTCACAGTAGTGTCAACCGGAAAAGCGCTCAAAATTACTGCAATATTTTTGATTGTGAAAAACTTTCTAATATAAAGTAACCTTATATTTGCTAACAACTGTTAACAACGCCGTCATATCGCCGATTTTATGCAAACGTACGTTAAAACGGCGCCCATTTTGTTAACAACCTATAACAGTGCATCGGCAACCTCGCGCAGCGAAGCGATCTGCGACGGGTCGGTCAGCGCATCCTCTTCGGCCGTCCAACCTTTGCCTTTGAGCCATGCCACGCGGCAGCCCAGAGAGCGCGCCGGCGCTATGTCCTTGCGGAAACTGTCGCCGACAACGATGACCTCTTCGGGACGCAGCCCGAGTGCCTCGACTCCGAGGGCGAAGATGGCGGGGTCGGGCTTGCGCACTCCGACAACCGCACTCTCGACAACCGAACGGAAATAGCGGCTGAGGTCGAAATCGGCCAGAACAGCCTCGACATTGCCGTAGAAGTTGCTGACGAGCACCATCGGATAGCGCGCCGCGAGGGCTTCGAGCACGGGGCGGGCGTCTTCGACCGAACGACGCGCGGCGTCGTAGCAGCGCCGGGCGACCTTCGGAGCCTTGTCGGCAGCGACATCGGGAGCCATCAGGCCGCGGTCGACAAGCCAGCGCATCTCGACATCCATCTTGATTTCGAGAAGGTCGAGGAAATTATGATGGGGAAGAATGTGGCGCACACGGGCCAGCTCGCGCTCGGCGAATACGTAGGCGTCGCGGAAGTCGCTCTTGCAGATGTCGATATTCTCGTCGAGATACGCCTGCCAGATGACCTCGCTCCAGTGGTCGCCATGAGAGTCGATGGTGCCACCGTAGTCGAAGATGACACCTTTAATAACAGAGTCAGTATTTTCCATCGCGAAGTTCCTGTGTAAGCCGGCGGCAAAGGCGCTCATGGCGGGTCATCATATATATAAGGAGTATATTGAGCACCGTCAGCTCAAAAGCGAAATAGAGCCACGGCATCTCGAGGAAGAGCGACGTGAAGAGCGCTATCGTGCGCCAGTTGAACGAGAGGATGTTCGTATATTTCATCAGCGGAAGGCTCAGGCGGCGGAATTCGTCGCGGAAGGCCTGTGGGGGCGCCGACTCGCCGAAACGGTCGCGCAGCTCGTTGCGCAACGCCTGCATGGCAGGGGTGTAAGCCTCCTGGTTGATGGTATATTTGGTGTAGAACAGAAGGGTCAGCTTCTGCCAGAAGTCATGCTTCCAGCTCAACCCTGCGAGTTTCTTCTTGAGATGGAAAGCGCGCTCGAGCTCACTCCCCTCTTCCCCCTTGAGGAAGTAAAGGTGGAACTGGCGGTAGTAGTCGGCCATGGCTGCCTGTTTGGCGTGGCAAAGCCCGGTTACGACGGCCACGACCCAGATTACCCACTGATGGTTCATGAAGAACTCACTCGTCACATTCTCGCGCAGACAGATGGCCACATAGATGGCGGCGAACCAGATGTCGCCGCTGAGACCATCGAGAATACGGCCCAGACGCGAATACTGATGGGTCATGCGGGCAAGCTGACCGTCGGCGCTGTCGAACGAGTTAGCCCATATAAGCAGCAGCATCCCGACTATGTTGAGCCAGATATTCGAGAAATAGAACATCACACCGGCACCCAGACCGAGGAAGATCGAGGCGATGGTGATTGCGTTGGGGGTCACACCGAGCTTGCGGGCTGCTACAGCCCAGGCGTAGCCTATGCGGCGGTAGAAATAGAGGTCGATATGTTCTTCGGTGTCCATCGACTTGAGGCTGTCGCGATACGACGACCCGGCCGCAGACCCGTTCTGACGTTGTGTAGCGGTTTCTGTCATTGGCGTTCCTTGATTTTCTTAATGATAGCCTTGGCGATATGCGGGGCAGCCTCCTGACGGCACGGGGCGAACGACGGCCAGTCGTTGAAGTCGATAATGCGTATCGTTCCGTCTGGGTCGACGATGCAGTCGCCGCCGTAGACGATGACGTCGAGCACATCGGCGGCCTGCTGGCATATATGGCGCAGACCGGCGACATCGAACTCTATGCCGCGGCTGTGGCCGTTGACGGCTTCATGGCCGTATTTGCTGTGGCCTTCGTCGAAGGGATAGAACCAGTAGAAGAAGGGGGTGTCGCGCACACCGTAGAACTTAATGAGGTCGCCGACAAGATGGCGGTTGATGACGGCGCGCTTGATGCCGCGCAGAAAATATTCCTGAAGAACCTCCTGAGCCTCTTCGGGATGGCGCACATACGACACGTCCTCCTTGTGCATGGCATGGAAGTCGCCGCGCTTTATCCAGGCGCGATCCATCTTCGCGGCCACCATGCGGTCTTTGACAACTTCGTCGGTGTCGACGATAAGGCTGTCGGGGTAAGGGATATTGCTGCCGAGCAGAATACGCGTCATGCGCTCGCGCGTGCAGTTCTCGATGCCATATCCGCTGTTGACGACCAGCGCGCCGGCGTCTTCGAGCTGCTGAAGGAGCACCATCGAGCGGTGTTCGCGACACATATCGACGATTATGTCCTCTTTGACTTCGCCGGCGATGAACTGCTCTTCGCTGTAGACCTTCACCTCGCATCCGCGCTTGCGCAGCTGCTCGGTTGTCAGGTTGAAGATGGCGGCGTCGTTGCCGATATGGTTCGGGCTGTAGGCGCCGGCTCTCATGATACCGGCAATCTTGATTTCAGCCATACGTGTTGAAATATATTTGCGGTTAGTGTTTTCTATGGTTATCTCGAGGCGATGAAAGCCCGGGCCGTGGCGATGTCGCCGGCGTGGTCGACGTCGACGATCTTCTCGACGGGCCATGCTCGCAGTTTCAGGCCGGCATCGACGAGGGCACGCTGATAGTTGCGCATCCGCGACACTCCGCCATCGATACAGCGGCGCAGAACGTCGAGGGCGCCGGGCGATGTCAGCCCGTAGACTCCGCCGCTTACATAGCGCACACCATCCTCGAAGCTGTCGAGAAAGCCGGTGATGCGGTTGTCGGCATCAGTGGCGACATAGAGCGGCTTCTCATCGTCGATAAACGGAGTGACGGCCATATAGCCGTCGCAGCCGTCGGCATCGTTCTCCCACGCCTCGACATAGCGGGCGAAGTCGTCTTCGCGGAAGATCGTGTCGACAGTGGTCAGCACGAACTTGCCGGGAGCGAAGTCACGGCTGACCTCCCAGAACGAATGCATCGAACTCGGAGTCGACTTCACCGTCAGACGCATCCCGACAGGATAGCTGCGGCTGCGCAGATAGTCGGCGACCTCGGTCATCTGCTCGTTGACGATTATCGAGAGGCTCTCGGGGTTGTGGTTCATGAAGATGTCGATCAGGCGCCCTATCATCGGACGTCCGTCGAGATCGACAAGCGGCTTGGGAAGCTTCACCCCCTCCTGAACGAGCCGCGAGCCCTCGCCGGCGGCAATGATAGCGTAGTTCATTCTTCAGCTGTTGTTTCGGGAAGAGCCTCGGCATCGGGCGCCTCGGCCTGATTATCTTTCGGTGATTTCGTCGGCTTGTCGGCCTTGGGAGCCTGCTTGCGCTTTTCGGCGACCTGCTTCTTGAGCGGATTTGCCGAGAATTCGGCGTAGCGGCGGCGGTTGCGCTCGATGTCGAGGGCGAGATATATGGCCTCGCGCATCGACTGCTCGTCGGCTTTGCCCGTTCCGGCGATGTCGAAGGCGGTGCCGTGGTCGGGACTCGTGCGCACGTAGGGCAGCCCGGCGGTGAAGTTCACTCCGGCGTCCATGGCGAGCGTCTTGAAGGGAGCCAGCCCCTGATCATGATACATGGCCAGCACAGCGTCGAACCGCGTCCACTGCCCTGCCCCGAAAAAGCCGTCGGCGGCATACGGGCCGAAGCAGAGAATGCCCGCCTCATTGGCCTCGGCGATAGCCGGAGCGATTATATCATGCTCTTCCGATCCGAGCAGCCCCTCTTCGCCGGCATGGGGATTGAGAGCGAGAACGGCTATGCGCGGAGTGGCGATTCCGAAGTCTTCGACAAGCGCGCGGTTGAGTGTCGCCAGCCGCTGACGGATAGCGTCGGCCGTGACGCCCTCCTGCACCTTATTAATAGGCGTATGGGCTGTCAGGAGCGCAACGCGCAGGTTGCCCGCGACCATCATCATCAGAGCCTTGTCGCGTCCCGGCTCGGAAAGCGACGATTCGAGATATTCCGTATGTCCCGGAAAGGTAAAAGTCGGGCTCTGGATAGTCTTCTTGTCGATAGGGGCTGTGACAAGCACATCGACCAGACCGGCCCGCAAGTCGGCCACAGCACGCTCGAGCGACACAAAAGCGGCCTCACCCCCCTCTTTCGTCGGAGTTCCCGTCTCTATTTTGGCAGTGTCGTCGACAACGTTCACAAGATTGACCGCATCGGCTACAATATTGTCGGCCGTGTCGGAGATATTGAACTTTATGTGCGGCAGCTCGCAAGCCTTGCGGTAATGCTGGACTATCCGCGACGAGCTATATAAAACAGGCGTCATCAGATCGAGGATACGCTCGTCAGCCAGCGCCTTGAGCGCCACCTCGGGGCCTATACCGTTAATGTCGCCGTGGGTGATTCCCACTCTTATCTTATTTCCCATAGGGGGTATTCTTTGATTGGTTTAGATATTTCAACCCGTAAAGTTACAACTTTTCCGCGAAAGGGGCGCCCTCGCGGCAACAAAACGGGCCAAAAACAGGCCAAAAAGGCCTTCAGTGCATTTTTTTTGAAAATTTCTTCAAAAAAATTTGCACAGTCCAAAAAAGCACTCTATCTTTGCACTCGCAAAACGGAAACAACGCCGCTGCAAAACTCTCGATAGAGAATCTGGTGCGTTAGTTCAGCTGGTTAGAATGCCTGCCTGTCACGCAGGAGGTCACGGGTTCGAGTCCCGTACGCACCGCTGAGGAGAGAGGAGAATGAGTAATTGAAAATCCATCGCGATTTCATTTACTCATTCTTTTTTTGCGCGCGGCCACAGCGAAAGGGCGCTGCCCCGGCCGGCCGCGCCCCTTCTGATATATGGGGTCAGCGGATTTTCCCGGTGGGCAGACGGTGTCTCGGAGTAGAGTGCTATCTTTGCAGGATGAAACCTACCCAACTTTTACGCGCCATCCTTCCGGATGTTCTGATCGACAATTTCGAAGTCGACCATTTTGAGAA
>ERZ836877.435-NODE-435-length-73536-cov-20.026687_pt1 | contig 73536 bp, 62 predicted proteins | sample MGYA00519469_ERZ836877 | MGnify/ENA primary metagenome ERZ836877 (study PRJEB31850, sample SAMEA3708809) | human gut metagenome | biome: human gut; feature: human-associated habitat; material: faeces | place: China | collected 2014 ...
CAAAGGCTCTGCCTTTGGAAACCGCAAGCCTTTAAAAAGGCTTGACCTAAATTTTAATTGTCTAAGGGTAGTTTGTTAGTCAAACGGTAGTTTATTCGACCGCGTCAACAAACTTCTTTTGAAAGTGTCGAGCGAGGCTTGCCGAGCGATTCCGCGTCTTGGGAGCGGCGGCTCGCCGCCTTGACCTAAATTTTAATTGTCTAAGGGTAGTTTGCTAGCTAATTACTTTGTTGCTCTTGCTGCGATGATGTGTGCCATTTCGCCGACATTCTTCATAGAGGAGATTTCGCCCATCTTGAACTTCATACCAAATTCCTTCTCAACTGCTGAGATAAGTGTGATATGCTCAAGGCTATCCCAATCTTCAATATCGTCTGCTGTTGTTGCAGGCTTTACAACGATACTGTCATCATCAAATACATCTCTGAAAACCTCATTAAGTCTTGCGAAAATTTCATTTCCTGTCATAGCTATTATCTCCTTTGTTAGTTTAAATATATTTACTCGTTATCGGAAACCTCAATATAACGGTTCTGATTTTCATAGCCCTCTATTGGAAGCTCCCAAACGGTATTACCATTTTCATCTTCGCTTATCTTTGCAAAGCCAAATGTTCCGTAAAGCTCACGAACCATTCCGTTTTTCTTTGTTGGATAATAATATCCTCTGATTTTAGAAATGCCATTCTGACGGCATTTTTCTACGAGAGTATCGAGCATAGCCTGTTCCATATCTCTCTTTAATACTCGACAGCTCATCAGCCAAAGGTCGATATGAAGTGTATCTTCACGCTTTTCGCCGATAACTACTGAAACAACGCCATTATCACCGAATTTATCAATAAGCTTTCCGTAAAGTCTGATATAATTCGGGCTGTGCCAGACTTCTTCCATTTCAGTCTGTGTATAACGCTTTGTAGTAAGATTGAACTGGTTGCTCTTATTAGTAAGCTGTGTAATTCTTGCTATATATACAGGAATAAAATCGCCGATAGTTGCCTTCATATCAAGGCTCTTGAGATATTCGCCGTAATCAGCGAAAGAGGCTTGCTGTGCATTTCGCATAGCATTTTCCTTGTACATTTCATTACGCTTGAGGTCGTCCTCATTAAATGTAGTAACCTCGAAAAATCCGCTTCTGTCTATTGTAGTGATGTAGTTTTCGACAGAATCCATCACAGGAGCCTGTACACCCTTTAACTGTGCCTTGACAATTTCTCTTTCGGCTGGGTTATCATCAACAAAAACAATAGCTTCAGGCAGAATATTAAGCTCTGCGGCGGTTTCTGCAATGTTTCTGTCCTTGTTTTCCCAGTTTGCCTTGATGATTATAAAGTCATCTGGCTTGAGTACGCCCTCAGGGTGATTAAGTCCTGCGATAGCGTTTTCGTGGTCATTCTTTGAGCATACAGTGAGAATTATTCCGAGAGATTTAAGCTGTTTGATGTAGCTTTGGAATTCATAATAAGATTGTGAAACGCCATTTTCTTGACCGATTTCTATTCCGTCTACGCCGTCATCACCGACAACTCCGCCCCAAAGGGTGTTATCGAGGTCGAGAGCAAGAGCCTTTTTATTCTTGCCGAAAATAGACTTAATGATATTAGACACAGAGAAAGCCAAGTATGGAATAGCCTCAAAGCACATAGCGTACTTATACATATTCCAGAAGCTTGGATTCGACCATTCTTTCAAACCGTAATCGGCGGAAAGGTAGTTAATATCGTTGATATAAAAGCCCTCGGTCTTTTCTGCGAAATCGTAAAAAGCCTGATTAAGACGACTTATAAAATTCGTTCTGCCACGATAATCTGAGCAATCCTTGTTGCCCATAAGGCGATAGAATGGCATTTCAAAGTTATTTTGAATGATAGGACAATGAAACTTATCTCTTATGCTGTTCCAGATATTCTCAAAACGGGCAAATTCAGCCTTTAGCTTTTCGTCAACAATTTCCTTGCTGTCTGTAACCTCAGGAAGATTGCGGATATTACGGTTTGTTGTATGAACAAAGACAATATCGGGCTTAAAGCAGATAAGCTCCTCACTTGGAAAAACAGCGTCCTGTTCATATTGTGCATATTCCGACTCATAAAATTCAGCTTCTATGCCAGCATTTAGCAGAAAAAGCTCAAGAGTATTTATAATTTCGTTTGTTGTAGAACCACCAAAAACGGCGATTTTCTTTTTGATTCTTGCCGAGCCATCTGCAAGTAATTCACGCTTAATAGACTTGCGTTTCTTAATGATATATGACGGGTCGAAGGGATAATTCAATTCCTGCATTTTATTTACCTCCTTATATTGCGATGAACACCTATCTAAATAAATAGTTTTTGATAGTCTTATGCACCCATAGCTAATGCTTGAGCTATGAGTGCATAAATTGTGGGATTAGTCGGTGCCTTCCTCTTTTTTAGTTACCTGCTCATCAACTATTGTGCTTGATGAATCCTGAGTTATAAGATTTGCAATATTGTCTGCATTATCACCGACAACTGAATATGCCGACATTGTGAAGAGAACATCTGTTGCTCCAACTGTCTTAATGAAGTTTACAAGATTTCTCTCGAAGTATCTTACATCAACTACATAAATTTCCTCAAAGGAGCTTGTGTAGAATGGAATTTCAGCGTTGCCGTAGCTATCCTTAATGACAACCAGCTTTCTGCCATTATTTACAGCAGTTTTAACCTTGACAACATAGCTGTCACCGCCCATATATCTGAGGTAAGAGTTTGCAATATCAACCTCATTGAGCAATGCCCAACTGCCTTGGTAATTAAAGCTTTGGTCGTAATAGTAGGTTGTATACTTAGCTGATGGCTCATAGTAGGTGAAGGTTTCAGGGTCGTTGAGAAGTCTTGAATCGCCTGAGAACGCATAAAGAGTACCAACATAACCTTCAGTATCGACCTTTTTATACTTGCTTATATCAGCGAAATCTACACCAGCAGTCTTTGCAAAAGCCTCTGAAGCATAGTATGCACCAAGTGCCTGCCAGTGATGGTCTGTACGACAGTAAATCGGCTCTTCTGTATGCTTTCTGAGAACACTTGAAATATTAACCGAAGTTATGCCTTCATCAAGCTTAGAGGCGATATTATTAAAGCAATCCTCTTGGCTTGCAGAATAGTCTGCAAAGTTAGCAGGAGTATAGAATTCACTTGCAAGAGGTGCTGGCATAGAATAAACCTTAACCTTGCCACCAAGCTGTTTATTAAGCTCATTAAGGCTTGAGGCATAATTGTTTCCAGAACCATTGCCGAAAAGCTCAAGTCCACGCCAATGACCATCTTGGTTTATAATGAGCATACCGTTTTCGTAACCGCCCTCAGCCTCTTCTTGTCGGAAGTCCTTCTGGTCTTTTTCAGAAGTTTCCTCACTCTGGCTTGCTGTAGAGGTATCACTCTTGCTTGTTGTGTCTGATTTTGAGGCTTCAGGCTCGCTTGAACTACTGTTATTCTTAACAGGCTTAACGGGTTTACCTATAATAATAGCAGTATCATTGGTTGTAATGCCAAAAAGTCCCTTGATATTGTTGCCCATATTTTTGAAATCATCACGATATGGAACAGTGTCATCATACCATTTTGTTACGCCAGCAGTAAACTCCCCACTAAAGTAGCTGGCAAAGGAGAAGCTCGGAAAAGTTGTCAATTCACGCTTTTCAATAACAGATTGCTTAGAGCGTGGAAAGAATATTAAAAAACCTACACCAATAACCATAAGAAGCATCAGAATAAGTACGGATATGGTCGAAAAGCCATTTTCTAAGGCTCGTCTGCTCATACCGTTCTGTCTTCGTGCAGGCTGTGGTCTTTGTCTGTCATCTTGCATATTAACAGTCCTTTCAGTATGTCACAAATCGAGGTTTAAATCAGAATCTCCAGTAGAGGAATGGGTTATTTGTAGAATCAACAAGCAAAATACTTGATATTACAAGGAGTACGCCACAGCATACGGTTGAACCCATTCTGCCAAGAGCATAGATTGTGTTGTTTCTGTTCTCGAAGAAGAATTTCTTGATAGCAGGGAGAACAGGCATACAAGCAACCATTGCGAAGATAATGAGGAAACAGTTATTTACAAAGGAGTTCCAAGTGAGCTGGTCTGCAAACGGACTTCCGTTTGAAATCATGCTTATACCAGTGATATTGAGGAAGAACTGTCCAAGCTGTCCCATATCCTCAAAGTAGAATATGCCGAAGCCGATTATAATAACAAGCTTGCTATAAATGTGCTTCCACCATAGTGGCCACTTCTTTATTCGTTTTTTGCCGAGCTTTTGCTCAAAGAAAATGAAGAAGCCGAAGTAAAGTCCCCATAGAATGAAGTTCCATGCAGCACCATGCCACATACCTGTGCAGAACCATACAAGGAAAAGGCTGAAATATTTTCTATTCTTGCCGAAAATAGGAACATAGAGGAGATAATCCCTAAAGAATGAACCAAGGGAAATATGCCATCTCTGCCAGAATTCTGCGATAGTCTTGCAGGCAAATGGATACTTGAAGTTTTCGTCAAAATGGAAGCCGAACATTCTGCCAAGACCGATAGCCATATCTGAATATCCACTAAAATCAAAATATACATACATTGAATATACTATAACAGTATACCATGTTCCAAGAGTGGAAAGTGTAGAAATATCTTGACCAAAGAATTGTGTTACGATAGCATAGAGGTTATTTGCAATAATAACTTTCTTTGCTAAACCAACAATAATTCTCAATGCACCTTCGCTGAGGTCGGTTGCAGTAACTCTACGCTTAGAAACTTCTTGCTCAACAACACTATATCGAACAATAGGACCAGCGATAAGCTGTGGGAAAAGTGATAGATAAAGTAGGAATTTACTGAATTGTCTTTGAGGCTTAACATTCTCCCAATAACAATCGAGAACATATGAGATTGCCTGAAAGGTATAGAAGCTTATACCTATCGGTAAGGCAATCTGTGGAACAGGAATTGATGCGTGGAAAATACCGTTAAAGGTTTCTGCGAAGAAGCCAGTATACTTGAATATCAAAAGAAGAAGTATATCGACAGATATAGCTGTAGCTATAAATATCTTACCTCTTGGTTTATTTCGGTTAGCACCTATGTGCATACCCATTATCCAGTTGAACGCCGCACTAAATAAGAGAAGAATTATCCAGATAGGCTCTCCCCATGCATAGAAGATGAGAGAAAATACTATTAGCACCTTGTTTCTTGTTTCGAGCTTTTTAGCCGCGAAATAGCAAATAAGGCACAAGGGCAGAAAAAAGTAGATAAAGAACAAATCTGCAAATACCATTTGTGCAACTCCTTAAAAATTTTTTATTCCTGAACATTATATATCCATCACTAAGTATTGTAGATTAATTATAATCATACGATTTTAGTATAACATACCCAATGCGATTTTGGAATATATTTTTCAAAAAATTAACTTTGCTTTTCTGATGAATTTTTCTTTTTATTTTCAATATTTTTTGTAGTAGATTTTTGCATAAAAGCTATGTTAAAAATCGGCAAAATCACTAACGCTCTTTGCTTGACAAATATTATTGAGAAAATTATAATTAGAATCGTAGTATTATATAAAAAATACTATGATTATATATTTAGGAGTTGATTTTTGATGTTTTGCGAAAATTGTGGAGCAAAAATAGCAGATAACGATATGTTTTGCCAAAACTGTGGCAAAAGAGTTGAGTTCCCTGCTACACAGCCTATACCTGAACAAAATGTAAGCCAAGCAGAGCCAGAAGCTTCTGCACAAAATTCAGAGCAAGCTGCTCAGGCAGAAACGGTTGCTGCACAACAAACAGCAGCTGCAGTTGCTGAGCCTCAGCAGCCACAGGCAAATCCATACACTCAGCAAGCCCAACAGCCTCAAGTGAACCCATACTCACAACAGCCTCAGCAGAATCCATATGCACAGCAGATTCAACAGCCTCAGCAGAATCCATATGCACAGCAGTCACAGACAAATCAATATTTACAGCAAAATCCTTATGCTATGCCAAATGGACAGCAGATGGCACAACAGCCTAAGAAATCCAATTTTAAAATTAACAAAAAGATGATTATAATTGGCTCTGTCGTTTTAGCAGTAATTATTGCGGCGGTAATCGTTATATGTATATTGGTTTCTAATGCAAATAACCCAGTTAATAAGATGATTAATGCTATTAATAATGGTGAATATAAGACGGCAAATGAACTTTATTACGATAACTATAAAGCACTTTCTGATAATAAAGCTGTCATAGATGCTATTCAGGCTCAGGTTGACGCTGTTAAAAAAGCTTATGACGATGGTTCTATGGACTATGATACTGCAATGGATAAGCTTGATGATATTTCTGATTTACCGATGTCTTATGAAACATCACTTAGCGAAGTAAGGTCAGAAATAAGAGAACTCGAGTCATCAGCAGATTACCTCAAACAAGGTGACGAGTATCTTAAAAAGAAGGAATATAGTAATGCAATCTATTACTATGACGAAGTATTAAAAAAGGATACAGCTAACTATAAAAAGGCTCAGGAGCAAAGGGCAAAGGCTATTGATGGTATTCGTCAGGAATATCTTGATGAGGCAAAAGAAGAATTTGATAATGGCGAGTATAAATATGCAATTTCAGACCTTCAAAATGCTTTAGATGATAATTATCTCACAAATGACGAGAAAATCAATGCACAAATAGCTACATATGTAGATGAGATTATCAAGAAATCAGACGAGTATTTCAATAATAAAGATTATGAAAATGCACTTGATCTGATTGTCAATATTAAGAATATGTTCGATGAGGGCAGTGATAACTATACTAAACTCAATGCTCAGCTTGAAAAGCTGAATAAAGAAATTCCTGTTAAGCTTCAGGATATTAGTTTCAGTAGCTCAAATTCAGATTATTTCTATAGATACCAGAGTGGTTCTAAGGATATTTCAGGCAATGAGTATAATAGCGATAATGTCTGCACAATGTCTGTTTCTAAATATCACGAAAATGCGTATGCAGAGATGTATGTTAATAAGGGCTATAAGAAGATTAAAGGCATAATAGCAGTTAAGGATAATAATTATAGCAGTATTTCGAGCGACACAAGAGCACATTTTGAAGTTGTAGGCGATAAGAAGACACTTTATAAGAGTGAAGTTCTTACAAATAAATCTGAGCCTATTAACTTTGCGGTTAATATAAAAGATGTAGACACACTTACAATTAAGCTTGTTTATTCTAAGGGTAGCGGAAGTTCAGGTATGGATGTCATTCTTTCAGATGTAGAGATTTATTCAGTAGATTCAAGCGAGCCTGATGCACCTGCAAATGAAACAAGCGAAGTTTCAAAGGTAGAATCAAGTAAGGAAGAAAGCTCAAAGGCAGAGTCAAGTAAGCCAGAGAGTTCAAAAGCTGAATCAAGCAAAGCGGCCTAAGAGAAATTAGAATAATTAAATATTCATAAAGAAATCCCACAGCTCCATATGATTGAAGCTGTGGGATTTTTGTAGCTGAAAATATTTGATTTATATATTAGGTACGCTTTTTCTTAAATATAATTGTTGAGATAGCGGTAATTGCACCGGTAAGCATTGCTGCCATAGCAAATAAGTTATTGCTGTCACCAGTTTCTACACCATTTTTGCCTGTTTCGCTTGTAGTTTTATTGCTATTTGTATTGCTACTTGATTCACTTGGACTATTGCTTTGTTCACCGCTTGACTCACTTGAGCTATTGCTTTGTTCATTACTTGATTCTTGGCTTGGCTCATTGCTTGGCTCATTGCTTGGCTCACTTGTATCAGCAATCAAAGCATAGATAGAAAGATGGTCAGTAGTAAATTCATAGTTACCATTACTATAAGTTGCGTTCATATCAACCTTTGTGCCGTCTTCCTTTATCAAATATACCTTGCAGTTTGCTTTATCGCTTGGAATTGAAACTGTTATTGTTCCGTTTGGCTGAATAGTGTTGCCGTTCTCATCTTTTAGAGTTATGTTATAAGCTTTTACAGCATTTTTAACAGTGGCTTCTTCTACATTGAGTGTTACACCGTCATCAAAAGTACCATTAACGGATATGTTATCAACCTTGCTTGTTAATGTTGTAATTTTTTTGTTAATATCTACAAATGGTATAACATTTGTATTAGCATAGCTCTCAGCGTAGCTTCCGATATTGCCATATATGGTAAGATTTCCACATCCCAACAATGCATAAACGCCTATACCTATTACACTGCTTGGAATCTCTATAGCTGTAAGATTTGGACAACTAAAAAAAGCCCATGCTCCGATGATTGTTACACTGTCTGGAATTTTTATGTTTGTAAGATTGGTACAATAACTAAATGCATTATCAGCAATTCCAGAAGTATCATTTTTTAAAGTGATTTTTGTATTTTCAGGCATTTCACCTTTGTATAAATATAAAACTTTTCCAGCATATAACAATCCATCAGGTTGATTGTTATACCACAGTGTGTCATTAAACGCTCCAAGCTCAATGGTTGTTACACTATCTGGTATTTTTATATTTTTCAAATTTTTGCAATGAGCAAATGCATCCATTCCTATACTTATAAGACTATTTGAGATATCTATATTTGAAAGGCTTTGACAGTTATAAAATGTTTCACTTTCTATACTTGTTACGCCGTCGGGTATTGTTATATTTGTTAAGCTACTACAATTATAAAAGGCTTCACATCCTATGCTTGTTACACTGTCAGGTATTGTTATATCTGTTAAGCTTCTGCAACAAGAAAAGGCGCTATCTCCTATGCTTGTTACACCGTCAGGTATTGTTATATCTGTTAAGCTTCTGCAACCAGAAAAGGCGCTATCTCCTATGCTTGTTACACTGTCAGGTATTGTTATATCTGTTAAGCTTCTGCAACCAGAAAAGGCGCTATCTCCTATGCTTGTTACGCCGTCAGGTATTGTTATACTTTTAATATTTTCCTTGTTTGAAAGATTAAATCCTTTTATACCCGTAACCTTTCTACCATCAATCTCACTTGGAATAATAATTACCTCATCACAACCATAATAATATATAATTTCAATTGTGCCATCATCAAGGATTTGATAGTCATACTCACTCCAGCTTTCGGTGTCTGAAGAAGAATATGCAACCGCAGTGTCTTCCTCCGCCAAAACCGTAACAGCCATTGCTGATGAACTGCTTACCGCAAGCATAGTTGCTAAAATAAGTGCTGCCATTTTTTTACTTTTTTCCATAAATAATACCTCCTAAAAAATTTTTTGTTTTGGACTGAAAACAGCCTATATTATTACCGTATGATTAACGGATAATATCCTTTGGCCTGCTTTATGAGATTGTATCATAAAAAATTAACTATTTCAATTATTAGTTGATAAAATGTACCAAATGAATACTATATAAAAATATAATTTCAGTGAAAGGCGGTGTCAGATTGGTGAATTTTGGAAACAGATTGAAAACACTCAGAATAAAGAAAAAGCTTACTCAACAACAGCTCGCAGACCTTTTAGGACTTACAAAATCTGTAATAAGTGCCTATGAAAACGGACTGCGTTATCCTGCATATGATGTTTTAATAAAAATCTCAAGAATATTTAAAGTTTCAACAGACTTTCTCTTAGGTGTTGAGATAAAAAGAGAAATAGATACATCAGGACTGACAGATGAACAGGTTGAAGCGTTAATCGTATTAATTGATACTATAAGAAACAATAATTAAAATTTGCCGAAATTTAATGATTTTACTTGATAATTATAAAACTGTACTCCTTAAAAATATAAAATCTGTGCATTGTAATAGTGACAGTTTCAGTTATAATGAGCTTATGTAAACATTTCGTAGGTCGTGTGCACAGGCTTGAGATGTTATTTTATAAAATATAAGGGAGTTTTAATATTATGTCAGAAAACAGATACGGTCTTAATAAAAATCTCGCCCAAATGCTCAAGGGTGGCGTTATTATGGACGTTACTACCCCTGAACAGGCTAAAATTGCAGAGGCAGCAGGTGCTTGTGCAGTTATGGCTCTCGAAAGAATCCCAGCTGACATCAGAGCAGCAGGCGGCGTTTCAAGAATGAGCGACCCTAAGATGATTAAGGGTATTCAAAAAGCAGTTTCTATTCCTGTTATGGCTAAGGCAAGAATTGGTCACTTCGTTGAGGCTCAGATTCTCGAGGCTCTCGAAATCGACTATATAGATGAAAGTGAAGTTCTTTCTCCAGCTGATGACACATATCATATTGACAAAACAAAGTTCAAGGTTCCTTTCGTTTGTGGTGCAAGAAATCTTGGCGAGGCTCTCAGAAGAATTGCTGAGGGTGCATCTATGATTCGTACAAAGGGTGAAGCTGGTACAGGTGATGTTATTCAAGCTGTTCGTCATATGAGAACTATCCAGAGCGAGATGAGAAAGATTCAGTCCATGCGTGAGGACGAGCTTTTCAATACAGCTAAAGAGCTTGCTGTTCCTTATGACCTCGTTAAGTTTGTACACGAAAATGGCAAGCTTCCAGTTGTTAATTTCTCTGCTGGTGGTGTTGCAACTCCTGCTGACGCTGCACTTATGATGCAGCTTGGTGCAGAAGGCGTATTCGTTGGTTCAGGTATCTTTAAGTCAGGCAACCCTGAGAAGCGTGCAGCAGCTATCGTAAAGGCTGTTACAAACTACAACAATCCTGCTGTTCTTGCAGAGCTTTCTGAGGACCTCGGCGAAGCTATGGTTGGTATCAATCCTGATGAAATCAAAGTAATAATGGAGAGCAGATAATGGTTATTGCAGTTCTTGCAGTTCAAGGCTCTTTCTTTGAGCATGAGCAGATACTGGAAAAGCTTGGTGTCGAATACTTTGAGATTCGCCGAAAAGCTGATTTAGATAAGCATTTTGATGGTCTTATTCTTCCGGGCGGAGAAAGCACAACTATGGGCAAGCTTTTGAAAGAGCTTGATATATTTGATACTCTCCAAAAGAAAATTGCTGACGGGCTTCCTGTCTATGGAACCTGCGCAGGTATGATTCTTCTTGCGAATAATCTTTCTAACGATAAGAATGTATACTTTGGCACCATGGATATTACTGTTAAGCGAAATGCCTATGGCAGACAGCTTGGAAGCTTTGAAACAGTTTCTGATGTTAAGGGTATCGGTGAAGTACCTATGGTATTCATTCGTGCTCCATATATCGAAAGCGTTGGAGAAGGTGTTGATGTTCTCGCAACAGTAAACGGAAATATAGTTGCGGCTCGTCAAGACAATCAGCTTGCTACATCTTTCCACCCAGAGCTTACTGATGACACAAGCGTTCACCAGTATTTCTTAGATATGATTAAATAAAGTAAAACCTCGGTCAATCAATCTGGCCGAGGTGTTTTGTTATATTGCTTCTGTTATTTTAGTGACTTTCCATTCGTTGTTTTCTTTCTTTATTTCCCATCTTGATACTACATCATAACTTCCCTTAAATCCTTCACCATAACCATCAAGATATTCCGCAGTATATTTAACCCAAATATATCCACTGTCACCATCTTGCTTTGTGTTCAAATACTTGATAGAAATATTAGTTGTACTTGCATTATCTAGCACTGTTTTATCCGGACAATATGCTGAACACGCTCCTAAGTCACGATCAGAAGCCTCTTGAAGACTTATTTTGAAAGCCTTTTCAGAGTCTTTGATTATCTTTTTTGCAATTTCAATCTGTTCCTTGTCTTCACATTTTGTTTGAAGCTCCTTATGGTTCGGGTCATTTATATATTGATATGCTGTAGTTTCATAAATATACTTCTCTGTATTTTCATTTTTAGAGCAAGCTGATAAAATACAAGCTGATAGTATTAAAAGAGCGGGAATTATAACTTTTTTCATATTATTTACCCCATTATTATCCAAGCATCCACTTCTCAAATTCTTTGGCTGTATTTTCATCTGTTATCCAATATGCTCTTCTTGAAACATATCTATGAAGAACATCGGCCTCGTCCTTAGGAAGAGTGTTGCTTTCGATAAGAGTTACCATTTCTCTCATATATGTCAAGTCAAGCTCATAATCTGTGATGAACGTTGTTCTTGCATATTTCGAGCCTTTGTATTTGCTCAAAATTTCATAAGCCTTGAGGTCGTTTTTATTGCTTTCTTCTTCCTCGGCTTCATACTTAGCATCTATTTCATCTAAGCTAAGATCTATATCGGATATATTTGCAACATTTAAGGATTTTAGATCTCCCTTTTTGTATTTTTGGACAACTTCCTCTTTAAGTTTATCTTCCTCGGGATTTGGTTCAAAATTTTCGAAAGCCGATATATCATTTACTTGATACGTCTTTTCACCGTCTTTTGTTGGCACAGTATAAAAAGCTTGATTTTCATTTCCGTTTGGAGAAGTTATTGCAGAGGTAACAATACCAGTACTGAGCAAAGTTAATGCAGTAAAAGATAAAGTTAAAATAAATTTTGTTTTTTTCATAACAAGCACCCCTAAGAATTTTTATTCATTATATCATGTGTACTTATATATGTCTATGATTATAGAAAGTAATTGACAACTTTCTTACAAAACTTTTGCATTTTTTGCTTACACAGGTTTTACTAATGTTTTATATTTCTCCGATAGTATGAATATATTTATTTTGGTAATATAAGTAATAAAAGGAGGTGAGATTTACGAAAAAGATAACACCTAAAAAATGGCATAAATTTCTTATGCCTTGGATAGCTATTGGTATGGGAATAGCCTTTGTTCTTGCTTTGCTATGCCAACAATACAGTGTATTGGGCATAATCTCCATAATAGTAACATCTGTAACTATGGCGGTTGCTATTATAGGGACAGCTATATTTTATCGTTGCCCGAGATGTGGAGTTCCTCTTGAAGTTGTTATATTTTTTAATGACTTAAAAGCTTGCTCATTTTGTGGGGCAAAAATGAAAGACGGAGAATTTATTGATGAGCATAAACATAAAAAATAGATATAAAAATCTCGTTCTAAGCTAAAGAAATTAGAACGAGATTTTTTGTTATGACCTAAGTATATCCCAAGGGGTTATCATTCCGAGAAGTCTTCCGCCTTGACTGCCGTTATCCGTTATGAAAAGGGCAACAAGTCTGCGTGAACGCTGTTGTGGTTGCTCAAAGGCGGTTTTTGCTTCAATTACGGTTGTAGATTTGGAAATAAATCTGAAACGCTCGGTAGTATGAGCCTCGAACGGAAGATATTTTCTAAAATCACCAATTTCCATTTTTTCTATATTTTCGATTGCGTTGCCACCTAAGATATACATAAATATCGTACCTACACTAAATACCCCGATAAATTTTCCACCGTTGAGGACTGGAACATGGGAAAATCCTCTGCGCTCCATTTTTTTCATAATAGTAAGAGCATTGTTGTTTAAAGATGCTTTTAAGAGATTCTCAAAAGGTGTTGCATAGCTTATTGCGAGTGGCGGACGCTTTACATAGTTTATAACCTCGTTGAGAATATCCAGCATAGCTTGTGAGGGTTCAATTATTTTTTCGCCATTCACCTCTGGGTGATGGGAAAGAAGATTGCGGATTTCTCGACAAAGATTAAGCTTATCCTTGAATTGTCTGCCTTCGACATCATTCATAAATTGTACAACAACACTGCCATAGTTGCGTGTTCTGTCACTGTATTTCTCACTAAGGACTTCTTCGAGAGTTCTGTATAAGTTCAAAAATTCATCTGATTTCATAATTTCACCCCATAGACTTGCTTATGGATTCCAAAGGCAGAGCCTTTGGCGGGCTTTAAGTACGGACTTTGTCCGCACTTATTGACTAATGTTGCCGATAAACTATCAAGTTTAAACAAAATTCGCCAAACCGTGAACCCTCTTGCACTTAGCTTGTAATTGGGCTATGGCGATTTCTATTAGAATAATTCATACATTAAAATCTAAGCTTATTTCTTTTATGCTTGTTTCTATTCTGCGAATAGTAACACCAGCTGATGCCAACATTCTCTTTGATGCAAGAGTTGCCGGAGATTCAGCATATTTATCAGAGAGGTAGACAACCTCCTTTATCCCCGATTGAATGATAGCCTTTGCACACTCGTTGCAAGGGAATAATGCTACATATATTGTCGCACCCTTTAGCGATTTACCTTGAGAATTGAGAATCGCATTAAGCTCAGCGTGTACAACGAAAGGATACTTTGTATTATTCTGAAAATCGCCCTCTCTTTCCCAAGGATATTCATCATCGGAGCAACCATAAGGAAAGCCATTATATCCTGTTGAGAGTATTACATTATTATGTACTATACACGCTCCAACCTGTGTATTTGGGTCTTTACTACGCTTTGCTGCAAGTAAAGCTACTCCCATAAAATATTCATCCCAACTAATATAACCTTTTCTTTTCATAATATTCCTCCTGAATTTTATTAATAGTAAATTAAGCCTTGCCCTTCTTACATAAATAATCTTCGCTTTTTAGCCTTCATATGTATAGGCAAAATCTCTGTAAATACTGCATAATTCCTGCCCGAAATTCTTCTATCAAAATGCACACTGCCAAAATACCAACATTTATACTTAACATTCTTGGCAATTTCATCGAAAAACGAACCAATTGCACTGATTTCCGACCTTGAATCTATCAGACCTCTTGCATTTCCTGATGGTTCATGAGTTATAAGATAATCAACATTATAATCATATCTATTCAGATTTTCGACCGCATAGGTCATCTCATCAACTGTCGGCATTTCTTGCTTATACCATGTTCCCGCCGCAATACGAATTTCACGGTCAGGACTATCTCCACCACCAAAGGCGAAATAGGTTTCGCCGTCTATTGTGAATATCTCTCCCCTAATCATATGATAGAGGTTTCCCGAAATATGATGAGCTCTTCCACCAAAAAGCTCCTCAATCGGATATTTCTCTAAAAGCTCGAAATTCTCGTGCGTTCCGTCTACAAACATCGTCTTATATGGCTTTTCTCCTATTTCCTCAAGAAATTTCTTTTCTTGCTCTGAACCATTCCATATAAAGCCAAAATCTCCGCATATCATTAGCACATCTTCCTCCGAAAGTCGTTTCAGCTTTCGGTCGGAAAAGCGTTTAAGCTCTCCATGCATATCTCCCGTAATATATACCATAAAATCCCCCGACAAAGTCTGAAAAATTATAAATAATTTGGTTTGTAATAAACCGAAAAATAATGTAAAATAATTGTTGAATACATAGCTATTTTCATTAAAATAATTATAACACAGGAGATTGATTTTTTCTATGAAATTAAAAAGCTTTTTTATTTTCTCGTTGGTTTTTTGTATATTATTTTCATCAATTCCTATGAATAAGGCAAGTGCTATTTCTTATAGCATTGATTTTGATATAAACTCAAAATCAGTCTATCTTGTAAATCTTGATACTGGCATTTCTGTCTATGAAAAAGATAAGGATAAAAAGTGCTATCCAGCATCTACTACTAAAATTATGACCTATATCATTGTTACTGAGAATATCAAGGATTTGGACAACACTAAAGTTACCGTAAAGCAGAGCATACTCAATAGGCTTAATGGTACAGGAAGCTCTACCGCCGGACTTATTGGTGGAGAAACTCTTACTGTCACCCAGCTCTTGAACTGCCTTATGATTCCATCTGGTAATGATGCGGCTTTGGTTCTTGCGGACTATGTCGGCGGAGGAAGCATAACTAATTTCGTCAAGATGATGAATAAAAAAGCAAAGGAACTCGGCTGCGAAAATACGCATTTTATGAACCCTCACGGACTTCACGACCCAGACCACTATACCACAGCATCTGACCTTGCAAAAATCACAGAGTATGCAATGACCTTGCCGAAATTTACTGAAATCACAAGCACAACAGTTTCTGATTGTCTTGGCGAGGATAGACCGCTTATTACAACAAACTCCCTCATTGACGAGGTTCGTGGAGGAGATTACTTTTATAAGTATGCAACAGGCACAAAAACAGGCTGTACAGGTGATGATTCAGGCTATTGTCTTGTTTCAACAGCAGTTTATGAGGGCTATTCATATTTATGCGTTACGCTCGGTGCAGACTATTCAAAAAATGGTGAACAGCTCGAAAACGGTGCTATGAAAGATGCAAAAAATCTTTTCCGCTGGGCATTTACAAGCTTACAGCTTACAACTGTAATTGACGAAAAAACGATAGTTGATGAAGTAAACATCAATTTTGCTTGGGGCAAAGATAGATTAAAGCTTTCTCCTGCAACAAGCTACTCAACAATTCTTCCGTCAGATATTAAGGCATCAAGCATAGATAAAGTTTATCACCTACCTGAAAGTGTAAATGCACCAGTCAAGGCTGGTGATAAAATCGGTACAGTCACGCTAAAATACGCAAATAATGAACTTGCGACCGTAGATTTAGTAGCCGCAGAAACAATCGACCAAAGTGATTTGCTTGTTGCTATGGACGGTATCGGCAAAGTAGTATCTAACCCTTGGTTTATTGTATGTGCGTCATTGCTTGTATTATTAGTAATTATTTACATAATCATTTTAACAATTTACAGCAAACGCTGTCGCAACAGACGCAAGGTCAAAACCTACCGCCGTATGTAGTGTGGGTGCCGACCCACGGCGAAGACGCGGAATCGCTCGGCTTTGCCTCGCTCGTGGTGAATAACAGAAGTTTGTTGCCGCGATTGAAGTAACTACCGTAGCTGAACTGGCTACGCCGTTCAGCTCTACCGATTAGCTAATAAACCTTCCCAAGACACTCAAAAGTTTTGCTCAAGATTTCTACTAAGCAAAAAGCTGACAGTTTTTCGCTGTCAGCTTTTTCTATGGCATTTATTCGATTTTAGTTTGCTATATAGGTCTTGCCTGATTCAAGAGGTAAGCCTGCTTCGTTTTGGGCTGGATACTGATTTTTTCCATCTGTGAATATAATCAGCGGATTCTTCCAATTCTTAGTAAAGGTATAGCTATACTTTGAATTGCCCTCGTCCTTGCAAGCTGTTCCAGGCCATGAGGCTACTTGGTCGCCACCGTCATAGACATAAGCATAGACTGTATTTCCCCAGCTTGATGGCTTTGTGAAATAAACTGTTACGCCCTCTGCATTTGTATCTGTATCAGCAGTTCCTGCTGTTCCTGTATCTGTCTTAGTTGATGCGGAATCTGTTGTATAGGTCTTTTCAGGTTCTACCAACATACCAGGCTCATTTGCCGCTGGAACTTGGTTTGTACCGTCTGAGAATATAATAAGTGCATTATCCCAAGCCTCAGTAAATGTATAGCTGTATTTAGAATCGCCCTCGTCCTTTAATTCAACGCCAGGCCATGCAGCAGCTTCCTTAACCTTGCTTCCTCTCTCGTCATAGATATAGGCATAAACCTTGCTGCCCCAGTTTGATGGCTTTGTGAAGTAAACCTTTGTGCCATTCTTAACGCTTCTATCCTCTTGAACTGTAAAGTAGTAGGACATAACTGTCGCACCGTTACCAGCTGATGTATTAGCCTTAAGTGTAATCTTAACGGCTGTACCTGCCTTAGCGTCCTTGCCGATTTCGAGCTTATCGCCGTTATTGTAGCTTGTTTCTGTTCCACCATCAATAGAATATGTTGCTGATGCGGCGTTTTCTGATTTAAGTGTTACAGTTTCAGTCGAACCTGCTGTGAAAACGAAATTATCTGCATCGAGTGATACCGATGCAATGCTTGGAACTTCAATATAGCCATCATTATAGAGAACGATTACTGCACCGGCCTTGAGTGTACCTGTAAGAACTCCGCCAGAAACTGTATATTGTGTTGTTCCGTCTGCTCTGTCTATATATGTACCATCTGCAAGAGAGGTTTTGACATTAAGCTTATAATCCTCATCACTGCCGTTTATAACAACTGCACCCTTTGTGCCTCTTTCAATAAGGAGAACCTTCTTTGTATCGTCAGGATTGAGAAGCTTTTCGTCCTGACCGACCATAGCATTTCTAAATCTGTTTACAGCAACAACGGCTGCATCTTTATAGAAAGGATTTCCAGCTGCACCGATTCTATTCATTGTACCCCACATATTGTCTGCTGTCGCACCGTAAGGTCTGTCATAGAAAAGTGGTGTACCGCTCTTTCTTGCACAAATAATTGCCCACGCCCTGATAACTTCGTTATCATCTACTGTCTTATAAGAGCTGTCGCTGCAGTAGTTATCGTGAGATTCTACCCATGTTACAGCAGTAGGATTATCTACATCAATTTGCAAATCTTCCATTTTTGAAGCAAGAAGATTACCAGAATTTATAGATGAACGGATTGTCGCACCATATGCACTTGCTGTTGTAGCACCAATTACCTTTTGGTATTCGTCTATTCTTTCGTTATCTCCTTGAAGAACTTCGCCATAGTTAAAGATTTTATCTGCGTTAGTAATCTCTGAGATAACACGGGGCCAAAAATTATTTTCTGTTGCCTTGCTGTCCTTAGGGTCATCAGGAAGTCCGATATGCTTTGCTGTATCATATCTGAAACCGTCTGCACCACAAGCAATGCAATCATTAAGATACTTTATAAAGTAATCCTGAAAATTCTTGTTTTCAGTATTTACATCAGGAAGTCCACCCATCTGACCTGTTGTACACTCAAAGCGGTCGCCCCACTTTGTAATTTCCTTAAAGCCATTTGCGTGATAAAGATTTTCCTTGCCACCAACAGCATCAAGAAGATTTTTATTTACTTGGTCGACTTGAGTTGTTGTGTGGTTAGGCACTACATCGACGATAACCTTAATGCCATACTTATGAGCCTCATCACACATAGCCTTAAATTCATCTTTTGTGCCAAGCTGATAGTTACCGATTGTCCAGTCTGTTGGCTGATAATGATAATACCATTTGCCATCACCGCTTATCTGCATACCACCATCTGCACCTACAAAACACTCATTAATTGGTGAGGTTTGAATTGTAGAATAGCCTGCATAAGCTATATCCTGCATATTCTCCTTTACAGTATTAAATGACCAGCACCAAGCGTGGAGAATAGCACCATCTTTTATGCTATCTGTCAAGCCATAATTAACGCTTACTTTTTCTGTACTACTTTCTGTTACTGATTGTGTTGTGCCTGTGTTAGACTCATTATTATCAGTATTACCTTTACAGCCAACCGCTGAGCCTACAAGCATTGCCACAAGAATTAACGCAATACTCGATTTTAAAAAGCTTTTCTTTTTCATATTAACCTCCTATAAACTTTGGAAATAGTTTTATAGTAATTATGGCATATTTTTAAGTGAAATTCAATACCATACAACTTTGCAGTTTAAAAAATATAGCAGAATTAACAGTAAAAATATATAAATAAGGAGTAGTCATATTTCTGACTACTCCTATTAAGCTTATTTTTCTACAAAATCAGAGATAGTTGCTTCACTATTTTCAATATCCTTCTCAATCAAACCAAGAATATACTGCTTAATAGTAACATCTTCCATTACAGTTTTAATCTTAATCTTTTTATACAGCTCACTATCAATTTTAAAATTTATAGCTTTCTCCATAATCAACCATCCTTTAATAAGTATATTTAAAATAATATATAGCCAACAATCTAATAAGTTGCATATATAATTTTCTACAATTCAATGTAACTACTTTTCTCAAAATGAACTTTAAACATAGTTAAAAAGTATTTGTTATACCACTACAAATTGTAATACATTTTTACGATTTTGTCAACTGTATTTTTTACATTTTTAATGTTTTAAGTATAGTAAGCTTTTTGTAACATATATTATTTAATCTAAAAATCTTACAATTTGTATTGGAGGTGATAGTAATGGCAGAAAGCAAGCTGACAATTAAAAAACGCAATCCATTAAAGGGTGAGGACGGAAGCAAGGTTATTTCAGTTCGCATAAAAGATGAAACCATACATCGTCTTGACGAGCTTGCAAAAGAAACAAATCGCTCCAGAAACGAAATCATTGGAATTTTGCTTGAGTTTGGGCTTGATAATGTCGAGGTTGAATAATACAACCATATATTATAAAAAGGAACGGTTCTAATCCGTTCCTTTTTGTTTGAAGTTTATGTGTCTATAAATCAATATAACCAAAGAACATATAATCAAAATTATGCTTATCCATTGAGATGTAGATATTCCAAAGAGAAAACCTCTTATTTCATCGCCTCGGAAAAATTCCGTCGTCATTCTTAATGCTCCATACATAAGAAGATATAGCAGAAAAAGAGTTCCCTTTCTAAGGTTTTTATATGAAAGAAATAGCAATATCGCAAATATTATTAAATCTCCTGCACTTTCAACAAGCTGTATAGGCAATCTTGTTACACCGTTAGCCTCTGGGATATTCGGATTATTATAAACAACGCCCCAGCTGCTCTCTATTCCATAGCAACAGCCACCCAAAAAGCAGCCCACTCTGCCAAATGCGTGAAATAGTGGTATCGCAGGGGCATATATATCTGCATAAAACATTGTATCGAGCTTTTGCTTTTTGCAATAAATAGTGCCAAGAATAATTCCGCCTATAAGTCCGCCATAAAATACCATTCCGCCCCAAATATCGGTAGTATAAAACCAAAAATTTTCCCATGAGCTAAAAACTTTGTCAAGGTGCATTATACACCACCACAGCTTGTCTAAATGCGTTATTCCATAGAGAATATGAGCTCCTATAAACGCACCTATAAAAGCTACTGCTGGTATATTTATAAGCTGTGTGCGGTCTATATCTTTTCTCCGTCTTACCCTAAGCCATATATATACAACAGCTAAGGCTATTCCAAAAATAGCTGATATGCCATAGCTTGGAATATTCATTCCAAAAATGTTTATTGTAGGAAGCATAACTTAAAAACCTCTTAAAAAAGAAGCGAAGCGTTCATGAATAAGAACGCTTCACTTTGATTTTAATTTAGATTAATATAAATCCTTGTGTCATTTACAAACGAATATCCGCTTATCCTTACCATTTATAGTTATAAGAAACATAAGGAGCAGAATTTACTGCACTAAAAGCTGATATTGTGCATATAAGGCAACCAGCACCGCAAACAACTGCGATAATAGAGCATACAAGACCTGTTATTGCAAGACCATTTTGCTTTAGGCCTACTTGTTTACTCTTATTGCCTGACATAATGGCAAGAACTATACCTACAATACCAAGAACCGCACCAACGCCCCAGCACCAGCCTGTGCAAAGTCCAATAATACCAAGAACCATAGAAGCTATACCCATACCCCTACCTGGGTCTTCTGGAGCTGGATATTGTGGCTGTGGCTGATACTGTGGCTGTTGATATGGTGGCTGCTGATAAGACTGCTGTGGATACTGTTGGTACTGTGGTTGCTGATATTGCTGAGGGTTTTGCTGATTTTGTGGGTCTTGTGGATAATTATTCATAATAATAACTCCTCAATATTATATTTATATATATAACAATAGCACAATTTATCTATTTTTGTCAACTCTATTTTTAAATTTATTCTTTTTTATATGATACATAAAAAGAACGGCTTCAAGCCGTCCCTTTGATTGATTATTTATCTTTTTCAAGCTCTAATAGCAAACGATTTATTCTATCCATATCAACACCATCTGTTGTTGGTGTATATGAAGACTTACTTGGCTCTGGAATGGTTTCACTTGTTATATCAGGATTGCTGTCTGTTAATGTAATATCATCTGCTATATGATTTCCTGTAACAATAGGCTCAGGCTCTGGTTGTATCTCCTCAACCTCTTGCTGTGGTTCTGCCTCTGCCGGAGTTTGTTTTTCTTCCTGTTCAAAATTACTTTGAAGTATGCTGTGAAGTGCATCTGCATGAGATGCAACCTCTGGTTCTTCTTGCTTAGGCTCTATACTTGCAGCAGGCTCAGAAAGAATTGTTTCTCTGCGAATATGTGGTGCAGACTTTCCGAAAGAAGCTATATCCTCAAAGGAGCTATAAGCTGGCTCTTCCTGGGCATCAGATTTTTCATCAAGTTCTGCCTTTTCTGCTTCTTCAAGCTCCTCGGCTTGCTTATGAAGGTACTGATTACCAGCCTTGCTTGTAATCTCTGCAAGAAGTGAAATTGTATAAAAGCAAAGCAGTATGTCTGAAATCTCCATAATCAGCTTATCATTTATCTTAAACTCACCCGAAAGAACAGCAGAAACTATAATGTCAGCTCCATATGCAAGGCAAGCACAAATCATTGGTACACCAAAGAAAAACAGAGATTTTATACAGCTTTTCTTCAAGCCTGCAAACATAACTGCGTGATAATATATAAATAATGCTGCAAGAGCAACTGCAACTATATCAAACATCTCTGAGCTTTGAACAGAAACCTTTGTATAATCAAAGAAAAGATTTATAAGTCTTAGTGCAAACATTACTGGAACTATAACTGTAAGTAATGGTTTGGTCTTTAAGAAATTTTTGCCAACAAGTGATGAAACTGATTCCATAAGGAACACTCCACCAGCCAAAATCTCAAAAAGATTTGTTATGATATAGAAAAGTGCATTAGTATCTTCTGGAATATTTGAGATTGACATAAATCCAAGTATGCCATTAGTAATAAAGCAAATTGAAATCAGCAAGCCAAAAAAACCCGCAAAGAAATTCTTGCCAATATCATAATTTTGCGGAGTTTCTCTATCGAGAAGGGTAAGAATTGCTCCTATGATAAAGCCTGAAGCTATCAAGCCAAAAATAACTATCGAATACATAGACTTATCAAGAAAAAACTCTCCACCAGTATTAATAACAACAGAACGCCATACACCTAAACCAAGAGATGCGACCGCCGTTATTATAAGGACAATCCAATTATATTTAATTTTCATTCAATTAGCACTCCTTTTTAAATTTGTACGGTAAATGCACCAGTGATATTCTTATATTTTATACCAAACCGCCGATAATTGCAATGTTACACACAACAAAAAAAGGATTTTTTACTAATTGTTTAAATTTAATATCATAATATTAGTCTGCTGTACGCTCATCAAGAGGAACATAGCCTGTAGGTTTAACCATAGAACGATATGCCGGACGAATAATTCTTCCACCATATGTAATCTCCTCAATTCTATGAGCGCACCAGCCCGCAATCCTCGAAACAGCAAAGAGTGGAGTAAAGAGGTCGCTTTCAATCCCCAGCATATCATATACAAAGCCGGAATAGAAATCGACATTTGCACAGATAACCTTCTTACTGCCCTTTACATTTTCAAAAACACTTGGAACGAGCTTTTCTACTCTCTTATAGAACTCATAAATATCAGTCATACCCTTTTCTGCAGAAAGCTTTTTAGCATTTTTCTTGAGGATTTTTGCTCTTGGGTCAGAAAGTGTATAAATTGCGTGACCAAAACCATAGATAAGACCCGAACCGTCACCAGCGTCCTTAGTAATAATCTTTCCGAGATAATCTGCAATTTCTTCCTCATCTGTCAAATCCTTGATGTTAGCAAGAAGTTCGTCCATCATATGCTTAACCTTGATGTTAGCTCCACCATGACGAGGACCTTTAAGCGAACCGATAGCCGCTGAAATAGCAGAATAGGTATCTGTGCCTGAAGATGAAAGAACTCTTGTTGTAAAGGTAGAGTTATTACCACCGCCATGCTCTGCGTGAAGTATCATACATAGGTCAAGGAGCTTTGCCTCAGAGTCTGTAAAATGACAATCAGGACGCAAGGCGTGAAGAATAGACTCGCTTGTAGAAAGGCTCTTATCAATCGGGTGGAAATACATACTCTTATTCTCAAAATGTCTGCGTTTAACCTGATAAGCATAGGTCATAATTGTAGGCAGACAAGCTATGAGAGAAATAGATTGACGAACTATATTTTCAAGGGAGTTATCATCTGGGTTATCATCAAATGAATACATAGCAAGCACAGAGCGGGCAAGCTTATTCATAATATCCCTTGATGGTGCTTTAAGAATCATATCTTCAGCAAAATTTTCTGGCAAATCTCTTGCCTCCGCAAGGAAGTATTTGAGCATTTCAAGCTGTTCCCTTGTTGGCAATTTACCAAACATTAAAAGCCAGGCTGTTTCCTCATAGCCAAATCTGTTTTCTGCTATGCAGGCATCTATAATATCATTAACATCTATCCCACGATATGTGAGCTTTCCCTCATCAGGAATCTTAACACCATCATCGACAAGAAAGCCATGAACATTACAAATTCTCGTAAGACCTGCCATAACGCCTGTGCCATCGGGATTTCTAAGACCTCTCTTAACATTATAGGTAGTATAATCTTCATGAGTAAACCCGTTATTCTGACGATATTCTTCGCATAACTGTGATAATCTATTAGTGAAGTCAGTGCTTGCAAGTGTCATAAGACAACGCCTCCGATTTATATTCTTAAAAAGTACTGTAGATACTTTGTCGGCAATATGCCATAAATTATATTTTATTCTAATTACTTTATGCTGTCAAGAAAGTAAGAGCATACGAAAAAATATTCATTACTTTACATAATTAGCCATAGCGGAATTTATAATTTATTGTCAGTTTTTTGCAAGAAATCGTTAATTAAAATTCAAAATAAAATCTTTATAAACGATTTATTCGGAATATGCCCTATCGTTATTGAAACTATTATAGTAAATTCTTTCATTTATATGTCAAAAGGGAGAAAATTATGAAAATTAAGCGTGAATTTTTAATCTGCACAGCTATTTTTGTTTTAATGGCAAGCTTGCCACTTTTTGCGATTGGTGCTTCATACGGATTAGAAGAACCTGTAAACACTGATACATCTGGTGTTTTATCAAAGGTTGAAAGCTCCAAGTCTGAATGTAAAACAGAAAAAGTCCCTTCTAAAACCGAAAGCAAGGCTACACCATCAGAAGCCAAGGCTTCCGAAAGCTCGCAAGAAAGCCTTATTGAAGTAAGCAATAGCGATAAAATATCCGCCGACGGAAGGTTTAAAATTCTCGACACCTCTACAAATGAAGTTCTCACCCTTACAGACGAGGAATTTTTAATCGGGGCAGTCGCCGCAGAAATGCCTCCAAGCTATGAACCTGAGGCTTTAAAAGCTCAATGCATTGCTACATACACTTGTTATGCTAAAAAAAGAGCTGATGAGAGAGCCAATCCTCACCAAGAATTGAACGGTGCGGATTTTTCGGCGGATTTATCAAAAAAACAAATTTATCTCACGCCAGACCGAATGAAAGAGGATTGCGGAGAAAGCTATGATGAAATTTATTCAAAATATAAAAGCATTGTTGAAGCTGTAAAGGGTGAGGTTTTAACCTATAAAGGCGAGCTTATCACCTGCACATATTTTGCGATTTCCAGCGGAAAAACTGACAGCTTTAAGGATATTTTCGGCAAGGATTTACCTTATCTTACGGCGGTTTCAAGCCCCTATGATGCCTTTGCTCCAAATTATAAATCCGAAAAAGCTATTTCTGCGGAGGATTTCAAAAAAGCTTTTGAGGAAAATTCAGATACTGTCAATTTTTCAGAAAGTGCTGATAAATGGATTAGCGATATTAAATTAACCGATTCAGGAAGTGTTAAGTGCATTAAAATCGGAGGTGTTGAATTTAGCGGCAGCAAAGTGAGGGAAATTTTGGGATTAAGGAGTGCTTGCTTTAGTGTTAAGTACAACAAGGAATTTCAGTTTGAAGTCAAAGGCTATGGGCATAATGTGGGAATGAGCCAATATGGAGCAAATGAGATGGCTAAAGAGGGCATCGGATATAAAGGCATATTAGAGCATTATTATAATGTAAAAATATAATCTTAAAGCTCTTTCTTTCGCTTTACAATATTTAATTACTATCCTACAAAAAATTTCAATTTTCCTCTTGTATTTTTTGCATAAATAATTTATAATATGTTATAAATTATTATGCAACTATCTTTGTGAAATCTCTTAGATTTTTGCCCACCTACGAAAGGAGAATTAAACTCGTATGAAACAATATAATGCAAAAAATATCCTTAACATCGCTATTGCTGGTCATAGCGGTTCTGGTAAAACCTCTCTCGCTGAAGCTATTATCTATACCTGTGGTGGTTCGGAACGCCTCGGCAAGGTATCTGAGGGTAATACCATACTTGACTGCGACCCTGAAGAAATTAAGAGAAAAAGCTCTGTTGTAGCGGCTACTGCTCCAGTAGAGTGGAAAAATCATAAAATAAATCTTATAGATACCCCAGGATTATTCGACTTTGAGGGAGGTCTTTATGAGGGCGTTCGTGCCGCTGATTCAGTTCTTATTACTGTTTCTGGCAAAAGCGGTGTTTGTGTCGGCACTGAAAAGGCTGTTGCCGCCGCTGATAAGCGTGGTTTGACAAAGATTTTCTTTGTAAACGGTCTTTGCGATGAGAGTGCAAGATTCTATCGTGTATTTGAAAATCTTAAAGCCTCATTCGGTCCGTCCGTCTGCCCTGTTGTCGTTCCTTATATAGTTGACGGTCAGGCAGATTGCTATGTCAATCTTCTTGAGTATAAAGCATATAAATATGAGAATGGAAAAATCACAACTGTTCCACTTCCTGATATGGGAAATCGTCTTGAAGGTCTTAGAACCGCTATTTGTGAGGCTGTCGCTGAAACAAGTGACGAAATGTTCGAAAAATATTTTTCAGGCGAGGACTTCACCCCTGAAGAAATCATTGTCGGCGTAAGTAAGGGCGTTAAAGAGGGAAAAATCAGTCCTGTATTCTGCGGTGACGCACTTCTTACATACGGTATTGAACAGCTCTTGAACGGTCTTATCTGGCTTGCTCCATCTGCTGAGGATAAATCAGAAGAGCTTGCACTTGATACCGAGGGCAATCCTGTTGAGCTTTCTGTAAATGAAAATGCTCTGCCCGCTGCAATCGTTTTCAAAACTGTTGCAGACCCATTTGTCGGCAAGCTGTCTTACTTTAAGGTTATTTCAGGCAAAATCTCCCCTGAAACTCCGATTATGAATATGCGTACAGGTACGATTGAGCGTTTAACCAAGGTTATGACTATCTGTGGCAAAAAGCTCATAGATACTCCATATATTACCGCTGGCGATATAGGTGCGGCGGCAAAATTACAATCTACCAATACAGGCGATACTCTTTGTGCTCCTGCGAGAAAGGTTATCCTTGAGGGCATTGAATATCCTCAACCTTCCTATTCTAAGGCAGTTTATCCCAAGAATAAGGGTGATGAGGAAAAGGTCGCTCAGGGCTTATTAAGACTTTCTGAGGAAGACCCAACAATTCGCTTTAAAACAAATAACGAAACTCACGAAATGATTCTTACTGCTCTCGGCGAACAGCATATTGATGTTATCGTATCCAAGCTAAAGAGTAAATTTGGTGTTGAGGTAACACTCAGCACACCTAAGGTAGCTTATCGTGAAACTATCCGCAAAAAGGTTAAGGCACAGGGCAAGCACAAGAAACAGACTGGCGGTCACGGACAATTTGGAGATGTCTGGATAGAATTTGAGCCATTTGACGGCGATTTTGAGTTTGATGAAAGAGTTGTCGGCGGTGCTGTACCTAAGGGCTTCTTCCCTGCTGTTGAAAAGGGCTTGCGTGAGTGTATGCAGAAAGGTCCTATTGCTGGCTATCCTGTTGTTGGTGTTAAGGCTACTCTTTACGACGGCTCTTATCACCCTGTTGATTCCTCCGAAATGTCCTTTAAAATGGCTGCGGCTATTGCATTCAAGACGGCTATGGAAAGTGCAGACCCAATTCTCCTTGAACCAATCGGCACATTAAAGGCTACTGTGCCTGATTCCGCAATGGGCGATGTTATGGGCGAAATCAATAAACGCCGAGGTCGTGTTTACGGTATGAATCCTGCTGGAAATGGCTATCAGACAATCGAGGCAGAAATTCCTATGGCAGAAACGAGCGACTTCTCAACCTTTATCCGACAGGCAACCCAAGGCAGAGGTCATCATACAATAGAATTTCTCCGCTATGACCCCGCAGTTAATCAAAAATAATTTATAGAGTGTAAGAATATATTTATATTCCTCCCATACAAAAACCGCACGAAGTATTTAACTTTCGTGCGGTTTGGTTCTTAGAAAAAATCAAGTTCTTATAGATTGACATATATTTTCTTATGTTATATAATATAAATAAGGATAGAGCGTATCACAAAACGGTCGCTCCCAAAGATGTTTAGTTATGAAATAACCGCCTTATTTGGTCGTGGGGCGGTTATTTCCTTTTATTATCACTGAAAAGCTTGATAATAGCAATTATCAATATGCCAAGCTGAATTAAATCAGACCAAGTAACATAACTTTCCATATGTAACACCCCCATTTCTGGGAGCAGGATTGACCGCCTATCGTTGTGATACGCTCTATGTATAATTATATTAACATGAGTTCGACAGAAATTAAAAGTTTCGCTCAAGCCTTTTCAAAGGCTTGCAGGGTCAAGGGACGGAGTCCCTTGTGGGTTTTAAGGGCAAAGCCCTTAACATTCTTTGCCCAACGGGCGAACGCAGTTCGCCCCTACTTTTATAACTTATTATTAACTAAGAATATTCATCGAACTCACATTATATTATAATATGTAATATCTTGTCAGTAAAAATACCGCCTTGCTTAAAGCATAGGCGGTATCTTTATATCATAAAATATTATTTTTTCTTAAAGCTATCCTTTAAAGATACTGAACGGTTAAATACTGGCTTTTCTGGTGTGCTGTCTTTATCAACGCAGAAATAGCCAAGTCGCATAAACTGATATGATTTCGGTGCTTCTGCACTTGCCATAGCCGGCTCAACCTTACAGTTTGTGAGAATTTCAAGAGAATTTGGATTGAGATAATCAAGGAAATTCTTATCGCCGACATCTGGGTCAGGAACAGTAAAGAGATTATTATAAAGACGAACTTCTGCTGTAGAGGCTGTCTTTGCGTCAACCCAATGAATAGTACCCTTGATTTTTCTGCCGTCAGGAGCGTTTCCGCCTCTTGTTTCAGGGTCGTATTCTGCATAAACCTCTATAACATTACCGTTTTCGTCTTTCTTACAGCCTGTGCATTTTACAATATAGGTTGTTTTAAGGCGAACTTCATTTCCTGGGAACATTCTGAAATAGCCCTTTACAGGTTCTTCCATAAAATCATCTTGCTCTATAAAGAGTTCACGAGAAAATGTTACTGTTCTTGTGCCGTCTTCTGGACGATTTGGGTTATTCTCAACCTCAAAGGTTTCTGTCTTATCCTCTGGATAGTTTGTAATAATAAGCTTTACAGGGCGAAGAACTGCCATTGTACGCTGTGCAGTTTCGTTCAAGTCCTCACGCAGGCAATGCTCAAGGAAGCTATATTCAACTGTGCTTGTAGCCTTTGCAACACCGATTCTTTCGCAGAAATTACGGATAGATGCAGGTGTATAGCCTCTTCTTCTCAAACCGCAGAGAGTAGGCATTCTTGGGTCGTCCCAGCCGTTTACATAATTTTCCTCAACAAGCTTACGGAGCTTTCTCTTACTCATAACAGTATTGTTGATACCAAGTCTTGCAAACTCAATCTGTCTTGGCTTTGCAGGTACGGAAATATTATTTATAACCCAGTCATAGAGTGGGCGGTGGTCCTCAAATTCAAGTGAGCAAAGAGAATGAGTAATACCCTCAAGTGCGTCCTCAATAGGGTGTGCAAAATCATACATAGGATAAATACACCATTTATCGCCTGTGCGGTGGTGCTTAATTCTATTTATACGATAAAGAACAGGGTCACGCATATTGAAGTTACCTGATGTGAGGTCGATTTTTGCACGAAGAGTCATTTTTCCGTCAGGGAATTCTCCGTTTTTCATACGCTCAAAGAGGTCAAGGCTTTCTTCAATAGGTCTGTCACGATAAGGGCTTTTTGCAGGGTGGGATAAATCGCCACGATTTTCACGCATTTCCTCTGGTGAAAGCTCGCAGACATAAGCCAAGCCCTTTTTAATAAGCTCAATAGCAAATTCATACATCTTATCGAAATACTGTGATGCAAAGTAGAATCTATCGCCCCAGCTAAAACCGAGCCATGCAATATCCTCTTTTATTGCGTCAACATATTCAACATCTTCTTTGGTTGGGTTTGTATCGTCCATTCTAAGGTTACATTTTCCGCCAAAGCGTTCTGCTGTTCCGAAGTCTATGCAAATAGCCTTTGCGTGGCCTATATGCAAATATCCGTTAGGTTCAGGCGGAAATCTTGTGTGAACTTCCTTACCCTCAAATCTGCCTCCCTCAGCTATATCTTCCTTAATAAAATCGTGGATAAAGTTACCAGCGACTTCATTTTCTAAAATTTCATCTGCCATAATTCTGTACTCCTTTTTATACTCCAAACTCAAATTTATTTTTCTCTAAAGTCAAGACTTTTAATTATTCTATACGAATTAATTGTTCACATTGATAGTTGATATATTCGGGCGAACACAGTTCGCCCCTACTTCTCGAATTATATTAATTTATTTTACAAACGGTAGTTCATTGGGAAATTCTCCGACCGCGTCAACAAACTTCTTTTACAAGTGTCGAGCGAGACTTGTCGAGCGATTACGCGTCTTGGGAGCGGCGGCTCGCCGCTTTATTATAACTTTGCAAGACCTGCATTAAGTCTTTTTAGAGATTCCTCTCTGCCGAGAATATCAAGAATTTCAACTGCTCCACCTGGTGTAACGGTCATTCCGGAAGCGGCAATTCTTACAGGCCACATTGCTGTACCGTTCTTAATACCTTGCTTTTCAGCAAAAGCTATAAGGCAATCGTGAATTGAATCAAAATTCCACTCGCTAAGAGCCTCAAGCTCCTCAATAGCTGCTTTTAAGATGACAGGTGAATTTTCGAGATTAGTCTTACTTTTCTTATTGACAAAAAGCTCCTTGTCATATTCAGGCTGTTCCTCAAAGAAGGCTACTTTTTCTGGAATATCTGTAAGCTTTGTTGTACGCTTTTGAAGTATAGAAGCGATTTTTACGAAATCAAGCGGTTTTTTGATAACCTGCTCGAAATATGGCTTTGCTACTTCTGCGAACTGCTCTACTGTCATAGCCTTGATATATTCGCCGTTGAACCATTCCAACTTATCATAATCAAATACAGCAGGAGATTTGCTTATACCGCTTATCTTGAAAACCTTTGTAAGCTCATCAAGAGTGAATACTTCTGTATTATCTTCAGGACACCAGCCGAGAAGTGCAATATAGTTAATGATTGCCTCTGGCAAATATCCTTCATTTGTCAAATCCTCAAAGCTTGTTGCACCGTGACGCTTAGAAAGCTTTGATACAGAGCCGTCCTCGTTTTTGCCCATAATGAGTGGAAGATGAATATAAGTAGGAATTTCCCAGCCAAAATCCTCATAGAGAAGATTATATTTTGGTGTAGAAGACAGATACTCACAACCTCTTACAACATGAGTAATATTCATAGTATGGTCATCAATAACATTAGCGAAGTTGTATGTCGGGAAACCATCTGCTTTTATAAGAATCTGGTCTTGAAGCTCAGAATTTTCAACTGTAATAGTTCCGAAAACAGCGTCCTCAAAGGTAGTGCTGCCCTCAAGTGGCATTTTCTGACGAATAACATACTCTGCACCACTTGCAAGAAGTCTTTCAACCTCTTCCTTTGGCAAATCACGGCAATGTCTGTCATAACCAGTGCCGAATTTATCGTTATCCTTGAGTGATTGAAGTCTTTCCTTAGAGCAGAAGCAATAATAAGCCTTCCCCTCTTTTACAAGCTGTTCAGCATAAGGAAGATACATTCCAAGTCTTTCACTCTGAACATATGGTCCGAAATCTCCGCCTACATCAGGGCCTTCATCGTGTTTAAGTCCGGCTCTTTCGAGTGTTCTATAAATAAGGTCAACTGCTCCCTCAACCTTGCGTTCTTGGTCTGTATCCTCAATTCTAAGAATAAACTTACCACCCTGAGATTTTGAAACAAGGTATTCATAAAGAGCCGTTCTAAGGTTTCCTACGTGCATAAAGCCTGTTGGGCTTGGTGCATATCGTGTTCTTACTGTATCAGACATAATTTTCCGTCCTCCGCTATATAAAATTTAATCTATTTTTTATTATACCAAATTATTCAATATAATCAAGTATTGGCGGCGAGCCGCCGCTCCCAAGACGCGGAATCGCTCGGCTTTGCCTCGCTCGTAGTGAAGTAAAAAAAGATAGTTGACGCGGTCGAAGAAACTACCGATGAACTACCGCTTAGCTAACGCACTTATCTTAGACAATTAAAAGTTTTGCTCAAGCTTTTTCAAAAGCTTGCAGGGTTGAGGGACGGAGTCCCTCATAGGTTTTAAGGGCAACGCCCTTAACATCTCTTTATCCCCAAAGGGCGGACAAAGTCCGCCCTTATTGACTAATGTTGCTAACAAAAGAAATTTTAGGGTGCAAGACAGATTAAGAACTTCACCCTTAAAACCCGCCAAAGGCTCGAGTGAAACTTTTATTTGTCTTATTAAGGGTTGGTTTCCTCTATCTCTAATATTACTCCCGAATTTTCGAGGTAAGTTACTGTGAAAGGTTCTCCTCTTGCAGCAATATCGTGCATTTCGCCAAATACTGACAAATTTGCCGCTCTGCCATAAAGTTCCTTGCCGTTAGGAAGTTTAAATTTATAATACACGCTCATCTGAAAGCAATTTCCCCATATTTCAAAGCTTGGAACGATTTCAATTGTCTTATACGCTCTGAGGTCTATATCTTTTTTTGCGGCATCTCGCATATCAAGCGGAAGCCCTTTTAATTGCTTTAATGCGTATTCTTTCGTCATATATTGTCACCTCTAAAAATCAAAAGGTTTTTTCTTGCTTTTGCGTTCTCTTAGTTCTTTAAAAAATCTGCTCAAAAGCTCCGCACATTCATTTTCCATAACTCCAGAAATAAGCTCTGGCTTGTGATTATAAGGCAATTCAAAGAGATTTATAACTGATGCACAAGAACCAGCTTTTTTGTCGAATGCTCCGAATACAACACGCTTAATCCTCGAATTTATAATTGCACCCGTACACATAGGGCAAGGCTCAAGCGTGACATATAAATCACACTGCCAAAGCCTCCAACCGCCTAATTTCTTACAAGCCTCATCTATCGCAATAAGTTCTGCGTGACGCAAGGCGTTTTTATCGGTTTCACGAAGATTATGCCCTCTCCCGACAATCTCGCCATCTTTGACGACAACTGCACCAACAGGTACTTCCCCTATTTCATAGGATTTCTGTGCCTCTGCTAAGGCCTCAAGCATAAATTCTTCATCAATGCTCACCTGCCGTCATCTCCTTGCTTAAAAATACATCATAATTATATTTATAATTTCTATTGCAAATAAAATTATTATCATCGGGTTTGTAAGAGCCGTTTTAAATGATAATATATCCGATTTTTGCTGTTCTTGCGGAAACATTGGCTTTCGTTTCAGCTTTATAGCTGCAAAAATTATCACCGAAAACAAAATACAAATCACGATTGCTATATTATATAAGCCTTGAAAAAATCCACAAGTTATGGTAAGAGCATTGCACAAAAAATGCACTATCATACACGCAACAAGTGAATTAGTTCTAAGATATAAACAGCCTAAAATTATTCCGCAAAGGAACGAATATATAACCGCCGTCAAACTTGTATGTGACATCGCAAAAATCATAGCCGAAATAATCACCGCAAATTTTGCCCCATATTCGCAAAATCCGCCTAAAATAAACCCACGAAAAGCCGTTTCCTCGATTATTGCGGGGATAAGTGCCATTGCAATATAATCCAGTGGATTGAATACATAGCTTGAACCTATGTCTATTCCAGTCGCATATGAAATTAAATTTGGCACGATATTGCACGAAAAGCACAGTGTAAAAGCAAATACTGTAAATAAAACCAAAGCCGGCAAAGATATTTTTTGCTTAGTCTGCTTTTTAAGCTTCAACGGCTGTTTGAAAAAATACGCAAGCACAATAAACGGCAATAAATTTTTTGCAAAGGACAATAACGCAAGCCTTGCAACATACATTTCTTGCGGAATAAATAATATTAAGCCAGAAATTGAAATAACAGTTCCGATGATAAGTGACAGACTGACAAAATTCAGCCTGTTTTTCAGGGCTTTCACTGCTTGAGAACGCCTTTTTCAAGCATTTTCTGTGCGGCAAGAAGTACGCCAAGCTTACCGCTGTGATAATTCAACGCACCTTGCATCCAAGCGGCATATGGCTCTCTGAGTGGAGCGTCAGCCGAAAGCTCTATTGACGCACCAAGTGTAAATGCACCAGCCGCCATAATAACCTGACTGTCATAGCCAGGCATATCCCAAGGCTCTGGAACTACAAACGAATCAACAGGTGCTCCTTGCTGTATGCCTTGACAAAATGCGACAAGCTCTTTTTCTCCGCCAAGCATAATTGACTCGATAATATCCGCACGAGGCTCATCATATCTTGGAGTAACACCATAGCCAAAAAGCTCGAAAAATGCTGATGCAAATATCGCTGTCTTGAGTGCCTCACCAGTTACATGAGGAGCATTGAATGCTCCCATAAATAATTCCCGATTATGTCCGAGAGTACAGCCGATTTCCTTGCCAGTACCAGGAGTTGTAAGACGATATGAGCAAAGCTCTATTAAATCGTGTCTGCCCGCTATATAACCGCCTGTCGGAGCAATTCCTCCGCCTGGATTCTTTATAAGTGAGCCTGCCATAAGGTCAACATTTCCAATAGTTGGCTCATATTCCTGTACAAATTCGCCATAGCAGTTATCGAGCATAACTATGCAGTTTGGTGCAAGCTCGTGTGCAAGCTTTGCGATTTTTTCGATTTCCTCACACCTAAGTGACGGACGGAGTGAATATCCCCTTGAACGCTGAATATATACCATTTTAATATCAGGTGTGATTCTCTGTTTCATACCTTCATAGTCAACTTTTCCGTCTGGTAAAAGGTCGAGCTGTTCGTAATTTATTCCAAAGTCAATAAGTGTACCTGTATTGCCCGAAATAGTTTTGCCATCACTTGTGATTCCGATTACGCCTTGAAGTGTATCGTATGGTATGCCCGTAACCGAAAGCATAGTATCATTCGGACGAAGAACGCCGAAAAGTGCGGTAGTAATTGTATGTGTACCGCTCACGAAATTATATCTGACAAGAGCGTCCTCCGCATTAAGTGCGAATGCGAATACTTCGTCAAGAGCCTCTCGACCTCTGTCGCCGTAGCCATAGCCTGTACTTGCTGTGAAATGGCTTTCGCTGACTCTTGCATTCTGAAAAGCCTTCAGCATTTTTCGCTGATTAAGCTCTGTTATGTAGTTAGTTTTCTGAAATGCCTCGTTAGCCATTTCTTCCGCCTTTTCAGATGCGGAAATTATCTTTTTATCAAAATCAAAATAATTCATATTTATACCTTTCCTACTTAATACGCAGATGATAGCACATTTCTATTTGGCTCTACAAATGGAATATAATTCGTTAATAATGCCTCTATAATAGAATTTCTATTTTTTTCATTAGCCCCAACATGATAAAAATGTTCTTTTGTCACTTTGTTACAAAAATCCCATATCGAGTTAATATAACAATTTGTTCTATAATCGTTATGATCCCATGTTGATAACATAAATCTAACATTACTCATTTTTAATGCTTTGCAAAGTAGCAATTCAGATTTTTCATCCCAACTATCATAGTAATCAACATGCCTACCTATATATGGTGGATCGCAATATATAAAAGCATTATCTATGGCCATCGCAATAGTTTTTTCAAATGACTGGCATAAAAAAGACCAATCCGAAGATTTTAATTTATTTTCTATAAATAATACTTGATTAACAATTTTTGTTATATAGGCTTTTGAAAAACGTTGTGGCTTATGACCATACGGTACATTAAATTCATAATTTTTATTAAATCTTATCATCCCATTAAAACATGAACGATTCAAGAACAAAAAATCTAAAGGTTCGTGTTTCTGGTTAAATCTTTTTCTTACCTCATAATAGTATTCATCATCTAATTTAGCTAACTTTGTTCCCTCTTCCTCTAAAAATTCTCTGACTATATAAGAATCAATTTTTCCAAACTTTATCTGATTATAAAAATCAACTATATATGGGTTTATATCTGCAAAAATTGCCCTTTCAGGTGCAATATTGAACCCCACAACACCTGAACCCATAAACGGTTCAATCCATAATGTATCATAATGTAGCACAACATTTTTTTTAATAAAAGGCACAAGTTTTGTTTTTATCCCTTGTATTTTTATTGGAGGAACAAACACTTTTTCTGATGTCATTTACTTTTCCTTCCTTTTTTCGATTTAGGATTATTTAAGTTTTCAGGCAAACCTCTATACTTTAAATAATCACAAAAAGATGAAAGTTTTTTTCTCTTACCATTATCATCAAGTACTTCTATTTTTCCAAAATTTGCCCAGTAATCATCAAATAACTCTTCACTAGCTTTAGAAAAAACTCCATTACCATTTAATATATCGGAAATTTTTTGTATGCTACCAATATTTGCTGTATTTCCACTTCCACTTTTGTCACTTGCAATTTTCCATTTCTCTTCTGCGAAAAACAGGAAATTACTAATTACAGCAGGAATATTATGTATTTGTTCTACACTATACAACTTGGTTTCATTATATTTATCAAGTTCATTTCTAGAATAGATTATTCCTAGACAAAAATGTCCACTATACTCAGCATATGGGTATTGGATATTTTTGGTGCTTGTTCTATCTATAAAATATTCACCATGAGAACCAAGTGTAAATCCATTACAAAAATCTGGATAATCATCATTCCTATACGTTGTCTTTAAATCAACAGCAAATTTTATTTTAGGATTAGTTTTAGAAACAAAAGTCATATCAGGATACCAATTTTGATATGTTGCTAATTCAAGATTATATCCTATATTTTGTGCAAAAGTCAAAAAATAAGGAAATAGGTGCAACTCCAAAATCTTAGATATAATTTTAGTATCCGATGATATTGTATATATATTTCTAAATATATCAATAAATCCCCTAATGTTCCATTCTCCATCGGAGGAAATTTTAGAAGCTAATTTATTGGCAAAATCTTTTAAATCATTTAAAAATTTTTGTTTTTCTATTGTATATTCCATAATATTTCTTCCTTAATGATTTTTATTAATTTTGAACCTGTTTGGAACATAATTGACGAACATAAACCCCAATCTATTATAAAAGCCAACTAATTCCTCTCTGCAAAAAACAAAAATATCTCTATCACCCAAAGCTTCTGCAATTTTCGCAACAAGCTTGCTTGCGTATCCCTTGCCCCTACATTCGGGCAAGCACGCAACTCCACTTATAATTGCACAATTATCCGTTTCAGCTGAGGTCATACAGCAGGCAATAGCCTGTCCCTCAAGTCTATACGCAAGAACTCTCGACAAATTATGCCTTACTCTATGCGACATATCAGGATAAAAGCTATCAAAATCGGGAACTTCAAAACCCTCTCCACGACATCTTTCAAGAACGGAATAAATTTCTCTTATAGTAGGGTTAAAGTCTATATTATCACAATTTTCCATTTCAGATTTTCCGACAAACTTCATTAAGACTTCTCCGCTCCAGTATTGAGGAAAAAGCTCCTTATCCGCAAGAATTGTGTTATATCCCACTGCTTCGATAAACTCTAAAAGCTCATCATTTACATTTTCGCAGAAAATTGTAATGTTTCCGTCCATTCGTGAGATTACCGCTCTCGGCTTGTTATCCTCAAGCTGAACCCAATGCTCTAAAAAGCGTTCACCTGTTCCATAGGCTAAAAGCTGTGAAAGTATTCGGCAAGCAAAGGGATTCGGCTTAGCAAGATATTTTTCAGCTATGGAACGATTGCTTTCATCAACAAGTAAAATCATTTCCAGCCGCCAATTCTGCCGCAAGTCTTAGAGTATCACAAACGGCTTGTAAGTCATCTCGACTTATAAGAGAGGTTGAGCTGTGCAAATATCTGCAAGGAACTGAAATTGCCGCTGTACGCACTCCGCCTCTTGATTGATGGATTGCACCAGCATCGTTTCCGCCTGCAATTTTCGTTTTAGTCTGAACAGGGATTTCAGCTTGCTTTGCATTATCCATTATAAGCCTGTAAAGTGTTCGGTCATACATAGTTGCACCGTCCATAAACGAAACAACCGCACCCGAACCGACCGAGCATACCTTATCAGCACCCGAAACATCAGGAATATCCGATGCTGTTGTAGCCTCAACTACAATCGCAGTATCAGGATTAAGCGTAAATGCCGCACCCTTTGCCCCACGCAGACCTATTTCCTCTTGTACTACAAAGCTAAAGTATGTGTCATACTCAAGTTCGCTTTGTAGCAATTCTATAAGAGCCATACAGCCTGCTCTGTCATCAATCGCCTTTCCGATTATGCGTTCATCAGCCTCAAAAACCGAATCAAAATAAACGCAGTCACCAAGAGAAACACACTTCTCGGCTTGTTCTTTGGTATCTGCACCAATATCTATATAAAGTGAGTCTATTGACGGATTTTTTGCTCTTTCGTCAGCTTTAAGCACATGAACAGGAACTGCACCAATGACACCGGGCAATTTATTTTTGCCGATAAGAACCGCCTTTCCGCAAGCGGCTTTTTTATCAATTCCGCCCACCTCGGCAAATTTCAGTGTGCCGTTGCTTTCAATATTAGTAACAATAAAGCCTACCTCATCCATATGTGCCGAGATAAGAAGTTTAGATTTTGCTCTCTGCTTGCCCTTTTTGAAAGCAAGAATATTTCCGAGAGAATCAACCTTTAGTTCGTCTGTGTATGGCTTAATTTCTTCAAGGATAATATCTCTTATATCGTCCTCATCTCCAGAAACTCCGCAAGCTGTGCATAGTCTTTCTAAAAGCTCAATGTTCATTAAAATGCACCTCCGTCCTCAATATACTTTGCAAGAATCTTTGCAACACTTTCTATATCTTCAAGTGAAACAACCTCAACCTGTGTGTGCATATATCTTTCAGGAATAGAAAGAACTCCACAAGGAACTCCTCCTCTGCTTCCTGCGATTACATCGGCATTTGTGCCTGTCGTTCTGCCGTCAACCTCATATTCACACTCTAAACCAAAGCTCTTTGAAATCTCAATCAGCTTATTTGTAACCTTTCTTGAAAGTACAGGTGCTATACTAATAATTCCGCCACAGCCGAATTTTCCGCTTGATTCTTCAGGAACTCCAGACTGCTTTGCAAAGCCGACATCAACTACAATCGCTTCTGTCGGGTCAAGTGCAAATGCGGCTGTTCTCGCACCAAGCTCGCTTGTTTCTTCCTGTGAGCTTAGGACGATTGAAAGCTTGCAAGGCAGTTTTTTATCCTTAAGAAGTCTTGCTGTTTCAACAAGAGCCGTACAGCCTGCGCGATTATCCAAAGCCGCCGAGGCAATTCTGTTATTAAGCAATTCCTTAGGCTCACTTCTTACAATAATTCTATCACCAAGCTCAACAAGGCTCTTAACCTTTTCAGCAGGAAGTCCGGTATCAATCCAGATTTTATCCTTAGTAATGGCATCTCCGCTGTCATTCTTGATTAAATGCGGAGGGAATGTACATACTACACCTGTAATATTCTCCTTGCCAAGAACAGTTACTGCACTTGATGGAAGCGTCCTCATATCCATACCACCGCAAGGTGTTGCTTTAATAAAGCCTCTGTCGTCAATATATGTGACGATAAGACCTATTCTGTCTATATGTGCATCAAGCATAATATGCTTATCGCTTGATTTATCGCCCATTGTGAGAATAACACTTCCGTTTTCTCTATATGTCACCTCACCAAATTCTCTTAAAATTGTTGCGGCGATAGAACAAGCGAAATCTTCATCGCCAGAAACGCCGTCAGCAAGCAAAAGTTTTGTGAGTACTTCTTTTATGTTTTCCATATAATCCTCCTATCAACGCCATATAAAAATGCCCGATAAAATTTATTTTAAAAAAGCTCAAAAATATTATCAATAATAATATTCATTCCCTCTGCACTTGGAATATGACTACTGTTATTTACAGGTATATAATGTAAATTATTATTTTCAGATTTCTTAATAAATTCAGAAATTATTTTAGTAGGAGTAACAAGGTCTGTATGTCCCTGTAAAATATAGTACGGAATAGTTATTTTTTGCAGTGTTTCCGAAAGGTCAATCTTAATCAGTTTTTTCATCAATGATGTATTTTTTATATAACCGTTTATTACCATCGCTTTAAAATCTTTGAACGAATAATCAGGACTTGTCAGCAAGCCGCCTATCATTTTTCCCATCGGAGTTTTTCCACCGCTTTTTGATTGATAACCCTCTGTATACTTATTGACCCATTTCATAATTATCTTACCATCTTCCGATGTATGTTCAGAGGCTTGATTCATAGTTGCAAGTTTGTCTTTGTTTTTCTTAGGCATATTAGAATCAAATAATGCTTTGAAAATTTCATCATTAAATATCAGTTGCTTTAACACCTGTCCATATACAATTACATTATGTATCATTTCAGGTATTTCCTTAGCAGTTCTTGCCGCAAGAATGCTTCCCCATGAAACTCCAAATAAATTTATTTCGTTTTGTTTAAACTCGTCTTTTATCTGCTTAACAAGGTCTATCGTCATTTTTACGAATGAATCTATAGAAAAAGTATCATCTATTATACGGTTGTTTATTCCGCAGCCGAGCTGATCCCAATATACCATTATAAACCGCTCTGTAAGTTCGGGAAACATTCCGCGGCAGCCTTCACAAAATGGAATAGGACTTCCCGGCCCGCCATGAAGAAAAATTACTATTGGATTTGTTTTTTTTCTGCCCTCTATCAATACCTTTTGTTCAAAACCATTCAAAGTATATGTTCTCAGTTCAGATATTTCATTCAAGTCAATAATATTTTTTCTTTTCTTATTCATATTCTTTTACCCATCTTAAAGCTCCATTACTAATCTTTTATAATGTAAGCCCTTTTCGGCGAAATTCTTATACATATCAAAGCTTGCACTTGCAGGTGACATAGAAACTATATCTCCGCTCTTGGCTCTTTCTCTCGCAATCTTAACAGCCTCTTCCATACTATTAACTCTGATTATCTCAGGATTTCCCTCACTATATGTTGATGCTTTTCTTGTAGCCTCCTCAATCTTATCTGCCGTAGCTCCCATAAGAATTAAAAGCTTAACTGTCTTAGGCACGACCTCGCCCATCTCGTCATATGGGATTTTCTTGTCATATCCGCCGGCAATAAGGATAATCTTGCGGTCATAAAGTGAAAGCGTACCCTTGACGGTTCTTGTAGGACTTGTTCCGATAGCGTCATTATACCAACGAACGCCGTCTAACTCTCTGACTAATTCCGCACGATGCTCAACTCCCGCAAACTCCATAGCAACCTTGCGGATAGTTTCAACATCAACCAAGCCCCATACTGCACTTATTGCGGCAAGGTAGTTTTCTATATTATGCAAGCCAGGAATTTTAATCTCCTCAGCTTTCATTATGTGCGTTTCTTCTCCATTTATGCTCATAACTATTTCGCCGTCAGGCTTCATATAAGCACCGCTTTTTACAGAATTTCTGCGTGAGAATTTATAGAGCGTACCACGAACATATTCGCTAAAGCTGTTTGAAATTTCGTTATCAAGATTTAAAACCGTGCGTGAAAAGGCGTTCTGGTGGAGAACGATATTTTTCTTAGCGTCAATATATTCCTGCATATCCTTGTGAATATCAAGGTGATTAGGTGCGAGGTTTGTTACAACTGCTATATCAGGGCTTTTTCTCATAGAGATAAGTTGAAAGCTTGAAAGTTCTACAACAGCATAATCCTCAGAAGAAATTGATTCTATATCAGGCAAGAGCGGGTGTCCGATGTTTCCTCCAAGATGAACGGTCTTTCCGCTTGCTTTTAAAAGCTCGGAAATAATTGTAGTTGTAGTTGTTTTACCATCACTTCCTGTAACTGCAATTATTTTGCAAGGACATATGTCAAAAAATACTTCCATTTCGCTTGTAACAGCAACACCATTGTTTCTTGCCTCTACAAGTTCGTCCATATAATATTTCATACCTGGGGTTCTGAATATAATATCCGCTCCAAGATTTTTTAAATAATTTTCACCAAGATGAAGTTCTGCACCATATTCTTCGGCTTTATCGGCATTTTCACCGAGAGCAGTTCTTTCTCTCTTATCACAAGCGAGAACCTTTGCACCGTATTTTGCAAACATTTTTATAAGAGGCAAATTACTTCCACCGATACCACAGAGAGCAACTGTTTTGCCATTAAGAGATTCAAAAAAATCAGAAGCCTTTCTTTCCATAAATAATCTATCCTTTCAGCAATAATTCGTTAATTCTATTGCTATTATAAAACAATATTACCTTTAAGGCAAGAAATTCCTTAATATTCGTAAGTTTAATACGGCGAGACGGCGTTATCAAAACACAAAAAAGAAACTACCGCTTAGCTAACGCACTAATCTTAGACAATTAAAAGTTTCGCTCGAGGCGGCGAGCCGCCGCTCCCAAGACGCGGTGCGTGACCGCACAGGACAAGACGCGGAATCGCTCGGCTTTGCCTCGCTCGTAGTGAAGTTAAAGAAGATAGTTAACACGGTCGAAGAAACTACCGATTAACTAATTCACTTTTCTAAAACACTTAAAAGTTTTGCTCAAGCTTTTTCAAAAGCTTGCGGTTTCCAAAGGCAGAGCCTTTGGTGGGTTTTAAGGGCAACGCCCTTAACATTTCTTGCCTTTAAAGGGCGGACTTTGTCCGCCCTTAGGAACTAATGTTGCTGACAAGAGAAATTTATGTTAGGCTTCGCCCAAAGGTATTTCGCCCTCTGCGGAGAGCGACAAGGGCGTTGCCCTTGTCCTACGAGCCTTTTTACTGTTTTAAGGAAGTTATTTTGCTTAATTTTCGGCTTATTCATTGTAAAAAGCAAAAATATGTGATATAGTTTTTTTATATATTGAAGGAGGAAGTTATTATGTTAAAAAGTAGAAACAAAAATCAGACGGCTTGGCGGTTTATCTGCATTTTACTTGCCGTCACAGCACTTTTGAGCTGTTTTATGCTCAGCACAGCAAATGCGGCAGATACCACAAGTCAAAGCGATAACACTATTACAAGTGCTAAGGACATTCCAGGAAAAAAAGTTGGTGTTCAGCTTGGTACAACTGGTGATGAATATGTCACCGAATATGAGGGTGACGAAAAAGGCACTACGATTGAACGCTATAATAAAGCCGCTGATGCTATTCAATCACTTAAACAGCAAAAAATCGATTGTGTTGTAATTGATGAACAGACAGCAAAATCCTTTACAGAGAAAAATTCTGATATTAAGATTCTCGATGAGGAATTTGCAAAGGAACAATATGCTCTTTGCATAAAAAAAGGCAACAAGGAGCTTCTCGATAAGCTCAATAATGCCATAGATGAATTACAAGCAGACGGAACTTTATCAGATATAGTTACAAATTATATTGGCTCTGCAAAAGAAATCGGTACTAAGCCTTATAATGAAAAAAATGTTGACCGCAAAAACGGTACTTTAGTTGTTGCAACAAATGCTCAGTTCAAGCCATATGAATACTATGAGGACGGAAAAATCGTCGGTATTGATATGGATATGATGAGAGCTATATGCGATAAGCTTGGAATGGAACTAAAAATTGAGGATATAGAATTTGATTCCATTATAACCTCCGTGCAATCTGGTAAGGCAGATGTCGGTGCCGCTGGTATGTCTGTTACTGAGGATAGAAAAAAGAATGTCGATTTCTCAAATTTCTATGCTGAAACAAGACAGGTTATTGTTGTAAGAAATACAGAATCAGGTGCAGCCGGCATATCATTCTTCGAGAAACTTCAACAGAATTTTGTCGATAGCAGCCGTTGGAGCTATATCGTCACAGGTCTTGGCAACACACTTCTTATTACACTCTTTGCGATTATAATCGGTATTGTGCTTGGTGCACTTATCGCAATCGTAAGAACCATACACGACCAAAACCACAAGCTTAAAATTTTGAATTTCATCTGTAAGCTATACCTCACCATTATAAGAGGTACTCCTGCAATGATTCAGCTCCTTATAATCTATTATGTAATCTTTGCGTCGGTCAATATTGATAAGATTCTCGTTGCTGTTGTCGCTTTCGGTCTTAATTCAGCCGCTTATGTTGCCGAGGTTATCCGTTCAGGCATAAACTCAGTAGATAAGGGACAATTTGAGGCAGGTCGCAGTCTTGGTCTTACATATAAGCAGACTATGCTTTCAATTATTCTTCCACAGGCTTTCAAAAATATTCTTCCTGCACTCTGCAATGAGTGTATCAGCCTTCTCAAGGAAACAGCTATCAGTGGTTATATCGGACTTACAGACCTCACAAAGGCTGGCGATATTATCAGAAGTCAGACCTTCGAGGCATTCATACCACTTATCGCTGTTGCACTTATCTACCTCGTAATAGTAATGATCTTAACCGTAGGTGTAAATAAACTCGAAAGGAAGCTTAAAAATGACAATGCAAGATAAAAGCACAAATCAAGTTCTTATAGAAGTAAAGGACCTTTGCAAAAGCTTCGGTGAACACGATGTTCTCAAAGGCATAAACACCACTATCTCAAGGGGCGATGTTATCGCTATTATAGGACCCTCCGGCTGTGGAAAATCTACTTTTCTCCGCTCTCTTAATCTACTTGAAACACCTACAAGCGGTGTCATAAAATTTGAGGGTACAGATATAACCGATAAGTCCGTAGATATAAATAAAATGCGTGAAAAAATCGGTATGGTATTCCAGCAGTTCAACCTTTTCCCTAATATGACAATCAAGCAAAACATTATGCTTGCACCTGTCAAGCTTGGCAAGATGACAAAGGACGAGGCTTCAGCAAAAGCTGATGAGCTTCTCTCAAGAATCGGTCTTTCTGAAAAGGCAGATTTATATTCACCACAGCTTTCTGGCGGTCAGAAACAGAGAATCGCTATTATAAGAGCTTTAGCAATGAATCCTGATGTAATGCTCTTTGATGAGCCTACATCAGCACTCGACCCTGAAATGGTCGGAGAAGTTCTTGCTCTTATGAAAGACCTTGCAGAATCAGGTATGACAATGGTTATAGTTACTCACGAAATGGGTTTTGCAAGAGAGGTTGCAAATAGAGTTATGTTCATCAATGATGGAATAATTCAAGAAGAAAACAATCCTAAGGAACTATTCGGAAATCCGCAGAACCAAAGACTTAAAGATTTCTTATCTAAGGTTCTATAAATCTAAATATTCAACTTATCATAAACGGTGATTGCAATAGCAGTCGCCGTTTTTTTATAACAGACTTTCCTAAGTGGCGTGCCGCCGCTCTCAAGACGCAGAATCGCTCGACAAGTCTCGCTCGGTGTTGATAAATGAAGATTATTGCTGCGGTCGAAGAAATTTCCAATGAACTACCGAACGGGCGAACACAGTTCGCCCCTACGCTCAGCTAATGTACTTATTTTAGATAGTTAAAAGTTTCGCTTGAGCCTTTTTAAAGGCTTGCAGGGTCAAGGGACGGAGTCCCTTGTGGGTTTTAAGGGCGAAGTCCTTAACATCTCTTACCTTAAAAGGGCGGACTTTGTCCGCCCTTAGGTACTAATGTTGCTAACAAAAGAAAGTTAAGCGGTGGACAAAGTCCACCGCTTTTAGAAGTAAAGAATGTTGGGCTTCGCCCAAAGGTATTTCGCTCTCTGCGGAGAGCGACAAGGGCGTTGCCCTTGACCTACGAGCCTTTAAAAAGGCTCGACCTAAACTTTGAGTATCTTAGGGAAGCTTTATCGTAGGGGCGAATAAAGTCCGCCCATTGGCAATTTCTTCGACCGTGGCAATATATTTCTCTAATCAACTGTGAGCGAGGTTTGCCAAGCGATTCCGCATCTTGGCAGTGGCAGCTCACCACCGAATAAATTTTATAACAATAATAATTTTTTTCTTACAACGCTTGAAAAGTGAAAAAAGTTATGTTATAATTTAAAAGTTAAATCTTGCATATATTTTTGCGGGTATGGCGAAATTGGCAGACGCAAGGGACTTAAAATCCCTCGGACTAATACTCCGTACCGGTTCAAGTCCGGTTACCCGCACCAAAAAACGAGCAACTCAATTAATGTGGGCTGCTCGTTTTTGTTATTAATGCCAAACATCTCAAAATATGAAGTGCGTTCTGCCAATGCACAAATTCCTTTCGATAATAAAGATTAATAAATAAAGGAGTGGTTTCATCCACTCCCTTTTTTATAAACAAAAAGAAGCACCTCGCCATAGTGACGAAGTGCTTCCTATAAATCAGTTTAGTTTAAACAGTTTTAAGATTAAGCAAGCTCTGCGAAATACTTAATTGTTCTTACCATCTGGCTTGTGTAGCTGTTCTCGTTATCATACCAAGAAACAACCTGTACCTCATAGAGGTCATCAGCAATCTTAGATACCATTGTTTGTGTAGCATCGAAGAGTGAACCATATCTCATACCGATAACATCAGAAGATACGATTGGGTCTGTGTTGTAGCCGAAAGACTCAGAAGCAGCAGCCTTCATAGCAGCATTGATGCCATCAACTGTAACATCAGCACCCTTAACAACAGCTGTAAGGATAGTTGTAGAACCTGTTGGTACAGGAACACGCTGTGCAGAACCGATGAGCTTGCCGTTGAGCTCAGGGATAACAAGACCGATAGCCTTAGCAGCACCTGTTGAGTTAGGAACGATATTAGCAGCACCTGCTCTTGCTCTTCTGAGGTCGCCCTTTCTGTGTGGACCGTCAAGAATCATCTGGTCGCCTGTATAAGCGTGGATTGTTGACATAATACCGCTCTGAATTGGAGCATAGTCATTAAGAGCCTTAGCCATAGGAGCGAGGCAGTTTGTTGTGCAAGAAGCAGCAGAAATGATTGTATCATCAGCTGTAAGAGTATTCTCGTTTACGCTATAAACGATTGTCTTAAGGTCACTGCCTGCAGGAGCAGAGATAACAACCTTCTTAGCACCAGCATCGATATGAGCCTGTGACTTTGCCTTAGAGCAATAGAAACCTGTGCACTCGAGAACAACATCTACACCGATTTCGCCCCATGGGAGCTCAGCAGCGTTAGCCTTAGCATAGATTGTAAGAGTCTTACCGTCAACTGTGATTGTGTTAGCCTCGTCATCAGCCTCTACTGTGTGGAGATTTTGACCAATCTTACCGCAGTAGCCACCTTGTGCTGTATCATACTTGAGAAGATCTGCAAGCATAGAAGGCTTTGTGAGGTCGTTGATAGCAACAACTTCATAACCCTCTGCACCAAACATCTGGCGGAAAGCAAGACGACCGATACGGCCGAAACCATTAATAGCAACTTTAACTGACATTGTAATTATACCTCCTAAGTTTTTACTGCTTTTATTTTATAGCATTTTGAGAAAAAATACAAGTGTTTGTTTAAAATTTAACAAAATTTTCTTAAATTTATTTTCTACTTTTCGAGAATTTTATATTTTGCAGTAATTTTTTTATATATTATTCTAAAAAAGCGTCTTTGCCCTTATATTCTGTTCAACTTTTTAAAAATTATTCAGAATAGTTCTAATTTTTACGCATATACTGTTATTAAGTACGCTAAAGCAAGATTTCATATTTTCTAAAAAATCTTAAAAAAACTATTGACATTTCATTGTTAATGAGTTATAATAATAAAGCTCTCAAAAATAACATATCGCGGGATGGAGCAGTTTGGTAGCTCGTCGGGCTCATAACCCGAAGGTCGTTGGTTCAAATCCGGCTCCCGCAACCAACAAAAGCCTTGATACTTCATCAAGGCTTTTTATTTTATATATAAAGCTTGCACAAAAAATCCGCAGCACATATACTGCGGATTTTTCATATATAAAATATTCTCAAATTCTAAAAATCTATTCTACTATACAGCCATCTTTAACAATAATCTTTCGTTTGCAATAGTCTGCTACTGAATCATCGTGTGTTATGACTATAAGTGTAATACCGTTTTTTTCATTAAGCTCTTTAAGGAGATTCATAATTTCAACAGAAGTTTCGCTATCTAATGCTCCGGTGGGTTCATCGGCAAGAATAATTTCAGGCTTTGAAATTATTGCTCTCGCTATTGCAACTCTCTGCCTTTGACCACCTGAAAGCTGATTTGCCTTTTTATTAGCTTGTTCCTTTATTCCAACACGCTCTAAAGCCTCAAGAGCAAGCTTGTTCATCTTTTTAAAGCTATATTTATGATTGAAATATAGAGGCAGCATAACATTCATAATAACACTTTTATGGTCAAGAAGCGAGAAATCCTGCATAACAAAACCAATTTTTTGATTGCGGATAGTTGCAAGCTTGCCATCGCTCAAGCCTTTAATTTCCTGTCCGTCAATTTTAAGACTTCCGCTGTCATAGCTATCAAGAAGCCCCATAATATGCATAAGCGTAGATTTACCAGCACCAGACTTTCCTTGAATAGCAAGACTTTCTCCATCTTTTATAGTCAAATCTATATCCTTTAGGGCATGCATTTTACCCTTGCCAACTTTATAATATTTATTAAGCTTAGATATTTCAATCATTATGATTCCTCCTGTAAACCTCAAGCGGTGTATTTTTCTTATAAACAATAAACGGAAGAATAACGGTAATAGCAATAGTCACTATACAATAAATCATCGAATATATAATATTCTTATAATCTATTATGCTGCCAGAATAGCTCATTGTGCCTGCGGAAAGCTGACTCATAATTACCGAAACATATATAATATTTATAATTGTAGCCAAAATTGCCACGATACTTATTTCTGCAAAAAGATAGGCAAAGCTCTTCTTTCTGCTGCAACCGCATAGATAATATATAGAATGGTCCTTAAGCTTTTTATAAGTATTCAGGGTAGCTATACTTATAAGCGTTAATGTTGCTATTATTAGCAAGAATATTGGTGTAACTATCTTTTTCATAAGATTATCACGAATATAATCGTTTGTATTCTCAAGTATCTGATCATAGGTTGCATATGTACCCACAGAGTTATAGTAATCTCTTACAGCTTCTTTTTGTTCGTCTGTACACTCTTTATTATAAATAACAAAATATGAGAATGAAAGCGATTTAAATGAATTATATTTGCTCAGTATCTCACTTGTTTGTTTATCGTCATCAAATATAATGGTATTTATCTGAATAAGAAAATCCTTTGTAGATACATTATTTGATATAGTTGCGTAGCTAACAGCATACCACGGATAACCTATTTTTCCTATAACATGAACCTTTTGTTGTACTTTGTTTCCGTTTTTATCGGGCATTGCTATTTCAATATCGCTGCCGATAGGAATATCATTAAAAACCGCACCGCCAATAACCACATTAGGTATATCAGACTTATCTGCCTTATCAAACCATACCCCTTCGCTCAGCTCTTTACTAAAAGCCTTTTGCATAGAATCGTTATATATTTCAGTGTTAACAGTAGTTGACCTATATGATGCCGTAGAATGTTGAGCAACTGCTACACCTTCAACCCCATCAAACTTAGATATTTTTTCTTTAATTGAATTGGACTGCTTGAGTTGTTCATTTGGGTCAGGAACCATCATTATCTCTGGATTAATCATAAAGTAATCACTGTTTTGCAGATATTGGTTTTCTATAATATATCTTGAGTATGTTATATATCTATATTGACCTATAACATCTTGCATAGAAATTAGGGCAAATGAAAGTATAATAAGCATTATAATTGAAGATATGATATTTTGAGAAAATGACATTACAAATAGATTAAGCTTTTTCATTTACTGCCCTCCTTTATATTTCTTACATTCTTAAACCAATATGTAAATATAAAAGGTATTTGCACAATGATAGAAAGTCCGATAGCAAGTAAGGCAATAATTGCATAGTCCTGTACCGAATACTTTATATTTTCATACAAATTAGCTTTCGAGAACACACTGCTATAAAGCAATATATGTATTGCAATTGCTATAACCGTAGAAATAACCGTAAGGGCAACATTCTCAATAAAGTTTACAAGCATAACAAGCCTTTTCTTTGCACCAACCATCATAAGTATACTATTTTCTCGTCTGCTTGAATCCATAAGGTATTTCAGCAAGAACATAAATGAAATCAAAGACAACATAAATATATATACTATAGAATAAAATTGCGATGATACTTGGTTGGCATCTTCAATATAATATATAATTGGTCCTCTGACATAATCATATGAGCCTTCACTATCAACAGCCGGATCAAATTTTATATTAAAAACATCACGAAGATAATTTACATAGCGATACATCATATTTTGCGAGAAACGCTCTTTAATAACTATATCTACCGTCCATGTTTTTATTCCGGTTTTAAAGTAAGCATCTGCCGGAATATAATACTTCTCAATCTTACCATCGAACTCTTTTTGTGCTGTTTTTTCTTTGACAACATTAAATGTAGTATTACCTACTTTTATGCTCTTAGCTTTACCAAGTGACACTGAGGCAACATTTTTAGAAAGCTCTTCGTCGGTAAACAAGCGTCCTTTTGTATCAGAAAATGAATTATCCTCATTATTATTAAGATATGTACTAAGTATAATATATTTTTTATCTGTATCTGATGAGTCGCGATTTCCGAGTTTTTTTAACCAATAATCATTAATTGCCTCATCATTACTTGAGAACTCAATATTATTACCATCTAAATCAATAATTGTTGTTAATTCTATATCCTGTATACCATATTTCTGTTCAAATTCCTTTAATTTTTCGATAGTATCTTCTGTTACTTTTGCTGGTGAAGAGAAAGCCACATGATATTTTCTAAACTCTATATCATCAAAAGAAGAATTACCAGTCATATAGTTAAGCGTATTTCCATAGTAATAAATCATCATAATAACGCACGATATAGTACCTATGAAATATAAGACAAATATTGTCTTATTTTCCGAAAAATAAGTAAGTATTCTACTTATCGCAAGCCTTAGAGTCTTCATAATCTACCCCCTTATAAATAGCACCGAAGCTTCTAATATATTGTATTTATAATCAATATGGTAATTGTATTATAAATCGTATCAAATAAATTGTCAACAGTTTTTTTCACTAAATTAATAAAAAATTAGATATAAATTTCTCTTTTCACCGCTTTTATATCGTTATTAGCAAAATCTTTTTTCATTCCTATTTTATAGAATTATAACATAATTTATTTTAAATTTGTTATATCTGGTATAAAAAGGGCTTTTTCTGGTAAACTTTGTACTTGATATATGATTTTTGTGTAAGTTTTAATTTATATATAAACTACAAAGTTTATTAGATTCACTTAGAAAAATCGGAAAGCTGTTTGATACCCTTGACAACCTTATCACCCTTCATCAGCGTAAAAAAGAGGTAATAACAAATCAAAGGAAAACACTACAACAGTATTTATTAAACGGAATTATAAGAGTTTAAAAGGAGAAATAATGGAAAAGTTTTATTATTCAAAGGAAGGAAAAACTATAATTTATCAAATAGGTGAGTATTTATATACTATAAAAGGAAAACCGGTCGCGTTTTTGAGTGAAGGAGCAGTTTTTACAATTAACGGCCATCTATTGGGTTATTACGGTGATGGATGGATACGTGATAAAAGAAATAATGCGGTTATGTTTACTGACAACTGCTCAGGAGCAGGACCTATTCCACCAATTCATGAAATTCCGCCAATCCCTGCTATTCCATCTATTCCACCGATCCCTCCCGTTCCGCCAGTTCCTCCCATTCCACCAGTTCCAAGTTTTAACTGGTCAAGTATTAGTGCGGAAGATTTCTTCGTTAATTAATGAGTATAGAATAATAAGAATAAAATGAAACTGAGAAAGAAAATATTGATTGAATGGGAAATATACTCAGGTACATTACCGATTCCTGCATGATTTCGGAGGATATTCAAATGGATAATAGTCAAATCATAATGTACCAAGCCGAAGACGGTTTGACTAAAATTGAAGTAACGCTCGAAAACGAAACCGTTTGGCTTAGCCAAAATCAAATGGCTGAGCTTTTTCAAAGAGATAAATCTACAATCTCCAGGCATATCAAAAACATCTTTGAAGAAAGAGAACCGGACAAAAATTCAGTTGTTGCAAAAATTGCAACAACTGCCGCAGATGAAAAATATACGATGTAGAGTAAATAGCGAGGAAACACGATGCCGAACCATTTGATTTTTAACGAACGCCCCGAATGCCAAGACAGGGTCATATCATTCTTGCAAAAAATGGGGTACACATATGTTTCACGAAGTGAAGCGGAACAAAAACGAGGCAGCTTGTCTAAAGTGATTTTCACGGACGAGCTTATTCGTTTTTTAAACAAACAAACTTATAGATATAAGAATTTTGAGCTCAACTTTTCGGGAGAGTCTATTCAGCGAGCCGTTAACGCGCTTGACGCTTCGCTGCTGCAAGGACTTTCCATGGCGAGCAAAGAGATTTATAATCTTTTGACTCTTGGTATCAGTGTTGAAGAAAATGTAGTAATTGATCAGGATGTCCCGGTTCGGCAATCCTTTGATTTATCTTACATAGATTTTGATTATCCTGCAAATAACATTTGGCAGGTAACAGAAGAATTCAGCGTAGAACGTCCGAACGGACAGTATGCGCGTCCGGATGTTGTTATTATGGTTAACGGCATTCCTCTGGCAGTAATTGAATGTAAAAAATCAAGCGTTGATGTCAGGGAAGGTGTTTTACAAAATGTCAGAAATATGAGTCCTGACTATATTCCTCATTTATTCAAATTTTCGCAAATAGTCCTTGCTATGAATCCAAACAAAGTTGTATACGGAACTTGCGGAACAAGTGCCGACTATTTTGTAGAATGGCGAGAGGATGAAGTGCAGTGGCAAGAAGAAATATGCAAAATGTGTTCACCGGATGGTAATACTATCGAACAAGACCGTGCCATTGCCTCCTTACTGGATAAAAAAAGATTTTTGACAATCATTCATGATTATATCCTTTATGACAGCAACATAAAGAAAATTTGCCGGCATCAGCAGTTTTTTGCCGTTGAAAACGCTATTAAGCGAATTAACGGTGAAGACGGCAAAAAAACAAACGGCGGTGTAATTTGGCATACTCAAGGCAGCGGAAAAACACTGACCATGGTTATGTTAGTTAAAAAAATCCAATATTTGAAAGCTTACGAGCATCCTCGATTTGTTATAGTCACCGACAGAGTAAGCTTAGATAAACAAATTAGAGATAATTTTGCCAATTCACAAATGGCTCCAGTGCGTGCAACTACCGGAAAAGGTCTGAAAAGTATATTAAAAGATAAAAGCAATATAGTTGTTACAACCTTAATTAATAAGTTTGAAACGGTATGCAAAAATCACTATCTTGAAGTAGATAGCGACAAATTCTATGTATTAATAGATGAGGCGCATCGTTCTCAATATAGCTCTATGTATAATTATATGCGTGAAGTGTTGCCAAACGCTACTCTGATTGCTTTTACAGGTACTCCTTTGATTTCAAAGGCAAAGCGCAATACATATAAAAAGTTTGGTGATCCTATTCATAGCTACACTATGAAGCGCTCAATGGAAGATAAAATCACCGTTCCGCTAGTTTATGAAGGAAGAAAAGTTAAGTTAAGCGCACCTTCCGATACAATTAACGCATATTTTGACAGCTTAACGGAGCATTTACCTGATGAAACAAAAGCCCATCTAAAAGCAAAATACAGTAAGTGGAATCAACTTGCAGAAGTGAGCAGCAGGACTCATGTTGTCGCATTTGATATCTATGACCATTTTATAAACTATTGTTTGCAAAAAGGGTTAAAAGCGATGGTGGTTTGTTCCTCAAGAGCTTCGGCGGTTGATGTGTTTAATATACTTTCCTCCATTCCGGGCAAAAAGGTGGAGCCGCGCGTTGTTATTACGTTTGGAGACAAACGTGAAGGCGACGGAGATGATATGACTACCACAGCTATAAAGAAATATCACGACAAAATGGTTAAGCCGTTATTTGGCGATAATGATGAAAAATACAATGATTCCGTTTGTGATGATTTCAAAAATCCGGATGGGGATATTAATATGCTTATTGTTAAGGATATGCTTCTGACCGGATTTGACGCTCCTGTTGCTGGCGTATTATATGTTGATAAGACTTTGCAAGAGCATAATTTGCTGCAGGCAATAGCTCGAGTGAACCGTGTTTACAAAGGAAAAGATTTTGGTTTAATTGTTGATTATTGGGGCATTTTTAAAAAGCTAAGAGCTGCGGTGGATTTGTATGATGATGCAGAATCTTCAATGAATGCTTTTGATCAGGCTGATATAGAAGATGCTATTCTTGGGCCTATTGACGAAAAGAACAAGCTGGAAGAAGCTCATAAGGATTTGTTAAATCTATTTCCCGGCTTTGATGATAGTACAACTTCTGATGCTTGGCAGCAAAGTCTTGAAGACGATGTAAAGAGAAATGAGTTTTATGATAAGCTTAAAACGTATGCAAATCTCTTAAATCTTGCTTTGACAAATCGTGATATTTTTACTGAAATCGGTTTTGATAAACTGGAAGAATATCGAAAAGATTATCGCTTTTTTGACAAGTTACGCCAAAGTGTAATTGAGCGTTTTGACAACGAAATTGATTTATCAAAATATGAATCAGGAATCAAAAACCTGCTTGATACTTTTGTGGGCGCTACTGATGTTCATCAAATCATTAAGCCTGTTTCCATCACCGATGAAAAAGCAATGAAAAAATTGATGAAATCAAATGACCCAAAGAATGTTAAAGCTGATAAAATCAAAACACGAATTGAATCGGAGTTAAAACAGGTACGATATGACGATCCGCTTCTTTTTGAAGAATTTTCAACAAAAATAAAGAAAACACTCGCAGAGTATGATGAAACAAGAGATGCCGATAAATACTTCACTGCTATGGAGACAATGGCGAATGATTTTAGACACGGCAGATTATCGAAGGAATATCCTGCATCAATCACTAATGATAGCGACACTAAAGCGTTTTATGGCGCAGTAGTAAATGTTCTTCGTTCAAAAGCAGATCTGTGCTTATCAGATGATGTTGAAAATGCCATTGCAGAGCATTCAAGAAGAATAACACAGGCTGTTTCTACTAATGCAAAGCGAGATTGGAAACATAATGAAGTCGTTCATAAACAAATCCACCGTGTGTTGGATGATTGCTTGTTTGAAATGTTCGATGAAATTGGATATGAGATTGATAATTCAAATATTGATACACTTGATTTGATTATCGATGAAATAATGAAGGTTGCGGTTGCAAGATATTGATGAAAGAATTTGAACTATATTTAGGTCCTATTAATGGAATTGTAAAGGTTAAAATCCTAAGGAAAAAAATAAAAAACGTACATCTTAAAGTCTTTCGCTCCTTAGAGGTTGCGCTGTCTGTTCCTGAAGCTGTTCCGGATGAATGGATTCAGTCATTTCTGTCAGAGCGACAAAAATGGATTGATGATCAAATAACCAAATATAAAAAGGCCAGCGGCTACAACAATCTTCTTGACATCAAAAACGGAGCATCTACTCAATATCTAGGAAAGGATATGAGAATCTATAAAGAAGCATCCCTTTCCAATTATGTTGAATTAGATGAAAAGAGAATACATCTCTTTGTAACCGAATGGAACGATGATGAGCTTGTTCAAAAAGTATTTAATAAATGGTGGCGGCAAACTGCTAAAGAAATATATCAAAGTGAAGTGGATAGCTATTATGATAAAGTTATCCGAAAGTACAATGTAGATAAACCGACTGTTACAATTAAGAAAATGAAGACTTTATGGGGCAGTTGTTCTCCTCAAAAATGCAAAATCACTTTGAACGAATATTTGCTAAAAGCTAATATCCGCTGCATCCAATATGTGGTTCTTCATGAGTTGACGCATTTATTATATCCAAATCACAGTTCTGATTTTTATACTTTTATGACAATACATATGCCCGATTGGGAAGAACGAAAAAAGCAATTAGATACCGAAGTTGTTCAATGTTTATAGAATGAAATTCTATTCTTGTGACGACGCAAAATTGCCTGCGAAAGCATTATTATCAGCATATAAACTTAAATTTACCGCCCCTTGATAGACAAATCGCTTATCAGGGGGGCGTTTTGTGCATTGTTACAAAAATATTTTATTTATTATTGAAATCCTAATAATCAGTATGAGGGCGAATTAGTTTAAAGTGTTAATCAAAATTTATAGGGCGTGTGAGTTTATGGCTCACACGCCCTAATCTTTTCTATTCACTTTTCCGTTTCCGATTCGGGAAGTACGCTTCCATCCAATCTATATACTCCTCCGGCGAGATTTTGCCGTCGCTGCATTCGTCACGCTTGGTGATCGCCTGATAACGCCACTTGTTAAATTCGTCCTCTTTCAGTTGATGAACCCGCACACGGGCGGCATAGCGCTTGTAGTATTTGTTGTAGATTGGAACCGCCTTATTGTCGGCGATTTTCGCCTTGTAGTTCTCCAACGCGGCAAGCTGCTGGCAGGTTCGGGTTTCTCCCTCGGCTATGCGGTCGCAGTAGTGCGTGTCATAATTACCTTTCATAATAAAGTATTTGCCGCAGCGCTTGCACTTTCGGAAGCGGACGTTTTGCTCCAGCATTTTTGTCAGCTCCAGCTCCAGCATATCTTTAATAGAACAGCAAACATATCTTGCGCTGATAAACATATGGTGCTGTAAAGTAAACAGAAGTGTGTTTGTGCTGATGCCGTACTTTTCCGCAAACGCCTTTTGCTCGTTGGTAGGCGTGAAATTCAAATTCTTTAAGGCGTTAATGATCTCTTTGCCGGTTGTACCGTAAGGCATTTTGTCTCCGTCCATAATGTTATGAGAGGTTCTGAATTCTTCTTTTCTTTCAAAGGATGTAGGCATCTCGTGAGCGTGTCTGTAGAGATGAAGTTGCTCGCTTGGGTATAAGCTGCCGAGGACTTCGGGATAAAAATCCTCGTCATAGCAAAACTCGATCAGCTCTAAAAACTCCTTTTGCAGAGCAAGCAAATAATTTCCGTAGCGTGCTATGCTTTTGCTCGTTTCGGTACTGCTTTTAATGAGCGGTGGAAAAATCGCCGAATAGAGTGAAGCGTAAGCAATGTTATTGATTAAAGGAAAAGTAGTATCGAAATCATTATATGTCCTCAACGTCCACTCTTCGTCGGTCAGTTGAGCAGGGTTCTTTTCTGTTTCATCTTCCGGTTTGCTATGATATCCTTCTTCCTCTCCGATACGCTCCAATAGGCTGAATACCGTATATAGCTTTTTAACCGGAGCCAAAAAGTCGGCGTAAACAAAATCAAGGATACCCTCGCCGTAATTGAGCGTTACATTCGAGCCGCTCATAATATTGATCATAGCGTTTTCTAGTTTTCCTGTATCATCAGCGAACGGTCCTGCTAAACCTGAGGCTCGAAAGTTGTATTTGCTCTTAAATTTTTCAAAGTATTCCTGACATCCTTTTAAATTATCTTTTTCATAATCTATTTCTTCCTCGGCAGACTCATACGCTTTGTATGAACTGCCGAGTTTTTTTGCTTGTTCTCTTTCGTCAGCTTCAATAAGCTCGTCTATATAATCGTCACGCTCCCAAGAATCAACGACAATGTTGATGGTCTTCTTTTCGGGATAAAACTTTACCCTGTTATGGTAAAAGTCAAGACATACATTCTTTGAATTGGAGCGCACTATGCGGTATTTATCGTATTCGGAAAGCTCCTTGTTCGGTTTGTTTTCAGCCATATCGTCACCAGCCTTTTAGATATTTTAAATTGTCCGATTAATGTGCGTATCATATTTACACATCGGCATTCCCCAAAAGCAAAAATCTCTTGATTTTGGGGAATAGATGATTTATAATGTGGATATAATAATGAATGATGGGGTTAATTATATGAAACTGATAAATCGTGTAATCTATATGAATGAAATCAAAGAGTTAGCCAGTACACCGGACATAAAAGTTATTACCGGTGTGCGCAGGTGCGGTAAATCCAAGCTGATGGATGCCTTTGCAGAGTATCTGAAAACATCTGACGAAAGTGCCAATATAATACACATCAACTTTAACCTTACGGAGTTTGAGGATTTATTGGAGTACCACGCGCTGGAATCATATGTTGAAAGAAACTATGATCCATCCTCAGAAAATTATTTGCTGGTCGATGAGATACAGATGTGTCCATCCTTTGAGAAAGCGATCAACAGCCTTCACGCAAAGGAAAAATACGATATATATGTAACAGGTTCGAACGCCTTCTTGCAGAGCAGCGATCTTGCAACGTTGTTTGTTGGCAGGACTTATGAACTTCAGTTGTTCCCGTTCTCTTTTAAGGAATACTTGGCTTATTTTCCAAATGAAAACATCTACGCCGCTCTTTCGCAGTATCTCACCGAGGGTGGTATGGCAGGCTCGTATCTGTATAAGAACACAACACAGAAGTATCGATACATTAATAATGAAGTCCTGAATGCACTGATCGTGCGTGACATCATCAATAAAAACCGCCTGCAAAACGAACCGCTGTTGCACGCGCTGATAGACTATTTGATGGACAATATCGGTAACCTTACATCTGTCAGAACCATCACAAACACTCTGTCCTCCAACAATACAAAAGCTGACCATAAGACAATAGGTAAATATATTGACTTGCTGTGTAAAGCGTTTGCGTTTTATAAGATACGCAGATATGATATCAAAGGCAAAAAGTATTTGCGTTCTGAGGACAAGTATTATCTATGTGACCAGAGCTTTCGTTTTGCTCGTCTCGGAACAAAGAATATGGACTACGGGCGAGTATTGGAAAATATCGTCGCAATAGAACTTCTGCGCAGGGGATATGAAGTTTATGTCGGTGTGCTGTATAAGAAAGAGATAGATTTTGTGGCAATGAAGCAGGGCGAAAAGATGTATATACAGGTCGCTAACGATATATCCGACAAAGAAACCTTTAAGCGAGAGGTTTCCCCGCTGTTGCAGATTCGTGACGCATACCCTAAGCGGCTAATTGCTCGGACTTATCAGCTGCGCTATCAGCACGAGGGAATAGAAGTCATAGACGCGGCAGAATGGCTGAATCAATAAATCCCCAAAATTAAATTATTATTAGTTTTGGGGAATCTCGTGTTTGGAAATTAAGAATAACAGAGAACACCGGACAAAACAATAAAAGCTTTTTTCGTTCTCAATATCTTACTCGGTAGACTCATACTTCTTGTATGGTCTGCCGAGTTTTTGCGTGCTCTCTTTTGTCACCGGCTTTTTAGAAAATATAAATCGCTCAAAAATTAGATAATAAACATCACTCTAATATATATCATACAAAACTGTTGAACTTTTGTCAAGTTGTCGCTATAATGCGTTTAGATAATTCAAACATCTGTTTTATGATTATCTAACAACAACTGAATGACCTTCTCAGAGATATCTCTCCCGGTGAAGTAGGCGACGATATGAGCGTACCAAGGGCGAGAAAAAACGACACAGCGCCGAAAAGGGTTGCCTGTCAGAGTCTGTTGGGGCAGAAAGGCAAAATACAAAACAAATAATCAGGAGGAACCAAAATGAAGAAATTTAACAACACCATCATTATCGGCATAGACCACGGCTACGGAAATATGAAAACGGCAAATTGCTGTTTTCCGACAGGCTTGATCGCCTATAACTGCGAGCCTTTATTCACTAAGGAACTGCTTGTCTATAACGGCAAATATTACTTGATTGGAGAAGAACACAAGGAATATATCTCCGACAAGTCCTTGGACGAGGATTTTTATGTGCTTACGCTTGCCGCTATCGCAAAAGAACTGAGCACGGAAAGTATTACCGAAGCTAACATCTATATCGCCGCAGGCTTGCCCTTGACTTGGACAAGCGGTCAAAAAGCTGATTTTTCTGCGTATCTTATGCGAAATAAGGAAGTCAGCTTTACATTCCATAAGCAGGAATACCACCTTCACATTGAAGGCGTGAGCATTTATCCGCAGGGTTATGCCGCTATTGCTCCCTACGCTTCCAAGCTGACGGGAGTAAACGTCATCGCAGACATCGGCAACGGCACAATGAACGTATTGTATATGGTCAACGGCAAGCCGAAGTCCGGCAAGATGTTTACCGAAAAATTCGGAACTTACCAATGCACACTCGCTGTCCGTGAAGCCTTTATGCAGCAAACGCAGCGGGAGCTGAATGACCATATCATCGAAGAAGTGCTGCGAACAGGCAAGTCTGATATTCCAAAATCAGACCTCGCTATTGTAAAAGCCGTTGCTGCGGAGTATGTCAATGGGATATTCCGCAGACTCAGAGAACACGGCTATGATGAAAACACAATGCGGCTTTGGGTAACCGGTGGCGGCGGTTGCCTGATCAAGAATTTCGGCAAGGTCAATTCAAAGAGAATCACCTTTGAAGAAGATATTTGCGCCGCTGCCAAAGGCTATGAATATCTTGCCAATGTTCAGCTTTTGGCAGGGATCGGATTATGAAGCCGTACACGCTGACGATTCGATTCAGGGAAATCGACGAATACGAAGCTGAGGTCGGCGCTTTTATGAGGGATTTGAGTAAGCACACAGATAAATCCAAAAACAGATTTATCATAGACCTTATCGGAGATTATATGAAGCGCTCAGAGCAGGAACAGCAGGAGGAAGCTATTATTGAAAAACTGCGCAAGATGATTCGTGAAGAACTTCAAGGCTTTGCAGTTGCAAATCCCGATTTAGAGGATAAATCGGAAATGACCGAGGACGAAGAAGCTGCTAACGCCGCAAGCGTGCTTGACGATTTAGAGCTGTTTTGCTGACAGCAAATCGTATGAAATATGCTGTCACCGCTGTTTTCAATCAAAATGTGACAGCATTTTTGACAGCACGTCATTTGTTGATGATTCAAGGTGCTTTGGCGGTTGCAATACCCTAATGCACTATCTTATCGAGCAGACCGTCTGTACCCCCACAAAGGGCGGACGGTAGGCTCGTCAGGGGATTTGTTCCCCTGAAACCCTATTTTGAGAAGGAAGGTATATATATGACAGATACAAAAAAGGCAAACCGCAAACGCAAAATAGCGAAAAGGATTTGGCTGAATGAGATGGAAGAACGTGAGCTAAAAAGAAAAGCGAAAAAGGCAGGCGTTTCTCAATCAGGACTTGTCCGATCGCTCATACGGGGATATGAGCCGAAGGAAAAACCGGGAAAGGAATTTTTTGAAGCACTTCGCCAACTTTCCGCTATCGGTAACAATGTTCATCAACTCACAGCAAAAGCGAATGCGCTCGGATTTATCGACGCGCCTATGCTGCATAAAGAGGTCAGGGAATGGAGAGAGTTTCGTGCGGATATCGTGTGCCGTTTCATTTCGCCGGACGGAGGGTAAATATGGCAGTCTGTAAATTATGGGCGATAAACGAAGGCGGTCTGAGCAGGGTGCTTCAATACGCAGCCAATCCGAAAAAGACAAACAACAAACTCTACGTCAATGGTATCAACTGCGAACCGGAAACAGCCTATGAGGAGTTTACCGCAGTCAAGCACTCTTATGCCAAAACAGGCGGCATTGAAGCCTATCACGGCTATCTCAGCTTTAAGGAACAGGATATCACACCGGAGCTAACAATGAAAATCGGCACAGAATTTGCACAAGAGGTCTGGGGCAAACGGTTTCAGATATTGGTTACCGTTCACACAGACACCGAACATTCGCATTGCCATTTTGTAATCAACTCCGTTTCCTATGTTGACGGAAAAAGGCTTTGGGGAGAAGAAAAAGCGTGGTTCAAATTCAAACAGACAGCGGACAGATTATGCGAAAAATACGGCTTGAATTATAACCCGAAGCCCGTTAGAGGAAGAAGCTCGTCTTATCACTACAATCGTGAAAAGAAGGGTGAACCGACAAGATACTTACTCGCCCGTGAAGCGATGGAAAAAGCGCTGTTGCAATGCACCAACACGGCAGATTTACGATATACGCTCGCTAAACTCGGTTATGAGCTTACTATGAACGACAGGCGGAAATATTGGACAATCACGCCGAAGGGCTGTAAAAAGCCGATACGTCTTGTAAAACTCAGCGCTGATTACACGCCCGAAGGTATCCGCCACAGATTGGTGAACAACCGCTACGATCGACCGCCGCGTATTGACGACCAAAGCAATACAAGCTGCCTACTTGCGGCGATAGGATACTTCAAAGGACAAGCGGAATATACCGAATATATCTGTATTATGCGTTCAGGCTTGGCGTGATACACAGCTATCGCCGCCCTGATCCTGCAAAGCTGCATTGGATATTCAAGGAGGAGCTTGCTTATCTTGACTGGTTAAGCGAGGAAGTCAGGCTGATGAGCAGGGAGAAGATATCAACCGACGTTGAGTTATTTGCGTACAAGCATAAGCTGGAGGATAAAATTCAGACATTTACCGATGAAAGGGCTGATTTACGGAAATACGCACGCCGTAAAATCAGCGCTGATGAAATAAAAGAAACCAAAGATAAAATAATGCATATTACAATTAATTTGAGAAAGCTCCGTCACGAGCTGAAGCTGTGCGAGCATATCGCAGAGCGGTCTAAGGTGATGGAGCAAGGCTTGGAGACCGTCCTTAGCGACGAGCATAAGTCAAGGGCGAAGAACAAGAGCAGAGGATATGAACGATAAATCTAAGACGAAGGGAGATGGATTTTGATGAGCGATAAATCGTTCCTAAAGCTGCCGAGAGTATTGATCTCAGAGCCTTTGCGGAGCAAGCTGTCTGATTCGGCAATCGTGCTGTATTCGTATTTGATCAGCTTGTATGAGTTGTCGGTCAGAAACGGAGAGAGATTTCGGGACGAAAACGGAAGATATTATGTAGTGTGTCCCATCAGCACTGTTATGCGGCTGCTCAACTGCTGCAACAACAAAGCGGAAAGCGTGTATACGCAGCTTGAAAATCAAAATCTTATCTCCCGCAAACGGCAGGGACTCGGCAAGGCGAATTTGATATATGTGAATCCTATTGCGGAAAGTACCGCAACCTATGCGAAAAACGCATACTATCAAGAATGATTATTATCAAAAAGACTTGAATAAAATCTATCCATCTATCAGCTACGGGGATGCGATAGAGGATATTCGCAATCAAATTGAATATGATGTTTTGGCAGAACGCGACTACGGCAGTGTGTTGGATGAAATCGTCAGTCTGCTTGCCGATACGGTGACATCCGCCGTCGAAACTCTCAGGATAAATCAAATCAACATTCCGACAGAAAAGGTTCGGTGGCGGCTCAAGCAACTGACTGCCGAACATATTGAATACGTTATCGGATCACTCGAAAAGAACACAACCGAAATAAAAAATATGAGAGCCTATCTGCCGACGGCTCTCTACAACTCTATTGATACTTTGGATACTGCCGCCTTATACGGCGCTTGAAGGGAGGGTATACGCAGTGGAAGAAATCAAATTTATGAATACAAAGCAAGTAGCACAGGCGCTGGGTTGCAGTATGCCTACGGCACGTCAGATTATGATGCGTGCGGATTTTCCGCTTATCCGAGTAGGCAAAAACTACAAGGTCAGCGAGCAGGCATTTGTTGAATGGAGTAAAAAAAGAAGAGTTTAACGATTTAAAGTAAAAAACTATTGATTCTGAATCGTTTCTGATGTATGATGTTACTATTGGAAACGATTCGGCGTCTTTAGGTTCCGAAAGGACGGATATAATGAACACTAAAGGCAAAAAGCCGAAAAGAAAAGTAAAAATGGATTACGGTGACGGCTCTATTTACTTTGTAAAAAGCCGAAACTGTTACGCCGGACAGGTTTATCTTGAAATCGACGGCGAAAAAAATCCGCAAGAGCGTTTACGGTAAGACCGAGCGAATTGTAAAGGACAAAATTCGTGAGCTTCAAATTCAGGCTAAAGCCGGTGCGTTTAAGAGGGTTGATAAAACGACCTTTTATGAACTGGCTGAAAAAATGATAGAGGAGCAGGTTGCTCTGAACGAAATCAGACAATCCACCTACAAGCGCAAGCTGGAAACGCTGAAAATGCTCAGCTCTTTGTCCGATAAACAGCTTCGCAAAATCACGGAGGATGACATTATCGCATACTTCAAGGATAACCTCGATTATGCGCAGTCAACGCTCAACAAGCTGTATCAGCTGCTCGGCGCTGTTTTCAAAAAGGCAATGAAAAAGGGAATCATCAGCAAAAGTCCGCTGGAGGATTTGCGTGTCCCGAAATCCCGCAAGAAAACGGACAAGGTCAGAGCGTTAACGGTAGAGGAGCAGGCACGGTTGCTTGATGTGCTGAATAACAACGACATCAATTACTCCGAGATAATGCTGGTTTCTATGTTCACCGGAATGCGCGGCGGAGAGATTTGTGCGCTAAATATCGAGGACATTGATTTTCAAAACAACTGTATCATCGTGAACAAGACCACATCACGCGGCGGCGACAATTCGGTTATCGTCAACGAAACGAAAACAGAAGCCGGTATGCGCAAGGTTTTGATTAACAACGATTTGGCAGCTTTTTTGAAGGAGTGTATCGGTGAGAGAACCGGCGGCACATTGTTTGTTTCAAGCAACAACAAGCCGGTCACTACACAGCAGGTCAACTATTATTTTTGGAACACTTTGAAGCAATACGATATTCAAGACAAATCGCTGCAAGGAAAGCTGACCTTCCACTCGCTCCGTCATACCTTTGCCACGCGCTGCATCGAAAGCGGCGTGCCGCCGAAGGTCTTGCAGAAAATACTCGGTCACAAGGACATCTCTGTTACGATGAACGTATATTGTGATGTTTTTGAAAAATTTGAAGCCGCTCACCTGAACGCTGTTGACGAGTATATGAAACTGAATAATATCGGATTGGGAAAATCCGAAACAAAAACCGTAAAGGTTGCATAAACAGGGCAAATCGCAGTCAAGCCGCTGCAAGCCACTGTTTAAGCCATTTAAAATGACTCCCGCAACCAAATTGATATTCAGGCTTGATACAATTTCAAGTCTGAATATTTCTATATAAAAATATTTGTTTTGTGACTTTTTTCTTAGATTTCATAAAAACTTAGATTCGGTAGGTAAATCAGCATTCATATAATGATGATTGTCAATGTTAGATTACCACATATGTGGTAAATATAAAATTACAAGAACAGTATATGAGAACGGATGAAAATGTATGAAAAACGCAAATAATTCAGCTCTTAATAATCTCCTTAATAGTGTGGGAAATTCTGCAGCTGAAATAACTCGTAATCTCAGTTTATTTGGTGATGGAAACATGGGAAAAGGTATCCAAAATCTTTATGAAGCAGGAAAACAAAGTGGAATGATTAAAGGTTCTATAATCACAGCAGGTGCTTTTAGCTTTGGCTTTGTGGTCTATAAACTCACAAACTATATCGTTAAAAATGTTATTTCTTCAGAAAATTGTTTAAAAACGGAAATATCTGATGGTGCTATTACTATAGATAATTCTCCAGTAAATACTGCCGAATTTATTGAACCACAAACCAAAAATACAGTTTGATATTTCTTTGCCCTATTATTATTGATAATTCAGAAGACAAATATCAAAAGAATATATTTTAATTTTTACCAGTTCAACACCTTATCAAAATATGATTTTATACAAATATATGCACTCAAAGTTAGAATCTTCAGATTATCCGAGAATTCTAACTTTCTGGTAATAATTGAAATATTGAGTTTTGTCTACTATTACTTAAAAAATGGCCCGTAACACCTCAAATACACTATCTCAGATTGTATAAGATCACATAATGTAGAAAATTGAATTTTAAGCAACAAACTGATTTCGTTTTTCAAGCGAAGTCAGTTTTGTTTTTAATTAAATACGATAGTTGTTGTAAAAGTTGATATTCTCTTGGCATAACAAAACTGCCTATAGTAGCTTCTTTAATTCTACCATAGGCGGTCGTTTTTTCATTATCCACTTTTTATGGACTTGTGCAATTACAATCCTATTTTTCCTTTAAACTTCCATTAAATCCATTCAAAATAGGCTCTAAAAAATATGAAATAATACTTCTCTGCCCAGTTTTAATTTCTAAATTACCAGATAATCCAGAAATAATTTTTATATTCTTATTATCATTTTCTATGTCAGTTATAACACGATATACATTACCTATGTTATCTACAACATCTGAATTTGGACTTATATATATAATCTTTCCAGATACAGTTCCATAATCAGAATATGAATATGCATCAAGTTTTATTTGAACTGTATCACCAATATTTATATCTGCTATATCTTTATTTTGTATATAACATTCCATTTGTAATGGTACATCATTTGGAACAATCGACATCAATTCTTGATATGAATTAACTATATCCCCTATAGAATTTACAGCTAAATTACTTATATAACCATCGGCTGGTGCGGTAATATGGGTATATTTTTCTGATTTCTGATATTGTTTAAGCTTTGTATTTAAATTTGATAATTCACTCTTTTTTTCAGAATAAATATTATTTATTTCTTGTTTATGCTCTATATCCAGATTCTGGATTTTTAATTCAGCATTTTCTAATTGAAGTTTTTTCTGTTGTACTATCTGTTCTTGGGCTTTAAGAAGTTCTGAACTATTTTTATAACTTTCCTTTGTTGCCACTGCGTTATCATATTCCAATTTAGCGGATTCTTTTGACAATTCAAGTGATTTTTTAGATAAAGAATAACTATTTTCTTTTTCTATAATAATTTCAATATTACTTTTACAATCTTCATCATAGTTTTTTAAAGAAATTTTGGATACATCTGTTCCATCAATTAGTTTTGAATAAACATCTATTTCAGCTTCAATGACACTTATTTGCTCTTTTATAAAAGTAATATCTGTTTCAGATTCAGTATCAAGCTCAATCAAAATATCTCCCTTTTTCACACCTTGACCATTTTTTACATATATGTTTTTAATATTTCCAGAAAGATAAGATTTAACTATTACTATGTTTCCTTCTGGAATCACCTGACCTTTTGCAGTAACAACAACATCTGTTTTCGCTATGCAAGACCAAATAATTGTAACAATAAGCAATGAAAAGATTGAGTATATAATAATCTTACCGGCTTTATGTGCGGGTCGTTCAATTATTTCAAGAATATTAGGCATAAAATCATATTTTAACTCACTGTTTTTATGTTGGCTATATTTTAAAATATAATCCGAGATTTTATCTTTCATTTACTATTCTCCCATCTGTTGTTTATGATATAAATATGAATATAAGCCATTTTCTTCAAGTAAATTTTCATGTGTATCATACTCAACTAATTCGCCTTTATCTATAACCATAATTTTTTGAGCAATTTTCAAGGTTGAAAGCCTATGTGCAATAATTAAAACTGTTCTTCCTTTACAAATATCTTTTAAATTTTTTTGGATAATACTTTCAGATTCATAATCAAGTGCAGAAGTTGCCTCATCAAAAATCAAAATACGAGGATTAGCTATAATAGCACGAGCAATAGCAATCCTTTGCTTTTGACCACCTGATAGTCCTATGCCTTTTTCTCCAATTATAGTATCATATCCATTAGGAAGTTCTGTAATAAATTCATGTGCACCCGCTGTTATAGCTGCTTGTATAATCTGTTCTGCTGAAGCTGACGGCATATGTATAGCAATATTTTCACTTACAGTTCCAGAAAACATATAATTTTCCTGCAATACTACACCTATCTGTGTTCTCAACCACAATGGATTTACCAATGAAATATCAATATTATCTATACTGATTTTTCCACTTTCTGGAATATATAATCTTTGTATTAACTTAGAAATTGTACTTTTTCCTGACCCACTTCGACCAACTATACCTATTATACTTCCCTCAACTATATTAAATGTAACTCCCTTTATAACTTCTGGATTATCCATTTTATATCTGAATCTTACTTTATCAAATGATATTTTTCCTTTAATTGATGGAAGATTAGAAAGATTAGTATTAGAAATCGGTTCTGTAGGAGAATTAAATATATCACCTATACGCTTTACAGACATTGAGGCTTGCTGATACTCCTGCCAAAGCTGAACTAATCTTAGAACAGGTCCGGTTACTCTTCCTGAAAGCATTCTAAAAGCTACCAATGCACCAACAGTTAATGCCCCATTCATCACAGCTACAGCCCCAAAAACAAGAATTAGTAATTCAAACATTTTTTGTATAAACTGAGCTATACTATTAGAATTAGCAGAAACCATAGATGTTCTATATCCTGCCTTAACATATTCTGATTGTATATCTCCCCACCTTTTTTCAAAATTTTCTTCTAACGCAAAAGATTTAACGGTTTGAACACCATTAATAGATTCAACTAAAAATGATTGAGATTCGGCACCTGCATTAAATTTTTCATCTAATCTCTTTTTAAATATTGGTGTAATAATTGCAGAAAGAATTGCAAAAACAGGAATCGAAGCTACTACAATAAGTGCAAGAGATACATTATATATAAAAAGGATAACTATATATACAATAATAAAAAGAAAATCTATTATTGAAGATAATGGTGTACCTGTTAAAAAATTTCTAATATTATCTAATTCTCTAACTCTTGCCACTGTTTCACCCACACGCCTGGATTCAAAGTATTTTAAAGGAAGTGCAAACAAATGTTTAAATAACTTATAATTTAGAATTACATCAATTCTATTTGTTGTATGAGTAAAAACATAATTTTTTGCTATTCCAAGTACCAATTCATAAATATAAACTATTATAATTCCAATAGCAATAGACCACAATGTAGACATACTATTATTGACTAAGACTTTATCAATAACAACTTGTGTCATTATCGGAGTAAGAATTCCTAAAATTTGTATTGTAAAAACTGCAATAAACACTTGAATAAATTGCTTTTTAAACTTAAGGATTGTTGGAATAAACCATTTAAAGCCAAATTTTGTTTCAGAATCTATAAATTCTCTTTTTTTCAGTAATATGGTTGTTCCACTCCAAAATTCTTTGAATATATTCAAATCCATCATTTCAGGATTTTGTTTATCAGGATATAAAATCATAACTTTATCATTTAAAATTTTTGCAACAATAAAATAATTATCATTTTTATCCTTAACCATTACAGGTACTTTTAATTTTGCTAAATCTTCTATGCTCATTTTGCGAAGTTTTGCTTTTAATTTAAATGACTTCGCTATGCTTATAATATCAAGGTCACTTAATTGAGATTTTTGATTAAGCATTATGTGCTCTATCTCTTGTTGAGATATCTTTAAATTCAAAAATCTCATCAATATTATTAAACAACCTAATCCACTATCTAATTTATCATTCATTATATAATAATTTTCCTCTCTACTATAAAATAAAGACCAAATATAAAGAGCTAAAATACACCTTATATTTGGTCTAATCTCAAATATTATTAATTTGCTTTAACCCATATCTGTTCCAATACATTTTTTATCCCTATGGAATCTTTTTCTATAGATTCATTCCAAGAAATATTATTCTCTGATGTATAAGCCGACATATTTTCAATAAGGAGTTGAACTTGGTTATTTCTAAGTGCATATCCATCATTACTAATGATATTTTCTATTTGATTATTTTCGCTCTTAAACCAATCGTTTATTGTAAATACATCATTAGTTTCATTCATAATTATATCAAGATTATCCTCATTTCTTGAAAATACAAGATTCAAGATATCAGTATTTATCTGCAAGATATCATTTCCAGCAGAATCAGAAATATTAACAATACCATCTCCAGAAGAAAATGTATAGTTATTATCTATTTCCAAACTATCAAACGAAAAATTAGATTTATTAATTTTTGCAACTGTTCCATCAGCAAAAATATATTTGAAATTAGAATAATCATCTCTATAGAAGTAATTCTGAATAATCAATTTATCTTCTGTTCCATTTATGCTTATTTCAAGGTTATAGCTATTCTTTTTCAAAGATAGGTCTTTGGGATTTACATTATCTGTGAACTTGATTACATTCAAGCCGCTGTTATCATAGACATTATCCACACCATAATTCTTACCGAAGATATATGTATCATCTCCACTTCCACCACAGAGATAATCGTTTCCTGCTCCACCATCTAATATATCGTTGCCACTTGAACCATTGATAGTGTCATTACCACCATATCCATATAACTCTGAACTTTCATATACTGTTCCAAGATTATCATTTGTATCAGTGCCACGAACTACTTTTAATATAGCTGTAATATCATCTTTTACCCATTTTGTTCCATCAGCAAAGACATATTTGAAATTAGAATAATCATCTCTATAGAAGTAATTCTGAATAATCAATTTATCTTCTGTTCCATTTATGCTTATTTCAAGGTTATAGCTATTCTTTTTCAAAGATAGGTCTTTGGGATTTACATTATCTATGAACTTGATTACATTCAATCCACTGTTATCATAGATTGTATCTATACCATAACCCTTGCCGAAGATATATGTATCATCTCCACTTCCACCGCTGAGATAGTCATCACCCTTGCCACCATCTAATATATCGTTGCCGCCATTTCCAGATAAGCTATCATCTCCTAAGCCACCAAGAAGCATATCATCTTCAGAAGAACCATTTAATGTATCATTTCCTGCGCCACCAACCAAAACTCCTTCAGTAGAAAGAGAGAGACTATCATTTGAATTTGTACCAACTATACCACAACAATATTTTTCTATAGTTTGAGCATATTGCATATTGAAAGAAGATATATATGATTTAAAATCTATAAACATATTTTTATCTTCAACAAGAAGAACTCGTCCTAAATCAGCAAGAGTTACAACAGAGGCAGAACCACTTTTAAGTTTGAAATATACATATGAATTAAACAAACTCAAATCATAATGCTTTTTACCATCAGGAAGATTTTCTATAGATATAAATTCTAAATAATTTTTAATCTCGCCATAAATCATTTCAGAATAATATGATGATGCAAGATTTTTATATGTTTTTTGAAGTATAGGACCTGCAAGTTGGTTTGGATTTGCACCAAATTGACCTGAAAAGTTCCTATCTATCATCTTTTCAATAACATTAAGCTGTCTTGCATCAATATATTGACCTCTACTTGTAGGGTCAAGCTCTGATACTCCACAAAGATTATAAAGTATATCATCTATAAGTGAAACTCGTTCGTCTAAATTTTTAGATTTTAAAAATTTCTTAACAAGGGCAGTAAGCTTGCCTGTTGAATCCATAGCCATAGCGTAATGCAAAGAATGCACACTTCCAACTGAACGCACATTTGGCAGAGCAAGAATATCATCGCTTATCTTAAATTCAATATTATCCTTAGTGTCAATACGGTCTGAAGAAAATTTAAATTCCCCCACAGTTGTTTCAGTTCCATCTTCAAAAGTAACACTCGAAATATTTGCAAGAACCGAATCATTAATTTCATTATCAGAATTTTTTTCTGTATATTTTAGGTTTATTGAAGTAATTCCTGCCTCTTTCAATGTCATAAGCTCATCAGAGGTTGAAATACCATCTTTATTTTTATCCTGCCAAATAAGAAGTCTGTTATATATCTCATCATGAGCGTCAATTAGTCCATCAAGATTATAATCATATTGTGCCAGTGCCTCAAAACCAGATTTTGCATATGTACCATCTGAAAGAAGGGTTCTATCACCAAAAAGTTCTCCGCTATTGTTAATATTGCCATCGCCATTTAAGTCCAATGCAAGAAAAGCGTCATCACCTGTTATCCAGCCTGTCTTTTCAGCAAAGCCGTTTAAATCCATATCGAAATGTACGCCGTTTTCTATACCGGTAAGCTCGAAACCTGATTTACCAAGGTCTATTACCAGTGGGTCATATACAATATTCTCAGCAGTTGTTATGCTTTTATCTGCTTCATCGGCAGATTTTTTTACACCGCCAGAGCTAATGGAGCCAATAGGGATAGAATCTAAACCCATTTTAGCACTATAATTTTCTGCTTCTTTTATTGTATAATATAATCCATCAATTTTATCTTGTTCTTCTTTTGTTAATGTTATACCTTCTAAACTTGAGTTCAGTTGTTTAATAAGTTCTGAAATATTATCCGTTATAGATGACATTTCATTTTTTATTTTCTGACCTATATCAGCTACATCAATATAACTGCTAATACTGTCATAATATCTTTGAATATATTCAATATCTGAATTATATGATATGAGATAATGAGATATATTACTTATCGAATTGCAAAAGCTGCTTCTATCATCATTTTTGTTTTTAGGTATAACAGCCATGCAAGCATTGATAACTTCTTCTAATTTTTTGTTGTGTTCCTGAATCATAAGCAAGCCCAAATCCAAGCACATTTTTCCCATACCGAAAACCACAGAAATATATTGAGAAATCAATGATTCGTTAAAAGCACCACTTACCGAATCTATAATCCCAAATGTATCTGACAGAATCCTTCCAGCTCTATCTGCTTTCTGTTCAGAAGACAATTCATCATAATCTGCAAATGCTTCAATTAAAGTCGGTAAACCGTCATATATTGATTTTGCTATACTAAAGCCGTTATAAATATTAGAAATTTTATTTGATATAAAATTATCAAGTGTTTTTAAATCACCTGAATCAAATCCATTTTTTACAGCATTGTAGTATTCCCTGGTCATAACATCTTCTTGAACTGTAAGAGCTAATTCTCTTTCTATGTATTCAATTTCTAAACCTTCGATATTGCTAACTATCATATCATACAACTGATTAGCAACTATATACACCGCCCTATCTCCATCAGTTTTTAAATCCTCATATTTGATTAAATCTCCAAATTCAGGTGATAATAAAGCCATTTTTAACCTCTCCTTTATAAATTATTTTTAGATTACATTATTATTCCAAGATAATCAATACAGCCATTTTCATCAAATGCATAACATACATTACTTTCGCCATACATATTATCTTTATAATATGTATAACTACCTAAAGTTCCCTTTTTTCTTTTACTATATATTATTTCATGAGGTTCACCTAATTTGTTTTTAACATCCTCACTCGTATCACCGATTTTTAAATCGGATATTTTGATATAATTTGTGTTCTCCTGCATCCCATTCAATTTAAAACAATCTTGACTTATAAAAGTTATTGGAAGCGATTTAATTTCATTATCCTTTTTGTAATATTCTTTTGATAAATTATCAATACTGCAATCTAAAAGTTTTTTGTTGTTATACAGAATGTCTGCATATGCCTTATAGGTTTCTTTTTCATTATCAGTTTTTAAATATCTAATATTATCAAAAGTATATCCCTCCCCTAAATCATTAAATGAAAATGGAAATGTATACTTTTTACCGTTGATTTCGATATTTTTACAAAGCTCG